>Ga0209925_1000002_pt1 | contig 156167 bp, 148 predicted proteins | sample SalPonR2_A_D1_MG_FD_185702 | JGI IMG/M metagenome (GOLD analysis project Ga0209925, IMG submission 185702) | Salt pond soil microbial communities from South San Francisco under conditions of wetland restoration - Salt Pond MetaG R2_A_D1_MG... ... | reverse complement strand
TCTTTCTTGAATCAACCACTTGTGAGATAGAGCCGGTGTAAATCTTGTTAAAAACTGTACTGAGTGCAGTCTTTTATTTAACAAGCTCCTTTTTAATCTTGTTTATGATTAGGTGGGAGAAGTTGACGGTAGGTGATAATTATAATTTTAAAAAGTTGTATTAATCGTCACAATATTTACTATTTATTGTAAAACTAAATTTATCACTACGATAATAGGTTTTATTATACTCTATAGGCAATCTATTTTGATCAAATACAGTTACTTCTTTTTCAACTAAAGCTGAATTTAATTGAATGTCTAATATTTGTGAATCTTCTTCTTTAGCGGTTTTAACATTAAGAGTTCCTCTGGCATAGTTAGGTTCTATATCATATTTTTCTTCAAGTATTTTATAAAGAGATTGATTAAAGTTTTCCTCTGTGATATCTTCAAATCTTTTTAGTGGCAAATAAGTTTTTTCAAGCATTAGTGGCTCATTATCAATATATCTAACTCTTTTTATATAAAGTAACTTATTGTTTTCATTATCTAAAATTGTATTTATTTTTTTATCACTTTCAATAATCTTTTTTGATAATAAGTTGGTTTCTATTTCTAAACCTAATTTATTAATAAAACTTGTGGTACCACTAGTATTGTGCAAATTCATTGTGATTTTCTCATCATCAATAAATATACCTTTGCCTACTTTTTTGGTGCATAGACCTTCAGTAACTAGTCCTCTCATAGCTTTTCGAACTGTAGCCCTATTTACATCAAGTTGAGCACTAAGTTCTCTTTCTGATGGTAATTTAGTATTAGGAATCAACTCTTCGTTTTCTATTTTTTCACGTATTTGATCTTGAATTTGATAATAAATGGGGACCATACTATTTTTGTTTACTTGGATATCCACAAACAACACCCCCTTTAAATATGTTTAATATTCAATTTTACCCATATATTTTCTGGTATCTGGTGGATGATTTCTATGTGCAGCTAATTTTTTAAAATATACAGATTTTATTGTGGAAATAATGATTGGGGAGAAAAGACCTCTTAATTCTTTATTTATACCGGTTAATTCATAGTTTTTAGGATCAATTAAAGTAACATTATTACAATATTTTTCTGTGAAGTCTAAAGTTCTTTGGATTAGTGGTCTAGTTTTATCTTCTCCATTAAATATTATTAAATTAGAATTATCCCTTACAATTTCAAAAGTCCCATGGAAAAATTCACCAGCATGAACTGGTTGTGCTTTAATCCACTGCATTTCTTCTAAATTACAGGTTGCAAATTGATAAGCTTCACCCCAGTTAGGACCAGAAGCAATAACTAAAAAGAATTCTGCATTTTTATATTTTTTTGCAAACTTTTCTGCTTCACTTTCAACTTCTTGTTTTAAATTAACTAGTAAATCAGGTAATGAATTTATTGATTGGAGGGCTTCTTGATATTTATCAAAATTATTTTGAACTTTAACTATATTAAGCATTATTTGCATTAGCATAATTAACTGGGCTTGATTTACACCAGTTTTATATTTTAGATCAAATAAATAATCGACATTATCACCTAACGGAGAATCTTTAGAAGAAAAGGCTAGAGTAGAGGCACCAATTTCATTTGCATAATTGTAAGCCTTAACTACTTCATCTGTACGTCCACTAAAGGATGATAGAATTACTAATGAATTTTCTGTTACCATTTGAGGTTTTGTAGTAATAAACTCTCCAGCATTATAAATATATAAAGGTATATCAGAATTTCTTTCAAGTATGTATTTGGCTGGATACATAACCATTAAAGAACCGCCACATCCTACTAAAAAGATATTTTTAATTTCTTTTTTGCATAACTTTTTCACAATTTGTTCAGTTTTTTCTTGTTTTGAAATACTATAATCTAATGATCTTTTGAAATTATCGAGTTTTACTTCGTTCATTGATTTATACCTCCATTATAAGTATTATATTTTTTACCTTTGCCAAAAGCTCCATAAACTTTACAATATTTCGCAGCATTTTTTACTCCTATTTCTAAACATTTTTTTATAATCGAATCTGAAAAACAAAATTTTGTTTTTAATAATTCCAACAAAAATCCAGTTATAAAAGCATCGCCGGCTCCGAGAGTATCTTTGGGGTTTATATTTTCAGCTTCTTGATAATAAATTTTATCATTATATAAAAGTATTACACCTTTTTCTCCTCTAGTACCAATAGCAAAAGAAGATCCCATTTTCACTGCTCTTTTTAATATTTCGATACTTTTTTCTTCATTAAGATCAGCACAAGAAAAAAATCCAAAAGTGATATAAGGACAAACTTTTTTTAAGTAATCTTGTTGAAAATTTTCTGAGAAATCAAAAGAAACAGGAATATTTAAATCATTTAATTTTATTAATTCACCTTCTATATCACTATAACAACTCGTATGTATTAGTTGGAAATTATTAATGTATTTTAAATCATTTTCCGTAAATTGGAGAGGGCATTGAGAAGCAATGCCTCCTTTGTTAGTTCCGATAAAAGTTCTGTCGCCATTTTCTAAAGAAACTTCTGCATAAGCATTTTCGCCTTGATAATATCTACAATGTGATGTGTCGACATTTAATTCGGAGAGAACCTTGTTAATATGATTAGCAGCTGTATCATTACCAAAAACACCCATATATGCAGAATCGATTCCTTGCTTTTTTGCATAAACACTGAAGTTTAAAGCATTGCCTCCAGGAAACATTTTGTTTAGATTAATGTATTTATCAACCACATTATCGCCTATACCAATTACCTGCATCTATTAAAAACCTCCTTTTTAAAGCCTGTCATAACAATAACTAAGAGGTGGTATACCCCACTAAACCACACTATAAATATACCACAGATAATTATTTATGTCAAATGATTATAAAAACAAATTCATAATTTTCAGTAAATAATATTATGTATTTATATAGATGTTTTTTTAAAAAATGGCTTGTAAAAATAAGTTTATTTTTCATCTTCTAAAAAGAATACTTTCCCTTTTAGCATTGCTAAATTAATAAATGTCTTATATAATTAGTATTATTAATAAATATACTTTAGGTTTGGGTGATAAAAATGGGTGAGAAAAAAATATTAGGGTTAATAACTAGTGCAAAAATAATAAGAGATGCTTTTGGAGATCAATTAGAAAAAATTTTTGGGGACCGAGTAAAGGTAAAAAGATATCTATTAAGTGACAATGATATTGACCTTTCCGATTGTGATGTAGTATTAAGTTCAAGCAAATATATGTATGGACGAGTTCGTAATATGACTCCAAGTGATACAAAAATAATTGTAGTCAGACGGGGTATAAATTTGGAGAATATATCAGAACTTTTCCAGATAAAACCTAAAACCAAAGTATTAGTGGTAAGTAATCATGAATATACTGCCAATGAAACCATTAGGCTATTACAAGGAATGGGTATAGATCATCTGATATATAGCCCCTATACACCTGGTGATTCTTATCATCCTCATAAAGTTGCTATAACACCGGGAGCTGATTTTTTAGTTCCTGATGGAATTGAGACAACAGTTGATATTGGTGTGAAACTAATTGATATTTCCACAATTTTAGAAGTGTTATTTACATTAGAACTTCCTTTACAAAACAGTAACTTGCTTATCGCCAATTATACTAAAAAACTTATTGAATTAACTAAATATAGTACTCAGCTCAACACTGTGTTAGAAGGAATTTTATCTACCTCACATGATGGAATCATTGCTGTTAATGAAGATAATAAGATAATGTTTATGAATGAAACGGCTGAAGAATTAATCAATATATCTAAAAAAGCTAGTATTGGTCAAAAAATTGATGATGTACTGAAGAATAAATCAATACTTAATATGTTAAGAGAAGATAAAAAGATATTTAATGAATTAATGACTTACCGCAATAGGTCTTTTATTGTAAATAAAGAAGAAACTATAAAATACAGTATTTTTAAAGTAAAAGTTTTAAGTATAAAAGATGTGACCCAAATTCAAAAACAAGAACATGAAATAAGAAAAAAGATGCGGGATAAAGGATTTGTAACCAAATATACTTTTAAAGATATAATCGGAATAAGTGATAAATTAAAAAGAACTGTAAATATTGCCAAAAAGATTGCTGATAATGATTTTACAGTTTTAATCAAAGGAGAAAGCGGAACTGGTAAAGAGCTTTTTGCACAGGCAATTCATAATAAATCAAATCGTAAAAACAAACCTTTTATAGCTGTCAATTTTGCCTCTTTATCGGATAGTTTAATTGAAAGTGAACTTTTTGGTTATGAAAAGGGGGCTTTCACTGGAGCGAAAAGTGGAGGGAAAGCAGGACTATTTGAACAGGCCCATACGGGTACGATCTTTATTGATGAAATCGGTGATGCTTCTTCAACCTTACAAAGTAGACTGCTGAGAGTATTACAGGAAAAAGAAATTATGAGAGTTGGAGGTAACAGTATTATCCCAGTAGATGTAAGAGTAATAGCTGCTACTAACAAAGATTTGCCTTCCTTAGTGGAATCAGGCGAGTTTAGAAAAGATCTTTATTATAGATTAAAAGTATTATATTTTACAGTACCACCTTTAAGAGATAGGCCTGAAGATATATACTTTTTGGTAAATTACTTTTTAAATGAAAGAAATGATAACAAGGTTATTTCCGAGCAGGTATATAAAATATTTAAAGAACATAACTGGCAAGGAAATGTCAGAGAATTAGAAAATATAATTAACTATATTATTACAGTGGTAGATGATAAGGAAGTAGAACCAAGGCATTTACCGGAAGAATTTAGTATGAAAGCAGATGAAGTAGTAACAGAAGAAATGGATAATGAATTTTTAAGGATTAAAGAAAAATTAGGTAATAGTGCAGATATTAAAGAATATAAAGAAGTGATGAGAGTTATTAAGGAATCTAAAAGAAATGGTTTAAATATTGGGCGAAGAAGGATTGCGAAAAAAGTAAGTAAAAAGGGGCTAAAATTAAGTCCCGAAATGGTTAGAAGCAGAATGGAAAAATTAAGAGAATTTAATCTAATTAAAGTAGGAAAAACTAGACAAGGAAGTAAACTAACAGAAAAAGGCGAAGAGCTACTCAAAATTATATAGGCTACTTATTAGGGTATATGGGTTATAGGTTAAAAACCCATATACCCTATTTTGTTTTTTATGATTGCCAAAATAAATATTAAATAATTATTATCATATTAGTATAAATATTTGATATTTTCTGAATTTTAAATAGGAAGCTTAACATATCAGTAATTATAAGATTAATTTTAAATAAATCGTAAATAATCAAGAACTTGGCATAACAAATGCATTATATAACTGTATAGGATTTCTCCGGTCTTAGATATAAAGAAATTTTGTGGTTTACAATTAACTTTTTGAATTAATAAATTTAATACTGATACATTTTTTTAACTTATAAATTATTAGCAGGGATAAAATTAGTAAAGATCGGTAATATTTTAAATTGATATTTAAAGGGGTGATCAAAAAGATGAAAATTGCTTATGTAGTACCCGGTATTATGGAAGAAAAAGAAATGGACAGAAGAGAAAATCTTCTAAATAAATGGGCCTTTGAAGGAGTTAGAGTCAAAGTTATTGGTATTACAGAAGGACCTGCTTCTATTGAATCAATGTATGAAGAGTATTTAAGTATTCCCGCTACCGCTGAAAAGATGTATCAACTTGAGAAAAAAGGATATGATGCAGCAATTTTAGGCTGTGCTGGTGATCCCGGGCTAGATGGAATGAGAGAAATTACCCGAGAAATGTTAGTGGTTGGACCGGGACAGAGTAGTATGCAAGTGGCAGTAATGTTAGGAAATAGTTTCTCCGTTTTAACCGTCACTGATAGTACAGTTGCTAGTTCTTATGAATTAGCATTTAAAGCGGGTGTTAAAGAAAGTGTGGCTTCTGTAAGACCACTTAATATACCAGTCTTAGAGTTAGCAGAAGACAAAGAAAAGTCAATCGAAAAAATAGTATCTGTGGGACGTGAAGCTGTCTTAGAAGATGGGGCTGATGTATTAGTGTTAGGTTGTATGTCAATGGGATTTTTAGATGTAGCTGATGATATTCAAAATATATTAAAGGTACCGGTAGTCAATCCAGCAAAGACCGGCTTAAAAACTGCTGAAGCACTGCTTAGTTCTAACTTAATGCATTCTAAAAAAGCTTTTATGACTCCCCCAAAGATTGCTGAAGGTAAGGTGGAAAGTTTAGATGAACTTTATATCAAAAAAGTACCTAATTATTGATTTTAATTTTTATGAATTGAGATAAATATCTTTTTATTTTAACAGTTCGGGAAGGAAGGATAATTTTAATGAAAAAAGGGTATAAGGGTTATAAGTCCTATCAATACTTAGAAAAGGATGTAGATTATAAAAGTTTTGAATTGGCAGAAGAAGTAAATAGAGTTAAGTCATATGATATGGATTTAACAAAAAAACAGCAGGCCGTATTTAATGATATAGTTTCAGAAAATTTAATAATTGATTTACATGAACATCCCACAATAATTCCAAAAGATTTAAATAAGTTAAGAGATTATGAACAACAAGGTCGGGAAGTTACCGGTTATGAATCTCTATCTAATTCAATAACTGATGTAATCTTTGATAACATGATGGATGGAACTTGTATTATTCATTCCAAATCTGGTTGGAAGTTTAAAGATATAATACATGATATTGGGATGAGAACTTGTGATATTGATCATCAGGATTTTTTGATCAAAGGAGAAAAAATAAAAGATTTTTATCAGGCCAAAAAAGAAGATAAGATTGCCTGGGTAAAAGTATTAGAAAGCGCTACAATGATTGAAAATGAGGTTGAAAGAATAGAAATTCTTTATGGCCTGGGAGTTAGGATGATGGGTATTACTTACAGTGAATCAAATAATTTAGGTAGCGGTCTAAAAGAAAAAAATGATGGAGGCTTGACTGAATTTGGAGAGCAGGCTGTAAAAAGAATGAATAAGGTGGGGATGGCAATTGATGTCTCTCACTGCGGCAACCAAACTGCCTTAGATGTAATTGAAAAAAGTGAACAACCAATATTTATTTCACATATCGGGGCAAAAAGCCTTTGGAATATTAACAGGTTAAAACCTGATAAAGTATTTAAAGCTTGTGCAGCTAAAGGAGGGGTGATAGGAATAGAAGCTGCTCCACACACTACCATTACTGAAAATAATCCATACCATAATCTAGATTCATATATGGAGCACTTTGAATATATAAAAGATTTAGTGGGGATAGACCACTTGGCTTTTGGTCCAGATGCTTTATTTGGTGACCATGTAGGTTTACATGATTTATTTAGTGCTAATTTTTCTATAGATAAAAAAACTCAGAAGCATAAAAAAGTTGATTTTGTAGATGGGTTAGAAAATCCAGCTGAGGTTATGGAAAACATATTAAAATGGCTTATTAAAAATGATTATTCTAAAGAAGAGATAAAAAAAGTAATGGGTGGAAATATAGTGAGGGTATTAAAAGAAGTTTGGGTATAAAAAATATAAAATATTAAATTAATCTAATAAAAAAGTAGAGAGAAAGCGAGGAGTTGTATATATGGGATTAAATAAGAAGTATGATGGTTACAAATCTTTTGAATATCTTAAAGCAGGTCATGATTATAGGGAGTTTGAATTAGCAGATCCCTTAAAAAGGGTAGATCCCTATCGAGTACCATTAGATGAAAAACAAGAAAAAAGAACAGAAGAGATCATGGGTGATTCTGTGATTATTTCTGTGCATGAACATCCAGTTACATTTCCTAAAAATATGGAGGAAGTATTTGATTATAATCGGGAAGGCAGGCAGTTTACACCTTATGAAGCCCTTTCCAAATCTCCTTTAGATGGAGTATTTGATAATTTGATGGATGGAACCTGTGCAATCACATCCAAACATGGCTGGAAATGGAATGATGTTTTATATGATCTCGGAATTCGCTTAAGTGATATAGCACATCAAGATTATATTGTTAGATGTGAAAATGTTGAAGATATAATTTCAGCCCATGAAAATGGTAAATTAGCTCTAATACCAACCATTGAAGGGGCTGCTATGATAGAAAATGAACTCGATAGGATAGAGATTTTATATGGTTTTGGTGTTAGATTAATGGGTATCACATACAGTGAGGCCAATGGTTTAGGTTCGGGATTAAAAGAAACCAATGATGGTGGATTAACTGTTTTCGGTGAACAAGCCGTGGAAAGAATGAATAAGATTGGAATGGCAATTGATATCTCACATGTGGGAGATAAAACCTCCTTGGATGTAATTGAAAAAAGTACTAAACCGGTCTTTATTTCACATGCAGGTGCCCGTTCTTTATGGAACAGTAATCGTTTAAAACCAGATGACGTGATAAAAGCTTGTGCTGATAAAGGTGGTCTGATTGGTATAGAAGCAGCTCCCCATACCACTTTAACTGAAAAAAATAAAGATCATTCTATTGATTCTTTTATGGAACATTTTGAATATGTTAAGGAATTAGTTGGTATAGAGCATGTAACATTTGGACCAGACACCTTATATGGTGACCATGTTGGTCTTCATCATGCTTATGCAGAACATCTTTCTATAGAAGGTAGTCGTTCCGGAGGTTCCAGTTTTGAAGAAGTAGAATATGTAAGAGGGCTAGAGAATCCAACTGAATCAGCTATTAATATAGTGCGTTGGTTAGTAAAACATGATTATTCTACTGAAGATATTAAAAAGGTAATTGGTGGTAATACAATTAGGGTATTAAAGGAAATTTGGTATTAAAGTCAATTATGTTTTCTTATTTTAAAGTTGTTGATCTAAATGAAGTTGTTTATAAAGACATTTGTCGTTTTTTAAAATATTTATTTCAATATTTTAAAAAAAGAAAGGAGGGTGGGTTTTGAGTCAGTATATATTAAGGCGGGTTTTAATTATGATTCCAGTCCTGATAGGAATTACATTTATTAATTTTGGAATAGTAAATCTTGCTCCAGGTGATGCAGTGGATCTTATGATAGATCCTAATATGAGTGAAGCAGACAAAGAGATTAGAAGAGAAAATCTTGGTTTAAATGATCCTTTTTTAGTAAGGTATTTCCGCTGGGTATCAGAACTTTTACGAGGAAATTTAGGTTATTCATTTACTACTTATAAACCAGTCAAAGCAAGGGTTATTGAGAGGTTGGGCCCCACAATTTATTTAATGGGGACAGCGATAGTTATTGCATATTTAATTGCAATACCGCTTGGTATACTATCTGCTTTAAAACCTTACTCCTGGCTTGATTATTTAACCAGTTTTGTTGGCTTATCGGGAGTTTCAATACCCACCTTTTTTTCCGGGTTAGTAGTTATTTATATATTTAGCCTAAAACTGGGATGGCTGCCATCAGGCGGGATTAAGAGTCTAGGAGCAGAGAGTAGTTTTATAGATAGTTTACGACACTTAGTTATGCCTGCGGCTATTTTAGCTTTGGCTAACGTAGGTTTAGTCCTGCGCTTGATGCGATCTAGTACGCTTGAAATATTACAGCAGGACTACATTAGAACTGCCTGGGCAAAAGGTCTTACCCAGAAGTTAGTAGTCTTACATCATGTCATGAGAAATAGTTTAATTCCAATTGTAACTATGGCTGGGATGCAGGTACCTGTTTTAATTAGTGGAGCAGTTATTACTGAACAGGTTTTTCAGTGGCCGGGGATGGGATTGTTGACCATTCAAGCTATTTTAAGTCGAGATTATCCTACCATAATGGCTTTAAATTTATTGGCAGCAATATTAGTTTTAATCGGTACATTAGTTGCTGATATTTTGTATGTTGTTATAGATCCACGCATCCAGTATCAATAAAAGAGAAGTAAGGAGTTGATTATTATGAGTAGTCAAAATGCAAATACTGGATGTGCAGAAACTAATGAAAACAATCGATGGCAAGATTTTTTACAGGAAAGTTATTGGGGACCAATAATTAAAAGATTTTTCAAACACAAATTAGCCCTTACAGGTCTTTTTGTTTTAAGTATTTTAGTTGTTATTGCAATATTAGCACCCAGCCTTGCACCTCATGATCCTTTTAAAATGGATGTAACTTCTTTTTCGGCTGGGCCTTCTGACAATCACATTTTAGGTACGGATTCTGTAGGTAGAGATATATTAAGTAGATTAATATATGCTTCAAGAGTATCACTACTGGTGGGTATTGGTTCTGTTTTATTAAATGTGTTTGTTGGTGTTACCTTAGGTGGGATAGCTGGTTATGTTGGAGGTTGGGTTGACTCTGTAGTAATGAGGATTACAGAAATGATACTTTCTTTTCCCCCTTTAATGATAATATTAGTTTTGGTTAGCTTTTTAGGCCCGGGCTTATTTAATGTTATTTTAGTATTAGGATTTTTAGGCTGGCCTCGCATCTGTCGTTTAATTAGGGCTGAAGTTATGAAAATTAAACAGAGTGAATATATTATGGCAGCACAGGCAGTTGGAACCCCTAATTATAGGATATTGATATTTCATTTAATACCAAATGCTTTTCCCCCGGTTTTAGTAGCAGCTACTTTTGGTGCAGCAAGAGCTATCATAATAGAAGCATCTTTAAGTTTTTTGGGAATGGGAGTCCAACCCCCCACTGCAAGTTGGGGCAACTTACTTAGCGATGCCCAGTCAATGGGAGTATTAGGTTCGATGCCCTGGATTTGGCTTCCCCCCGGAATCATGATAGTAATTGCTGTGCTTTCTATAAATTTTGTTGGTGATGGTCTCAGAGATGCTTTAGACCCAAAAATGAGAAATTGAGAATTGAGTATAAAAGGAGGAAGTTAAAAAATGAAAAAGTTATTTGTTTTATTGTTAGTCTCTTTATTTATTGTAGGTGTTTTTTCAGTAGGTGTATTAGCACAAGAAGATGAGAAGGTTATTAGAGTAGGGATGTGGAGTTCACCGGGTAACATGAGTGCAATTAATGCCGATTCAAGTTACGGCTATTTTGTGGTAACCTTTGTATATGATACTATGGCAGAGATGCGTCCTGATTTTTCATTCAAAGGTAGATTAGCGGATGACTGGACTGTATCAGAAGATGGTAAAACCTTTACGTTTAATCTTAATCCAGATGCTACCTGGCATGATGGTGAGGCTTTAACCGCTGAAGATGTATTATTTACTATTAAAACAGTTGCTACCCCTGGTGTAGAAACTAATCGAGGTAGTGCAATTAGAGCTATTGAAGGACTTGATTCTAATGGTAAATTAGCAGAAGGAGAAGAAGAAATTTCCGGTGTTGAAGTACAAGGTACACATCAAATTGCAATTACAACAAAGACTGCTTTAGACCCCGCCCGTTTTTTAGAACAGTTTGCAACTAATTTATATATACTACCACAACACTTATTAGAAGGAGTTGCACCTGAAGATCTTTCTAAATCAGAAGTACTTTTAAATCCTACCGTAGGTAGTGGACCCTTTAAGTTCGTAAAATATGAAACAGATCAATATATTGAGCTAGCAAAGAATGAAGACTATTATGGTGAAAAAGCCAAAGTAGATAAGATATTTATCCGTATTGTAGATGCTACTTCAATTGCTGCTCAATTAGTGAGAGGTGAGATTGATGTAACAGCTGGTCCAGGTATTGGTGAAATACCATTACAGGACTGGGATCTTATCAGGGATGCTGATAATGTAAGGACCGTTACTGAACCTGCTTTAGGTTATCAATTTATGCCTATTAACAATGCTCAACCTTATTTCGAAGATGTCAGAGTTAGAAGGGCATTACTTAAAGGTATCAATCGTAATTTAATGGTTGATCAATTATATAAAGGTGAAGCAAAATTAGCAAATGGACCAATTTCACCTGTAGTACCATATCATAATAGTGATTTAGAACCTGTTGCTTATGATCCAGAAGGAGCTAGAGAATTACTTGAAGAAGCTGGCTGGGATTTTAACCGTACTATTACTCTGTTAGTACCTACCGGAAATAAGCAAAGAGAATTATCAGGCAATATAATTCAGGCTAATCTAAATGAAATTGGCTTAGATGTAGAAATCCAACAACAGGATTTCCCATCAGTATTAAGTAAAGTATTTTCTAAAGAGTTTGACCTGACATTATTAGGTTGGACCGATACCTTTGATCCCGATCATTTAAGTTCTACTTTCCAAACTGGTGGTCAATATAATTTAACAAACTTCTCAGATGAAGTAATAGATAATTTAATTGAGGAAGCTGGAGCAGCCAGAAATCCAGAAGTAAGAAAAAAACTCTATGACGAACTTCAGGTCAAGTTACAGGAAAAAGTACCAGCTGTTTTCCTCTACTATCCAAATATGCTAGCAGCAGTTAATAAGAGATTAGTAAACGCAGAACCATCTATCTTCCCTTTTGAAGATAGAGCTTATGAATGGGATATTAAGGAAGGTGAATAAACTTGGTTGATAAATTCCCGGAACAAAATATAGATAAGGTAACTAAATATTTAAAAGATAATTTTGATGAAAATCTAGAAAAAATAAGGGAATTTTTAAGACATCCTAGTGTTAGTTATACCGGAGAAGGTATTCAAGAAACAGCGGAACGGATTCAAGGCATGATTAAAGATTTAGGCGGTAGTGCTGATGTAGTTCCAACTGAAGGACATCCAATTGTTTTTGGCCGCTTAGAGCAAAATGCAGACAAGACCGTTATGGTCTATGGGATGTATGATGTGATGCCGGCTGATGAGCCGGATTGGTCAGTTGATCCCTGGGCAGCCGAGATCAAAGAACTGCCTAAGATAGGTAAATCTATAGTAGCCAGAGGAGCAGTAAATACCAAAGGCCCTCTGGCGGCCTTTTTCCGCTCAATTGAAGCCTATCAAAAAGCAGCCGGTAAACTGCCTGTTAATTTGGTCTTTGCAATTGAGGGCGAAGAAGAAATGGGCAGTAGGCATTTCGTTCCTTTTGTTAAAGATAACCTTAAAAAGTTAGCAGATGTTGATGTAGTCTTATTTCCTTTCTTCAGTGAAAATGAAGAGGGAATCCCCTATATGACACTTGGTACGAAAGGCATCTTATACTTTGAGCTAGAAAGCAAAGGTGGAGCCTGGGGTGCGCCAACGGAAAGAGGTATCCACGGCTCATATAATGCCTGGGTTAAAAATCCCATTTGGCGGCTTGTACAAGCTGTTAGCAGTTTTACCGACAAGGATGAAAATATTCAAGTTGAGGGCTTTTTTGACAATGTAGATTCCTTACCTGAAGAAGAACTTCAATTAATTAAAAAACAGATAGATTCAGGTTTAATGGATGAGAAGACCTTTATGGAATATGATAGTGTAGAAAAATTCAAAGATGGCCTCCGGGGATTCCCACTTTGGAAAAGGTTGTTTAGTCAACCTCAGTTTAATATTGATGGGATTGTTGGAGGTTATACTGGTGAAGGTACTAAAACCCTTTTACCTCATAAAGCAACTATAAAGATGGATGTTAGAATGGTTCCCTCAATGGAGCCGGACCGGGTGGTAAAATTAATTAGAAGTCATCTTGATAACCATGGTTTTGAAGATATTAAGATGAATGTTCTAAATAAGTATTACTGGTCTAAACTAAGTTTACAAGAAGATTCAGTACAGGCTATGTTAAAAGTCTATGAAACAATGGACAAAAAGGCAATAGTCTGGCCTGTAAATCCTGGTTCTGCTCCATATTATGTATTTGAAAGAATTATGGGTGTTCCCTATGTGACAGGGGGGCTTGGCCATGGTAGCCGTCAGCACTCTAATGATGAATATTGTACAGTTGAAGGATTACTCGACTTTGAAATATCATTAGTTAGATGGTTAAATAACTATGCAAAGATGGCTGGAGAGTAATCAAAATTAAATAAAGTTAAGTTATAAACCTCCCCAAAAACCTTATATGCAAAGGTTGTAAGTATCTATTTTAATTATTTGAAAGGTATTGGGGAGGTTTTTATTTTAAAAAGTTTATATATTTTTAAGAAAAAATTAGGTTATTGAAAACAATACAAAAGGTGGTTAATTATGAATAAAAAGAAATATTCGGGATATAAATCTTATCAGTACCTGGAAGCTGGTAAAGACTATAAGACTTTTAAATTGGCTAAACAAGTAAAAAGAGTTGCCCCATATGAACTGGAATTAACTGAAGCAGAACAAAAAAGAGTTGAAAAAATATTTGATGAAAATTTTGTTATATCAGCCCATGAACATCCGCGTATACTGCCGGAAGATATTGGTGAACTAACTGAAATGAATTCCTTAGGTCGAGAGTATACCGGTTATGAAGGACTCTCAGTTTCAGGTATGGATGCTGTATTTGATAATTTTTTAGATGGTTCTTGTATAATAACATCTAAACATGGCTGGAAATGGAATGATATTCTCTATAATTTAGGTATGAAGTATTGTGATGTAGCCCATCAGGATATGTATGTTCGTGCTGAAAATGTTGAAGATATTAAAAAAGCCAAAGAAAATGGTCAGGTTGCCTTAATAACATCTTTAGAATCTTCTACTATGATTGAAAATGAAGTTGACCGCATAGATATACTATATGGTTTTGGTGTGAGGTGTATGGGTATTGTATATAGCGAATCAAATAGTTTGGGTACCGGATTACGCGAAAAAGGTGATGGAGGACTAACAAAATTCGGTGAACAGGCTGTCGAAAGAATGAATAAAATTGGGATGGCAATTGATGTTTCGCACGCCAGTGACCAAACTTGTTTAGATGTAATTGAAAAAAGTGATTATCCTATTTTTATTAACCATGCAGGTGCTCGCAGCCTTTGGGATATTAACCGTTTAAAACCTGATGAGGTAATCAAAGCCTGTGCTAAAAAAGGTGGAGTTATTGCAGTAGAGGCAGCCCCACATACTACTATTACTGAAAACCATCGGGAACATAGTCTTGAGTCCGTAATGGAACACTTTGAATATATTGTGGACCTAGTTGGGATTGATCATGTAACATTTGGACCTGATACAAACTTTGGTGACCATGTTGCACTACATGATGAGTTTAGAAAGTTTCTTTCCATAGATCAAATGGAAAAAAATAAGACACCAAATCATCCTAAAGTAGATTATGTTGCCGGTCTTGATAACCCATCTGAGAACTTCCATAATATTATAGGCTGGTTTGTAAAACATGGTTATTCTAATGATGAGATAGCAAAAGCAGTCGGCGGAAATACAATGAGGTTGTTAGATGAAGTATGGGTATAAATATCAATACTTGTATTAGATTCAATTTATATTAGCCTATCTTTATATTTATAAAGAAAAAGATAAAAGGAAAGTTAAAAGCAAAAAAAGAGAATAGTCTTGTTATAAATAGAAAATGCAATCAACATCATAAATACATATTTTCAAAAAGATTTGCCTAAAAAAAGAAAAAACAAGATTATGTAAAGCTACTATAAGGATAAATGAAATACTGTAAAAATAATTAATAAAAGGATGCTAAAAGTCATTGAAGTTTTTGAATATAAATCATAAAAAAGGGATTATTAAAGGTGAATAATAGTTAATCTTGAATATATATATAATAATATTTTATATTTATTTAATTATGAATTACTGCAATTAATATAAATAATGGAGTGTTTGCGTTGAGTAAAAAGAGTTTAACAATAATATCAAAATCAGTAAAAACAGCTAATTTTTTATTATCAGAATTTAGTAAAATATTTGCAGATGATGTTATTATAAACTATTATTCATTTGAAAGAGACAAGCTTAAGAGTCCACTACAGGCTGCTCTCTTTTTAGTCCCTGATAGAACTATTTTTGAAGAGGCTAATAAATATGTTCAGTCTGGGAAAGAGATTAGAGTTATCAAGCGTACTTTAACCAAAAATGGATTTAATAAACTAATGAAGATTGAACCTGGTACCAAAGCAATGCTTGTAAATGTTAATGCCAACATGGCAATAGATACAATTTCTTTAATTAGTCAGCTAGGGGCACGCAGTCTTGATTTAAAACCTATATTTCCGATTATTAATAAAATTCCTGATATTGATTTAGCAATAACTCCTAGTGAAGAAAAGTATGTGCCTTCTACCGTAAAAAGAATAATAAATATTGGAGATAGAGTGCCAGGCATCAGCACTATTATGGACATTATCATAAAATTTCAACTCAATTATCTTATATCTTCAAAAAAATTGATCAATTATTTTAATATTATTGTGCCCATAAGTTTTGGGTTAGAAAAAATTCTGGAAAGACAAATAGTCTAGAAAATCAGCTGGATATGATATCAAAGTTGCTCAATGTTGGAATAATTGGTGTTAACACTTTGGGAACAATTAATTTAGTTGATGATAATGTAATGAATATATTGAATAAGAAAAGAAAATAATTGATTGGATCTAAGGCAGAAAGATTATTTAATAATATTCCATTTGAAGAAGTATTACTAACGGGTAACCCCATACAAGAAAGAATAGTTAAGGTAGATAAAACAGATATTGTGTTAAGTGTAAATCCTATTAAAAATCTTGGGGATATATATGGAGCTGTAGCAATAATTAAAAAATTTAGTGATACAGAAAAAAGACAACAAAAATTAAGAGCCCAGCTGATTCATAAAGGGCATTTTACTAAATATACTTTTCCGGATATTTCTGGTAAAAGTAAAAAACTGAACAAATGTAAAAAGATTGCTAAACGTATGGCAAAAGCAGAATCCACAATTTTGCTTACCGGAGAAAGTGGTACTGGAAAAGAACTTTTTGCTCAGGCCATTCACAATGATTCAAATAGAAAAAAATCTCAGTTTGTAGCAGTAAATTGTGCCGCTCTCCCAGAAAGCCTTCTTGAAAGTAAACTTTTTGGTTATGCAGAAGGGGCTTTTACGGGGGCAAAAAAAGAGGTGAAACCTGGCTTATTTGAATTAGCCCATAATGGGACCTTACTCTTAGATGAAATAGGAGAAATCCCCTTAGAATTACAGGCACGACTATTAAGGATTTTAGAGGAAAGAGAAATTATGCGTATAGGGGGAGAAAGGGTCATTAATGTTGATGTTCGTATAATTACTGCCTCTAACCGAGATCTTTATGAATTAATGCAGGAAAACAAATTTTGAGAAGATCTATATTATCGTTTGAGTATATTACCTTTAAGAATACCGCCTTTAAGAGAAAGAACAGAAGACATTCTATCATTAATAGAAGAATTTAAAAAAGAGTTTGATACTGATTTTAAGTTAACACCTGATATGAAAGAAAGATTTTTAAGTCATCATTGGAATGGTAATGTCAGAGAACTTAGAAATTACATTGAATACTTAACTAATTTGAGAAAAGAAAAAATAGTCATGGAAGACCTTCTTTTTACCATAAACAAGGAATAAAAGAGATTTCAAAAAGATGATGATATAATTTTGATAAAAAAATAAAAAATGATGCTAATAAAAATTTGATAGATTATACTTTTGTGCTTTTAGTATTAGAAGATAAATATAATAATAATGAAAGATGTGGAAGAAAAATTATATCAAAAATCGCTTTAAAAGTAAATGTGTTTTTAACTGAACAGGAAATAAGAAGTATTTTAAAGTTTCTTAATGCTCATAATATAGTTAAGATAAAAAGAGGGCGAGCCGGCACAACAATTTTTATTAGGCGTTCAGTGGCATCCCGAGATGATGACAAAAAAACATTTAGATAAGCTTAAAATATTTAAATTATTAATAAAAGAAAGTAGTTAAAAGGAAATATATCTATTTTTTAAAAACAGTTATGTTTTTAATCTTCTAATCATAGAAGATTGATATAAAATAAGAGGAGGAGAGAATTAGATGAACAAAAGAGTAGTAATTTTATTATCTGTTGTATTTTTATTTGTCATGGTATTTAGTTCTTTAAGTCTAGCCCAAGAAGATGAGATAACGATTGGAATCGCAAACGATGCCCTTTATTTGGACCCTCATCAGCAAAATGAGACCACAACTAATATGTTGTGTGCTCACATATTTGATTCACTGGTTCATTTTACCAAAGATTTAGAAGTAGTACCTGGTTTGGCTAAAAACTGGGTAAGGTATAATGATACTGAATGGGTATTTCAGTTGGAGGAGGGAGTAGAATTTCATAATGGCAATGCTTTTACAGCTGAAGATGTAGCCTATTCTATCGACAGAGTAAGAGGTACAATAATTGCAAACATAGTTTCAAATATTGATTCAGTGGATGTAATTGATGAATATACGGTTAAAATTGTAACAACAAAACCTTATGCTGTATTACTGCGTGATTTAGAACATGTTAAAATTGTAGATAAAGATTATGTTGAAGAAGTTGGCGATGAAAAATTCAATGTTGAACCAATAGGTACCGGTCCATATAAATTAGTGGAATGGATAAAAGCGGACCATATTACCATGGAAGTCAATGAAGATTATTGGGGTGATGTTCCTGAGATCGAAAATGTTGTATTTAGACCTATAACAAACAATGCAACTCGAACAGCTGCTTTATTAAGTGGAGATGTAGATTTCATTAATGATGTACCGGTTAGAGATGCAGAAAGAATCGAAAACAATGAAGATTTAAATTTAATAAAAAAGCCTAGTCTTAGGTTAATTTATTTACACTTAGACGGCTGGAGAGATAAATCACCTGCTATTGATCTGCCCGAAAATCCTCTCAAAGATTTAAGGGTAAGACAGGCCATTTATTATGGCATTAATGTAGAAGCAATTGTTGAGTTTACAATGAACGGGCATGCTTATCCGGCTGAACAGTATGTTCAGTCTACACATTTAGGTTATGTTGATGGAGTTGAAAGATATCCTTATGATCCTGAAAAAGCTCGTGAATTATTAGCAGAAGCGGGTTATCCAGATGGATTCACCGTTACTTTAGATTCACCTAATGATAGATATGTTAACGATGCTCAAGTAGCACAAGCGATAGCAAGTCAGTTATCAAAAGTGGGAATCAATATAGAACTTAATTTAATGCCGAAATCGTTATTTTTTGATTATGTAAGGCCTGGAGATAAATCTAGTCTCGTAATGTCAGGTTGGTCAGCTACTTCAGGCGGTGCAGGTCGTATGTATGAAGTATTCTTGGTAACAAGAGATAAATATGAAGGTTTGGGCGGCTCAAATAGAGGCCATTATACGAATTCAGAATTTGATCAAGCAGTAATTAATGCCAGCTCAACTGCTAGCTTAGAAGAAAGAGATGAGTATTTACAAAAAGCGACTAAAATAGCATTAGACGATCTAGCTTTGATACCTCTCTATTATCAAGAAGATCTTTTAGCTAAAAAGGATTTTATAAACTATACTCCTCGTGTGGATAATTATATACTTGTTTCTGAGATGAGTCTTAGCAAATAATTAAATACCAAGGGAGGTTAAAACCTCCCTTTTTTTCTTATTTATAGATTGGAGGATAGAAGATATATGTTTAAATATATTCTTAAACGATTATATCAAATGATAATTGTGCTTTTTGTGGTCTCAATTATTGTTTTTTTTATTATGAGTTTTACCGGTGATCCTGTTCTTATGCTTGTTCCTCCAGATGCCACCCAAGCTCAAATTGATAATGCCAGAGCAGAATTAGGTTTGGATAAACCTTTAATAGTGCAGTATTTTATATTTTTACAAAATATTATGCGTGGTAATTTTGGTATTTCATATGTATTTGGCCAGTCAGCTCTTAAGTTAATAGTGGAAAGGATGCCAGCAACTTTTGAATTGGTTTTTGTTTCTGTTATTATTTCTATTTTGGTTGCAATACCCTTGGGGGTATTTGCGGGGGCTTATCCCAACAAGAAAAGCAGTAAAACCATTATGTTAGGTTCTCTATTGGGAATATCACTGCCCAATTTTTGGGTAGGTATGATGCTTATTTTTGTTTTTGCAGTTCATTTTAGGATTATGCCTTCTTCTGGGCGGGGCGATGTAGTGAATTTTTGGGGGATGAGAATAAGTATTTTTACTCCAGATGGATTTCGGCACATTATATTGCCAGCCATTATGTTATCAGTTCAGAGCATGGCAATATTACTTAGATTAACAAGAGCTGGCATGATGGAAGTTATGAAACAGGATTTTATTAAGTTTGCAAGATCAAAAGGAGCCTTGCAAAAAACTATATTATTTAGACATGCTTTGAAAAATGCACTTATTCCTGTTATTACAGTTTTTGGTATTCAGATTGGTAAAATCATTGCTTTTGCGACGGTTACAGAAACGATTTTTTCTTGGCCAGGAATGGGTAAGTTATTAATTGATTCTATAAATCGTTCGGATCGTCCGGTAATGGTAGCTTATTTAATGATTGTTTCATTTATTTTTGTACTATTAAATTTTATTGTGGATATTCTTTATTCAAGTATTGATCCACGGATAGATTTGAGGTGAAAAAGTGGCTGATACTCAAACAACAGCTTATGAAATAAAAATTGAAGAACCAGGCACACTGGAAAGATTTTTAAAATCTGAATTCTTTTATAATTATAAAAATAATATACCTGCTATTTTAGGTACTATTATTATATTGGTTTTTATTTTAATGACGACTATTGGACCTTTTATAGTCACACAAAACCCTTATGACTTAAGGGAAATTAGTTTAATGGATGCTTATAAGGCACCTGCATGGTCAGAAGGAGGAGAATGGAGGTTTCCCTTAGGAACTGATGCTCAAGGCAGAGATATCTTAAGTAGTATAGTTTATGGCAGCAGGATTTCTCTTTTTATAGGTTTAACTGGCATGATTTTTTCCTGTGTAATAGGTACTATCTTAGGTTTAGCCGCCGGTTATTATGGGGGTAAAATTGATGCCATTATAATGAGAATAGCCGATATTCAACTTTCTTTTCCCGCGACCTTAATTGCTCTTTTTATTATGTCCATATCTGGTCGTGGAATAGGTAACTTATTGATTGCTCTTACTTTAGTGGGTTGGGTGATTTATGCCAGGACTGTACGGGGAGCAACTCTTTCAGAAAAAAAGAAAGAATATGTGGAAGCCGGAAAAGTAATTGGACTTCCCAATATTAAAATTATTGCTAAACATATTTTGCCTAATGTAGTTACTTCCCTGATAGTTATTGCCACCATTCAAGTAGGCACTTTTATTTTAACTGAGGCAACTTTAAGCTTTCTCGGCGTAGGAGTTCCAGTAACAAGACCTTCGCTCGGACTCTTAGTTAAAAATGGCTATGATGTGTTATTTAGTGGATTATGGTGGGCATCAACTTTTCCCGGCTTATTTATTATGCTTTTAGTTTTTGGTATAAATATGTTAGGTGACTTTCTACGAGATGAGTTGAATCCGAGGTTGAAATAGAATGAGGTGTAAAAGATGGAAAACAGGTTATTAGAAGTTAAAAACTTGAAAACTTATTTTCATACATTTAAAGGTATAGTGAAAGCAGTAGATGGAGTAAGTTTTGATTTAAAAAAAGGTGAGATATTAGGTATTGTGGGTGAATCCGGAGGTGGCAAGTCAGTTACAGGCTTTTCATTATTAAAATTAATTGAAGAACCGGGTAAAATTGAAGAGGGACAAATTCTCTTTAAAGATGAAGATATAGTAAAAATGAATGAAAAAGAGATGAAAGAGATTAGAGGTAGTGAAATTTCAATGATCTTTCAAGACCCTATGACTTCTCTTAATCCACTTTATACAATACAACAGCAGATGGAAGAAGTTTTAAAACTTCATACTGAAATGAATGCTAAACAGAGAAAAAAGAGGTGTATCCAACTATTAAAAGATGTAGGTATACCTCAGCCCTCTGAAAGACTTAATTCTTATCCACACCAATTTAGTGGGGGGATGAGGCAAAGAGTAATAATTGCCACTGCTTTGGCAGCTGAACCTGAACTTATTATTGCAGATGAGCCGACTACAGCTTTAGATGTGACAATTCAAAGTCAGATTCTAAAATTAATGGGCAAATTAGTTAAAGAAAAACAGACTTCTCTGATATTAATTACTCATGATCTTGCAGTAGTATCTGAAATGGCAGATAGAGTGATAGTGCTATATTGTGGAAAAGTTTTAGAATCTGGTAGTATTGATGACATAATTTATAAATCAGCACATCCTTATACGAATGGACTATTAAATTCGATACCCAGGTTACATGATAAAAAAAGTAGGTTATCGCAAATTCCGGGCATGGTACCAAATATGTTTGCACTACCGGTAGGATGTAATTTTGCACCAAGATGTTCATATAGTCAAGAGAAATGTAAAAAAACAGAACCCCATATTAGAGAAATTTTTAATGGCCACCGAGTTTCATGTCATTATCCCCTAAAGGGGGCGGATAGTTAATGGAAAACTTACTTAAAGTAGAAAATCTGGTGCAAAAGTTTGATTTAAATACCGATTTTTTAGATAAATTTAAATTTAAAAATGGGAAAATTACTATCGAAAAGAAATTGGTAAATGCAGTTAATGGGGTCAGTTTTGAAATAAATAAAGGTGAAGTTTTTGGATTAGTCGGAGAAAGTGGTTGTGGTAAGTCAACAACCGCTAAAACAGTAATTAAAATATATAATCCCAAATCTGGCAAGATAATATTTAAAGGTGAAGATATAAGTAACTATAATTATAAAGAAATGTTGCCGGTGAGAAAAAATATACAAATGATTTTTCAAGATCCCTATGCCTCTTTGAATCCTAGACAGCGATTACAGGATATTATTATGGAGCCTATGCTGTTTCATAATTTGGTCGATAATAAAAAAGAAGCATATGGTAAAATGTTGAGCATTATTGAACGGGTTGGATTACGTAAAGAACACGCTTATCGTTTTCCTCACCAGTTTAGTGGTGGACAAAGACAGAGAATAGGTATTGCCCGTGCACTTGCCGTAGAGCCTGAATTCATAATTGCAGATGAACCGGTTTCAGCTTTGGATGTATCAATTCAAGCTCAGATATTAAATATTCTAATGGATTTAAAAGAAGAATTTGGTTTTTCTTATCTTTTTATTGCACATGACCTTTCTGTGGTAAAACATATTAGTGATAGTTTAGGAGTAATGTATCTTGGATATATTGTTGAAAAAGGAGATAAAGAAAAAATATTTTCTAATCCCTTACATCCGTATACAAAAGCGTTATTTTCGGCAGTGCCTACTATAGATGAAGAAAAAGTTACTAATCCTATTGAATTGAAAGGTGAAGTGCCAAACCCCACTCAACTACCAGAGGGTTGTTACTTTCATGGTAGATGTCCTTATAGTAAAAATATATGTAAAGAGAAAAGGCCAACCTTAATTGAGATAGAAGATAACCATGAAGTTGCCTGTCATTTGGTTGGTTGAAATAAAATAAAAATATTAGTATTGTATTGAAAATAATACTAATATGATAGAATAGGAAGTGTTTGTGAAAATGGATGCGAATAAGTCCTTGATTATAGAAAATATAGAAGGTATAAAAAATGATTTAATTGATTTAAGTAATAAGATACATAATAACCCAGAACTCTGTTTTAAAGAATATAAAGCGGTAAATTGGCTAATAGAACTTGCTGAAAAACATGATTTCAAGATAGAAAATCCTTGTGGAAGTCTTGAAACAGCTTTTAAAGCGAGGTATAGAAATAAAAAGGAGGGGCCAACTGTGGCCTTTCTAGCCGAGTATGATGCCTTACGTGGAAAAGGTCATGCTTGTGGACATAATATAATTGCTGCTTGTGCCGCTGGAGCAGCGATCGGATTAAGTAAAGTAATCGATCAGATCGGTGGTGAAGTAGTATTATTAGGTACTCCAGCCGAAGAAGGCGGTGGTGGTAAAATTATCTTAATTAATGAAGGGGCTTTTGATGACATAGATTTTGCCTTAATGATTCATCCCGGCAGCCAAAATCTGATCGGACGTGGTGGTTTAGCTGCTATGCTTTTAGAAATTGAATTCGAAGGTAAAGCAGCTCATTCTTCCGACCCAGCTAGTGGAATAAATGCTTTAAAGGGACTTTTAGAAGTTTTTAAGGGCATAGATACTTTAAGAAGTATTTTTGAAGATGGTACAAGAGTGAATGGAATTATTACTGAAGGTGGAGAAGCTTCTAATATTATTCCAAATTATGCTGCCGGTGAATTTACATTAAGAGCCAAGACAAGAGAACATCTCAAGTCTTTATATGATAAAATAGAAAATTTAACAGAAGCTTCTAAGACAGTTATAGGAGCTAATCCTTCTATTAAAAAAAGCATGATTTATGCAGAACGGTATCCCAACATGACTATAGCAGAAAAATTCAAAGAAAATATGAGTTATTTTGGGGAAGAATTTAACTATCCCAATCCAGATATGAAACTGGGGTCTTCTGATATTGGTAATGTTTCCATGGAATTACCTGTTATTCATTCCTATTTGAAAATAGTAGAACCTAATATAAATGCCCATACCCAAGAATTTGCAGCAGCAGCTAAATCTTCACGAGCGGAGGAAGTAATTATAAAAACGTCGAAAGGGTTGGCAATGACAGGTTATGATATATTAAGTGATGAAAATTTAAGTTTTAAGATTTTAGAGGAATTTGAGGAAAAGGTTAAAGGAGGAGACAATGAATTTTAATCTGGAAAACTATTTATTGGATTTAGAAAAAATAGTAAATATAGATAGTGGAAGCGAGTATATACAAGGAGTAAATCAAGTTGCACAATTTTTTAAACCAAAACTTGAAAAATTAAACTATCAAGTTAAGACTCATTATACCAATAGTGATACTGGGGTTAGTTTAGAAGTGACCAATAAAAAAGCTCCCTATGACATCATGTTAATAGGACATATGGATACAGTTTTCCCGGAAGAGACTACAGATAAAAGACCGTTCAAAATAGAAAATGGTTGTGCCTATGGTCCGGGTGTTATTGATATGAAATCTGGTTTATTATTAATATACTATCTTTTAAAGGAATTAAAGGAAGCACAAGATATACAGGAACCTTCCCTTTGTGCTATTTTCAATGGAGATGAAGAGATTGGCTCCAAAAATTCAAGGGCATTAATAAAAGAAAAAGCAAAAGATGCTAAAATTGCCCTGGTTTTAGAGCCCGCCCGTAAAAATGGAGAATGTGTGCTTGCAAGAAAAGGAATTTCAGGCTATAACCTTAAGTTTAAAGGTAGGGCAGCTCATGCTGGAGTTGAACCACAAAAAGGGGCCAGCACAGTAGTTGAATTAGCTAATTGGATTCTGGAATTAGATAAATTAAACGATTATGAAGCCGGTTTCAGTGTAAATGTGGGGACTATACAAGGAGGAACAGCTCCCAATGTAATTGCAGAAGAGACCAGAGCCAAGATTGATGTCAGATTTATAAACGATGAGCAGCTAAATAGAGTTGAAGATAAACTAACTGAACTACAGGATAATCCTTTTGTTAAGGGAGTAAAAGCTGAAGTTTTTCATCGTGGAATTCGTCCTCCCATGCAGCCTACAGAAAAAACTTTGAAGTTGTGGGAAAAAGTAGAAAAAATTGGTCAACAGCTAGATATTAAGATGGATTGGATTGCGACCGGTGGAGGTTCTGATGCTAATTTCACTTCCGGAATGGGAGTATCTACAATTGATGGTTTAGGTCCAGCCGGTGGAAACCCCCATAGTGTAGATGAATATCTAGATATTAGTGCAATTGAACCGCGCTTTAAGTTACTAATGGAGTTAATTAAAATAAGTAAAGATTTTTAATAATAAGGAAATGTATATATTTAAAGACCGGTTTAAATCGGTCTTTTTCACCTTTATTAGGAGGGGGAAGTAATGGATAATAGAATTAGGAACAAAAAATTACATAAAAAAATATGTTCGGCTGAAGAAGCGGCTAGTTTAATTAAGGATAATATGGTCATTGGTTGTAGTGGTTTTACTCCCTCTGGTTATCCAAAAGCAGTACCACTTGCCCTTACAAAAAAAATAGAAAAATCAGCCAAATCCTTTAAGATAGATCTCTTAACAGGTGCATCAGTCGGTAAAGAATTAGATGGTAAATTTGCCCAAGCCGATTTAATCAGACGAAGATACCCTTATTATTCAGACAAATTTGTTCGTAAAAAAATAAATAAAGGCAAGATCGCCTATAAAGATGTTCATTTAAGCCATTTTCCTCAACAAATTAGGTATGGATATTATGGTGATATTGATATTGCTATTATTGAAGCAACTGCAATAACTAAAGACATTAATATTATTCCCACAACTTCAGTGGGTGTGTCACCTGTTTTAGCTTCTAAGGCAAAAGAAATAATAGTGGAGATAAATACAAATAAGCCTGTGGAATTAGAAGGCATTCATGATATCTATCAACCATTAGACCCTCCTGATCGTAAACCGATACCTTTAAAAAGTGTAGATGATCGGATAGGCAATAGTTACATAGAAGTTGATGCGGAAAAAATTAAAGCTATTGTTTATACTAATTTAAAAGATGACTTAAGGTTAAAAGTTTTTCAAAATAATATCTGTAGTAGTATTGCCCATCATATTATCAAATTTTTAGAAGATGAGGTTAGAAAAAATAGGCTCCCGAATAGTTTATTACCACTACAATCAGGGGTTGGCCAGGTTGCTAATGCCGTTTTAGCTGGTTTAGAAAAATCAAATTTTAAAAACTTATCTTTTTATTCAGAGGTGATTCAAGATTCAGTCTTAGATTTGATTGATAGTGGTAAAATAAATATTGCCAGTGGTACTTCTATAACTACTTCCCCAGCAGGTTATCAGAGATTTTTAGATAATATAGATTTCTATAAAAATAAAATCATATTAAGGCCTCAGGAGATTAGTAATAATCCAGAAATCATTCGTAGATTAGGCTCTGTAGCTATTAATACAGCTGTAGAAGTTGACATTTATGGCAATATTAATTCGACCAATATTATGGGGACTAAGATGATGAATGGCATTGGTGGTTCCGGTGACTTTGCGCGCAATGCATTTTTAAGTATTTTTGTAACTTCATCTACTGCAAAAGAAGGTAAGATTTCATCTATTGTACCAATGGTTTCCCATGTAGACCACACCGAACATGATATAGATATTATTGTTACCGAAAATGGTATAGCTGATTTAAGAGGATTAGCTCCACGAGAAAGAGCAGAATTAATTATAGATAAATGTGCTCATATTGATTATAAAGATCAATTGAGAGACTATCTAAATAGAGCTAAAAAACTTGGGGGACATACTCCCCATCTTTTAGATGAGGCTTTGGCCTGGCATCAAAGATATATAAAAACAGGCACCATGTTAGATATATAAGCAGGAGGGATTTTAAAAGTGATTAAATTAGATAATCTTGTTGTTTCTATTGAATCTGAATTGATAGATTTGAGGAGAGATTTTCATCAACATCCTGAATTAGGTTGGCGGGAGTTTTATACCACTTCTAAAATTATAAAATATCTAAAAGATTTAGGATATGAAGTAAGATATAAGGAAGATATTTTTAAAAAAGAATTTAGACAGGGTTTACCTACTAAAGTAGAGTTTGAAAAAAGTTATAAACAGGCCCTTGAGTGGGGAGCAGATCCCAAAATATTAGATGAAATCAAAGATGGTTTTACAGGGGCAGTTGCAGTTTTAGAGACAAAAAACCCAGATCCGATAACTGCTTTCCGCTTTGATATTGATGCAATAGGTACAAAAGAAAGTGAACAAGATAGCCATAGGCCACTGCAAGAAAATTTCCGTTCTAAAAATCCTGAAGCAGTTCACAGCTGTGGACATGATGGTCATATAGCAATTGGGTTAGGTTTAGCTAAATTATTGAAAAAATTAGAAGAAGCAGATAAATTAAATGGTAAATTTATCTTAATTTTTCAGCCAGCTGAAGAAGGAGTGCGGGGTGCAAGAGCAATTGCCGAAACTGATCTTTTAAATAATGTAGACTATTTTCTATCCGGTCATATTGGTATGGATGCCAATAATACGAATAGTATAATCTGTGGAATAACGGGGTCCCTGTTTACTAAAAAAATAGATATTGATATTTTAGGTGAGTCTGCTCATGCCGGAGGAGCTCCTGAAAAGGGAAGAAATGCATTGTTGGCAGCTACTAATCTAGTTTCTACATTATATTCACTAAATCAGCACGGCCAGGGCATGTCTAGAGTTAATGTAGGTAAGTTAGAGGCGGGAACATATAGAAATGTAATTCCCGAAAATGCTCAACTTCAAATGGAGATAAGAGGAGAAAATAAAGAAGTAATTTCTTATCTTTATGAAAATGTTAAAAATGCAGTTCAAGGTATTGAAAAAATCTATAATGTTGAAATTCAGTTAGAAATTGTAGGAGAAGCCGTTTCTATGGAAAGTGATCCAAAGTTAATAAATATAGTAAAAAAATCTGCAAAAGATATAGAAGAAATTGCTAAGGTTAAAGAACAAAAAAAATTACAGGGATCGGAAGATGCCAGTTTTTTAATGCAGAAAGTTCAAGAACAAAACGGTCAAGCCAGCTATATTAATTTTGGTACTGAGCTTAAGGCCGGGCACCACCAAAATAATTTTGATTTTGATGAAACAGTTTTACCGATAGCTGTTAAAGTATACTTAGCTATACTTGCTAAATTGGATATAATAAATAATAATAAATAGTATTTATAAATATTGACAAAAATAATACTTTCTGATATATTTAATTGTATAGACAACTAGATGTTTTGGGGTGGTATTTTTATGTCCAATATTTTGAAAAATATGAATATTAACAAAATGTCGGTGGTACCGATTTACCATCAAATTAAAGAACAAATTCAAAACTTAATTGATGAAAAAGAATTAGAAAATGGTGATTATTTACCTTCTGAAAATGAATTGAGTTCTCATTTTGATATTTCTAGAATGACTGCTAGAAATGCAATAGAAGAACTGGTTAAACAAGGGATTGTACAAAGAAAAAGAGGAAAAGGAACTATTGTATCTATTCCTAAAATAAATCAGTCTCTTATGGAAATAAAAAGTTTTACCACTGCTATGAATGAGAGAGGATTTAAGTTAAAGGCTGACTTACTAACTTTTGAAGTTGGTAAAGCAAGTGAAATTATTCAAAAAAAATTAAAATTAAATCAAAATAAAATAATTAATATAGCAAGATTAAGATGGATAGAAGATTATCCAGTAGGGCTTCAGTATTCATATATACCATTTGAAAGAGCTGAGGAGTTAGTGAACCACCAAAATAAATTAGAAAATGAATCCTTATATACCCTACTTGATAAATACTGTAATTTACAACCTATAAAAACTCATGAAACTCTTGAAATAAAAAAAGCCACTTCTCGTGAAAATGACCTTTTACAGATACCCATAAATGATTCCCTATTTTATGTAGAAGCTTTAGTAGATTCAGAAGAAGGACCTATGGAATATGTCGAAGCATATTATCGATCAGATGTCTTTAAGTTTCACATCAACATGGAACTATAGATTGGGGAGGTGAATAAATAACAGTTAAAGATTTTTAATAGGGTAAAACAATACTGAAAGGGGAAATTTAAATAATGAAAAAGTTGAATTTAGTAGTGTTGCTTTTAGTTTTCAGTCTATTATTTACATCGGCTGTATTTGCGCAAGATAAGTATGGAGGAGAATTTACAGGTTTTTCATCAAGTGACCCTAAATCTTTAGACCCCGCCCAATTAGGTTCATGGGATCAGGCTGTTATGGCTGCTAATGTATTAGAAGGATTGGTAAGATTATCTCCAGATGGTAGGAGTATAGAACCTGGTGTAGCTAAATCCTGGTCAGTAGCTAATGATGGTTTAGTCTGGACTTTTGAGTTAAGAGAAGATGCCTATTTTCATGATGGTAATCAAGTGAAAGCGAAAGATGTTAAGTATAGTTTTGAAAGACTTATTGATCCAGCTACCAAATCACCTTCAGCTTGGATCTTTGATAAAGTGGCCGGATATAGTGAAGTGAGAAATGGTGATGCTGATAGTGTAAGTGGAATTAGAGTGATAGATGATTATACACTTGAAATTGAACTGACAACACCATTAACACCTTTTGTATCAATGCTGGCTGCTCCTGGTGCAGCAGTTGTTTCAGAAGAAGCTGTGAATGAATATGCTGATCAGTTTGGTCAAAATGTTGTTTCCGCTGGACCCTTTAAACTTTCTGATTGGGAACAAAATTTAGATATAACTATGACTGCTTGTGAGAACTATTGGGATGGACGCCCCTATCTTGATACTTTGAAATTTAAATTTATACATGACGAAAACACTAGAGTAGTAGAACTATTGACCGGTAATCTGGACTGGGCTTGGGTAACTCCTGCTCATCATAATGCTTTAACAACAAATAATAAATATAAGGATCATATAGCTAGAGCACATACACTTCATGCAGCTTACTTTATTATAAATATGAATAAAGAGCCTTTTGGCAGCAATGAAGATCTACGTAAAGCAATGAGTTATGCTTTAAATAGAGAGTCTGTTATAGATTCATTACAGGGTAGAGCAGACCGAGCAGTTGGATTTTTCCCACCTGGATTTATGGGCAGAAATGATGAAGCGCCTGCCTATAATTATGATCCTGAAATGGCTAAAGAATTGTTGGCAGAGGCTGGTTATCCCGATGGTATAGATCAAACCTTCACCTTAGTTAGTTTACCATGGGAAAACTTAATAAATATACTTTCTATCTATCAACAAAACTTAAGAGAAGTAGGCATAAATATAGAGTTAAATCCTGTTCAATATGGTGAATATATGACAATGATTCAAGAAGGAGACTTTGATTTAGCATATGGCTATCAAGTACCGGATTATGCTGATGCAGATGGATTTGTCTATCCTCTCTTACATTCAGAGGGTGATGGAAATGTGGCCAATTATTCTAATCCAGAAGTAGATAGTTTAATTGAAGAAGGTAGAGCAGTAACTGATGAAGAACAACGTACTGAAATATATGAAGATATCACTATGATATTACAACAAGATTTACCATATATTACTAGCACACATAATATCTGGGTAGATGTTACAGATCCTAAAGTAAGAAACTGGGTACCAAGTGCGATGGATATTCATATGTTCCATAGAGTATGGATGGAAGAGTAAATATAGGATACCGGGTATAGTTTTCTATACCCGGTTTTTCTTAATATATTCCCGGATCTATAAGGGGTGAATAAAATTGTTTTCATACATTTTCAAAAGATTTTTATCACTTATTCCAATCTTAATTGGATTAACTATCCTTATTTTTATCTTCTTATATTTAATACCAGGTGATGTAGCCCGGATGATTGCCGGTCCTTCTGCTACAGATGAAGTTGTGCTGAGTATAAGAAATGAAATGGGATTAAATAGGCCTTTATATATACAATATTTTGATTTTATTACAAATTTTTTAACTGGAAATTTTGGAAAGTCATATCAATCCGGTAATTTAATAAAAAATGAGATTCCGGTTGTTTTTATAAGAACATTCCAGTTAGCTTTTACGGTTCAAATTCTTTCTTTTATTATCGGTGGTATTTTAGGCATTATTTCTGCTATTTGGCGTAAAACAATTTGGGATAGATTAATAATGGCAGTTTCTGTTTCGGGTTTATCTTTACCATTATTTTGGTCAGCCTTAGTTATACAGTTAATATTTTGTATTTATTTAGGTTTATTACCACCTTCCGGTTATGAAGCGGGTTTTGATAGATATATTATTTTGCCTACTTTAACTTTGATATTACCAAATAGCGGCATGTTAGCCAGAGTGACAAGATCTGCTATTATTGATGTTATGAACTTTGATTATGTGAGAACTGCAAGGTCTAAGGGTTTAAGTAACTTTTGGGTTGTAACTAAACATATAGTTAGAAATGCCTTAATTCCTATGATAACAATGACCGGTACCAATTTGGGTAGAATGATGGGTGGAGTTATTATGATTGAGATTATTTTTACCTGGCCGGGTATGGGTAAATATGTATATGACGCCCTTTTAGCTAAGGATTTACCTGCTTTACAGACCGCCACTATTATAATTGCTGCTTTAGTTATTTTTATTAATTTATTAGTTGATTTATCTTATGCTTTAATAGACCCCCGCATCAAATACAATAAATAGGGGAGGTAAGAGATTTGAATTTATTATTAAAATTTTTGAAAAAAGAGCCGCTAGCTTTTTTAGCATTTATAATTATTTTAATTTATATTTTTATCGCTATATTTGCTCCCTGGATTGCAACTTACGACCCCTTTAAAGTTAAAACTACTATGGAAGTAGAGGGTGAAAAGTTATATGCTCCTTATGCACCGAGTAGTATGCATTTGTTTGGTACAGATCAATTGGGAAGAGATTTATTCAGTCGGGTTGTTTATGGGATAAGAATTTCTATTTTTGTGGGAATAGTTGCGCGAGGTCTTAGTATGATCGTAGGAGTTGTAATTGGTTTAGTAGCCGGTTTTTATGGGGGTATAACTGATAATATTGTGATGAGAATTACCGATATATTTATCTCCTTACCAGCTATCTTATTAGCAATGATAGTAACATTAATTTTAAGTCCAAGCCTTACTTCAGTTATTATTGCGATAGTGGTTGTTGGTTGGCCTCAGGTTGCCAGATTGGTAAGAGGTCAGGTAATGAGTATCAAAAATAATGACTATATTGAAGCAACACAAGCATTAGGTTCAAAAAATTTTCGCATATTGTTTAAGCATATTTTACCTAATTGTTTAGGTATTATAATTGTGTCTTTTTCCATGGGTATCCCAGGTGCGGTAATGTATGAAGCAGGATTATCCTTTTTTGGCCTAGGCATCCAACCCCCCAACCCTAGTTTGGGTTCAATAATATCGAATGGAAGAGGTTATTTAATGTTTGCTCCATGGTATAGTATAATACCAGGGATTATACTTGCACTATTTGTCTTATCAGTAAATGTATTAGGAGATACCCTTATTGATTATTATGATCCAACATATAATAAGGTATAGGAGGTCAACACCAATGAAATTAGGAGTTTCCACTAGTGTTTATTTACATAATAATTTAAAAGAAGCGATAAAAAAGATTGCTAATTTAAACTTTGAATATATTGAGCTTTGGGGTGAGCCTCCCCATTTATGGTTTGAAAATATTGACTATAAATATCTAAAAGATATTAAAAAAGAATTACAAAAAAGAGATTTAAAAGCTACTTTTCATGCTCCTGCCCATGATGTAGATTTAACAAGCATGAATCCAGGTATTAGAAAAGAGTCAATTAAACAACATATAAAAGCAATTGAGATTGCAAGTTTTTTAGAGGCTAATTTAATGGTGGTTCATACCGGTAGTTATTACCCTGGTGATAAAAAAGGTAGTGAAAATGGTAAAAACAGATTATATAAATCTCTTAATAAAATATTGCCTTATGCCGAGCAACATGACATTATAATTGCTCTTGAAAATTATCCGGTGGGTGAAAACGCAATATTTAACAGTCCGGAAAATGTAAAGAAAATATTAGGTGATTTTAATTCAAAGTTTCTAAAAATTACTTTAGATATAGGTCATGCTAATTTAACAAAAATATCAGCAGTAGAATACCTTAATAAATTAAAGGAAGAAATAGTTCACCTCCATATTAATGATAACTTTGGACAGGCCGATGAGCATTTAATCCCCGGTAAAGGTAATATTGATTATAAGAAATTACTGCAAACAATTAAGGAAATAAATTATGATAAAATAGGTATTTTTGAACTTTGGTCGCCTGAGAATACTGACCAGGCCTTAATTGATAGTACTAAATATGTTAAAAATATATAATTTGAAAAGAGGTTGATACTTTTGAAGGGGAAAATTATTGGAGTAGATATTGATGGGGTTATTACTGATGAACAGGGGAATTTCAATCGAAATATTTGGCATCATTATTTGTGCGAATATTTAGGAGAAGAAATTGATAAAAAAGAAGAAATATATAATATCTATAATGCGTATGATCTTAAAAAGGAAGTAATTGATGATTTTTTAAAAAGTAGTTTAGAAAAAATATATAATGATTTAATACCTTTAAAAGATGTAGAAAAAACCTTAAGAGAGTTTAAAGGAAAAAAATTCAAAATAATTTTAATAACTGCCAGGGAAGAGAAATTTAGAAATATTACTGAAAAATGGCTTGATAAATATAATATAGTTTATGATAAATTAGTCCATCAAAAAGATAAGGTTCCTTGTGCAAAAAAAGAAAATATAGAACTTTTTATTGAGGATGATCAAAACAATGCGGAAGATTTCAAAATTAATGGTATTGAAGTAATACTTTTTGATAAAAAACATAACAGAGAGTCTGCAATAATTGAAGAGGAAAATAGAGTTTATGATTGGGAGCAAGTAAAAAAAATAGTATATAATCATTTTAATATAGAATAATAAAGTTGGGTGGTATTATGGATAAATATAAAGGTGGTTTTGACGAATTAATAGAAAAGTGGGAACTAAAAGAAGAAGAGTTGTGGGTGGATTATCAGGTCTTAGGACCGATGTTTGCCTCTTTACGAATGTTTTTAAGTATGGAAGATGTTCTATCCGTGATTGTGGGTTCAAAGGGCTGTCTAAACCATTTAAGATTTACTATTATTGCCTGGGGAGAAGAAGATTTTCACCTTGGGAAAAAACCGATACCCTTATTAGAATATGACCAAAAAGATATAATTACCGGTGATTATAGTATTCCTGATAATTGGTTTAAAAAGATCAAAGAATTAGCAGAACATGAAAAAGCAAATATGATTGTACTATTACCGACTGATCCTATTAATATATCAGGTGTTAATTTAGAACCGATTGCTAATGATATTAAAGAAAAGGTAGGTATCCAAACTACTTATATTCCAACTTCAGCTATCTCAGGTGCTAATCAATGGGAAGGATATCAAGCAGCTTTAGAGGCTTTATATAAACCATTTCTAGATAAAGAATATGAAAAACAAGATACTGTAAATTTAGTGGGCTGGATGTGGCCTTCGCGCAAACGTGAACATGAAATTGGGGCCTGTATTGATATGTTAAAACAAATTGATATTGAAGTAGAGTCCGTGATTACAGGAGGGAGTTCAGTTAAAGATATTGAAGAGAGTATGAAGGCAAAAGCTAATGCTATGGTTTGTTCAGCTGTAGCCGGCGATTTATTTTATAAATTAGAAGAAAAAGGTATCAAATTAGCAGCTATAAGATCTCCTTATGGAAATGAAGGTACGAAAGAATGGTTAACTGAGATTGCAACTGCTTTAGGCAAGGATAAAAAAGATAAAATAAATCAATTAGAAGAGTTATATAAAAAAGATTTTAAAGAGATAAAAGAAATTTTAAAAGATAAAAAAGTATTTGTAAGTGGTGGACCGGGTCGTTTAATTGGCTTACTGCATACCTTAAGTGATTATGAAGTGGATATTCAGTCCGCTGCCTTATTTTGGCCTCATCCCTGGTCACAAAAAGATTTACGCCATATGAAAGAAAAGCATAGTATAGATATTAAAAATATAATCGTCTCACCTGGTTTAGATGATCTAGAACAAGTTGCTAATAATTATGAAGTTGACCTCTGGTTAGGTGGTTATCAAGAGCAACATATAGCCAAAAAGTATGATATACCTTTTGTCCCTATTACTGTATATACTTCACCTCATGTCGGTTTTGAAGGTGTAGTTAATTTAGGTAATAAATTAAAACTTGCTTTAGAAGGTTATGATTTTACAGAAAATATTTTAAAAGCAAAGGAGATACAGCCATGTATATATCGTCTGAACGAGAAAGAATAGAACCCTTAAAAGGTTGTGCTATGGTTGGCATTATTGAAGGCATTATGGGCATAACCGATGCTCGTCCTCTAGTACATGGACCTATGAGCTGTTCTTCAGGACACAGGATGGTATTTTTATTTGCAGATAAAGAACCGATTTTACCGACAACTGCGTTAACTGAAGAAGAATTAGTATTAGGTTCACAGGAAAAATTAAAAGCAGCTTTATATAAAGCTTATGAATTATACCAACCTAAATATTTGGTGATCATTATCACCTGTGCAATAAGTTTGTCAGGAGAAGAATATAATAGCATTATAGATAAATTTGAAAGCGAACATGATTGTAAAGTATCTGTATTAGATGGGAGCGGTCTATACGGGGAAGAAGTAGATGGTTTTAATCAATTGTATAATGATTTATGGAAGCGTTTTGAAATTAATAATAATATTAATTCGAATACTCTTAGTCTAGATGGAATGGCTTTAAGTGATGTTAATGCTGAAGGAAATTATAATATATTATATAACTTATTAACAAATTATTTTAATCTCAAAATAGGTCCTTCTCTTTTTATGAATCTAAATATAAATAATGATTTAAATGGTTATAAAAATAGTCAAAAAATTAAAATAGGTCATCTCTGGAACAATTATGAAATAAAAGATAATAAACCGGCCCCTTATGGAATTGAGGGAACTTATCAATGGTTACAATGGTTTGCAAATCAATTTAGCAAAAAACTTAAACCTGAATTAGAAAAAGATTATAAACAATATAAAGATAAATTTAAAGAACTGACAAAGGGACACAAATATAATGAGTTAAAAATAGTTGTTGAGGGTGATTCCTGGTATTCACTTGGATTAGCAAATTTTTTAATAAATGAATTAGGTTCGCAAGTTTTATTAAGTACTGATAATTATGGTATCAAATATAATAAAAAACACGGTATAATTAAAGAAATATATGATGATATGGGAGGATATGAACTTTTTATCAAAGCAAAAGAGTTTAAACCAGACATTGTATTTGGTTCTTCTTATATTCGTTGTAAAAAGAAATGGGAAATAGTTCCCTATACTCAGCCTATTTATCATCTTTATGATAATGACATTGACTTAATGGGCTTTACAGGGACTTTTAATTTATTAGAAATTTTAAACGATATTAAATAATATAATTATACACTGACGGAGGAATAGTATGAAGAAAATTGCTATGTATGGAAAAGGCGGGATTGGCAAATCAACTATTGCAGTAAATCTTGCTTTGACCTTTGCCAAAAAAGAATATAAAATCGGTCTAATTGGCTGTGATCCTAAAGGGGATACTTGTAGGCTTTTAGCCCCAAATAGATTACCAACAATTTTAGATAATTATGGAGAAATAAAAAAAGATATAAATAATATAAAAGATTTAATTTATGTTCATAAAGATAGTATTTCTTGTATTGAAGTTGGCGGTCCTAAACCAGGTGTAGGTTGTGCCGGTAAAGGAATAGTATTAGGGCTTGACTTACTAGAAGGATATGATTTTTATAAAGATAAAGATATTATAATTTATGATGTGTTAGGTGATGTAGTATGTGGTGGATTTGCCTCTCCCGTTTCAAAAGGTTATGCTAAGGAAGTTTATATTGTAACTTCGGGTGAACAGGCTTCTCTTTTTGCTGCTAATAATATTATAAAAGGGATGAGCCAAATTGGTGGTAATATCCAGGGATTGATATATAATAGCAAGAATATTGAAAAGGAATTAGCTATTGTCAATGAATTTTCTAAAAGAATACAGATTCCGATTATTGGAAAAATTAAGCATTCAAAAAGAATTCCTTTATTAGAATTAAGGAAGAAGGCTATTGTAGAAGAATATCCTGATGGAGAGGAAGCACAACAGTTTAAAGAACTAGCTGAACATATAATAAATAAAGATATTGATGTGCAAACTGATAATATTGAGGACGAAGAAGTGCATGAAATAATCAAACAAATAAAGGGTGATAAATATGTCTATTAATCATCCCTGTTATACAGGTGGTTGTCATTTAGGTATTGTACGTATTCATTTGCCGGTAGCAGATGTTTGTAATTTAGGTTGTGGCTTTTGTGAAAGATCCATTGAAAATAAGGATGGTATCAAAAAAAGTAACAATGCTGTTTCTCCCCAAACTGCTTTAGCTTGGTTAAAAAAACTTATTGAAGAAGATAAAGAGGATATAAAAGTGATAGGAATAGCTGGACCGGGTGAACCATTATTTAGTGAAAATACCTTTAAGACCTTAGAGTTAGTCAAAAAGGAATATCCTGATCTCTCTACGTGTCTCTGTACTAATGGGGTTAATTTGGATGAAACTGTGGAAAGAATCACTGGTTTATTAGATTATTTAACAGTTACAATTAATGCTTATACACCAGAAACAGCTAAAGAAATATATAAGTTTGTTGTTTTTGATGGAAAATATGAAGATGATTTAGATTCTTTTCAAAAAATGTTAGATAAAAAATGGCTGGGTTTAGAAAAAGCAATTGCAACTAATAGTTTTAGAGCTATAAAAATAAATACAATATATATTCCGGATGTAAATGATGATGAGATTGAGATGATAGCTAAAAGGGCAGGCGAGATAGGTGTTGATGAATTAAACATTAAAAAATTAATACCAAAAGCATATTTTAAAGATCATAAAAGGTTTAAAAAAGAAAAATTAGAAAAAGTAAGAGAGAAAGCAGGCAAATATATTACAGTCTTTAAAGAATGTAAAAACTGTAGCTATGATGCAGTTGGAGTTCCTGGGAAAGACAGGCGCTTAAATCAGATTTTTGATAATGATTAAAAATGATAAATTTATATATAAATAAGTTTTTCTAAAGGTGCCTAAAGGCACCTTTTATTTATTTAATATTTTTTAAATTATCCTATTGTACATTTCTAAATCACAAAATATTTTAAAATTTAGATAATAATTTATTGACTATAATGGAAAATTATAGAGGATTTTATAAATTAATAATTAACTATTTAACTATAAGTTTTTTAAAATTAATAATATTATTTTAGGTTATAACAGGGCGATAAAAATATTTATTTTAGTTTTTTAACATTTTCAAAGGAGTGATATAAATGAACCCCAAAAAAACAATGATAATATTTTTGACAATACTTTCAATCTTATTAATTTCACAAAATATATTAGGTTTTGAATTAGACCAAACAGTTTCCAAGGAAATAACAAAGATAATACAAATAGAAAAAGCTAAAAACACAGAGAATATAGAAAAATTAAAAAAAGAATTTAAAAAACAATTATATCAATTCAATAACTTAGAAAAACAATTACCAGAAAGTTCTATAAAGATTGAACGCTCTTTAAAAAAACCAGGTTTTTTATCAGAAAAAAAGTTTTTAGGAGATGTGAATTATTTATTTGAAATTTTTAAATATGGATATTCTGGCTATCAGTATTTTGGTGGTGAGCAAAAATTTAATAATGTCGAAAAAAATATAATAAAGGCAGTAAAAGAAAAGAGTTTCTTCAATTTTTTGTCCACAAAAGAATTTGTAAAAATATTACAGGGAAACTTATCTTTTATTCAAGATTTACATTTTGCTATTGATGGTAAAAGTGTTGGAAACAGATACCAATACTATATGTCATCTGATTACATATTTTATAAGGACAAAGCTGGGTATTATACTAATTTTGAAGGACAAAAAGCATATATTGATAAGATTCAAGGAGGCAATATAGAAAATTTCTTAAAACTATCTATTAATAAAGAGGGATATATCATTTATAGACTTGGTAAAATTGAAAAAGTGAAGAAAAATAATGAAATTGCAATAAATGTTGTATTTAAATTGGAGGATGATAATAGTATAGATAAAAAAATAAAATTGATACATCCAAAAATGAAATATTATCAAAATAAACTACCTTATCATACATATCAGAAAGATGGTATAAATATAATAGAACATAGAACTGCTTCAGCAAATAAAAATAATTTAAAAAAATTAGAAAAGTTTGCTAGCGAAGCACCAAAATTTAAGGACGATAAATTTTTGATTATAGATTTAAGAGGTAATTCCGGAGGTGCAGATATCTATGCCTCTGATTGGGTAGAAAATTTTACTGGGGTAGAACCCGGGGAGGGCATCATAGAAAGTAGTTTAGTTACAGATACTGCCAATAGATTATTACTTAATAGTTTTAATCAAATGTATGGTATGCAATATTCTGACTTAGAAGGTGAATACAAAAAAATATTTGAAAAAACAAAATCGGGATGGACTAAAATAAAATATCATCCCTATAAATCGATAGGAAATGATACATTAATATTTGTTTTAATTGATAATGGTGTAGCATCAGCGGGAGAAAGTTTTGTTAATTATCTAAAACAATTAGAAAACACTATCTTTATTGGAACAAATACAGCAGGTCTTTTAAGTTTTGGTAACATGGGTATGTGTAATTTGCCGAACTCTAATATAGAGTTATTTATAAGTAAAACTATTTCTCTTACTCCAGATTTAAAGTCAAGAGAAGGTTATGGTTACTATCCGGATTTTTGGGTTGCACCTATTGATGCTTTAGATATTTCACTTAAATTTATAGATAATTATTTTATTGAGGAGTGATGAAATGGTAAGTTCAAAAGATAAAATTTATTAACTAGATGATAGTAGATATCAAAAAATTATAAATGAAATAAGAAGATATCAAAACAAAGTTTTTGTTCTTAAAATATAGATGAAATAAAAAAATTAAAGGATGAATATGATGTTAATATATATTTTGATATATTAGAAGATATTTCCATGGAAAAAGGCTATGAAATCCGATATAAATATCAAATAGCTCACCTGGGTAGTGAGCCAATAATTATAGCTTATAAAACTGAAAATAATATAACTAATGATGATAATGACTATAAAGGATGTAATAGCTATGAAAGATTTTTAAAACATGTTAAATTAGACAAAACTCCCGATAGTTTTTTTCAGTATATTATTTTGAAGATAATGGCTTCTCAATTTGCATTGGGCTGGCATGCTAATTATAATGATGCTGAGATAGTTTGTACTCAGGAAGCTATTAAAAAAACACTAAATAATTTAGATGGTTTTAATAATTTAGTATTCGGACATTTGTCCTCCCCTACTCATTTTAAACTTTTTGTGTCAAATATATGGGGAGGACAAATGTAATAATTGCAAATATGGACTATTTGTACTGTTATAGACCGGACAAATGTCCTTATTTTGATTTAGAATTTTATGAGAAAACAAAAACTATTAAACCATCACCTTATGTAAAAATCACTTCAAAAAATGCTATAGTAAGAACTGTGATATTTACAAAATGGGGAGGATTTATAGAATTATAATACTATATTCAAAAAGAAATTCTCCACAATATTATTGAAATAGATAAAGATAACTTGGTAGAATATCACTGTGGAATTGTTTATTGAAAACAAATTAATCACAAATATTATTTAAAAGGGGGCTATATAATGGACATAATATGGGAAGATGTATTAAAGTTGGTATTAACTGCCTTAATAGCGATATTAATTGGTTATGATCGTGAAAAGAGAAATAAAGCAGCTGGGATTAGAACAAATATGATTGTGGGCATCATTGCATGTTTAATTATGATAATTTCGCTTAGAATTGCTAATAGTGGAATTGGAATTTCTAATAATGCTGATCCAGCTAGATTAGCAGCTCAGGTGATCAGTGGTATTGGCTTTTTAGGGGCGGGTACAATTATTAAACAGGAAGATAAAATTGAAGGTTTAACTACTGCAGCTAGTTTATGGGGAGTAGCTGGTTTAGGCTTAGCGGTTGGTTATGGTCTTTATACATTATCATTAGCAGCTGCCCTGATTATTTTTATTGGATTATTTATTAAATAATTTTTTAACTCACATAATTATTACATATTTTAATGTTAATATTTAAATGAAAAGTAAGATAAGACTAATAAATATTTATTATTACCCCTTGATTAAAAGCTAATACCAATACAAAAGAGGACGTATTCACCCTCTACTCCTTTACCCCGAGAAATCGGGGTTTTTTATATTGCAAAAAAATATAAAAAAAGCATAGTTAATTACTCAAATTAATAGCAGGGGAAAGTAATTCTTTATTGAATTTATTAAATACAAAGCAAATGAAAGGGGTGTTATCATGGTTAAAGTTTTTTGGAATGATAAAGAAATTGCCCGTTCTGAAGATACTAAATTAGTTGAAGGTAATCACTATTTTCCACCTGAAAGTGTAAAGATGGAATATTTTGAAGAGAGTGATCATCACACTACCTGTCCGTGGAAAGGTGAAGCTAGTTATTATCATTTAAAAGATGATGATGAAAAATCAAATAATGCAGCCTGGTATTATTCTGAACCTAAAGAAGAAGCAGAAAAGATAAGAGACTATGTTGCTTTTTATAAAAATAAAGTAAATATAAAAGAAGAATAATAATCGAATTTAAATAAATTGCCAGGAGGAAAATAAGTGTTGCCAAAAAAGTTGATTTTCATAAGTCTTTTATTCTTAATGACGTCTTCAATTTTAAGTTCAGCAGTAGCACAAGATACTAGTTTTGAAATAATTTATACTAATGTAATTGAAGATGAAAGCCAAATTAAAAGTAATGAAGGATTGGAATTCAATAAAATAAAAGAAGAAGTTAAAGAATACAAAAATGAAAATCATACATTAATATTAGATACCGGCAATACTCTTTATAACTTAACAATTGCTAATAATGGTGGTTTAAATGCAGTAGCTAAAATGAATGAAATCGGTTATGTAAGTTTACTCCTTGGTAATGATTATTTTAATTTAGAAAAAAATAAAATTCAAGAGTTAGAGAAAAAGGCAGATTACGAATTTTTAGCTGCAAATTTAAAACCTCAATTAATTAGTTTGTATACCATAAAAGAAATATCAGGACTTAAGATAGGCATCTTTGGTATAGTAAATCCAAATGTTGTAAAGCAGACACATCCTGATAATATTAAAGGTTTATCATTTGAAAACCCTTATGAAGTTGCTTTTAATTTAGTGGATGAATTAAAAAACAAAGTTGATATTATTATTGCTTTATCATATCTTGGATTTGATGATAATGAAAATTATCATAACGAATATTATCCAGGCTGGAGAATAAGACAGGAATTTAAATCTTATAAAAGTCACTACTACCAATGGAAAGTTGTCTGTAAAAGCAAGTTCATTTAAAGTTGAAATAAAATCTGAAGTAAAAGATAATAAAAATGAAAATGAGAATAAGCGTTTACAACTGGATTGATTTTAAAATTTATTGTTTTTTAAAAAAATGCATAAATATAATTGAATTAATATAACTGATTTTCAAATATATTTTCATATGAAAGTTAAATATTTGAGTTGAGAAGAGATAATTTTTTAAAACTTTATTTGAACAATCATCTAAGTAATTACTAAGTTGTCTATTATTTAAATATTTAGACAATTAATAAGGGGTTGACAGATAACATTTAATCTGTTATTATACACAGTAATATATAATTATAAATTGTTTAATAACATTGATTGGGAACTGTCATTATAATAAATCTTTTTTTAAGAGAGCCGGGCTGCTGGAAAACGGTAAAGATATTATAATGAATCTCACCCATGAGTTTCAAAACTGAAATAAAAGTAGGTTTTGACGGAGTGTCTACCGTTATTTTGACGAGTTATCTCTTAATCAGGTAGCTTATTGGTCTTTTAAAGGATGGTACCCTTTTCCTTATCCAGGAAAAGGGTTTTTATATTTAAAGGGGGTGAATTAAGTAGAGAGTAGCGAGTAGTATAATATATTATTGGTAAAATAAGTAGTGAGTAGAGATTATAATTTAGAGTTTAAAGAGTAGAGAGTATGTATTATAGATAAATATTATGAGTAGTGAGAAGGAGAGTAGATTAAAAAATGAATAAGAAAAATTATTTTCTAATGATTTTATTTGCAGTGTTTTTTGTAGCTGTCTTTAGTTATGGTGTAGCAGCCGATACTATTACTATTGCAACCGCCTCTGATGCTTTAACACTTGATCCCATAATGCTAAGTGAAACTCCCACGATTGCTGTACAGTCTAATGTATTTGATAGTTTAGTTAATCTAGATGTAAATATGGATGTTCAGCCCGCCTTGGCCTCCTCCTGGGAAATTGAAGATGATACCACCTGGGTATTTAATCTACGCAAAGGTGTAAAATTCCATAATGGTGATGATTTTGATGCTGAAGATGTTAAATTTTCAATTGAAAGGGCTAAAAATCATCCCAAATCACAGTTTAAATCTTCTGTTACAGAAATAGAAGAAGTAAAAGTACGTGATGATTATACTGTAGCTATCAAAACAAAATTTCCTTTCCCTATTTTAACCAGAAAACTCAAACAGATATTTATTGTTTCAAAAGATTATGTTGAAGCTAATAGTGATCAACATTTACAAAATAATGCAATTGGAACCGGTCCATATAAAGTAGAGTCTTGGGAAAAAGATGAAGAGATGGTCTTAACATATTTTGATGATTATTGGGGTAATAAACCCGAATTTGATAAAGCTGTCTTAAAACCTATTTCGAATCCTGCTACAAGAGTTTCTTCCTTTTTAAGCGGTGAAGTAGATATATTAATGGATTTACCAGTACAAGATGTTGATAGGGTCAAAAATGCAGAGGGTGTTAATGTAATTACTAGACCTGGTTTAAGGTTAATCTTTTTAGGTTTTAATACCCAAGAAGGTCCATTTTCTAATTTGAAAGTAAGAAAAGCAGTTTATCATGCTATAAATGAAGATGCAATTGTAGAACATGTGATGAATGGACATGCCTATAAAGCCGGCCAATTTTATCCGGAAACGGTATTTGGATATAATCCTGAAGTTGAAAGGGTTTCATATGACCCTGAAAAGGCTAAACAACTATTAGCTGAAGCAGGCTATCCTGATGGATTTACAATTCAATTTGATTCCTCTAATGACCGTTATATGAATGATGGACAGATTGCTCAGGCTGTTGCTATTCAATTGGCAAGGGTTGGCATAAATGTAGAGTTAAATGTTCAGACTAAGTCAGCCCATTTTGATAAAGTATTATCCAGAAACACTGATTTTTATCTATTAGGTTGGTCTAACACTAATGGTGATGGTATGCAATTTTTAGATGGTCTATTACATTCACCTGAAGATAGTTATGGACGCTTTAATTTAGGTAACTATACTAATTTAAGAGTAGATGAATTAATTGAAGAGGCCGCCAAAACTCTTAATGATAAAAAACGTTCTCAGATAATGCAAGAAGCAGTTAAAATAGGAATGGATGAAGTTGCCTATTTACCCTTACATTATCAACAGCAACTTTATGGTTTAAAAGAGAATATTGCCTGGACACCAAGACCTGATAAATATATTGATCTCTATAATATGGGATTTAGATAATAAAAATTTAAATGGGGAGAATATCTATTCTCCCCTCATAATCTTGATATTATTAGGGAGGTAGTAGTATACCATGTTAGAATATACTGGCAAAAGGATTTGGCAGACATTTATTGTTTTAATGGCTGTTTCAATCATTGTTTTTGTTATGATAAATGCAAATGGTGATCCGGTCCAAACTTTACTGCCCCCAGATGCAGAACAGTGGGCGGTTGAAGAATTAAGAGAATCACTTGGCCTTAATCAGCCTTTATATATACAATATTTTAATTTTATAAAAAATGCTGTAAGAGGTAATATGGGAATATCATATTATCAACAAGTACCGGCCTTAAATTTAGTTTTAGAAAGATTACCTAAAACTATGGAACTTGCTTTTGCTGCCATAATAATATCGATTTTAATTGCAATTCCGGCTGGTATGTATGCAGCTATTAAACCAGAAAGTATTTTCTCTAGGATAATAATGTTTTCTTCCTTGGCAGGCATTTCATTACCAACTTTTTTATCCGGCATTTTACTTATATTAATATTTGCCGTTAATTTTTCTTGGCTACCTTCTTCAGGTAGAGGAGAAGTAGCTCAATTTTTAGGTATTCAATCTAGTCTTTTTACAATAGATGGTTTAAAACATATTATTATGCCGGCAAGTACTTTAGGCTTATATATGGTAGCTATGTTAATAAGACTGGTAAGGGCCGGTATGCAGGAAGTATTAAAACAGGATTATATTATGTTTTCGAGAGCAAAAGGAATGCCAGCTAAGATAGTTTATGTCAGACATGCCTTAAAAAACACCATGATTCCCGTTATAACAGTGATTGGTTTGCAGTTGGGTAGGTTAATTGCATTTTCAATGATTACAGAAAAAATATTTGCCTGGCCGGGAATGGGCAAACTAATTTTAGATTCAATTAATAGATTAGATAGACCTGTAATTATGTCTTATATACTGGTAATTGCGGCTTTATTTGCCGCTATTAATTTAATAGTTGACTTATTGTATTATTATTTTGACCCTAGAATTGAATTGGGTTAAGGAGGTAAGAGCAAATGGATGATCTTATTTATTATTTTAAGAGAGATAAATTAGTTATATTAGCAACTATCATTTTAGCATTGATTGTTTTTGCTAGTATTTTTGCTAGTATAATAGCTCCTCATAATCCATATGACCTCGCTTCTGTTTCCCTTATGGACAGTATGAAACCTCCGGTTTGGATTGAAGGTGGAGTGAACAAATTCATATTAGGTTCTGATTTACAGGGTCGGGGAATTCTGAGCACAATTTTATATGGTACAAGAATTTCACTTTTAGTTGGTTTTGCGGCGGTAGCCTTAGGCGGGACAATTGGGATAACTTTGGGCATGATTGCTGGTTACTTTGGTGGAAAAGTTGATAGTATCATCATGAGATTAGCTGATATACAACTTTCCTTTCCAACTATGTTAATAGCTATAACAGTAATGGCTTTTTTAGGTAGAGGAATTTTTAAGTTGATTTTAGTTATTGGTCTGGCTACATGGGTTACTTATGCAAGAACAGCCCGCGGTTCTACCCTTTCAGTCAAAAACAGTGAATTTGTGGAAGCAGCCAAATTGATTGGAGTAAGTAGAATAAAAATTTTACTTAAACATATTTTACCCAATATTTTAACACCAATCATTGTCATTGCCACTGTGCAAATTGCCCAGGTCATTATGTTAGAAGCTACTCTAAGTTTTTTGGGAATAGGTGTTCCATTAACGGAGCCTTCCCTGGGATTAATGATCGCAGATGGATATAAGAGACTTTTGAGTGGTAAATGGTGGTTAGTAGTCTTTCCCGGAGGATTTTTAGTTATGATTGTACTGAGTATAAATATTATTGGAGATTGGTTGAGGGATGTTTTAAACCCTAAATTGAAATAAATATATTCTGTATATAAAAAGTTGAGAGTAGAGGAGGAGTTAATATGCAGAAAAGAAAAATTTTAGAAGTAAGTAATTTGAAAACATATTTTCATACTAAAGAGGGTACTGTTAAAGCAGTAAATGGTGTTAGTTTTGAACTAAATAAAGGTGAGATCTTAGGAATTGTTGGTGAGTCAGGGGCAGGTAAATCTATAACTGGATTTTCTCTTTTAAGATTAATTGATCCTCCAGGAGAAATTGTAGAAGGTGAGATAAAATTTAAAGGTAAAGACTTACTTAAGGTTAATAAAAAAGATATGAATAAGATACGCGGGAAAAAGATTTCTATGATTTTTCAGGATCCAATGGCTTCCTTAAATCCTGTTTTAACGATAGGGCAACAGTTAATGGAAGTTTTGATTTTTCATCTAAATTTTTCCAGAAAGAAAGCTAAAAAGAGAGCTATTGAACTGTTAAATATGGTAGGTATTTCTTCACCTAAAAAAAGAATAAAACAGTATCCTAATCAATTAAGTGGTGGTATGAGGCAAAGAGTGGTAGTAGCAATAGCGTTAGCAAGTGATCCCGAAATCATTATTGCAGATGAACCAACTACAGCTCTTGATGTTACTATTCAGGCTCAAATTATTGGACTTATGAAAAACTTAATAAAAGATCGGAAAACTTCCCTGATATTTATTACTCATGATCTGGCTCTGGTTTCTGAAATAGCGGAGCGTATTATGGTTATGTATGCAGGTAATGTTATAGAGTATGGAGCAAAGGAAAAAATTATTAGTTATCCAGCCCATCCCTATACTGAAGGTTTGATAAATTCAATTCCGGTTTTTGATAAAGATCAAAAGAGGTTAAAACAAATCAAGGGTTTAATGCCCAGCCCCCTTAATTTACCAGAAGGATGTAAATTTCGTTCAAGATGTACACAAAAAAGTATTAACTGTCAAAATGAGAAAAAACTTATTAAGATTGAAAACAACCACTTTGCGACCTGTAGTGAAGCCCGCCAAATTGAAAAAGAGTTAATTGCAGGTGTAGGTTAAAATGAAACTAATGGAAGTAGAGAATTTGAAAAAATATTTTTCAGTAAATGATGGTTTTTGGTCTAGTCTGCTTAATAAAAATAATTTTGTTCATGCTGTAAATGGTGTTTCTTTTTCAATTAATAAAGGAGAAACCTTATCTTTGGTAGGGGAAAGCGGATGTGGAAAGTCAACTATTGGCCGAACAATATTAGGGCTATATGAACCAACTGAAGGTGAAATAAACTATAGTGGTAAAAATGTTAAAGAAATGTCATCCAAAGAAAAGTTTGGATTAAAAGAAAAAATGCAAATGATTTTTCAAGATCCATTTTCTTCGTTAAATCCCAGACAAAAAGTTAAAGATATTATTAAAGAACCAATCAGAACTCATAATATTGTTAGTAAAGAAGAGGAAGATGATTATATATTAAATTTACTGGATAAAGTAGGAGTAGATGGTTCCTATCTTAATCGTTATCCACATCAATTTAGTGGCGGACAACGTCAGAGGATTGGTATTGCAAGAAGTCTTTCTATGGAACCCGAATTTATTGTAGCCGATGAACCAATATCAGCCTTAGATGTTTCTATCCAGGCGCAAATATTGAACTTACTGATGGATTTACAAGATGAATTTGATTTAACATATCTTTTTATTGCCCATGATTTGAGTGTGGTTAAGCACATTAGTGACCGGGTGGCAATTATGTATTTAGGGAAAATTTTTGAGATAGGTGATAAAGAAGAAATTTTTTCAAAACCAATTCACCCTTATACTAAAGGATTATTTAACTCTATTCCAGAATTAACAACTAAGACCAAAGAAAAATTTTCAGTTTTAGAAGGAGATGTCCCTGATCCAATTGAATTACCATCTGGTTGTTATTTTCATTCACGCTGTAAGTATGCCCAAGAGATTTGTCGTCAAAAAGAGCCAAAATTAAAAGAGATTGATGGTAGAGAGGTAGCCTGTCATTTGTATTAAATTTTTATAAATAAAATAAGAAGATTAGTAGAAAAGGAGTGTTAAGTTTGCAGGCATATAAAAATTTAAACTTTGTTGATGTGAAAAATGAAGAATTAGTAAAAGATGCAGTTATCCTTGTTGAAAATGGAAGATTTACAAGTGTTGGTAAAAATATAGAAGTTCCTAAAGGAGCTGAAATTATTGATTTAAAAGGCAGAACAGTTTTACCGGGTATTATTGATGCTCATATCCATTGTTTATTAGATGCATCAGGTGATCCTCACAGCAGTATGGAAAAAGAAAATGAAGCAGTAACATTAATTAAAGCGCAGAAAGCTTTAGAAAGAACTTTAAAATCAGGTGTGACATATGTGAGGGATCTAGGAGGAACAAAATATTTTGATATAGGATTAAGAGATGCTGTTAATAATGGTTTAATCAAAGGTCCCCGTATGCAGGTGGCTGGCAAATTAATAACTATGACCGGAGGACATGGTCATGAAATGGGTAGAGAGGCCGATGGTGTTTTTGAAACTAGAAAAGCTGCACGTGAACAATTAAAAGCCGGAGTAGATATAGTTAAAATTATGGCCACAGGTGGTGTAATGACAAGAGGTGTAGAACCAGGCTCTCCCCAGCTTACAATGGAAGAAATAAGAGCTGCAGTTGAAGAAGCTCATAAAGCATCTCGTAAAACTGCCACCCATGCTCAGGGCACTGTTGGAATCAAAAATGCCATTAAAGCTGGTATTGATTCTATTGAACATGGATTTTTTCTAGATCAAGAAGCTGTTGATATGATGAAAGAAAAAGGAACCTTTCTGGTAGCAACTTTAGTTGCTCCTTATTGGATTATTGAAAAGGGAGTTGAAAACGGTGTCCCAGAATTTGCTGTGGAAAAATCCAAAAAAATTATCAAAGAACATTTTGCAAGTTTTGAATTTGCTTTTAAAAATGATGTTAAGATTGCTATGGGAACCGATGCTGGAACCCCCTTTAATGAGCATGGTAAAAACACCTATGAATTAAAACTAATGGTAGAGGCTGGTATGCCAACTATTAAAGCAATTAAAGCAGCCACATTAGGTGGAGCAGAGTTACTAGATATTAAAGAAGATTTCGGTTCACTTGAAAAAGGTAAAGTTGCTGATATGGTAATTGTAGATGGCAATCCAATAGAGAATATTGAAGATATTTTTAAAGTAGAATCTGTTTATAAAGATGGGAAAGAAGTCTGCTAATTAGATTAAAATTAAACAAGTAATTTATAAGGAATCTTTGGTTTTATTTACTATCTTTTATGTAAAAAATAAACCATTAGATTCCTCTATTTTTTTTATTGATTAATTAAGGTTTAAAAAATAAAGGATATATTATAACCATACATAATATTGTAAATTAATATGGCTAAATATTTTCATAAAAATTAAATGATTTTATTGGGGGGCTTTTTCTTGCAAAAAAGAGAACTGGGAATTGCAACTATAAATACCAGAACAGGCGTATTCCTTAGTAAGGAAATAAAGAAAGTATTTAATGAAAAAGTAAAGATTAAAAGATATTCTTTTGAGGATAGATCAATCGAAAAAGGCATTAATTGTAACCTGATTATAATATTAGAAGAAGCTATATTTGAACCACTAAAAAAATATGTAAAAGAAGAAGTCGAAATTATTATTGCAAAAAGAACAATTTCTAAAAAAGGCTTTAGAAAAATAACAGGTTTAAAAGATCAAACCAAAGCTATGTTAGTGAATGTGGGTAGTGAGACTGCTATGGAAACAATATCCTTAATTTATCAATTAGGGGCTAAAAATATTGAATTAACGCCAGTATATCCAGGTTTAAAAGAAATACCTGATTTAAATTGGGCCATAACTCCAGGGGAGAAAAATTGTGTTCCTGAAAGTGTCGATAATGTTATAGATATTGGTAATAGAGTTTTAGATATAAGCACAATATTTGATATTGCAGTAAAGTTAAACTTAGAAAATATATTAGAGAAAAGACAGACTCGCAGGTATTTTGATAATATTATGCCAGTTAGTTTGGGTTTAGAAAAAATAATAGGTAAAAAGAATAGCTTGGAAGGAAAATTAAATATTTTACTGCAATCTTTAGATGTAGCAATCATTGGAATTAATTCAAATGGTATGGTTAATTCTTTTAATATAAGTGCGGAAAAGATATTAGGTTTGAAAAGAGAAAATATATTGGGAGAAAGTTATAAAAAAGATTTAAAAGAGATACCTTTTAAAAGAGTGCTTAAAGATAAAAAAGCTATTGAAGACAAAGTGGTAAAAATTGGTGAAATTAGTTATGTAATCACCATAAATCCTATAAAAAAGTATGACACTATAAATGGAGCTGTAGCTATTGTTAAAAAGTTAAGTGAGACAGTAAAAGAACAAAACAAAATAAGAGCACAGTTAATTGATAAAGGTCATATCGCAAATTATGAATTTAATGATATAGTTGGTGAAAGTGATTTGTTACAAAAGGCTAAAAAAATTGCTTTGCGAATGGCTGACTCTAACTCTACTGTATTAATAACGGGAGATACAGGTACAGGTAAAGAGTTGTTTGCACAAGCTATTCATAATGAATCCAAGAGAAAAGATAATCAATTTGTAGCTATAAATTGTGCAGCATTACCAGAGAGTTTATTAGAAAGTGAACTTTTTGGTTATGAAAAAGGAGCTTTTACTGGTGCAAAAAAAGAAGGTAAAATGGGATTATTTGAATTAGCCCACCATGGCACACTTTTTTTAGATGAAATAAGTGAAATGCCCCTAAAATTACAGTCCAGGTTATTAAGAGTATTAGAGCAAAGAAAAGTAATGAGAATTGGTGGAGATAGTGTAATAAATATAGATGTTAGAATTATTGCTGCCACAAATAGGGTACTTAAAGATTTAGTTAATAGAGGTGAATTCAGAAAAGATCTTTTTTATAGGCTAAGTGTATTGCCTTTAAAAATACCTTCTTTAAATGAAAGAGAAAAAGATGTAATACTTTTAATTAAAAAATTTAAAAGTGATTTAAATGCTGACTATAAATTATCAGAGGAAGTTATTGAATTATTTTTAAGCCATGAGTGGCAGGGGAATGTAAGAGAATTAAGAAATTATCTTGAATTTTTTGCCAATTTAAATAAAGGGGATATTGGCATTGAAGATTTACCCTTTACCTTTGATGAGAGTAGGAAAGTAAAATATAATCTTAGTGAACAAGATAAAGATATTCTTAATTCCTTACATAGTCAGATAGCTCCCCCTAAATTGGATAACTATATATTTGTGCTATCTGAATTAGACAAAAGATTTAAAAATAATCAATCGACCGGGAGAAGAAGTATTACAAAAGCCGCTAAAAAGCAAGAAATCTACATAACCGAACAAGATATTAGAAATATTTATCAAAGATTAGATAAATTAGGTCTTGTAAAAATTAAAAAAGGTCGAGGTGGAACCCGTATAACTAAACGTGGTAAACGAATTGTTGATTTTTTAATAAAAAATAATAATTAATTAACTATCTTGCCGTTAATAAACACTTTCTCTACTTTAGCCATAACATCTAAGGGTTTTTTATCAAAAATTACTAGATCTGCATCTTTACCAACTTTTATACTTCCTACTTTATCATCTATGCCCATTATTTTCGCCGGATTAATTGTGATTGCTTTTAGGGCTTCTATTTCATCCATGCCAGCTTTTATTGAAAGTGCAGCATAAAGAGGTAAATATTGTGTGGGGGTAACGGAATGGTCACTTATTATTGCTACTTTTACTCCTTTTTCATTTAAAATACCAGCAGTTTTAAAACTTTTATTTTTTAATTCCACTTTGCTTCTGCCTCCAAAAGATGGTCCGACCATAACAGGGATATTAGCTGAGTTTATTTCCTCAGCGATTAAATGTCCTTCTGTACAGTGCTCAATAATTATATTTATATCAAATTCTTTAGCTATTCTAAGGGCTGTCATAATATCATCTGAACGGTGAGCATGTATTCTTAAAGGTATTTCTTTTTTTATTACTTTTGCTATTTTTTCCATTTTTATATCTATTGGATGGAAGTTGTTTTCGTTTGTTTTTTCTTTCTTTTGAGCAAGATAATTTTTTGCATCAATAAGTGCTTTTCTTAATAAAGCAGCTACCGCCATCCTAGTACTTGGCATTTTATCTTTGTCTCCATAAACCCCTTTAGGATTTTCTCCTAAAGCTGCTTTCAAACCGATATTTTTTTTAATTACCATTTTATCTATACTATTGCCATATGTTTTTAAGACTGTACATTCTCCTCCAATTACATTTGCACTACCAGGAGCTACCATAACAGTAGTAACACCATTTTTATAAGCATCACTAAAACCATTATCCTGAGGATTTATGGCATCTAGAGCGCTTAGTTGAGGAGTAATAGGATCAGTGGTTTCATTATAATCTCTACCTGCCCAACCGATGTCTTCTTCTCCAATACCAAGGTGAGTATGACCATCAATTAGTCCAGGCATAATAATTTTTTTGCTTGCATCTATAATTTCAATTCCTTGCGGAATTTCCATATCTTTTCCTACCTTTTCAATTTTTTTACCATCAATTAGAATTGAACCTTTTTCATATACTTTCTCTTCCATAGTTAATATTTTTGCATTTACTATTGCTTTCATATTTACCCCACTTTCTTTTTAATCGGAATCTCTTTGTGCTTTTGGGTCGAGTGAATCTCTTAGACCATCGCCAATAAAATTAATACTTAATACTGATAAAAGTATAGAAAGTCCGGGTGGTATCCAAAGCCAGGGCTTAGTTTCAAGTACGTGCAGATCATTAGCAGCCTGTAGCATATTACCCCAACTAGGAGTAGGTGGTTGGACGCCAAGTCCTAGGTAGCTTAGTGCTGCTTCTGTCATTATAGCGCCACCTACACCTAAAGTAGCGGTAACTAAAAGAGGAGAGAGCGCATTAGGTAACATATGCTTAAATATTATTCTAAAGTTAGAAGCACCTAGTGCTTGTGCACTTTCTACAAATTCTTCATTTTTTATGGATAAGAACTGACCTCTAATTATACGGCAAGGTGCAGTCCAAGATAATATTCCAAGTACTATCATCACATTATATATACTGGGTCCAATTACAGCTACTACGGTAATTGATAACAAGATAAAAGGAAAACTATTAAACATATCTACTAATCTCATAAAAAAGGTATCAACTTTTCCTCCAAAAAAACCAGCAATTGTTCCAAAAAGAGTACCTATTGTTAAAGCTATAGCTTCAGCTACAAGTCCGACTGATAATGAAATACGTCCTGCATATAAAAGTCGGGAAAAGATATCTCGCCCCATCTTATCAGTACCCATAATATGTTTTAAAGAAGGTCCTTCATCCATATTTTCAAAATCCATTTCAGAAAGATTGAATGGCGCTATTATAGGAGCTAAAAGAGCCATTGAAATTAAAAATATGATCATAAAAAGACCAAAAAGAGCTAATTTATTTTTTTTGAAGTCATACCATACATTTTGCCAAGTACTATTATTTCTTTTTTTGCTTTTTTCTTTTCCCATCTTTACTACCCTCCAATTAAATTAAGATTAATCATATCTGATTCTAGGATCTGCAATTGCATATGAAATATCAGCTATTAAATTACCTACAAAAACCATTAAAGCATAAAACATATTAGTGGCCATAATTACGGGATAGTCTCTTGCAAATACAGCATTTATAGATAATGTACCCATTCCAGGCCAAGTAAATATTTTTTCAGTAATAATAGAACCAGAAATAAGCCATGGTATTTGCAACCCAAAGATAGTAATGATTGGTATTAAAGCATTTCGAAAAGCATGTTTATAGATTACAAGGGTAGCCGTTAAACCTTTAGCTTTGGCTGTTCTAATATAATCTTCATTAATAACTTCCAGCATGCTAGAACGCATATATCTTGCTAGGCTGGCTATTCCTCTGATACCTAGAGCAAAAGCAGGTAAGATCAAATGTAATAGGATATCAAAAAAGCCTCCCCCGCTGCCAGGGGTGACCATTCCTCCAATTGGTAAAATAGGTATCTTTAAAGCAAATATGTATACTAATATAATTCCAAAAAAGAAACTAGGTAAAGATAAACCGATAAAAACAAGTACAGTTATTGAATAGTCAGCAAAACTATATTGTTTTAAAGCTGAAAAAACTCCGATGGGAATTGCTAGTACCCAGGAAATAAACATTGAACTTACTGCTAAAAGTAAGGTTGCTGGTAGTCTGTTTGCTATTAATTGAGAAATTGGTTTACGGCCTGTTTTTAATGATCTACCTAAATCACCTTGCAGAGCGTTTTTTAACCACCTAAAATATCTAACAAGCAAGGGATCATCAAGGCCTAATGATTCTCTTTTTTGATCAATATCTTCTTGAGTAATATTTTTGGTTTGTTTTAAGCTTGCTAATGGATCCCCAGGAGCAAGATTGATAATCATGAAAATTACCAAAGAAATGGCCAGTAATACGGGAATAACTTGTAATATTCTTCTGAGGATATAAGACTGCATTATTTTCCCTCCCAATATTAATAATACCCCCACCACTTAATGAAAAGTGGTAGGAGTATAAATATTAATTTATTTTTGCTTATCTTTAGGAATCCAAATTTTATGAACCATACTACCTTCTTTATCTAATAATAAACCACGTGTATTAGCAGTATTATATCCTTTTAATCTATCACTAATTACAGTGGTTAACTCTGGATAGTATAAGAATATATAGGGTAGTTCTTCACTAATATAATTTTGCCATTCTTTATATATTTCTTTTCTTTTATTCCTAACCATAGTTGTTTTACCTTTATCTAGAAGTTCATCATTATAGTCGTCATAGAATCTTACATCATTCCAAGCGGCATCAGAATGGAATATCCAGCTCATATCAGGTTCAGGTCCTGTTGCCCAGCCCATTATATACATTCCCCAATCTTTCGATTCTACAAGCAGGTCAACTAAAGCATTAAATTCCATGAGTTGAACATCTACCCCCACCCCAATTTGTTTCATAAATTCTTGGAAGATTTCACTTATTTCTACACGAATATCTTGGGAGGTGGTGTTTAATTCAAACTTCAATTCTTGGCCAGCTTCGTTTTCTCTTACACCATCTCCATCTCGGTCAACATAACCTGCTTCTTTAAGCATCTGCATTGCTTTTTGAGGATTATATTCATATTTATTGACCTCATCAGTATAACCCCAAGATGAAGGTGGAATGGCTCCATTAGCAATTACTCCATATCCGTCTAGAATTTGTATTATAATGTCTTTTTTAAAGCCATAAGCTAGAGCCTGTCTAACAATTTTATCTTGCAGTAGAGGATGTTTTTGATTTATACCAAAATAACGGAAAGCTTCCGCTACGCGAGTAAAACCTTTAAGGTTTTCCTGTCTTTTCAATTCTTCGAACTGTTCTTTATTATTTAAACTAACAAGGTCAATTTGACCTCTTTTTAAATAAACTGGTACTGAATCAGTTGCAACTTTCCTGATCATATATTTGTCTAAATAGGGACGACCTTTGTGATAATCTTCAAATGCTTCTAATGTAACATACTGCTGACTTACATATTCAGCTAACTTAAAAGGTCCACTACCAATCGGTTTACTATTAAAATCTAAATTTTCTAAATCAGCAACCGGAATATCTTTTAAGATGTGTGCAGGTAAAATGCCACGCTGCATATTACCCATAAAAGTTGCATCACTATTTTCTGTAGTGAATTTTATAGTATAACTATCAATAATTTCGATACCTTCTACATTATCTCTATTTCCATCATGATACTCTTGGGCACCTTTAATACTATTATAACTACCATATCTAACTCCCGTATAATCAGGATGTAGTATTGTCCTAAAGGTATAAGCTACATCCTCAGTTGTTAATTCATGACCATCATGAAATTTAACACCTTCTTTGAGATGAAAAGTGATGCTTTTACCATCATTTGAAAAATCCCATGATTTAGCTATATTAGGAACTATTTCACCAGTAGAATTTCTTATTACCAAACCATCAAATACAAGGTCAATAACTTGTGAGTCATAACTTGATTCATAGAGAATTGGGTTAAATATTTCACCAAAGTTGGTTTGGACTGTATCAACAAAGGTACCACCATAGACTGGTTCTTCAGCTTGTGTGATTGGACTGAAAGTAGTTAATAAACAAAGAATTGCAATAATTAATAAAGATTTTTTTAACATTTTACTCCTCCTAATATTCGTTTTGTTTCAATAATTATCTTTAATATTAAAAAATTATAATTTTAATATTCACCTCCTTTAAATTTTCGCAATTTAAATTTAACTTATTATTAAATATATTCTTTAGTCTTAAATATAAAATATTTAAATAATTTCAAATGGAGTGGAGAATGAGCAAACATCATTTCCGGATGCCACTGAACTGCAGTAATAAAATACTTATTTGTAACCTCTATACCTTCAATAGTGTGATCAGAAGAACGAGCTGTAACTTTTAAATCATTACCTAATTTTTTAATAGATTGATGATGTAAACTGTTTGTTTTAATTTCTGTTTCTTTATAAGCATTAAAAAGGAAAGAATCTTTTTCTATTATTACCTTATGAATATTATGCCATTTAGGTAAATTTAAAATATCATGTTTTTGTTGGTTGGGCTTTGATAAATCAATATCTTGATTTAAACTACCTTCTAAAAACACATTTATTAATTGTAAGCCTCTACAAATACCTAAAAGGGGCATATCTTTTTGATAAGCTTTTTTTAATAATTTCATTTCAAATTGATCACGTTCGGGGACAACTCGGCCGGATTTACCTGGATTTTCTCCATAATAGAGTGAATTTATGTCTGAACCTCCACTGAATAAAATACCATCACAGAGTTCTATCACATGATCAATATAATCATCTTGTAGAATTGGAGAAATTATTATAGGAGTTCCACCTACTTTGTGGATAGCTTTAATATAATCAGAGCTGCACATGGTCATATCTTGACCATTTACCCCCCTAATTCTTTCATCAAGAGTACCCATTTCTTCATCTTTAACTAAATATGAACTAATTCCAATAATGGGGTTGATATATATTCCTCCTTTCGTTTTCAGTTTTATTGTTTAATTGAGTAATAATGCAATATCTATACCAAGTCAATTAAACCCAACGTGACAGCTATCTCATAAAATTAATAAAGAGAACATGGATATATTATTGTATAAATGGGAATAAAGGGATAAAAAACTCCCGATAACCCCAATTGATTATAATGCTCCTTCATATTATAATCATACATTGTTAAAATATATCTAATAAAAGAAAACATTGTATTTATACATTTTTGGATAATTATAGGCATCTAAATCCTATGATGCTTAAATTATTAAGGTTTAATAGCTAATTTTAATTAAGTAAATTAAGTACAATGTAATATTAAAATATTTGATTATAATTCAATGTTTTAGTAGATTAATTAATATTAGTTAGTTATTCAAAGTTATTTTGAGTTATTGATATTTAATATAATCTAATCATATATGTTTGATTTGACTTTTTTACTATTATATGTATAAAATTAAAATACTAAATGTAAACGTTAACGTTAACGTTTACAAACTATCACTTCAAAAAGGATGTTTAAATATGGCTACCATGAAGGATATTGCTGAAAAAGCAAATGTATCCATTACAACCGTATCAAGGGTAATTAATAACAAACCAGATGTAAGTGAAGAAACAAAAGAAAAAATCAATAATATAATCAAAGAACTAGGTTACCAACCTAATAACATAGCAAGAAGTTTAGTTTTACAAAAATCACATACCATTGGTTTATTAATACCTGATATAAGTAACCCTTTCTTTCCCGAAGTAGCTAAAGGTATTGAAGATGAAGCCAAAAAATATAACTATTCAGTGATTTATAATAATACTAACCATTCTCTACAGGGGGAGAAGGAAGGAATTGAACTTCTCAAAAGCAAACAAGTAGATGGAATTATTTTATCTTTATCAATGTCTAACAAAGAAATATTAGATAAACTAAAAAATGATAGTTATCCTGTTATACAAATTGATAATATAATACCTGATTCGATTTATCCTTCTGTTCTTATTGATAATAAGAAATCCGCATATAATGCTACTCAGCATTTAATAGATATGGGCCATAAAGATATTGCTCATATTACAGGTGATCTTAAAACTAAAACCGGTAATGACAGGTTAAATGGTTACAAGAAGGCCTTACAGGATAATAATATATCATTAAATGAAGACTGGATATTGGAAGGTGATTATAGCCAAAATTCAGGGTATCTAAACTTCAATAAATTATTAAAACAAAAGATGATTCCCACCAGCATATTTGCAGCTAATGATTTAACTGCTCTAGGTATCTATGAGGCTGCTTTAGAAAAAGAGATAAAAATACCAGAAGACATTTCAATTATTGGACATGATGATATTAATGTTTCATCTTTAGTTCAACCTAAATTAACTACTATGGCTCAACCAACATATGAGTTAGGCAAATTAGCTTCTAATATTTTAATTAATAAATTGATTAATGAAGAAAATTTTGATACAGGAGAAGAGAGAGTTCTAGAAACGAAGTTAATAAAAAGAGATTCTATTAAAAAAATAAGTAATTGAATATCCAGGTAGGAGGTGATAGGAAAAGAGTGTTTTAAGGCATTTGTATTGAGTATTTAGAGTATGAATATCTTTTAAAGCGAATAATTTATCCCACTTATAACAAAATATATTCTTTATTTGTTCAAAACATTAAGAAAATAAATAAAATTAATAATATTATACAAGCCTTAAGTCTATCTATTAAAAAGTGGGCAAAACCCTAAAGGAGGAGCAAAATGAAAAAGTTAATATTTACCTTATCTTTTATTCTATTAATTACAATGTTATTTTCAGGTAGTCTACTAGCTCAGGACCAGATAGTGATGAAGATGGCAATTGGTGATAGTAAGTATATAAATGTTGGTGATGAAACTATCCCATTTATTACTTATGCACAAATGAGTGTATTTAAAAATGTAGTTGAACAGTTAAGTAATGGCCAAATTTCTGCTGAAATTTATGCTGGAGGTACTTTAGGTGATGATAGAACTGTATTAGAACAACTAAAAAAGGGAGTTATTCATGGTGTGGCTACAAATGAAGGTGTACTTCCAAACTGGTATAAACCGATTCAGGTTGTAGCTTTACCCTATGTTTTAAATAATGAATTAGTGGCATGGAAAGTATTTGATGGAGAATTCGGTCAAAAAATGTTTGATGATATGGCTGAAAAAACTGACTTTAGGGTTATAAGTGTGGGTTCTAATGGTGGCTTTAGAATGTTTGCTAATAATGTAAGACCTTTAAGAAAACCGGAGGATTTTGAAGGTCTTAAAATTAGAACTCAACAAATTCCGGCTCAAATGGAACTAGTAAAAGGCCAGGGGGCTTCTCCTACAGCTGTTTCATGGCCTGAAGTATATTCTGCATTACAAACCGGAGTAGTAGATGGTGCTGAATTACCTGTAGTAGGAGCAGTTGCTCAAAATCACCACGAAGTTGTTGATTATATTACTCTTGATAAACACTTGTTTAGTCCTATGTTTATCGTAATTAATGAAACATGGTATAGAGATTTAGATCCTGAATTACAAAGAGCAGTAAAAGTTGCAGGTGAGATGGCAGGCACAGCGAGTAGAGGTATGTCTCAATATTCCTTAAGTAAGGTAGTCTCATTCTTTAGAGATCAAGGTATTGAAGTTACCACTTTAACTGAAGAAGAAAGAGAAGTATTAAAAGAAAATTCCTATTCAAAAGTTAGAGATTGGTTAGAAGAAAGAGTAGATGAAGAATGGATTACTGGTTTTGAACAAGCAGTTGCTGAAGCTCAATCTGAAATAAGTGAATAATTAAATCAATAGAAAGAGGCCTGTCATTTTTTCAGGCCTCTTTCTTTAAATGAAAATGAGGTGAAGGATTTGGTTAATTTACTTAATTACATCATATCTATAAGTAAAAAGATTAGCAAATATACACTGTCCATAACCATTGTTATGGGGATAGTAATGACCCTAACGGTTTTATTAAATATAATAGGAAGATATTTATTAGGTTTTTCTCTACCGTGGGGAGCAGAACTACCTAGATATTTGTTAATAGCACTAACATTTTTAGGTAGTAGCGTAGCTCTAGAAAGAGATAGACATGTTCGTTTAACCGTTGTATTAAAATTATTTCCGAAAAAAATATCTATTATCATCTTGACGATTGGCAATCTTTTAATTGGATGGTTTTTATATTATTTTATAAAATATTCTATTATTTTAGTTATAGAAGAAGGATTCACCCAATCTATGCCAGTTATGCAGTTTCCTATGTTTTATATATATGTATTTATGCCTATTGCTGGAATTTTAATGTTTATACACTTAATAAAATTGATATCACAAAATATTCTTATATTTTTAGAAGGTGAACCGGAAGAAAAAATTATTAAAGAAGAAAGAGTACTGTAAAAGAAAGGAGGAATATAGTTGGCCTCATTTATTTTAATGTTTTTTGCTATTTTACTTGTAATTGGTGTACCAATAGGTTTTGTACTAGCTGTTGTTTCTTTCTTTGCTTTATTGAGAATGGGTAACCCCATTTTATTATCTCTAATTCCCCAAAGAATGTTTGCCGGTTTGGATTCATTCACATTTTTGGCTATACCATTTTTCTTTTTAGCAGGCGAGTTAATGAGTAAATCAGAAATCACTACTGATCTTATGGAATTCGCTAGTGTTGTAATTGGAAGGATTAGAGGTGGCCTAGCATATGCAAATATATTAGCAAGTATATTTTTTGCAGGGATTACTGGGGCTGCTTTAGCTGATGTAGCAGCTTTAGGTTCAATAGAAATTCCGGCAATGGAAGAAGGTGGCTATGATACTAAATTTGCAGCTGCAATAACAGTTGCTTCTTCTATAATAGGTCCTATAATTCCACCCAGTATTATAATGGTTATATATGGTTCTATTATGCAAGTATCGATTGCGGCTTTATTTTTAGCTGGGATAGTTCCGGGTTTAATGTTAGGTGGTATCCTGAGTATAATGAGTTATTATTATGCTAAGAAGAATAATTATCCCAAACGTGAAGAAAAAGTTACTTTAAAAGAATTCTTTATTAGTTTTAGAAAAGCTGTTTTAGCTCTAATAATGCCTATTATTTTATTAGGAGGAATACTCTCGGGAGTTTTTACACCCACTGAAGCAGCTAGTGTAGCGGCTGCCTATGCATTTATAATTGGTTTTTTTGTTAAAAAGACTTTGAAATTAAAACATATTCCGGATATTTTTAGGAAAATAGTTTTAAATACTTCAATAGTATTTTTAGTTTTAGCTGCTGCCAGTATTTTTTCCTGGGTAATGGCTTTTGATCAAATACCTTCTCAGATAGCTAATGCTATTGTTAACTTTACTTCTAATAAATTAGTTGTACTTTTATTGATTAATATCTTCTTATTATTTGTGGGTATGTTAATGGATGTAGGAGCAGCTTTAATTGTTTTAGCACCGATATTAGCTCCAATTGCTATTGAATTTGGTGTTCACCCCCTTCATTTTGGTATTGTAATGTCGATTAATCTAATGATAGGATTAAGCACACCTCCAGTGGGACCAGTATTATTTGCGACAGTGGGGATAACCGATCTTACGATTGAAGAACTTTCAAAAGCGGTTGCTCCATTTTTAATAGGTATGTTTATATTCTTGATGATTATTACTTATTTCCCTCAAATATCGATGTTTTTACCTAAATTATTTGGATATATCTAAAAATACTGAAAGAGTAATAATGATGATTATATAGGGCAGGAGGTAGCAGATGGAAAACAATATTCTAGTAGTAGGTAGTTTGAATATGGATTTAAATACTAAAGTTAAAACTTTGCCGGGAAAAGGTGAAACTGTATTTGGTGAGCATTTTTATACTGTGCCAGGAGGCAAGGGATTAAATCAGGCAGTCAGTGCAAGTAGATCAGGTGGTAATACCTGGATTTTGGGCAAAATAGGTAATGACTATTATGGTAAGTTGATCCTTGAACAGTTAGAAAAAAGTGGTTTAAATACTGAATTAATAAAAATGGAAGAAAATACAGAAACAGGCAAAGCAGTAATTAATGTTGATGAACGGGGGAATAATACGATAGTTGTAATACCAGGTGCAAATTCTAAATTATCAATAAAAGATATTGATGATAACATTGAAATTTTTAATAAAATGGATTCGATTTTATTACAGATAGAGATACCTAAAACAGTTGTGTTTCATACCATTGAAAAAACATATGATCTTAAACAGACAAATATTATATTGGATCCTACTCCTGTTACAGAAATTCCCGATAATATATATAAAAAATTAGATATTATAACTCCAAATTTAACAGAAGCAGAACAACTTTCAGGTTATAAAGTTAAAAATCAAAATGATTACAAAAAAGTTTCCAGGTTTTTTATAAATAAGGGTGTAAAAAATGTCCTATTAACGATTGGAGATAAAGGAGTATTTGTTAAAAATAAAGATATAGAACAATTAATCAAAGGTGTAAAAGTAAAATCAACTGATTCCACTGCTGCAGGCGATTGTTTTGTGGGAGCATTTGCTTCAAGATATACTGGTAATAATTTAATAGAGGCAGTAGAATTTGCAAATTATGCGGCTGCTTTATCGACAACAAAAAAAGGCGCAGTTTCATCTTTACCAAATAAAATTGAGATCTTTAATTTTAGAGGAGGACAACAAAATGAGTGAAAAAAAAGTATTGTTAGCTGGTGAAAGTTGGGAAACCTTATCTATTCATATTAAAGGATTTGATATGTTTACAACTAGTAAATATGAAGAAGGTGGGAAATGGCTAATAGAAGCTTTAGAACAGGCCGGTTATGAAGTTGATTTTATTCCTAATCATCATGCCCCTAGCCGTTTTCCTACAACTATTGAAAAATTAAATCAATATAGTGTTGTTATTTTAAGTGATATTGGTGCGAACACATTATTACTTAATCCAGAGACATTTGAAAAATCAATTCCTACTAATAACCGTTTAAAGTTAATTAAGGAATATGTTAAAAAAGGCGGGGGATTTTTAATGGTAGGAGGATATATGTCATTTCAAGGCATAGACGGTAAAGGTAATTACAAGAATACTCCTATAGAAGAAATCCTACCAGTAAATATGGTTGGTTTTGATGATAGAGTAGAGGTTCCAGAAGGTTTAAATCCCAAAGTTATTAAAGAGCATTCCATAACTAATAACATTGATAAAAAGCTACCTATGTTATTAGGTTATAATCAATTTAGAGCTAAAGAAGAAGCAGAAATTTTAGTAGATTATAATAATGACCCAATTTTAGTAGTTGGAGAATATGAACAAGGAAAAGCAGCTGCTTTTGCTTCTGATTGTGCACCGCACTGGGGTTCTCCTAAATTTGTAGACTGGGAACAATATAATAATTTTTGGGGCCAATTGATCGATTGGTTAGCTAAATAATATTTAAAAAAATTAAATCGATTGGTATTTGTGATAAACCCCTCTCCCCCCTAGCAGAGCGGTTTTTTCTTGCAAATAGAAATCCCTTATGACTATTAAAATCATAAGGGATTATATTTAATATTATTTAATTTTACTTAATTTTTCTATACATTTTTAGATAGTAGTTTTCTATCATTTTTTCTGCTGAGAATTCTTCATAAGTACTTTCAATACTATTGTTCATCATTTCTTCCCATTTTGGTTTATTTTCATAATAAGTTGGTACAACTTCATTTAATAATACTCTATATAATGAATCCCGATCGTGTTGATCTTGATTTTCCCCTACATAGCCATCACCAAATTGCCAGCCGTTCATGCCATGTTGACAAGCTTCTGGCCACCAGCCATCTAGGATGCTAAGGTTAAGTACTCCGTTCATAGCTGATTTCATACCAGATGTACCGCTTGCTTCCTTAGGTCGGCGTGGGTTATTTAACCAGACATCTACACCTCTGGTCATCATCATGGCGATTTCCATGTTATAATCTTCTAAAAAGACTACACTATTAGGATATTTTTCAGACATCTTAACTATCCTTTGCACTAAATCTTTACCTTTATCATCTAAAGGATGTGCTTTACCGGAGAATATTATTTGAATCTTATTATCTTTTAGATAAGGCTCAATTACATTCATTTTACTAAAAATCAAATCAGCTCTTTTATAAGGAGCAGCTCTTCTTGCAAATCCAATTAATAATTTATTCGGATCTAGGTTAGCACCAGTTTTATCTTTAACATAGTTAATTAATTCAGATTTTAACTGTTGATGGACGGGCATTAAGTCATTGCCATCTTCAAAGGTAGTATAAATTCTGGAATCTACCCAGGTTTTTCTATGAATACCATTTGTTATGGCTTTAATTGGAGATTTATTATCAACATGTTCCCACATTTTACGAGCTGTAACACCGTGTAGTTGGGCTACACCATTTGATATTTTAGCCAATCTTAAACCGGCTACAGTATTACTGAAAGGATCATTACCAATTTGTTTCATCTGTTTTTCTGTTAAACCGTTATATGCGCCAACTTCTTTTAAGATATGATGTTCATGTTCTTCATTACCTTTTTTGACTGGGGTATGGGTAGTAAATACGGTTTGATTTCTTACTGCTTTTAAGGCTTGATCAAAATTAAGTCCTTCTTCCATTTTTTCTTGAATCATTTCGGTACCAGCAAAAACAGCATGGCCTTCATTATAATGGTAAACATCAATATCTAAATCAAGAGCTCTAATCGCTCTAATTCCACCAATTCCAAGAGCAATTTCCTGAGCAACTCGTTCTTCTTCGCCCCATGCATAAAGTCTTTTAGTAATCCAGTCGTATTTTCCGTTTTCTTCTAAATTAGAATCTAAAAGATAAAGGGGGTTCATATAATCGGTTTCTAATTTCCAGACCTTTAACTTAATATCATGACCATTAACTTCTACATTAACAGTAATATTAGTATCTTCAAGATGGTTATAGATATAATCATTGGTAGGATATTTATCATAAGGCCTACCATTTTCATCAATTAACTGTTTAGTATAACCTTCTAGCCATAGCATACCGATTCCAATAATAGGATAATTATATTCATGGGCAGCTTTGAGTATATCGCCAGCTAAGATTCCTAAACCACCAGCATAGATTCTAAAATTGTTGTTAATACCATACTCCATACAAAAGTATGCTATATTCTTTCGTTTTTCTTTAGCTATCAAATTTGATCACTCTCCCAAAGTATTATGATACTCATCTTTTTTACTTATTATTTCTTCCAGATTCTTAAAAATCTATCTAGTAGTCTTGAATCATTTTTAGTATCAGGTTCTGTAAAGTAATCTGGAACATCTAATTTTTCTTTTTCTTCTTTTTTACTGTTTAAAATTTCTTTCATGAATTCTAAATATGCTTTAGCGGTCTGCTCCCATGTATATTTATCCATCACTCTTTGTTTGCCTTTTTTGTGGTAATGTTGCCAGTTTTTTTCATCGGATAATATTTCAAGTAAGCCATCAGCAATATCTTCAGGCTCTTCTGGATCAACCAGCACGCCAAATTCTCCTTTGTTCATAATTTCAACCGGTCCACCATTTTCAGTTACCACTGCGGGTAGACCAGAAGCCATTGCTTCTACAGGAGCTAATCCAAATGGTTCATAAAATGAAGTTAAAGCAAAAACAGATTTTTTACTAGCAAAGTAAGCATAAGTTTCTGCTAACTGTTTTTGACTATTTAAAGAAAACATAGTAACTTTACCTGAGCAGTTATTATTATAAATAATCTTCATTATTTGGTCAAGAATATTTTTTTCTTCTTTATCAGCATTTGAATAATCTTCAAAAGGATTTTCAATACCTCTTAAAGCTATAGCGAGATTTGCTTTTTTTTGCAGTTTTTTGTTTTCAGCAAACGCTTTGACTAAACCTAAATGGTTTTTCTTTTGGTCTAGTCTGCTTGAAGAGATAATCAAAGGTAAATCTTTTCTTTCTTCATTAATATCTCTATTAATATAATGTTCTAATTTATTTTTGATTTTATCAGTATACTCACTATTAAAGATGTCTGTATTAACTCCTGGAGGAATAACTTTAAATTTGTTATCATTTTCAGGATCTACAGCATCTTTATATAAATCATGAGAATATTGTTCAAATCTTTCCTGTGAAGTGCTTACTACAATACCATCTGCATGATTCATCGATAATCTTTCTGCAATAATTCTTCTATGGAAGTTAAATTTAGTATTATATTCAGTAAAATTAATCTTATTTACATCTAATTTGTCCATTTTTTGTGCACCAAGGGAATGACCGGTAAAGGTAAAGGGTAATCCTTTTTTATCTTTTAGAAGAAGACCGCTTAAACCACCATCAGCATAATGAGTGGTTATAAAATCAGGAAAGTTTCCTTGTTCTTCATAAAAATCTATAATGCCTTCTACGTAATCATCTATATAAGGCCAAAGTTTTTCTTTTCTTAAAAAATCATCACCACCAAAAGGGATTCTAACAATTCTAACTTTATCATTTTGGGGATATTTATCAATTGGTTTTGAAAATTCAGGCCAATCCTTATCTTTAATCTGTCTGGTAATTATATCTACATTAATTCCTAATTTGGCAAGTGCCAGTGAAACTTCTTTTACATAGACTAATTGTCCACCAAAGTCGGGATGTTCTGTCCAGTAACTATCATTTGGGTCAAAATTACCTTGTGGATTTAAAAAAGCCACATTATTTATTTCAGATATATCCATACTATAATGCCTCCTGCTCTTTAATGAATTTTAAAAGATAATCTTTTTCTGGTACCTGAGATAAGGCACCAATTCCTCTGATTTTAAAAGCTGCAGTTGCATTACCCAATTTAACAGCTTCTCTAATACTTAGACCATCTAATATGCCTATCATAAAACCAGACCAAAATGAATCTCCTGCACCAGTTACATCTACTACTTTTTTTGAATATACTTTCAGTCTATATTTTTCTTTTCCATCGGAGACTAAAGCTCCATCTTTACCCATAGTTAATATAACAATGTTTGCTCCTACTTGCAAATATTTTTCTAAATAATTTTCAGGAGTATCAGGCCCAAAGAGATACTTGGCATCATCTAAAGAAGGTTTGATAAAATCAGAAGCAGCAATTATAGATTTTACCAGTTTAGAACCTTCATCTTCTTTAGGCCAGAGAATAGGTCTATAGCAGGGATCAAAAGCTAGTAAAGTATTTTTATCTTCTTTTATCACATCTAAAACTTTAAGGGCTGTGTCACGTGAAGGTTTTTGTGATAAAATAAAAGTTGTTAAGTAGATAATTTTTGTTTTATTGACTAGCTCTTGTACTTTGTCATTAAATTCAATGTACTTATCGGCATCTCGGTAAGCAAGCCAGGCAGGGGTTCCACTTGTCTTATTTACAAAAACGAGAGGTGTCCTTTTACTTTCATCAATTTGTATACCTTCTGTTTTGATATTTTCTCTTTTTAATACATCTAATAAAAAATCACCAAAATCATCATTACCTATTCTGGTCAGCATTCTAGTTTTTGCACCCAGCCGTTGTGAATTGACTGCAACATTAGCTGCAGAGCCACCAAAATAGCGGGAAAATTTTTCCGCTTCTGAAAGCCTAACTTCTTTTTTTTCAGTAATTAAGTCAACTAATAGTTCTCCGAAACTTATAATATCAATTTCAGAATCTCTAAATTTATATACAGAATCTAGTAATGACATGATTTCACCTCTTTTACCTTCTTACTTGATTATTCTAGAAAAATATTTATATCCCTGCTTGAAGGTATTATATAGAATTTATTGAACTAATATAAATTAGAAGGAGTGTTTGTGTTTTCTATAAGAGACAAAATATGGGATGATAAAAATGAATTTAAAAGAAGAAGATAAAATTATATTAATATATATAATTATAGGTGGTTTATGGATATATTTTTCTGATGAAATACTTTCTTCCCTAGTTACTCAGGAAGAAGTCTTAATGAGAATCCAAACCTATAAGGGCTTGATGTACGTATTAATTACAGGTTCAATATTTTATTTGCTTTTAAAAAAATATTTTGAGAAATTAAGAGATACTAAAGAAGAATTAAAATCAAAAAACGAAGAACTTAATAAGTATATGTCAAAGTTAGAAACAGGACATGAAGTTTTAAAAGAATCATATGAAGATTTGTATGAGCAAACCGAAGACTTAAAAATAATGATAGATTTTATTAATAATGTAAGTGAAAAAACATTTAAAGAGCAAAAGAGATTTTTGTCTGCTTTATTAAGAACTTCCTATGAATTAGTTCCAGCCAGTGATTATGGTAGTGTATATCGCATTAAAAATGGAAAAGTTAATTTCGTTGATGCGATTGGACATAATTTAGAAAAGTTAAAGAAACTTGATATAGATAAAGAGGTATTTCAGACCTATAAAGGTGAACCGCAAATTGTAGATGAACTTTTAATGAAAAATAATAACAAATTGCCTGAAAAACAGTTTAAACTTATGGTAAATGCCTCACAAGATATAAAACAATCTTTAACTTTTTATTTAGATGTAGATAATGAAATGATAGCGGGTATATCACTTGATATAGACCGTGCATCTGAAACAGAGTTTTGTGAAAGTGGAGTAGAAACCTTAAAGGCTTTCCGTAATTTAGCAGAGTCTTTTTATACCTTTCAAAGGTACAATAAATTGCAGGGTGACTTTCAACGTGATATAATCTTATCAATGATAAAATTTTTAGAGATACATGATAAATATACCGGTGGACATTCTGAGGAAGTTGCAGAATTATCTCAGAAAATAGCTAAGGAGATGGATTTAAATGATTATGAAATAAATGATGCTTATTGGGCAGGTTTAGTACATGATATAGGTAAATTAATAGTACCAAGAATGATATTAAATAAAAAAGATAATTTTACACAAGAGGATTACGAATATATAAAAAACCATCCCCGCTGGGCATATAGGTCACTTTCTGAATCAAAAAGATTACAGGATATTGCAGAATATGTACTTTATCATCATGAAAGATGGGATGGGAAGGGTTATCCAGAGGGCTTAGAAGGTAAAAAGACACCTCTCATTTCCAGGATAATTGCAGTGGCAGATGTTTATTCAGCAATGACTTCAGATCGATCATATCGTGATGCTCTGACTAAAAAAGAAGCTATAGAAGAATTAAAAGATAATAAAGGCAAACAGTTTGATCCCGAAATAGTAGAAGTTTTTTTAAAAATCATAAATAGTGATATTAGTAAAGCAATCTAAATTGACAAACAATTGATAAAAAAGGGAGTTATAATAAATGGACATTATAGAATTACAGGAAGATCTATATCGACCTGAATTTATATATCATGGCAATGATTTAGGTGTTAACTACTCACAGGAAGAAACCATGATTAAATTATGGGCACCGACTGCTGAAAATGTTAAACTGGAAATTTATAATTATTATAAAAATCAAGAACCTGTTGAAGTATATGATATGTTTGAAGATATAAATGGAACTTGGACAGTAATAATGGAAGGCAACTATGCTGGTAAATATTATCTATTTGCCGTAGATTTTGGTGATAGAGTTGAAAAGACAGTTGACCCTTATGCAAAAGCATTAGCTCCAAATAGCAAAATGGGACTTATTGTTAACTTAAATAATACAAATCCGGCTAACTGGAAGGCTGATAGCAATAAAGAGTTAGCAAGCCCAGTTGAAGCTGTAATTTATGAGGTACATGTTAGAGACTTTTCGACTTCTCCTTATTCAGGAATAAAAAACAGAGGTGATTATTTAGGGTTTACAGAAAAGGGAACGGTTAATAATCAGGGTTTAAGTACTGGACTTGATCATCTAAAAGAACTAGGAGTTACACATGTCCATTTACTACCAGTTTTTGATTATGCCTCGGTAGATGAAGAGGAGCGTTATGAATACAACTGGGGTTATGATCCTCATTTTTATAATGTACCGGAAGGTTCATATTCTAATCAACCGGAAGGATACCAGCGTATAAAAGAATTTAAACAGATGGTCAAAAGCTTACATGACCATAATATAGGTGTTATTATGGATGTGGTATATAACCATACCTATTATACTCAGGAGTCTGCTTTTCAAAAAACAGCTCCCGGTTATTTCTATAGATTAATTAACAACTGTTTTTTAACCAATGGTTCGGGCTGTGGTAATGAAATAGCAACTGAAAGACCCATGGTTAGGAAGTTTATTATTGATTCCTTAAAATATTGGGTAGAAGAATACCATATTGATGGTTTTAGATTTGATTTAATGGGTTTAATGGATAAAGAAACTTTTTATACAATTGAAAAGGTCCTACATGATATAAATCCTGACATTATGCTTTATGGTGAACCTTGGGCTGCTTTACCACCTCATTTAGAGGACTTTCAAAAGATTCATAAAGGAGTACAGCGCGATAAAAATGTTGCCTTTTTTAATGATAGTTTTAGAGATGCAATTAAAGGTGATACAGATGGTTTTGTAAAAGGTTATATAAATGGTAAGTTTGAGACTTATGATGATATTAGACGTGGTATAGTAGGCAGCATTAATTACAATCATGAGTTAGAAGATTTTGCCTACAAACCTGAGGAAACCATCAATTATGTGAGCGCTCATGATAATTTAACCCTCTGGGATAAGATAAATAAATCGGTTAGTAAGGCTTCTAAAGAAGATAGGGTAAAGATGGACCGCCTTGCTCAGGCCATTATCTTTACTTCACAGGGAGTACCTTTTATTCAGGGTGGGGAAGAATTTTTAAGAACCAAATATGGTAATCATAACAGTTATAATGCAGGCGACCATATAAATCAAATAAAATGGGAAAGAAAGACAAAGTATTATGATACTTTTCTATATTATAAAGGTTTAATAAAATTAAGGAAAAATCACCCTGCTTTCAGAATGAGAGATCCTCAGATGATTAGGGAAAAACTAGACTTTTTAGAAAGCGAAGATGCCGCAATTGGTTTTGTTTTAAAAGACCATGCAAATGGAGATAAGTGGAAGGATATTTACGTATTATATAATCCCCAACATCATTGGGCTCGTTTTTGGTTGGATCAAAAAAACAAGTTTAATATAGTTGTAAATAATAAGAAAGCAGGCACAGAAGTCCTGCATAGTTTCGAATCAGATAATATTCAATTACCACCACTTACTGCGATGGTACTATATACAAATACTGATTGATAATTATATTCTTTTTAAATAAACGGCAGCTAGAGGGGGAACGGTTACTTCAATTGATTGAGAAAAACCGTGTAACTCCTCTTTTTTGCTTTTTATAAGTTCTTCATTTGAAATTCCAGAACCACCATATTTTTCTTGGTCTGTGTTAAATATTTCTTTATACCTTCCTTCTAAAGGTACTCCAATCTTATAGTTTTCTCTAGGTACAGGTGTGAAATTACATAAAATAACTCTTAAGTCATCAGCATTTTTACCGGAACGAGTAAAACTAATTATACTTTGTTTATAATCATCGGCTTCTATCCATTCAAAGCCTTCGTGTTTATAGTCTTTTAAATAAAAAGCATTATTTCTTTTATAAAAATGATTTAAATCTTTTACATATTTTTTCATTTCTTGATGTTTTGGGTAATCTAATAAAAGCCAATCTAATTCTTGTTTATAGTTCCACTCAATAAACTGACCGAACTCTCCCCCCATAAATAATAAATTCTTGCCGGGGTGGGCAAACATATATGCATAAAGTAGTCTTAAATTAGCAAACTTCTGCCAGTAATCACCGGCCATTTTATCGAGAAGTGATTTTTTACCATGTACTACTTCATCATGAGAAAGTGGTAATATATAATTTTCTGAGTAGGCATACATCATTGAAAAGGTGAGTAGATTATGTCTCCCTTTTCTCATTAAAGGATCTTCTTTCATATATTCTAATATATCATTCATCCAGCCCATATTCCATTTAAAGTTAAAGCCCAGGCCCCCTTCATCTACAGATCCGGTAACCATCGGCCAGGCGGTTGATTCTTCGGCTACCATCATAATACCAGGGAAATCTTTGAAAAGTACCTGGTTTAATTGTTTGATAAATTCAACTGCTTGTAAATTTTCATTGCCACCATACTTATTAGCAGACCATTCTCCTTCTTCTTTATTGTAATCCAGATATAGCATATTACTCACTGCATCTACCCTTAGACCATCAATGTGATAGACATCGAAGAAAAATCTTGCACTTGAGATTAAAAAGCTCCAAACTTCAGGCTGACCATAGTCAAAGTTAAGGGTGTCCCACTGCTTATTTTCAGCTCTTTTGGGATCTTCGCTTTCATAAAGTGGAGTTCCATCAAATAATCTTAAGCCGTGTCCATCTTTACAGAAATGGCTTGGTACCCAGTCCATAATTACACTCAAACCGAACCGGTGGGCTTTATCTACGAAGTACATAAAGTCTTTTGGCTTACCAAAACGGCTGGTGAGTGAGAAGTAACCGGTAGTTTGATAACCCCAGGAACCCCCAAAAGGGTATTCAGTAAGTGGCATGAGTTCAATATGTGTATAACCCATTTCTTCTACATAGGGTATAAGTTCATCGGCTAACCTCCTATAATTATAGGGATTACCTTCTTTATCGGTTTTCCAAGAACCGGCATGGACTTCATATATATTAATTGCTTCTTTGTGAGGTTCTTTTTCTTTTCTTTTATTCATCCATAAGTTATCTTTCCATTCATATTTATTAAGTGTAGTTACTATAGAAGCTGTTTTAGGACTTTTTTCTGAGTATAATGCAACGGGGTCTGATTTTAAAAAGGTATCACCATGTAAACCTTTAATAGAGTATTTATAAATGGTACCTTCTTTAATATCAGGAATAAAAGTGGTCCAGATTCCACTTTCACCAACTTTTTCCATTTGGTTAGCAAATTTATTCCAGTTATTAAAATCACCTACAACTGAAACTCTCCGGGCAGCTGGAGCCCAAACTGAAAAGCGGACACCTTGTTGACTGTTTTCCGTTTTTAACTGTGCTCCCATGAACTTATAGATCTGATAATGTTCGCCCCGGTTAAAAAGATATCTATCATAATCACTTATATATGTTTTAGACATTGAGTATTCCCCCAAATATATGCTTTTTTTAATAATTCAAGAAGTAGTTTAAATATCCTTTTAATTATTATAATTAAAGGAAGGTATAGGTGGTTGAAAGGTTTTAAAATTTTTGGTTTGACACATCTTAGAAAGTTTATTAAACTTAATGTATAATAACAATATTTGAGTAGAAGAGGAGGAATTTTCCAATGTCAGATAAATTAAAGATACTATTTGTTTCTCCTGAAGTTTCCCCTTTTATCAAAACAGGAGGCCTTGCTGATGTAGCAGGCGCACTTCCGCGCGAATTAAAAAAGAGGGGCCATGATGTAAGAGTAGTTTTGCCAGAGTATAAAAAGATACCGGACCGTTTTGTCATGGATTTTGAACATGTAACTGATTTTAGGATGAAAATGGTCTGGAGAGACAAATATGTAGGTGTCAATAAATTAATATATAAAGATGTGCCAACATATTTTATAGACAACAAGTATTACTTTTTCCGGGAATCTATTTATGAAAACGGGGATAAAGGTGAACAGTATGCTTTCTTTTCAAGAGCCGTTTTAGAGATGATAAATAAAATTGACTTTAAACCAGATATAATTCATTGCAATGACTGGCAGACCGGACCATTAAGTTTAATGCTAAAAGATAATTACCAGATATATGACTTTTATCGTGACATTAGAACGGTCTTTTCAATTCATAATTTAGCTTACCAAGGAAAATTTGATCCCTCAATTGTAGGAGATGTATTAGGAGTTTCTAATTACCATTTAACCTCAGGCAATATTAGACATAATAATATGGTAAACTTCATGAAAACTGGTATCATGTATTCTGATATTATAAATACTGTGAGTGAAACATATGCTGAAGAAATTAAAAATGAATACTATGGTGAAGACTTAGACTATATTCTAAGGATGAGGGATAATGACCTTTATGGAATTTTAAATGGAATAGATTATGAAGAGTTTAATCCTGCCACCGATGATAGAATCTATTATAATTATGATAAAGAAAATTTAGATAATAAGTATAAAAATAAACTATCCTTACAAAAAGATATGAATTTAAAGCCTGATGAAGATGTGCCCGTAATATCTATTATCACAAGATTAGTAGAACAAAAAGGTATTGATTTATTACCACCTATAATCGATGAATTGATGCAGCAGGACCTTCAGTTTATAATTTTAGGAACCGGCCAGCCTCAATATGAAGACTTTTTTAGATATATATCATCTAGATATCCTGATAAGATAAGTGCCAATATAAAATATGATGCAAAATTAGCCCAAAAAATCTATGCGGGTAGTGATATGTTTTTAATGCCTTCCCGCTTTGAACCCTGTGGTTTAGGCCAGTTGATCAGTATGCGATATGGTACTATACCTATTATAAAAGAAACAGGTGGCCTAAAAGATACAGTAATACCATATAATGAATACGAAGATACAGGTTATGGATTTACTTTCAGTGATTATAATGCCCATGATTTGTTTTATACAGTTCAGAGAGCACTTTCCTTTTATAATGAAGGAGATGTATGGGAAGAACTTGTTAAAAGAGTTATGGTCCAGGATTATAGTTGGGAGAAATCAGCTCGAAAGTATGAAGACCTTTACAGCAAATTGGTCATTGACAAGAAAGCAAAACCAAAAGTTAGTAAAAAAGCAAGTAAAAAGATAAATATTAATAAAGCAAAGACAAAAGAACTAATTACCCTAAAAGGCATAGGTAATTCTTATGCAGAAAGAGTTGTAGAGTATAGAAAGAAAAAAGGCAAATTTAAAACCAAAAAAGAGTTAATGAATATCAAAGGTATAGGAAAAAGCAAATACAATAAATTAAAAGATAAAATCCGAATATAAAGAGGTGAAAACTATGCCAGATCTATGGACCCATATAATTGGTGGGGATATGGTAGTAAATGACCTTAATGATCGGGCTCTTTGTAATGTTATTTTAGAAAATAGAGCACATTTTAATATGGGTACCCAGGGTCCCGATTTTTTCTTCTATAATGATTTTTGGCCCTGGATAGAAAATAAAAAGGGCCCCTCAATTGGTACCCTAGTCCATACTGAAAAACAGGCAGAATTTATGTTAGCTATTTTTGATATTTTAAGAGAAAAAGAAGGTGCCCTACAGTATCCCAAGGCTTTATCTTATTTTATGGGATTTGTAACTCATATGATAATGGATGATAAGTTTCATAGAATTATTAATGAAAGAACTTATGATGAAAGTGAGCATAAAAGGTTTGAACTGGAATTAGACTGTGTTTTAGTGAAAAATTACTATAATGAAGACTGTCATAAATTAAGCCCGACTTCCTATATTAAAATAGGGGATGATCTGGATGATTTAATTAAAGATATTTATTATTTAAATATCACCAAACTATATGATAAATCAATAGATTTTAAAGTAATCAATAAATCTTACCAGGATATGATCAAGGCTCAAAATATTTTATACAGCCCATTTAAAATAAAAGCAGCCTTATTTAATCTTCTCAATAATTTTCTTTCCATTGACCTTAATCAATATTTGTATGCAAATGTCAATAATTTTTATGTTCTAACCCAAAAAGATGTTGATGATATAGAAAAACTATTTCCTAAATTTGTAACTACCAGTATAGATTTTTTAAATGAAATCAGTCTATATCTAAAAGGCAAAAAAAGTAGAGAGAAGTTAAAGGAATTAATTGATGGTTATCTAACTCATGGTTTTTTAGAAAGGAGATAAAAATGAAAAGCAAACTATTTACATTTATAGTACTATCCCTGCTTATATTTTTAAGTATATCTATTTTTAGTAATGAGATTCAGGCTGAGAAATTCAATATTGCCTTAAGTGGTAAAGCCCAAACCTTAGATCCAGCTTTTTTACAGAGATCTATTTCAGAATGGCCGATTATGAATAGTATTTTTTCTGGTCTAGTCAAATATAAGCCGGGAACTTATGAAGTAGTGCCTGATCTAGCCAAAAGTTGGGAATTTTCCGAAGATAATACTCAGATAACTTTCCATTTAAAAAAAGGAGTGAAGTTCCATAAAGGATATGGCGAAGTTACGGCTGAAGATGTAGAATTTAGTTTTGAAAGAATAATAAATCCTGATAATGGATCACCGGAAGCAGAATCTTTTTCTAAGTTAAAAGATGTAAAAGTAATAGATGATTATACTGTTCAACTTATCTTAACAGAACCAATGGCTAGGTTATTTACTTCTACCTTACCATATAATGCAGGTTTAATTGTATCTAAAAAAGCGGTTCAAGAAATGGGCAGGGAGGATTTTTCTAGCAATCCAATAGGTAGTGGTCCTTATCAATTTGAAGAATGGAAAATAGATAGTAGTATTGTACTCAAAAGATTTGAAGATTATTTTGGCCAAAAAGCATATATTGAAGAAATTGAATTTATTCCAATGGCTGAACAGATGTCACAAGAATTAGCTTTAAGGTCTGGTGAAATTGACTTTGGTGAGGTAAGTTTAGAAAACTATCAACAGATTAAAGAAAATGAAGAACTAGCAAGTAAAACCTATCCTGACCTTGCTTTTCAATGGGTGGCTTTTAATGTAAAAAAAGCGCCTATGGACAATCCTTATCTGAGAGAAGCCTTAAGATATATTATAGATCCGGAAGAAATTATAATTGGAGCTTTTGCTGATCAAGCTGATTTAGCATATTCATGGCTTTTACCAGATATGTTAGGCTATGAAAAACTCCCCCATAAAAATTTAAATGAAGTTGGCAGACAAAAAGTTTTAGACCTGTTAGAAAAGGCAGGTTATCCTAATGGAGAAGGTCTAACTTTAAAATATGTAACAGATGCTAATGATGTAAGAAAAAATATTGCTACTTTAGTTCAGGCTCAGTTAGCAGAATTTAATATCCAGTTAGAAATCGAAGCTATGGAAATTGGACCTAAAATTGAGGCCTGGCATAATGGTGAATACCATATAACCTATGCCAGATTTGGTAATACAGTTGATCCTGGTTACTGTAGTCAGTGGTTTTTAAGCCGTCAGGTAGGTAACTGGAACTTGATGCACTGGTCTAATGAGGAATATGATCAACTTTGGGAACAGGCTGAAAAAACAATGAATGAAGATGAAAGAGCTAAGTTATATCAAGAGATGCAGACCATAGTAGATAAAGCTAATATAGCAGTTTGGGTCACACATGGTGTTAAAACTCCGACCTGGAATAATGATTATGAAGTAACCTTAACACCTTCTGGAGGTATTATAAGCTGGCTTATAAAGCCAAAAAATAATTAAGGAGACTTAGTATGTTAATTTATACAGTAAAAAGACTATTGTTAATAATACCTACTTTACTGGCTGTTATGCTTTTGTTATTTAGCTTAAGCTACCTGCTGCCTGGTGAACCAGCTGAAATTATATTGGGGCCAAGAGCTTCCCAAGAGATGATTAAAGACTTAAACCAACGGCTGGGATTAAACAAACCATGGTATGTTAGTTTTTACTTGTATATTAAACAGATTGTGTCTGGAGACCTCGGTACATCCATATTCAGGGATGTACCGGTCTTACAGGCAGTCTTGGGTGTATTACCCTATACTTTAGCATTAACCCTCTCTGGCATGGGTATAGCAGTTGTATTGGGCATTACAATCGGGCTTACTGCTGCTAGTTATCAAAATACAATCTGGGATGGAATATTAGAGGTCTTCTCGTTTATTTGTGCTTCTACCCCTACTTATGTAGCAGGTGTTATTATTTTATTACTCTTTTCTATAAGATTTGATTTTTTACCGGTAATGGGAGCTGGGGAAGGTAGTATCTTAAGTTTCTTACACCACCTTATTGGTCCTGCTTTAGCCCTATCGGTAGGTTGGACCGGTTATATTGCCCGTTTAACAAGAAGTTCGATGCTAGAAACTATCAATGAAGATTATATTACTACCTCTCGTTCCTTTGGACTCCCAAGATCATTTATATATTACAGATATGCCTTAAAAAAAGCGATCAAACCAATTGTAGCAGTAATTGGACTTGGTATAGGTAGACTTCTCGGAGGCGCCTTATTTGTAGAAGTAATCTTTACTAGGCCGGGGTTAGGCAGATTAACAGTTGATGCTATCTTTGAAAGAGATTTACCCATGGTGAGAGGTGGAGTATTAATTGCAGCTTTTTTATTTGTGATAGCCAATCTATTAGCAGACCTTTCTTATGCCTATTTAGATCCAAGAATAAGGAAAAAGTAGGGGATATGTAATGAATAAATACATTTATATCAAGAAAAAAATAAAGTGGGTTTATGAAAGGATGATAGGTGACTATAGGTTTTATATAGCCGGCATTATAATCTTTCTCTTTTTTTTAATGGCTATTTTGGGTCCCTATATTGCACCTCATGATCCATATAAAACTGATGTCAGAAGTAGATTAGAGTCTCCCTCCTTAAAACATCCTGTTGGAACTGATAGTCTGGGAAGAGATACCTTGAGCAGGTTAATTTATGCAGCCAGGCCTGCTTTTTATGTGGCTTTTGGCGGCCTATTTATTTCAATTATAGTTGGTATGATTTTAGGATCAATTGCTGCTTATACCGGCGGTATTTTAGATAATATTATAATCTTTCTTTTTGATGTGATTAGGGCTTTTCCTCCGATTATCTTGATATTAGTTTTAGTTGCTATTGTAGGGCCTTCGCTTCAGAGCCTTATCATTATCTTGGGTATAACAATCATGCCGCGCTATGGCCGGGTTGTGAGAGCTGAGACCCTTTCTGTTAAAGAAGAAGAGTATGTTTCTGTTGCTAAAAGTATGGGAGCCTCATCTACCAAGATTATTTCTTTTCATATAATACCCAATATATTTGCTTCAGTATTAGTCTTAGCAGGTATGGATGTAGCTTCTATGATTATGTGGGAAGCAGGTCTTTCTTTTCTTGGTTTAGGAGTACAACCACCCAAAACAAGCTGGGGAGTTATGCTGCAGTCTGGTTATCAATATATTGAAAAAGCACCGATGATGCTAGTGGCACCAGCTGTGGCAATTATGTTAACTATGATGGGATTTTCACTTCTCACAGAAAGTCTTAGAAATGCCCTAAATCCCAAATCAGAACAGGAGGAGGGCTAAATTTGCAGGATAAAATACTGGAAATAAATAAATTAAAAATCATATATAAAAAACGAAAACAGCAGTTTCTTGCCCTTGATTGTATTAATTTAGATTTAAAAAAAGGAGAGGTATTAGGGGTTGTAGGTGAAAGTGGGAGCGGCAAATCCACTTTAGGTCTATCAGTTATGAGACTTTTACCTCCTCAGGCTAAAATACAAAACGGCGAAATCTTCTTTAAAGGTAAAAATATTTGTAATATAAAAGAGAGAAAATTCAATAGTGAGATGCGGGGTAAAGAAATCACATATATTCCCCAGAATCCACAAAATTCTTTAAATCCTGTTTTTAAAGTGGGTCGTCAGTTAAAGGATATTATTAAATATAGGGCAAAAGAAAACTTTAAAAATAAAAATGTTAATAAAGCAGCTGTAGAAATTATGACCAAAATGGGAATTGCAGATGCCAAAAAACGCCTGAATGAATATCCCCACCAATTCAGTGGGGGTATGAAACAGAGAGTTCTCCTCTCTATGGCTTTTGTAACTAATCCTACTTTACTTATTGCAGATGAACCAACAACTGCTCTGGATGTAACGGTGGAAGCTCAAATTTTAGGACTTTTAGCTGATCTGATTAAAGAATACCAGTCTTCCATAATATATATCACACATGATCTTGGTGTTGTATCTGAAATAGCAGACCGGGTAGCAGTATTTTATGCCGGTCGGGTAATTGAGATAAATGACCGGTACAATATTTTTAATGATCCCAAGCATCCCTATACTGAGGCATTAATAAATTGTTTACCAGGTGATAAACAGGCTAAAAAACTAACTGTAATTCCGGGTGAAATACCAGATTTATCGAACTTACCATCCGGTTGTAACTTTCATCCCCGCTGTAAATATGTAAAAGAAAAATGTAAAACTGAGAAGCCTAAATTATATGAAGTTGAAAATGGGGGCAGAACTGCTTGTTTTTACCATGAGGAAGTAGGTCGATTTGAATGAATATCATTGAAGTAAGAGACTTAAAAAAGTATTTCTATAAAAAATCCGGTGTTTTATACAAATTATTCGGAATGGGACCTCAAGTAGTCCAGGCGGTTAGTAAAGTATCTTTTAATATAGAAAAGGGTAATACGATGGCTTTAGTAGGGGAATCTGGTTGTGGCAAGACCACCGTGGCTCGTTTAATATTGAATTTGATTGAAAAAGAAGCCGGCCAAATATATTTCAAAGGAAAAGCTTTAGAAGAAATGAATGTAGATGAATATCAAGATTATCGAGAAAATGCGGCTTTTATTGCTCAGGATTTTCGCTCTTCTTTAAATCCTCGGAAATTAGTGGGTGAAATACTGGCTGAGCCGTTTAGAATTCATCCGGATGTAATTAAAAAAGAGAAGGAAGAAACTAGAATAAAAAAGATTGTAAATTTAGTCGGTTTAAATGAAGAAGCTTTATTAAAATTTCCCCATGAATTTTCGGGAGGACAGGCTCGCAGAATTGGTGTAGCCCGGGCTTTGATGTTGAACCCGGAATTTATTGTCTGTGATGAACCCACTTCAGGTTTAGACCTTTCAATTAGTGCTGCTATTATAAATTTAATGAAGGAATTAAAAGAGGAATTTGATTTAACTTATCTCTGGATTTCTCATAATTTAAATGTGGTTCGTTATATAAGTGACTATGTGGGTGTGATGTATTTAGGCCGGATAATAGAAATTGGAAAAACGCAAAAGCTATTTAATAACCCAAGCCATCCTTATTCAGAGGCTTTAATTGAATCAGTACCCTCTTTTTCTAAGGAAAAGAAAAAGATAAAAAGGAAAACACTTGAAGGGGAGGTTCCTAGTCCTATCGATCCACCACTGGGTTGCCCTTTTCATCCCCGCTGTAAGTACAGTCAGGCTATATGTGAAGAGGAAGTGCCTATTTTAGAGAACAAACAAGGGGATAGAGTGGTTGCCTGTCATTTTCCGCTCTAATTTATTTATTTTATTACTAGAACATGGTATAATTATATAGATAAATATTAAATATAATTTACTGAATTGTTAGGTAAAAGTTAAAGTAATAATATTTCCTTTTAATTATGGATACAAAAAGTATTTGTGAAAACTTAAGATATCTTCAATTGATTATGATTGTTTGAACGGGAGGTTTAATATGTGTGGTAGATATTTTTTAAATATAGCTTTAGATGAATTAGAAAATAGATATGGAATTACAAATATCCCAGATGAAATCAGGGAACATCAGGGTGAAATATTTCCTTCTAATGATGCCCCAGTAGTTTTCAATAATGATCAACAAAAAAGTTTAGGGTTTATGAACTGGGGGTTTAGGCCTTCCTATTCAAATAATTTGGTAATTAATGCTAGAAGTGAAACTGTTCATAAAAAGAATCTTTTTAAAGAATCCTTTCATCGGCGTAGATGTATTATACCAGTGAGTGGATTTTATGAATGGAAAAAGGTTGCTGATAAAAAAACAAAGCATTATATTAATATTTTAGAAGATGAGATTATCTCATTGGCTGGTATCTATGATTACTTTAATATCAATGGAAAACAGCAGTTAGCATTTTGTATTTTGACTAAAGATGCCCCACAGGAACTAATAAATATACATGATCGTATACCAGTTATCATTAAAAAAGAGTATGAAAATGAATGGTTAGAGGAAAAGTTTACTCCCAGGCTATTTGATTATCTAGACCCTGATGGTTTTGATTTTAAGGCTGAGAGCTTATAGAAATTTCAAATGAGTTTGAAAATTTAAATAATTAGCAGGAATTTTTGTATGCAATATTGAATATATATTTACAAGAGTTCAATTTAATATTATTAAAGAGAAGAAAATTAAAGGAGGAGAGATTAAATTGAAAAAACTCTTATTAACCGTTTTAACTTTAACATTAATATTTTCCTTAAGCGCTGTTGGCTTGGCTCAGACTTATACTGTAGGTACTAGTGCAGGATTTCCACCTTTTGAATATGTAGAAGATGGAGAAATTGTTGGTTTTGACATTGACTTAATGAAGGCAATTGCTGAAGAAATGGACTTTGAAGTAGAGTTTAGAGATATAGCCTTTGATTCATTACCTTCAGCTGTAAAAACTGGTAATATTGATGTAATTGCCGCTGGTATGACAATTACAGAAGAAAGAGAAAAAGCCTTAGATTTTACTGAATCTTATTATTCTGCAAATCAGAGTATAATTGTTCAAGAAGATTCAGAAATGAATATAAGTGTTCTATATGGTGATCATGATATAAGTGTTCAAACAGGTACAACTGGTGATCTCTGGGTAACCGAAAATCTAAAAGATCAAGGTATTTTAACCGGAGATGTTCAAAGATATGATACCTTTGTTTTATGTGTAAGTGACCTCGTTAACGGTAATGTTGATGCAGTTGTATTGGATGAACCCGTTGCGGAAAGGTATGCTGAAATGAGACCTGTTAAGATAGTAGGAGTTATTGTAACAGGCGAAAATTATGGTCTAGCAGTTAATGAAGGCAATACTGAGTTACTTGAAACTTTAAATGAAGGTTTAAGAAGAGTAAGAGAATCTGGTAAGATGGATGAATTAGTAGCTAAATATTTCCAATAATATTTGACTAAAATATTATAGAGAGGATGTATGACTTATCGGAAACTTAGAGCTTATTATGAGTTCCCTTCCAAATCTTTTGGAAGGGGCTCTTGTTACAATACAGTTGACATTTCTTAGTTTATTAATAGGACTTGTATTAGCTATTCCTATAGCATTTGGTCAAATTTATGGTTCTAAATACCTCCGTAGAATAATAGGAGTATATGAAAGAGTTGTAAGAAGTATCCCACTTCTTGTAATCTTATTTTTAATATTTTATGGATTTCCCAGAATAGGCATTAAATTTCCTGCTTTTACAGCCGCTGTTTTAGGAATAGGTATTAGGAGTTCAGCCTATCAGTCTCAGATTTTTAGAGGGGCTATTCAATCCATAAGTGGCTCTCAGATGAAGGCTGCTCTATCACTTGGGATGACAAGGATTCAGAGCTTTAAAAGTATTATCTTACCTCAATCAATCAGGATCGCTCTTCCTCCGATGGCAAATGAATCTGCAATTGTGCTAAAAGATACATCTTTAGCATATGCCCTAGGAGTTATTGAATTACTTAGACAGGGTGGATATATAATAGCTACTGAATATGCGCCACTCCCGATATATTTAACTGTTGCGGCAATTTATTTAGTGATGACCTTAACAATTAATACCACCTTGGGTCATTTTGAAAACAGACTAAAGATTCCAGGTATAGGAATAGAGGAGAGGGTAAGATGAGTGAAGAAAAAAGAACTATACTTAAAATCGAAGACCTTCATAAAAGTTTCGGCGACAATGAAGTACTAAAAGGAGTTTCACTGGAATTAAAACAGGGTGAAAACAAGGTTATCATCGGTCCCAGTGGAACTGGTAAAAGTACTCTTTTAAATAATGTTAATAGGCTTGTTCCACCTGATCAAGGCAAAATTTATCTTGATGGTGAGTTGATCACACCTGATAATATAAATGAAATGAGACAGGAAATAGGTTTTGTATTTCAGGATTTTGGTCTATTTAATCATTTAACTGCTCTTGGTAATGTAAGAGTGGGATTAATTAAGGTTAAGAAAATGAATAAAGAAGATGCTACTGAACTTGCCATGGAAGAATTACGTAGAGTTGGTTTAGAAGAAAATGCTGATCAATATCCGGCTGAGCTTTCTGGGGGTCAAAAGCAAAGGGTTGGTATCGCACGTGCACTTGCTATGCAGCCTAAGTTAATTTTATTTGATGAACCTACATCTGCTTTAGACCCTGAACTGATTGGAGAAGTTTTAAATGTTATGAAGGACTTGGCACAGGAAGGTATGACTATGTTAGTTGTCACTCATGAAATGGGCTTTGCTCGGACAGTTTCAGATGAGATAATTTTTATGGAGCACGGTAACATTGTTGAACAGGGTCCACCAAATCAATTATTTAATAATCCAGAAGTTGAAAGAACAAGAGAGTTTTTATTTAAGTTGACTGAGTTATACGGTGAGGGTGATGAGTAGTGAGTATGTATGAAGTATTTGTAGGTGCTTGGCCGCATCTATTTGAAGGTGTTCAATTAACCCTTCTACTTACTGTTATATCAATAATATCGGGTACAGCCATAGCTATTTTCTTAGCTTTAGGTAAAACATATGGTCCTAAGTATGTAAAATGGCCTATTAACGTATTTATAGAACTAATACGCGGAACACCGCTTTTGGCCCAGCTGTTTATCCTTTACTTTGGTTTACCACCGTATGGGATTAAACTATCAGGCTTTTTAGTTGCCTACATTGGATTTACTATGAACTGTTCTGCCTATACAGCAGAGTATATAAGGGGTTCTATTATGTCAATTGAGTCTAACCAATTAAGAGTAGCAGAATCTCTTGGAATGACAAAATGGCAGGGCATTTTTAATGTTATTTTACCCCAGGCTTTAAGAAGAGTTGTTCCATCTTGGACCAATGAATTTATATATCTATTAAAGTATACTTCTTTAGCCTATATGATCGGTACTCACGAATTGATGACTCAGGCCAAGTTTTTTGCAAGTCGGAATTATGAATTTTTCAAGGTATACTTAATAGTTGCCTTGTTTTATCTGGTAATAGTTGTATTTTTCACTCAAATTTTTTCTTGGGTAGAAAGTAAGTTCACAATTCCTGGTTTTGAAGTTGAACATTAATGTAATTTTTAAAAAAATATATAAATTTTAAAAAGTTAACAATAATATTTTTTGCTCCCTTTTGTATAAAAAGGGAGTTTTTTTAAATTATGTGTATAATATTAACTTATATTAGCAAATATAAATAGTTGTAATTTTATACCTAACTATATTATAATAAACTCTAGTATTGTTAAAATAATTTTTATTGTTGATGAGGTGTAGAAATGACACAGAATATTGATATTGTCTATGAACTATTTCAGTTATTAGAAGGTAATGAATACAAAAAGATATTAAAAAGGATATGTGAACATTTAAATGTTGAGCGTGCTTTTTTATTAAATTATTATGAGAACTATAACACTACTGATATGGTTATTGGTTGGAATATGGGTGATGAAATTCATGATTATTTAAAGAACTTAGATATAGAAGAGTATACTCAAAGTAAAGAACAATTAGCAAAAGGGATTCCCGTTTTTATAGGTGATGTAGAACATGAAAAGCATTATCCGAAATTAATTGAATTATTAAAAAGGACTAAGCAAAAATCAGCAGTTTTGGTTCCTATTAGGGATGCAAACTATGAAATAATAGGTATTTTGGGGATAGCTGATGAGAGTTCAATACTATGTACAGAAAAAAATAATTGTATTAAAATCTTAGAAATTCTCACCTATAATCTAAAGTATAACTGGGAAGATGAGGTATTAAAATTAAAATTCAACTCTTTAATCCAAAATTCAGCCTCAGCTATAGTTATATTAGATAGAGATGGAAAGATTATTGAACTCAATAATAATTTTGAAAAGCTTGCTAATAGTAGTAAAGACGAATTAAAAAACAAGAAATATTTTTTTAATTTTATTGCTCAAGATGAAAAAGATATCATTATAAACCGCCATTATGATCGAAGAGAGAATAATGAAGTGGTTTCCGATTATGATTTTAACTTTGTAGATAGTGATAATAGAAAAAAAGAAGTGAATGTAAAAGTTAAAATGATACCCGGAACTAAAAAGAGTGTTTGTTCTCTTTTAGATATTACCCATAAAAAACAAACAGAGAATTTGCTTAAATTACAGGAAGAAAAACTAACAGAAAGCTATAATCAACTTAAAAAAAGTAGAGATCAACTAGAAAGCACTTATTTAGATTTAATTGATAAAAATATTGAAAATGAAAGACTTTTAAATAATATAGAGAAGCTAATAGATTTAATGAGTTCTTTACATATTTCAAAGGGGAACAATCTAAATAACTTTTTAGCAGAACTTTTATACACTGCCTTAGAAATTGTAGAAGTAGCTGATTATGGGAGTGTATATGTTTTTAATGATAATGACTATATAGAATATATTGAAACAGTTGGACATAACTTAGAAAAACTAAATCAAATTGAGATTGAAGGTAAGCCTTTTAGATATAATAGTGATGAGATTGAAATTGTAGATAATATTTTAGAAGAAAATAAAAAATATATGAGTGATTATATTTCAAAACAGATAAAAGAGGCTTCCTTACCTATTAAGCAGTCTATACCAGTTATATTAAAAGAAAAAAATTATGTTTTTGGGGGAATTTGCATAGATATTACACAAGGTAGTAAGAAGGAATTTTCTCAAGATGATAAAAGATTAATTATTTCTTTTAAAAACTTGGCTAATACATTTTTTAAATTAGAAAGATATAATAGGTTAAATAGTCAGTTTAATAAAGAACTGGTAAATTCATTACTTAATTTTTTAAAACAGCATGATATATATACTAATGATCATTCGGAAAATGTAGCTGAATTAAGCCTAAAGATTGCTAATAAAATGGATTTAAATCATGAAGAAAAAAATGATACCTACTGGACAGGTATGCTACATGATATGGGTAAGTTAATTATACCAGCCCGCATATTAAATAAAAAAGGTTCATTAACTGAAAAAGAATACGATATTATAAAAAAACATCCTACCTTATGTTACAATGCTTTAAAAGATTCAGATTTTTTAAAGACAATTGCTCAATATGTTTTATACCACCATGAAAGATGGGATGGCCGCGGTTACCCTGAGGGTCTTAAAAAAGATGAAACACCATTGATATCAAGGATAATTGCAGTTGCAGATGCATGGGATGCAATGCGTTCTAAAAGAGCTTATCGTAATTCTTTAAGTAAAGAAAAAGCTAAAAAGGAGATTAAGATTAACAAAGGCATACAATTTGACCCGGAAATTGCAGATTTACTTTTAGAAATAATAGAGTAGCTGAGTAGGAAGGGGTGTTAAAATGCTAAATTTAGTATTAAATATTTTACTGGTAATATTCTTTGTGTACCTTTTTAATAGGATAGATAATAAGTATCAAATTACTAATAATTTAAAGAATTCAATTGATTATGAAACTATGTTTGATAATGTAAAAGTTCCGATGCTTCTTTTAAATGATGAAAATAAAATTATTAAAAGTAATGAATCTTTTCGAAAAAAATTCGACTTTTCTAAAAGAGAGTTAGAAGGTAAGAAAATAAGTTCATTAGTAAATCTCAAGGAACCAGAAAATAAGACTAAGTATATTCTTGATAAAATAAATTCAGGTGAAAAATATAGTGGAAAATCAAAGGTTTATGATAAAGAAGGTAATGTCATAGATATTGAAATAAATTTACATCCCATATACAGAGCTGAAAAGCTGTTGGCAAAACACATTATCATTAATAAAATAGATGATGAAGAAAAAAAGATATCTTCAATGTTAAGGGAAAGCCGTCGAAAGATAAGAGATTTACACCAGACTGCTTTAAAAATGCAAAATGTGAGAAGTGAACAGGAAGTATATGATTTAACTATAAAAGCAGCGGAAAACATATTAGATTTTGATCTTTGTACATTAGATATTGTAGAAGATAGTAACCTGGTGGTAAAAGCCACTTCTAGTAATATTTTTAAAGGGGAGTCTATCTCAGCACCTTTAGATACAGATAGCCTGGCAACTCACGTATATAAAAAGCAACAGTCTCTTTTAAGTCCCGATATTCAAAATGAAGAATTTGCCAGACCTACTAGTGATAAGTATCATGCCGCTTTGACAATACCAATTGGTGAAAGGGGTATTTTTCAAGCTGTTTCGACTAAAATAAATGAGTTCACGCGCGAAGACCTTGAACTTGTAGAACTCCTTATTGCTCATGCTCTTTCTGCACTACAGAGACTAGAGATGGACCAAAAGATAAGATTTTTAGGTTTTCATGACAATCTAACCGGTCTATATAACAGACATTTCTTAAATGAAGAGATAAAAAGATTAGACACACAAAGACAAACACCCATTAGTGTAATTATTGGTGATTTAAATGGCTTAAAACTTATTAATGATATATTTGGTCATGAAGAAGGCGATAAATTTTTAAAAAAAGCAGCCGAAGTATTACAGAAATGTCTACGAGAAGAAGATATTCTTGGCAGATGGGGTGGAGATGAGTTTATGATAATTTTGCCTCAAACTAATAGTGAAGAAGTTTCAGATATTTTAGCTAGAATAAAAAAAGAACTAGCGAATACTTTTCAAGGTGAAAGACCGATTTCCATTTCTCTGGGCTATGCTACTAAAGATGCAAATTTTGAAGATTCTTTTAATAAATTAGTTGAAAAAGCAGATTATATGATGTATAAAAACAAGGCTGCTATGTATAAAGAAGATGATAATCCTTTAATGAAGATGATAAAAAAGAAAGCAAATAATGATGAACTAAACAAAGGGGAATTTGATAGACTGGACAGTCTATTGAATGTGTTTAAAAAAGCACCTTAAGATTGATAATCAAGATTTTAATAAAATTATAATTATTTCAGCCGGTTTAAGCCGGCTTTTTTGTATTATTGCACTTTTATTCACTTTATAATATAATTAAATTTAGCATATAAAGGAGGTAACTTTTCAATGCAGGAATTATTAAATATACAAGATTTAAACTTAACCCTTGATAAAGAAAGAATTTTAAGAAACATTAATTTAAATGTTGAAAGAGGGGAAGTTTTTGCTGTAATAGGACCAAATGGTTGTGGTAAATCTTCTCTTGCATATACTTTAATGGGCCTTAAAGGATATAAACAAAAATCGGGTAAAATATATTTTAAAGGTGAAGAGATTAGTGATCTTTCGGTAACTGAGAGAGCCCGAAAAGGTATAACTTTAGCCTGGCAGGAACCAGCTAGATTCGAAGGGGTTTCTGTAAGAGAATTTTTATCAATTGGAGCACGATCAAGAGGTCGTGAAATTAATGAAGATGATCTAAACTGGGCTTTAAATGAAGTTGCAATTGTTCCAAAAAAATACTTAGATAGAAGTGTTGATGATACGTTAAGTGGTGGTGAACGAAAAAGAATAGAATTAGCTTCAATCCTTTTAATGAAACCGGATTTAGTAATATTAGATGAACCGGACTCTGGTGTTGATGTGGTTGCTTTAAATAATATTGGTAATGTAATTAAAGACTTTAAAGATGAAAACATAGGTGTATTATTAATTACACACTCCGATGAGATGCTGGAAGTAGCTGACCAAGCTGCTTTAATCTGTGGGGGCGAGGTTTTTAATGTGGGCGATCCACAAGAAGTAAGTGATTATTTTAAATATGAATGTATGCCCTGTGAAGATGAAAACCCCGAAGAGCATCAGGAGGTGTATTTTAATGAATGATTATGAAATGATGGTTGATGCTTATAAAGATGCTGGTGGTGAAGATATATTTTCAGACAGTGATACGGCTCATATGGTTCTAGAACAGGATAAGGTATTAGGCAAACATGAAGTAGAAGGAATAGTTATGGAGGCTGAAAAGGTTGATGAAAATACGGTGGATGTTAAATTGAGAGTTAAAGAAGGTTATAAGATAAAAAACCCTCTCCATATGTGTTTTGGTGTCCTGCCTAGAGAAGGTCTGCAAAAGATTGTAATGGATGTGGAAGTAGAAAAAGATGCTGAGATTAAGGTAATGTCAGACTGTGTTTTTCCCAATGCAACTAAAGTAAAACATGTTATGGAAGCTGATATACATCTAGCAGAAAATGCAAGGTATGAATATGAAGAAAACCATTTCCACGGTGATAGTGGAGGAGTAGAAGTTGTTGCAAAAGCTGATATTCAATTAGATAAAGATAGTGAACTTTTTACTCTCTTTACTCTCAGAAAAGGAAGAGTGGGAAAAATAGACTTTGATTATGAGGCAGACTTAGATGAAAATTCCAGGGTTGAAATGTTAACTAGGATCAGTGGATATGAAGATGACAAAGTAAAAATCAGAGAAGCTGCTCATTTAAATGGATATAATGCACGGGGACTGTTAGACTCAAAAATTGCTATGGTCGATAAGGCAAAAGCAGAAGTATACAATGAACTTACTGCCAGTGCCCCAGAAGCTAAAGGCCATGTAGACTGTACAGAAATTATTAAAAATGAGGCTGTAGCCCGGGCCATACCTATTGTGGAAGTTAAACATCCCGAAGCTAAAGTTACACATGAAGCTGCAATTGGTAGTGTAGACAGTGATCAATTACAAACCTTAATGGCAAGAGGACTAGATGAAGAAGAGGCTTCTGATTTAATTATTCAGGGTCTTTTAAAAGGATAAATTTAATGAGGTGACATTAATGATAAAAAAAACTAGATTTGTAATAACCTTATCGGCTGTCCTACTGTTATTAGTTACCTTTTCTTGGGCAGTTAGTGCTGATGATTTTTATACACTCTGTAAAGAAGGAACACCGCAAGAAATTCAACAGGCAATAGATGATGGAGCAGAGGTAAATCAGCAAAATGAAGAAGGAGTAACACCTTTAATGACTGCTGCTAGATATAACAATAACTATAAAGCAGCCCTTACCTTGTATAATAATGGAGCATATGTAAATGCAAGGGAACATGAAGGTTGGAATGCCTTAATGTATGCTGTAAGATATAATGACAATATCGAAGTGGCCCGTATTTTACTCAGAATGAATTCACGTGTAAATATAGATGATACTGATGGAATTACACCTTTGATTTTAGCAGTAAAGTATAGAAGTGCTGAAATGGTAAGATTATTATTAAATAATGGAGCTAATGCTAATAAGGCAAGTAACAGGGGAGAAACACCTCTTATGTTTGCTATTGAAGATGACTTTAACGTTGATATTATTGATGCCCTATTACTGTCAGGCGCTAATGTCAATATTAGGGATAATAAAGGGCGCACCCCTTTATATTATGTATTAGACAAAGGTGATTATGGATTAGTCAGAAGGTTTATAATATTTGGAGCTAAAATTAAGGTAAGTGATTATGATGGTTTTACACCAATGATGATGGCAGCTAAGGAAGTTAAAAATATTAAAGTTCTTAAGCTTTTAAATATTGAAGATAATAATATAAATGCCCAAGATGAGGATGGTATGACAGCGTTAATGTATGCCGCTCGCTATAATAATAATCAGTCAATAATGAACTACCTAATAGAAAGTGGTGCTCGTATTAATGCCACCGACAATAAAGGTAATAATGCTCTTGCTTATGCTGTTCAGTATAACAATTATAATATCATCAATCTTCTGTTAAATAGAGGGGTTTCTTTACAACAGGAAAACGTAGCAGGCAAGACACCGCTCTTTTTAGCTGTGGAAAGGAAGAGGAACTTCCAGATCATTTCTTTACTGGTTAACCGGGGTGCAAATGTACAAGATAGAGATCAGTTTAAAGGTAAAACTGTCCTTATGGCTGCTATAGAAAAATATGATAGTCCAGAAATTATTAACTATTTAATAGAACAAGGTGCTAACCCTACTGCTAGAGACTTTAATGATAAGAGGTTAGTAGATTATCTAGAAGGAAATAAAGATTTAAAAGGTACTGATCTATATTGGCGTTTAAACTATTTAGAACCTGATAAAAGACGTAAATCACTTTTGAATTTTAAAGATAAAACCAATGTAGCTTTAACCGCTGCCGTTATTCCTTCAGCTGGGCATTATATGGTTGACAGTTGGTGGCCAAAAGGAACCTTATTTATGGTCGGAGAAGTTGGTTCTTTAATTACAGCTTTAGCTTCTGATAATGAAGGTACTAAAGGCACTGCTTTAACCGTCTTTGGACTACTCAAGGTATTAGAAATAGTTGATGTTTTAAATGAAACAGAAAAATACAATAAGAATGTAGAAGATTATAATAAAGAGGTTAAAGAGTTTAATGAACAATTAGCAAATTAAACTTTTTAAATAAATTATCTTACTCAAGGGAGTGATAGATAATGAGACTTATAAAAGTAAAAAAAATTGTTGTTTTAATGTCATTAGTTTTGATTTTAACCCTTTCATTTGGAGGAATAGTTAAGGCTGCCCCTAAAGAAGTTGTAATACAGACTCCACCTGTTCCAGCTGCACTTCCTTTACTTAGAATGCAGAAAACAGGCGAATTAGACAACTTCATGAAACTAGATGTAAAAGTATCTCCAGACCATCAAAGAGCAATTTCTTTGATTGCTAAAAATGAAATTGATTTTATGGTAACTGGAGTTAATGTTGGAGCCAAAATTTATAACAAGGGTATTAATGTTAAGTTGGTCAATGTAAACATCTGGGCAATTGATTATTTGTTAACAAACGGTTTTAAAGCCGATAGCTGGTCTGATTTAGAAGGCAAGACCTTAAGCTTGCCCTTAAAAGGTGGCCCTCTAGACTTTTTAGCAAGGTATTTACTAAAAGAAAACGGGCTTGATCCTCAAAATGATGTGAATTTAGTATATAGACCATTACCTAATGGTGCTAAGTACTTTATGTCGGGTCAGGTAGACTCTATAATATTGCCTGAACCTCTAACTTCGGTTAGTTTAACCAAAAGTGACAAGGCTCAACTTTCTTTTGATATTCAAAAAGAATGGGGTAAACTCCATAATGGTGATGAGAGGATTCCCTTTGTCGGCTTATTTGTCTCAACCCAATTTATTAAAGAATATCCCGGTTTAACCGATATTTTAGCCGGCAAGTATATCGAAGGAGTTAAATATTATAATAATAATCCAGGTGAAGCCATAAAAGATGCTTCTAATTACTTTAATATTCCAGAACCTGTAATGAAAAAAGCTTGGAATAGGGTTAATCTTAATATTTATCCTGATAGTGAAAGCAGAGATTTAGTTAATACCTATTTCAACCACATTCTGGATATGTATCCTGAAATGATAGGTGGTAATTTACCAGATGAAGCGTTTTATTATTAATAAATTAAAAGAAATATTATTAAGCACCACTGGGTTTTTAGTGGTGCTTTTAATCTGGATTTACTATTCCAGACAGATGAATCCGCTAATTTTACCCTCTCCTATACAAACCTGTAAAGCCTTTATGGACATATATCAAAGCGGTGATCTATTCAGTAATTTATATATTACAATTAGGAGAACCTTTATTGGTTATGGGGCTGCCTTAATAATTGGTTTTTTAATAGCACTTATCTTAAATAAATCTAATACTCTCTACATTATTACCAGACCTATAATAACTGTTATTCAAACTACTCCACCAGTAATATGGTTGGCCCTAGCTGTGATTTGGTTTGGGATTGCTGATAACCTCACACCGATATTTTTAATTTTTGTAGTAACACTTCCCATCATATTTGTTAATATTTTTGAAGGTCTACAGGATATTGATGAGAATTTAATTGAGATGGCAGAAGTTTATCAAGCTGACCGCAAAGAAATATTTTTTGATATTTATGTACCATCATTAATCCCCTATATATTTTCAGCCCTCAGTATAGGGATGGCTTTTGCCTGGAAATCAACGATTTTTGCTGAATTTTTGGGTTCTAATAGTGGGGTAGGATTTGCGCTTAGCATGGCAAATAGTAATTTAAATACCGATAAACTCTTTGCCTGGGGAATTGTTTTAATACTTTTAATGCTGTTTTTTGAATATCTAATTATAAAACCGATTCAAAAGAAAGTGACAAGGTGGAAGTAGTATGGACAAATTACTGGAATTTAAAAATATATATAAAAACTTTGATGGACTAAAAGTTCTTAAAGATGTATCATTAAATGTAAATAGAGGAGAAATTGTGACCCTTTTGGGTCCTTCAGGCAGTGGTAAAACCACCCTATTTAAAATTGCGGCTGGATTAATAAAACCGGATAAAGGGAAAGTCATTTTAGCAGATGATTTAAAAACTGGTTATGTATTTCAAGAGCCCAGGCTTTTACCTTGGAGAAATATACGGGATAACTTTAATTTCGTTCAGCAAAATTATTTAGAGAGGAAGAAAGCTATTAGTGTAAGAAATAGCTTATTAAAGTTAACTAATTTAGAACAAACCTTAGATAACTATCCCTCTGAACTTTCCGGTGGGATGAAACAGCGGATTGAAATATTAAAAGCTATTTCAATTAAACCAAATTTTTTAATAATGGATGAACCGTTAAAATCAGTGGATACCCAAACTGAGGTAAATCTTAGGAATTTACTTTTAAGACTACATATTGAACGGAAAATTGATATGTTTATCATAACTCATGATCCTGAAGAAGCAGCTTTAATGTCAGACCGTATTTATGTATTATCTGATAAGCCGGGTGAAATTAAGAAAGAATTTAAAATAGAAACTAAAAAAGAAGATAGGACCTTAAAACATGATGAAATTTATAGTACAATTGATGAAATAATTAATATATTTATGGACCTAGTAGAAGATTATCAATGGAATAGTGAACATTATGATAGTTAAAAATATTAAAGAAATAAAAAAATATTTTTAATACTAACTTATATATGATATAAATTATATTAAGTTATTATTTTATTTTGTGTAAGGGGGTTAGTAATTAAATGTCAAATAAAAGAATTACAGTAATTGGTGGAGGAACAGGTGGATATGTAGCAGCCATAAAAGCTGCCCAATTAGGAGCAGAAGTGAATTTGATAGAAAAAGAAAATATAGGTGGCACTTGTTTAAATTGGGGATGTATACCTACTAAAGCTTTAGTTTATTCTGCTGAGAAATATTCAGACATACAAGAAGCAAGGCGTTTTGGGATTGAAGTAGATAATGTAAATTTAAATATGAAAAGAGTTATCAGAAATAAAGATACAATAGTAAAGCAACTGGTAGGAGGAGTAGAATTTTTACTTGATAAACATAATGTAAATGTATATAAGGGAACAGCTAGTTTGCTTGATAAAAATACAGTTTCAGTTAGAATGGATGAAGGTAGAGAGATTATTGATACTGATTATATAATTTTAGCGACCGGTTCCAAGGTTAAAAAGGCACCTATCAAAGGTATTGATATGGAAGGAATTTTAACCAGCAGAGATATTTTAGATTTAGAAGAACTTCCAGAGTCAATGGCTGTAATTGGTGGCGGTGTAATCGGAATGGAATTTGCCTTTATTTATGCTAGCTTTGGAGTAGACATTAAAGTAGTAGAATATCTTGATGATATATTACCGGGTATAGATAAAGAGGTAACTTCTGAAATATCAAAAGTTGCTAAAAGATCTAAGATAGATATTACGACCGGTGCCCAAGTTAAAGAGATTTTAAAAACAGATCAAGGTTATCAGGTCAATTATTTAAAAGACAATGAACAAGAAAATATTAATGTTGAAAAAGTATTAGTAGCAACTGGAAGAGAACCCAGTTTTGGCAGTTTAGATTTAGAAAAAATTGGTGTACAAAAAGAAGACAATGCAATAAAAGTTGATGACCATATGAAAACTACTGTTGATAATATTTATGCTGCGGGAGATGTAACAGGTAAAATACTTTTAGCTCATGTAGCTTCCCATCAGGGAGTAGTTGCTGTAGAAAATATTATGGGTAAAGATAAAAAGATGGATTATGATGCGGTCCCAGCTGCAATATTCACTAAACCTGAAATAGCAACTGTAGGTTTAACTGAAGAAGAAGTAAAAGAAAAAGGTATTGACTACTCAGTAGGTAAGTTTCCTTTTAGAGCAAATGGTAAAGTTAAAACCATGAATAAGAGGAATGGTTTTATTAAAATAATTTCTAAAAAAGATGATGGAGAAATTTTAGGTAGTTCAATAATTGGAGTACATGCTACTGATTTAATTCATGAACTTACCCTAGCAGTAAATAAAAATATGAAAATCGAGGATATTATAGAAACTATACATGCCCATCCAACTACATCTGAAGTAATACACGAAGCAGCCCTTGATTCAACAGGAGGAGCCTTACATTATGTCAGACTTAATAGATGAGTTTAGAGAAAAAATTGAATATGCGCGGATTGTACATTCTAATTCCTTTAATCCCTGGTATAATCTAGCTTTAGAAGAATATCTATTGAATAATACAAGAAAAAATGAAGTCATTTTATACCTGTGGCAAAATGATAATACCGTTGTAATTGGTAGAAATCAAAATGCCTGGAAAGAATGTAACTGTAGATTATTAGAAGAAAATGATGGTAAATTAGCCCGCCGGCTTTCAGGGGGAGGAGCAGTTTATCACGATCTAGGTAATTTAAACTTTACTTTTGTCATGGATAAAAATCTTTATGACATTCATACTCAATTAGAAGTAATTTTAAAGGCTGTTAGAGACAGTAATATTGATGCTAAATTTTCTGGTAGAAATGATTTAGTGGTAGATGGAAGAAAGTTTTCTGGTAATGCCTTTTATTATGGTACTAATTCTTCTTACCATCATGGTACAATTCTAGTAGAAACCGATTTTGAAAATATGGTGGAGTATTTACAGGTCTCTCAGGAAAAGATTAAATCAAAAGGGATTGAATCTGTCAAGTCAAGAGTAGTTAATTTAAAAAAATTAAACCCTGCAATCTCAATTGAGCAAATGAAAACAGAGTTAGAAAAATATTTTAAAAATCTTTATCAAGTAGACCCAAAAACACAAACTATTGCCCCCCATGAAAATGAAGAGATCGCTAAATTACAGGAAAAGTATTCTTCCTGGTCCTGGAGATATGGTGAGGCACCTGATTTTGATATTACTTATGAAAACCGTTTTGACTGGGGAGATATTCAGTTAGGCTTAAGTCTTAAAAAAGGTAAAATTGAGGAAGCGAAAATATACTCGGATGCCATGAATGCTGATTTAATTGAAAATATAGCAGATAATCTAAGTGAATGTCAGTTTAAAATAGATGAAGTAACTAAAGCGATAGAAAATGTAGATCATGTAGAAAAAGACCAAGAAGTGATTAATGAATTAATAGGCTGGTTAAAAGAAAAAAGGATTTAATTAAATTAAGAGGGGTACAAGGAAAAAAATCAGTTATTTATAGGGGAGGATAAGATGTGCAAAAAGACCTAAGTCTGAGTGAAATAAAAAATTATTGGGAAAGATTTATTAAAACTGGAGAATTAGCTAAGAAAATTGATTCTAAAATAGCTCAGTCCTGGAAATCAGCTAAAGAAAATAATGTAGATCCTTATAAAGAACAATTAGATTTATCATTAATATCTTCTAGTGAAGTGGAACAAATTAAACAAAAAATTAAAAATGAATATAATATAATTTTTGAATATATGCAGCATTTGCATCAAATCACTAAAGATGATGGATATATGATTTCATTTTCTGATAAGAATGGCTATGTTTTGGATATTATTGGAGATGAAGAGGTTTTAAAGACTTTTAAAGATGAATATAATTATAGAGTGGGAGTAAAATGGGACTGTTCAATAACTGGTTCTAATTCCACGGCTTTAGCTATAAAAAATAATGAACCAATTCAGGTTATAGGAGCTGAACATTATTGTAAGGCCTTGCATAATTGGGCTTGTTCAGCTGCCCCGATCCATGATGCCAAGGGTAATTTAATTGGTGTTTTAAATATTTCAGGTATTAACTCCAAAGTCCATATTCATACTCTTGGTATGGTAATTACAAGTGCTAAAGCAATTGAAAATCAATTTAGATTAAAAAGATTAAATGAAGAACTTGAGCGTAAAAACCAGCTAGAAGATGCTATAATGCAGACTATTTCTGAAGGTATTTTAGTATTAGATAAAGATGGAATTGTAAAGTTTATCAATGAAACTGGTGGAAAAATATTAAATATAGATTTAAAGTCAGCTATTGGTAAACATATACATGATTTAGTCGATTTTCGACCCGTTATATTAGAAGTATTAGAAACAGAAGAAGGTTATGTTGACCGGGAATTCTATATTAGATCAGGTGGTAAACTCCTGCATTTTATTAAATCTGCGACTGTTTTACGAGATGAAAAAGGTGAGATGCAGGGTGTATTAGATACATTTAGAGAAATTAGCCGAGTTAAGAAAATGGTTAATGAAATGACTGGTGCTCAGGCTTCCTTTTCTTTCGATGATATTTTGGGAGAGAGTAATGTCATTGAAAAGAGCAAAAGAATTGCTCGAATTGCTTCTAATAGTGACTCAAATGTCTTAATTCAGGGTGAGACTGGTACAGGTAAAGAAATTTTTGCCCAGGCTATTCATAAAGAGTCAAAAAGGTCAGATGGTCCTTTTGTGGGTATAAACTGTGCTGCTTTACCAACCAAATTAATTGAAAGTGAACTTTTTGGTTATGTTGAAGGAGCTTTCACTGGAGCTAGTAAAGATGGTCGTCCTGGCAAATTTGAATTAGCTAATGGTGGCACTATATTTTTAGATGAAATAGGTGAAATGCCCATAAATATGCAGGCTAAATTGTTGAGAGTCCTGCAGAATAAAAAGATTGTCAGAATTGGTGGTAATGAAGTAATACCTGTTGATGTCCGGATTATTGCTGCTACTAATAAAGATTTGGAAAAAGAGGTCAAAAGAAGTAATTTCCGGCATGATTTATACTATAGATTAAATGTTTTAAATATCAATGTACCTCCTTTAAGAGATAGAAAAGAAGACATAAAAATTTTAGCCAAACACTTTTTGAATGTAGTAGCAGGTAAAATTGGTGTAAAAGAGACTATCAGATTTGAACAGGCAGTTTTTGATGATTTAAGGGAATATGATTGGCCTGGTAATGTTAGAGAGCTTGAAAATGTAATTGAAAGATTGATTAACTTTTCTGATAATGATCTCATTACCAGAGAAGATGTTATTAATTTTGTGCGAGAACAAAATCTATATAATTATAATGATAATCAATCAGATAGTGAAGAACAGTTTACCATTAAGCCTCTAAATATTAAAGAAAAAGAATATATTAAAAGAGTTTTAAAAAAATGTGATAATAATGTTTCCAAAGCAGCGCGCCTCTTAAATGTTAGCCGTAATACTATCTATAATAACGTGAAATAAGATAAAAAAACTGTGTTAAATTATTGAACAACTGTTAAAAATTTAAACAATTAAGGTGTATAATAATTTAACAGCCATTTAAATGGTGATTTATCATTGCTTTATTAGCAAGGATAATCACCATCTTTTTTTATGGAACAAAAAATGCAATAGTATATAGTTGGAGGTGAGAAAAAGTATGGCAAGTGATAAGAAACTAGATATTTCCAAAGAAAAATATTTAGAATTATACGAAAAAATGGTCTTAATAAGAAATTTTGAACTAAAGGCAGAAGAAAAATTTCTTAATAGTGAAATCCCCGGTTTTATCCACCTATATATTGGGGAAGAGGCCATTGCAACTGGTATTATTGATAATTTACAACACGATGATTTTATTACCAGTACACACAGAGGACATGGCCATATGTTAGCTAAAGGAGCCGACCCCAAAAAAATGATGGCTGAACTATACGGTAAAAAAGCAGGCTATTGCAAAGGTAAAGGCGGCTCTATGCATATTATGAATTTTGATTTAGGTGTTTTAGGAGCAAATGGAGAGGTAGCAGGGGGACTACCCATCGCAGCAGGGGCTGGTTTAGCAATTGATAAAATTACTAAGACAGACCAGATCGTGGTAGCATTTTTTGGTGATGGAGCTTCTAATAGAGGGGCATTCCATGAAGCCTTAAACTGGGCTTCAATATATGATCTTCCAATTTTATTTGTAGTAGAGTATAACAACTATGCTTCTACCATTGCTTCCAAAAATTCAACTTCAGTTGAAAATATTTCAGAAAGAGCAGCTGGCTATAATATTGAAGGTATAACTATTGATGGTAATGATGTCTTAGAGGTATATGAAGAAGCCAATAAACTAATTGATAAGATCAGAAATGGTTCTGGCCCTATGTTATTAGAATGCAAGACATATCGCTTAAAGGGACACTTTGTGGGCGATCCGGAAGAATATCGTGAAGATGATGAAGTAAAACAAAGATGGGATGAAGAACCTATTAATAGATTTGAAAAGTTTCTTTTTGACAACGATGTAATTGATGAAGATAAAAAGAAAGAAATTTGGGACAAATATGAAAATGAAATTGAAGAGGCAGTAAACTTTGCAGAAGGTGCTGAATATCCAGAACCAGAAGAGGCTTTAGAAGATTTATTTGCAGATGACAGCGGTTATGATTACAAATAGGAGGTGATATTATGGCAGAAATAGAAATGACGATATCTGATGCAATATGTCGTGCAATGGAAGAAGAAATGGAGAAAGATCCGACCATATTTACTTATGGAGAGGATATAGCGGAACAAGGAGGTATTTTTGGTCAATACAAAAGTTTAATCGGAAAATTTGATGATAGAGTAATTGATACTCCGATTTCCGAGGAAGTTATTTATGGATCTGCGGTAGGAGCTGCCTTAGCTGGAGCTAGACCGGTGGTTGAATTTCACTTTGCTGACTTTTTATTTACTGGTATGACAGCTATAGCTAACCAAATAATGAAAATTAGGTACATGTCAGGTGGCCAAAGAGATTTGCCTATTATTTTAAGAGGTCCTGACGGTAGATCGCTTTCAGCAGCAGCTCAACACTCCCAGTCTGTAGAAACTATTTTTATGCATATACCGGGTATTAAGGTAGTTGTACCTTCTACACCCCGTGATACTTATGGTTTATATAAATATGCATTAAATCAAAATGATCCGGTTATCTTTTTTGAACATAAACAGTTATATGGGCAAAAAGGTATGGTGCCGGAAGAAGAAATTAAAATTCCTTTTGGTGAAGCGGATATTAAAAGAGCCGGTAATGATATCACACTCGTAACTACTTCTCGTATGTTGCATGAAAGTTTAAAAGCAGCAGAAGAACTCAAAGAAGACGGGATATCTGTTGAGGTAATTGATTTAAGGACACTTGTACCTTGGGATAAAGACACTGTAGTAGCTTCTGTTAAGAAAACTGGCAGACTTTTAGTTGTACATGAAACCTGGAAAAGAGCAGGTTGGGGAGCGGAAGTAACAAGTTATATTCAAGAGAATGCTTTTGATTATTTAGATGGCCCTATCAGAAGAGTAGGAGCTTATAATGTGCCTAATTCCTTTACACCTGCCCAAGAAAACTTCATAATGCCTGATAAAAATAATGTTATAGAAGAAGCATCTAAGTTTTTAATATAAAAAAGGGGGAAAATTAAAGTGTATAAAAAATTACTAATAGTTACTATGTTGTTTGTATTGGTCTTTAGCTCAATGAGTTTGGCTGCCGATTATAAGGATGAGTATACCCTAAGTTATAATGTGGGTCCAAGCTTTCCTTGGGGTATTGGTGCTAACTATTTTGCTGATTTAGTAAAAGAAAGAACTGATGGTCGTATTAATATTAAACCTTATGGTGGTTCAAGTTTAGCCTCAGGTAAACAGACTTCTATTTTCATGATGGTAAGAAACGGATCTGTAGATATGGCTATGGAATCAACAATTAACTGGTCTTCACAGATTAAGGAACTTAACCTATTTAATTTACCATTCTTTTTTGATGGCTATAAAGAAGTAGATGCTGTTGAAAATGGTGAAGCTGGCCAACAAATATTAGATAAGATAGAAAGATTTGGTGTAGTACCAATTGGCTGGGGTGAAAATGGCTTTAGACAAATCACTAATAATAAGAGAGCAGTTCATTCTCCTGAAGATTTATCTGATTTAAAATATCGTGTTGTTGGGAGTAAGATTTTCATAGATATCTTTAAAGAACTAGGTTCAAATCCTTTAACAATGAATTGGGGCGAAGCAACAACTGGTTTCCAACAGGGTACTGTAGATGGACAAGAAAATCCGACTGTTGGGGTATTAATTCCTTTAAAGATTTGGGATTTTCATGAATATATGACAGTATGGGATTACTTAGTAGATCCTCTCTTACTTGGTATTAACGAAGATGTATTTAATAGTTGGACTGAAGAAGATCAAAAAATTGTAAGAAAAGCTGCTAAAGAAGCTCTTAAATTTGAAAAAATGTTATCTAGATATAACTTAGATGATGGTACTGCTAAACAATATGTTGATAAAATGATCGAATCAGGCGAAGATATGGGTTATGCAAAAGACTTCCTAGCTACCTGGGAACAAGAAGATGGCAGCAATGATCCTTTAGAATACTTAGAAGAACAGGGTATGAAAGTTAATGTATTAACTGATGAAGAAAAAGAAGCTTTTATTGAAAAGACAAGAGATGTACATGATGAATGGGTAAAAACTATCGGGGAAGACTTGGTAGAAAAGGCTAAATCTGACATGGAATCAGTTGAGTAAGAGTTTAAAAACAAAGAGGAGAGACTTTAAGTCTCTCCTCTATTAAACTCGTCAAAAGAGGTGAAAAAATGAAATTTAGTTGGAAAAACTTTTTTAAAAATATTGAAGAATACTTGGCAGGAATCTTATTATTAGCAATGGTAACGGTAGCTTTTGTCAATGTCGTCTCAAGATTCACCTTTAAATTTTCAATTTCTTTTATTGAAGAATTAGAAATATATTTATATGTATGGTTAGTTCTTTTAGGAAGTGCAATAGCCTTTAAGAGATGGGATCACTTATGTGTATCAATTTTAGTAGAAAAACTCCCAGATAAATTACAAAAAGCAGTTAGAATATTTGTTACCCTTTTATCTATCACATTTTTTGTAATTCTATTTAGATATAGTATTATTCATATTCAAGATGAAATGTTGATGGGGGTTACAACAACATCTATGGGTGTTCCGATGTGGTGGTATACACTAGGCTTACCGATTGGTAGTGGTTTAATTATATTTAGATTAGTGCAAAGATTGTTTACTGGGGGGGAAGATAAATAATGGATATAAGTATTTGGATTGTATTAATATTTGTTTTTCTATTAGCAATTAGAACCCCAATAGCAATCTCTTTAGGTATGACTGCAATTGCTGGTGCTTTGATGGCCGGTAGAGGATTAAATATGGTTTCGTATACAATATTTGGTGGCATAGCGAAATTTCCACTTTTAGCTATACCATTTTTTATAATGGCCGGTGTGATCATGCAGAAAGCTAAGATGGCGGAAAAAATAATTAATTTTGTTAAGCTTTTAGTTGGTCCTATACCGGGTGGTTTAGCAATAGCAACCGTAATAGTGGCTGCTTTTTGGGGCGCTGTTTCTGGTTCAGGTCCGGCAACTGTGGCAGCTTTAGGTGTTATTTTAATACCAGGAATGGTTAAATCAGGTTATGATAAGGATTTTGCTACAGCGGTCACCTCAATTAGTAGTGGTATGGCCATAATTATACCACCTAGTATAGCCTTTATTGTTTATGGTATGATAGCCAATGTATCAATTGGTACCCTATTTGCAGCTGGTATTGTTCCGGGTATATTAATGGCAGCTGGATTATGTGTAACTGTATACATAATTTCAAAACGCAGAGGTTATCAAGGTGAAGAATGGGCTAGTCCTAAAAAAATATTAATTGCATTTAAAGATGCATTTTGGGGTTTTTTAACTCCAGTTATCATCTTGGGTGGAATTTATGGCGGCATATTTACACCAACTGAAGCAGCAGCAGTAGCTGTATTTTATGGTCTATTTGTAGGAGTATTTATTTATAAGACAATTAATTTTAAAGTATTATTTAAAATTGGTGTGGATGCAGCTGCAACTACTTCTGTTGTAATGTTAGTGGTTACTGCAGCAGGTTTATTTTCTTGGATAGCTACTAATGTTGGGTTAATTGAGAAAGCTTCCAGTGCTATCTTAGGTTTATCAGATAATCCAGTAATAATTCTATTATTTATCAACTTAATAGTATTATTCTCTGGTATGGTTATAGATGCAATTTCGATTTATTATGTATTTGTTCCCTTATTACTACCTATTATCCATGAAATGGGTTGGAATCCGGTCTGGTTTGGTGTAATCATGACATTTAACTTAGCTATAGGTCAGGTAACACCTCCGGTGGCAGTAAATTTATATGTTGGATCAAATATTGCTGGAATATCGCTGGAGAAACTTGCTAAACAAGCTATCCCTTTTATATTAACAGCTGTTATTGTTTTATTACTACTAATGTATTTCCCTGAATTAACCTTATTTATTCCAAGATTATTAGGAATGTTATGATAGGAGGTGTGAAAAATGCAAAAAGAGATTTTAATGCCCAAATTCGGTTTAACTATGGAACAAGGAATTATAACCCGTTGGTATGTAAAAGAAGGAGATGAAGTATCCAAAGGTGATCCCCTTTTCAATGTTGAAACGGATAAAATTACTCAGGATGTGGAAGCAGAAAAAAATGGCTTTATTGCTAAGATTTTAAAAGATGATGGTCTAGAAGTAAAAGTAAAGACCACGGTTGCAATTATGGTTGATAGTAAATCAGAAATAGATGAAGTAGAAGATGTTGATAATGGTGAAGAAAAAACGAAAGAAGATAATAAGACAGAGGAAGAAGAAAAGGATAAAAAGCGGGTAAAAGAAGAAGTTAAAACTAAAAAGGCTAAAGTTAAAACAGAAGAAGATTTTATTAGAATTTCTCCTCGAGCTAGAAAATTAGCTGAGAGTGAAGGTATTAAACTGGATAGTTTAAATAAATATACTGATAGATATCGTATTATTGAGAAGGATGTTTTAAACTATCTTAAAGAAGGATTAGCTGAAAAAGAAACAGTCAAAGAAGCGCCAAAAGAAGATAAAGTAGATACAAAACAAGAATATGAACCAGTAGAAATTTCTCAAATTAGAAAAACAACTGCTAAAAACTTAACTGAGAGCTGGCAGTCACCACATGCCTATCTCAAAAAATCAATTGTTGTAGATAAATTAATAGATTATTTAACTGATAAAAAATATGCCAATTTAAATACAGCAATAACATATCTAACAGCGAAGACTTTAAAAGATAATAAATTTATAAATGCACACTGGTTAGAAGATGAATATAAACAGTTTAATGAAGTAAATATGGGTATGGCTGTGGCAATTAAAAGAGGATTAGTAGTACCGGTCTTAAAAAAGGCAACTGATTACTCTGTAACTGGATTTAGCAAAAAAGCTAATAAGCTTATTGATAAGGCTAAAAATGATAAACTAGAAATGGATGATTTACAAGGAGCTACTTTTACAGTTACTAATTTAGGCATGTACGGTATAGATGAATTTACGGCTGTAATCAACCCCCCTCAGGTTGGTATACTTTCAGTTGGCAAATTATATAATGACTTTGAGATTAGTGATGATGGTTCCTTTAAAGTAGTTAAAAAAATCAATTTTGTGATCGGTTTTGATCATAGAGCAGTTGATGGTGCTCAGGCTGCCATGTTTTTAAATGATCTTGAAGAAAAGATTAGTAGTATAGATGCAACGCTATAAAAATATGTACTTATTAATATAACAAAGGCCGCCCCATAAAAAGGGCGGCTTAAAATTTTTTAGTATCTATACATTTCTGTTTCACAGGAAGGACAGACCGTTCTTACATATCCGTCTTTATCTCCCTTTTTGGCACTTTCAGATATAGCTTTTTCTTCTTTAGTATGATGATGTGTGCAGTCATGACAGTAAATATCCCCGCATTTTTCACATTTATAAAAATCCCCATCTTTATGATAGGTTGCTCCACATGCTCTACATTGCTTAGCAGACATATTCAATCCCCCTTTTGTTAAGTACTTTATATTAATCATTATAAGATATAAAATATAATAATAGATAGTAAGTATTATACAGTTCTTAAATTATAGTACTAACTTAGCAGGATTTATACTTTAAATAGTGAAATGTATATATAACATAAAAGGTTAAAGGATGATATAATATAATGGAACAGTTAAAGGTAATGACGATTTTTGGCACTAGACCAGAAGCTATTAAAATGGCTCCGTTAGTTAAGAAATTAAAAAATAATGAAAAAATTAAATGTATAGTAACAGTGACCGCACAGCACAGAGAGATGCTAGATCAGGTTTTAGACCTTTTTGCAATAGAACCTGATTATGATTTAGATATAATGTCTGACCAACAGTCTTTAGTAGATATAACTGTTAATGTTTTAAAAAAATTAGAATCAGTTTTAAAAAAAGAAAGTCCTCAGCTTGTTTTAGTACATGGTGATACGACCACTACTTTCATTGGTGCCTTGTCCTCATTTTATAAACAGATTGATATTGGGCATGTGGAAGCTGGGCTAAGAACGAATAATAAGTACTCTCCTTATCCGGAGGAGATGAATAGGCATTTAACAGGAGTTTTAACTGATTTAAACTTTGCTCCTACTCTTAATAATAAAGAAAATTTATTAAAAGAAAATGTAGATGAAAAGAAAATATTTGTAACTGGTAATACAGTCATAGATGCTATCCAAGAAATAGTAAAAAGTGATTACAGCTTTAAAAATGAAATATTAAAAGATATTGACTTTGAAAATAATAAAGTAATTCTTTTAACAGCTCATCGGAGAGAAAATTTAGGTAATGGTCTGACTGGAATTTTCCAGGCAGTTAATGATATTATTAAAAGTAGTCCGGAAGCAGAAGTAGTATTTCCAGTTCATTTAAATCCAAAAGTAAGAAAAAAAGCCTATAAATACTTAAAAAACAATAAAAAGGTTCATTTAATTGAGCCTTTAGGTTATTTAGAATTTGCCAACTTGATGAATAAAGCTTATTTAATAATGACTGATTCAGGTGGTATACAAGAAGAAGCACCCGGATTAGGGAAACCAGTATTAGTACTGCGTGATACTACAGAACGCCAGGAAGCTATACAAGCTGGCACAGTAAAAAAGGTTGGTGTAAATAGAGAAATAATTTTTAAAGAAGCAGACCTTCTATTAAAAAACAATGATCAATATTTAAAAATGGCTGAAGCTACCAACCCTTATGGTGATGGTAAGGCAGTGGAGAGAATTATAGATAACATCTTATTTCACTATAATATAAAGGGGGTAAGACCTGAGCCTTTTCAGGTTGATTAATATGGCTAATAATGAAGAGGATTTTGTAAAAGAACGAGAGGCAATGGTAAAAAAACAGCTGATTAGAAGGGGTATTGAAGACAAACTTGTTTTAGATGCATTTCGGGAAGTTCCGCGAGAAAAGTTTGTGCCTGACCATGTTATCGGATATTCCTATCATGATGGACCTCTTCCGATTGGAAAAGACCAAACTATAAGCCAACCTTACATAGTTGCTGAGATGGTTGAGGCTTTAGAACTATCAAAAGATGATATTGTACTTGAAATTGGGACCGGCTCCGGCTATGAAGCAGCCATTTTATCAAAGATTGCCAAACATGTATATACTGTGGAAAGAATTCAAAGTTTAGCTGATAAAGCAAAAGAAAAATTAGATAAATTAAATTATAAAAATATAACGATTAAAGTTGGAGATGGAAGTTTAGGTTGGCCTAAGGGAGATAAAGTATTTGATGGAATAGTAGTAAGCGCAGGTGCACCTTCTATACCAGCAAGTTATAAAAAACAGCTTAAAGCTGGAGGATATTTAGTAATTCCGGTGGGAAGCCGTGCCCTGCAGAATCTATATAAAGTTAGAAAAAATAAAAATGGAAATTTGGAAAAACAAAGTTTAGGACATGTTAGGTTTGTTCCCTTGCTGGGAGAACAAGCCTGGTAAAGGAGGTAATTTATTTGGCAGAAAACATTAAAGCAAAAGTTCTACAAAATTCAGTAATAGTAAGTGGACATCCTAGAAGTGGCACTTCAATTACTTGTCAACTTGTTGAAAGTGCCGGAGTGCATTTCCCTTCTGATTATGAAGGAGATGAATATAATGAATCCGGCTATTATGAGTTAGAGATAAGTAAAGATTTATCAAAGAAACTTATAGAGAAAGCAATGACGATTAAAAATACTATTAAAATGAATCAGGTAATAGAAAAGCTCAATGCAGATGAGGGAGTTTCTGGTTTGAAATTAGTAAGGATCCCCGCAATATTTTTTTATAAACATGTTGCTCAAAATCTAAAAACAGTTTTTATCTTTAGAAATCCTGCTGATGTTAAAGCAAGTATGTTAAGGAGAGGTATTTCAAGTTTTGAACCTGATTGGTTTACTAACAACAACGCTTTAATTGCTGCTTATGAAAATATTGAAGATAGTATTCTTTTAAGTTATGAAACATTACTATCTGAAAGAGAAAAGGTAAAAAATGTGTTTAAAAAAATTGATCTAGAAATTGATGCTTCTTTAATAGAAACGGACCAAAGATCTCAAAAACACAGTAATATTGTTTTGGAAGATAAGGAAATCAAATTGTATGAAAAGCTTAAAGAATTAGAAGCTAAAAACTTTTAAAAGGAGTTGATATGATGGATATTTACCAATTTGCGATTAATTTTGAGCAGGAAAACCGTGAGTATTATGAAGAATTAGCTGAAAAGAGTGAAAGTGAAAGAATAAAAAATGTTTTCTTAGAGCTAGCTTCCGAAGAAGCAAAACACGAAAGAATTGTAAAACAATTAAGGGACCAAGAAGATGTGGAAGAGTTAGAATTTGATATAATCCCGAAGGTAAATGAAGTTTTTGCTGAGATAAAAGAAGATATGCCGGAAAGTGTTATGCCGTCTGACCAGGTGGATGTTTACAAAAAAGCCCTGGGTATGGAAGAAAAAAGTAAGGACTTTTATGCTGAAAAAGCAGAAGAAACAGATAATAAAAAAGTAAAAGAAGTATTAGAAAGATTATCTAAAGAAGAAAAGAAACACGAAAATATTGTGAGAAGTATAATTGAATTAGTTAATAGGCCAAATACATGGCTTGAAGATGCTGAATGGTACCATTTAGAAGACTATTAATATAATAAATTCAAGGAGGCAACTGTAGAGATTACAGTTGCTTCTTTTATCTAACATTGTTTTAAATAAATTAGAATAGAGGAGGGTTAAAAGAAATGGACTTTAATATTTTGATTGGTGGTGAAGCCGGTCAAGGTTTAAAAACGGTTGATAATATTTTAGGGAAAATATTATTTAGAGAAGGTTTCAATATCTTCTCATCTAAGGACTTTATGTCCCGAATTAGAGGCGGACATAACTTTATGCAGCTTAGAATTAGTGATCAAAAACTTTATGGACCTGATAATGATTTAGACTTATTGATTGCCCTAAATAAAGAATCGGTTGAAATTCATAGAGAACAATTAAAAGATGATGGTATTATTTTAATCGAAGGGGATGAAGAAGTAATAGATGGCCGCACTATATTAGTACCAGCCTCTGTAATTGCTAATGATATTAATCCAAAAGGAGTAAATACAGTTTTTGTAGGAGCAGCCTTAAAAATCATGAACTTAGATTTAGAAATTGCAAAAGAAGTTGTTAAAGAGTATTTTGATGAAGATTTAGTAAAAGACAATATAAAGTTATTAAAAAGAGGCTATAATGCAGTAGATCCTATTTATGATAACTTAAAAGAAAATGTAAGTGATAAAGAAGAGGAAGTATTTATTGACGGCAATTCTGCTTTAGGTTATGGTGCTTTAACCGGTGGACTTAGATTTTATTCTGCTTACCCGATGTCTCCTTCTACAGGCATCATGAACTTTTTAGCCGGGCAACAAAAGGAATTTGATTTAGTTGTAGAACAGGCTGAAGATGAATTAGCGGCCCTTAATATGGCTTTAGGGGGTTCCTATAGTGGAATAAGGTCAATGAGTGGTACTTCTGGTGGTGGCTTAGCATTAATGAATGAAGCAATTGGGTTAGCAGGGATTACAGAAACACCAGTTGTTATAGCTGATGTTCAAAGACCTGGACCTGCCACTGGTTTACCGACAAGAACTGGTCAGGGAGACCTTCTTTTTGCTATTAACTCTGCCCAGGATGAGTTTCCTTTAATGGTAATTGCTCCCCGTGATCAAGAAGACTTATTCTACACCGGCTTTAGAGCCTTAAATTTAGCAGATAAGTATCAAATTCCCATTATCATATTAAGTGATCAGTTTAATGCAGACTCAAGTAAGAATATTGAGGAATTTGATTTTGATTCACTTAACATCAATAGGCATTTAATTTCTGAAGATGACCCAGCCGCTAAAGACTATAAGCGGTATAAGTATACTGAAGATGGAATCTCACCACGGGCTTATCCCGGTCAACTAAAGGGTGAAACGGTATTAGTTGATAGCGATGAACATGATGAAAAAGGACATATTGTTGAAGATGCAGAAACAAGAACCAAAATGGTGGATAAAAGAGCTCATAAGTTAGATAGACTTGTTCAGGAAGATTTACAAGAACCAGAATATTTTGGAGATGAAGATATTGAATATCTCCTTTTAACCTGGGGTTCATCTTATGGTCCGGCCCGCGAAGCACTCCAACTGCTTAAAGAAGAAGGTATAAAAGTTGGATTGTTAAGTTTCAATGATGTCTGGCCTCTGCCTAAAGAACAGTTAGAAGATTTGGCCTGTGATGGGGTAGAATTGATAACTGTTGAGTTAAATTCAACTGCTCAATTTGGATCTTTAATTGCATCAGAAACATTACTTGATGTTAAGCAGAGTATTTTAAAATATGATGGCAGACCTTTTACCGGTAAAGAAATATATAATAGATTTTTAAATGAGGTGATCGATAATGGCTAATAATAGAGAGTTCAATATTTCTTCAAAAACAGCCTGGTGCCCAGGTTGTGGTAACTTTCCACTCCGTAAGGCTCTCTCGACTGCACTGGAAGAAATGGAATTAGATTCTGACCAGGTGGCCATGTTTACAGGTATTGGTCAGGCTGCAAAAATGCCTCATTATATCAACTTAAACGGTTTTAACGGCTTACATGGTAGGTCTTTTCCACCTGCTACTGGAACAAGGGTAGGTAACCATAAATTAAAGGTTATTGTAGAATCAGGTGATGGTTGTTCTTATGGAGAAGGTGGTAACCATATTCTTCATAATATTAGAAGGAATCCAGATGTAACTCATCTAGTGCATAATAACCAAATATATGGTCTCACAAAAGGTCAAGCTTCTCCTACCTCAGAAGAATACATTGAAACCGGAATCCAGATTGAAGGTACAACAGCTAAGCCCTTTAAACCAGTTCAATTTGCGGTAGGAATGGGTGCAAGCTTTGTAGCCAGAAGTTTTGTAGGTGACCAAGACCATTTAAAAGAGATGATTAAAAAAGCTATGAATCACAGGGGTTATGCCTTGGTTGATATTTTACAACCCTGTGTATCTTTTAATAAAATTAATACCTATCAATGGTACTCAAAACGAGTCTATAAATTAGATAATAATTATGACCCCGAAGATATTGACCAGGCCTTTAAAAAATCTAGAGAATGGGGAGATGATATACCAATAGGTATTATATATCGTAATGAACAACCGATCTTTTGGGACAGACTACTCTTAGATGATGACCAACCCCTAGTTGAAAAAGATTTCAATCCTAAAGACGCTAAAAAGATAATTGATAACTTTAAATAAAATATAAAAAGAGGGGGATTTCCCCCTCTTTTATCATAAAGGTGATAAAAATGCGTACGAAAGAAAGAAGAGAAAAATTAATAAAAAAATTAATAAAAGAATCTGAACCTTATACAGGTGCAAAATTAGCTGATTATTTTGATGTAACAAGACAGGTGATAGTTCAGGATATAGCCTTGCTGAGAGCACAAGGTTATGATATTTTAGCAACTTCACAGGGATATATCTTAAAAGAGAACATGGGAGTAAAAACATACAGCCGAACCATAGCCTGTAAGCATGATATGGATAATGTAAAAGAGGAATTAATGATTGTTGTCAAACATGGAGCTAAAATAAAAGATGTTAAGGTAGAGCATCCTATTTATGGAGAAATATCAGGTATGTTGATGCTGCAGACTTCCCAGGATATACAAAATTTCTTGAATAATACTGATAAATATGAAGCATCTCTCTTATCTTCTTTAACAGATGGAGTACATCTTCATACCATTGAGGCTATGAATGAAGATGTTTTAGATGAAATTGTAAATGAATTAAGGAAAAGAGGATTTCTATTAGAGGAAGAATTATAATTTTTTTAACAATAGTGTATATACACTTGACTTAACAGTAGCTGTAAAATATAATTTATGGGAAAGGAGTGGTATTTTGAATAAGGATGAGTTAAATAAAAAAAGACTTTTTTGGGTTTTATGGTTATTAGTCTTGATTCTATCTGCCTATTTTGTCCCATTTGTATTATTAAGAGATGTAAATCAAATTGAGGCCTCATTTCTTTATTGGACCATTTTTGCTATTTTAGCTATCTTTTCTACAATTAAAATTACGACATACTGGAGTGATTAAACAATGAATACGTTTTATGTATATTTAGCAGTAATAATTTATGTATTAATAGGGTTTTATATAGCTTATAAAGCGAGACAGGGTATGAAACAGGGAGTAATAGAATATTTTCTAGATAATAGGTCTACAAGTGGGATTGTATCTGCTTTATCATATTCTGCTACAACCTATAGTGCCTTTATGATGATTGGTTTAGCAGGATTTACTTATTCCGGTGGAGTTGGGGCCTTAGGGTTTGAATTAATATATTTAGCTGGGCTTTCTTTAGTAGCCTTTTTTGGTCCAAGATTTTGGTTAGTGGGTAAAAAATACGGATATGTAACACCTTATGAAATGCTAGGTGATAGATTTCAAAATAAGTGGATTGCCATCATATCTGCAGGGGCAGCCTGTGTGTTTTTAATACCTTACCTATCTGTACAGCTAATGGGTATCGGTTATCTCTTAGAAGGTTTATCTGGTGGAGGTATTCCCTTTTTATTAGGAGTTTTTATTGCGGCTGTTTTAGCAATTTCTTGGGCAATTATTGCCGGCATGCGATCAGTAACATGGACGGATTCACTTCAATCTTTAATTATGATTGTGGTTAGTGTAGTTATATTATTTTATCTAGTATATACTCAATTAGGAGGATTTGTTTCCTTTTTCAAACAATTAGAAACTGAACATGCAAACTTTCTTTCGGTGCCTGGACCCGGTTTTTTTAAATTCCAAACATTTTTAGGTTTAACTTTACCGTGGTTTTTCTTCTCAATTTCAAATCCACAGGTAAGCCAAAGGCTATTTATTCCAAAATCTTTAAAAGCAATGAAGACAATGATCAAAGGATTCTTAATATTTGGATTAATATATACTTTAGTATCTGTTTTATGGGGGTTTGGAGCCAAAATATTACTACCCGGCTTAGAACAGGCTGATTTAGCTACCCCTACTTTACTTGGTTCGGAACATGTACCAGTATTATTAGGATTAATTGCAATGATAGGTATCACAGCTGCTGCAATATCAACAGTAGACTCTATTATGTTAACCTTATCTTCCTTAATTGTAAGGGATCTAATGCAGTCTCGCGATGAATATTCAGATCAAAAACAACTTAGAATTGGTAAAATTGTCATTTTTATAATTGCTATAATAGGGATTATTTTTGCTGCTCAACAGTTAGACCTTATTGCAACCCTCTCTGTAACTTCATCAGTTGGATTGATGGTTGTTGTACCAACAATCTTTGGGGCTTTCTTTTGGAAAAACTCAACAGCTGCTGGTTCCTTAACAAGTATTATATTAGGGGCTTTTGCGGCTTTATATTTACAGTTTGCCGGATTAAATCCCTTGGGTATACATCCGGGAGTTTGGACCTTTATCATTACTGTGACATCATTTGTTATAGTAAGTCTATTTACAAAAGCACCTGAGCAGAAAGCTGAAGAGTTTATGGGTTATCTAGATAAGGAGTTAGAAGATAAAAATATTCTTTAAAAAAAGGTAATAGCGGCTATTTGTTAAATATAATAAATATACGAAAATTATTTGAGGAGAGGAGTAGTCAATGCAATACAAAGAATTGAGCCGAAAATTAGAAAAGAGATCAGAATTATTAGTTGAATCAACTATGCAATGTATATATAAAGACAAAAGAGATGATATAAAAGAAACCGAGAGAGAAAAAAAGAGTATCAATGATTTAAAATACATTTTAAATTATCTTTCGGAAGCAGTATATTTTAATAAAAAAGAGATATTTAATGATTTTTCAGACTGGTTAAAAACTTTATTTATTAATATAGGTTTAGGTGAACAAGTATTTACAGATACTTATAATTGTTTACAAAAAGTAATATTTAGCGAATTTAACCAAGAAATAAGTAATTATTTAATCAAAATTATTGAAGATGCTAAAAATAGTGCAATTGAAAAACAAGAATGGGGAAAATCCTATATTAAAGAAGATAATCCATATTATGAATATGCAAAACAGTATTTAAAATTACTTTTAGATCATAAAAAGAGTCAAGCCAGTAAACTAATTACTGAGGAGGCTTTTTCAAATATGGAGGTTGATGAGATCTATTTAAAAATCTTTCAACCTGTTCAAAAAGAAGTGGGAAGACTTTGGCATAAAAATGAAGTCTCAGTAGCACAGGAACATTATATTAGTAGTGTAACTCAGCTAATAATGTCCCAACTCTACGCCCACTTTTTATCTATTGGGGGTAAAAAAGGTAGTCTCGTCACTACTGCAGTAGGTAATGAACTACATGAAATAGGTATTAGGATGATTGCCGATTTATTTGAAGTTGATGGATATGATACAATACATTTAGGGGCAAATACACCTAATAATAGCATAATTGAAACTTTAAGAAATAATCATTCAAAACTTCTAGGCATATCAGTTACCTTACCAATTCACTTACAAGAACTTGAAAAATTAATTAATATGATTAAAAATGCAGAAGGCTTACAGGAGTTAAAAATAATGGTTGGGGGATATGCTTTTAATAGAAACCCGAGTTTATTAGATAAATTTGACATAGATTTATACTGTAAAGATGCCTCTGAGGCTGTAAATAAAGCTAACGAGTTAATGAAAGGGGTTAATTAATGGGTTTTGTAATATTGACCTCACCTGAATTAAAAATTAAGAAGGTTTTATATAATGATACTTCTTTTCCTTTCTTAAAAGAAGGACGAATCTTAACTTCTTTCATAACTAAAAGTGAACGGTCTAAGTTGTTGGACTTTGCCTATAGTATTTATAATGATAAAGCAGAGTTTGGTTATGAAGTTCATATTCAAAATGAAGATGAAAGTATCTTATATAATATTTCTGGTATTAAAGACAAAGAAGGGTTATTAATTCTTGCGTCCCGCTTAAAAGAAGATATTATTAATCAATATGACCATTTTATGAAATTGAATAATGAATATATAAATAAGATTCGGAGATTACTAAAAAATCAGATTAAATCAGAAAATGAAGTAGTTATTAGTGGAGATAGTGCTGATATATATAATCAGATTAGTCAAATAAATAATGAACTAATGGAAGTGCAAAGAGAGCTGACTAAAACCAATAAAGAATTAAAATGGCAAAAAGAGAGATATTTTGCTACTTTAAAAAGTATTGGAGAAGGTGTAATTGCTTTAAATGAAAACGCCGAGATACAATTCATCAATAAGACTGCTATGGAAATCTTAGGAATAAATGATGGATTTAAAGGGGAAAAATTAGAAGAGCAAAATATTCAATTTTTAGATCCGAATGATAATGCTATATTAAGCCTACTTATTAAGAAAGTTTGTAAATCAAAAAAATTGATTAAAAAAGAAGATCTTCTGATGAAAACCAAAGAGAAAGAAGTACCTATTGATTTAACAATTTCACCAATTAAATTAAATAATGACAAGTTAGCAGGTATTGTAATAGTGCTAACCGATATTACTTTAAAGAAAAAACAAGAAAAAAAGCTAAAAAAATTAGCTGTAACAGATCGGTTAACCAATATTATGAATAGACGCATGGGTATAAAATATTTAGAAAAACAAATTGCAAGGGTAAAAAGAGAGAATATTCCACTCACAGTTTGTTTTATTGATGTAAATGGCCTGAAAGAGATAAATGATAATTACGGACATTTGGAAGGTGACCACGCGTTAAAAAATATCGCACAACTATTAGAAAAAAGTGTAAGGAGTTCTGATGCAGTAGCAAGGTTAGGTGGCGATGAATTTTTAATAATTTTTAGTGGCCAGACCAAAAAAGAAGTAACAGAAGTGTGGGAAAGAATCAAAGAAAATATTAAAAAGTGGAATAAAAATTCTGATAAAACTTATAAAATAAGTTTAAGCCATGGTTTTGCTCAAAAGAAGAAAGATGATGGTTTAAAATTAGATGAATTAATTGATCAAGCTGATAAAAAAATGTATGAGAATAAGCAAAAATACTATCAAAAAAAGTAAAGTAGAACTGAGGTGGTGAGGTTATGTATAATAAAAAGTTTATATTACTATTAATGATCACATTATTTGCACTAATTAGCTTTTCTATAGGGGTAAGTGCAGTAGATGTAGCTGTAACGATTGTACCACAAAAACAATTTGTAAAGGCTGTTGCTGAAGACAAAAGTGAAGTAACAGTTATGATACCACCAGGTTATAGCCCAGGAAACTATGCTCCACGACCTTCTGAACTTACCAAACTTTCTGATGCCAAAATATATTTTTCGATGGGAGTACCGGCTGATCTGCAAAATATTTTACCAAAAGTCAAACAGTTTAATCCTGAAATAGAAGTAGTTAAGCTAGCTGAATTAGTGGGTAAAAAATTTGAGAATAGGACTTTTCCTAACGGCAGTAGAGATCCCCATATCTGGTTATCACCAAAAAGAGTTATCTACATGGTAAATATTATCAGTGATGAGTTAAGCAAACAAGACCCAGCTAATGATGAATTTTACCAAAAAAATGCTGAAGAATATATAAAGAATATTAGAAAAACAAACCAAAGAGTTAAAGAAATAATTGATAAAAAAGAAAATAAATATATGCTTGTTTATCATCCTTCCTTTGGTTATTTTGCAGAAGAATATGGGCTTGAGATAGTTTCCATAGAAGAAGGCGGTAAAGAAGCAACCGCTAAACATCTGCAAGAAATTATAGATTTTGCTAAAGAAAATAATATAAAGAAGATATTTTATCAAGCTGAGATTGACAGCCGTCAAACTGAAGCCATTGCTGAAGAAACAAAGGCAGAATTAGTCAAATTAGACCCGTTGGCAGAAGATTATTTAGCTAATCTTATTGAAATGGCGAAAAAGATTAGTGGGGTTGAATAAAGTATGGATGAGGAAAAGGTAATTGAGGTTAAAAATGTATATTTAACTTTTAATGAGGTTAATGTGCTCGAAAATGTAAATTTGACCGTTTTCCAAGGTCAGTTTCTAGCTATTATAGGTCCAAATGGAGGGGGGAAAACTACCCTCCTTAAAATAATATTAGGGCTTATCAATCCAGATAGTGGAGAAGTGAAAATTAAAGGTCATAGTATAAAAGAAGGCAGAAAATTGGTGGGCTATGTTCCCCAAATTTCTGATTTTGATAAAAATTTTCCAATAAATGTGGAAGATGTAATTTTGATGGGTAGAATTACTGATCAAAAAGGGCTTTTCTTTAATTATAGCCAAGAAGACAAAGAATTTTCTAAAGAGATCATGAAAGATTTAGATATTTATGAAATAAGAGATCGACAGATTGGTCGCTTATCGGGTGGACAACTCCAAAGAGTTTTAATAGGCAGGGCGTTAGCAGCTGAACCAGAAATTTTACTATTAGATGAACCTACTGCTAGTCTTGATGCTGAGGCAAGAGGTAATATATATAGTATTTTAAAAGAGATCAATAAAGACATTACTATTCTTGTTGTTACACATGATATTACTGCAATTTCTACACATTTTGATAGTGTAGCCTGTTTAAATAGAAACTTACATTATCATGGGGATAAAAATATTACCAGGGAAGATCTAGATCAGGTATATGGATGTCCTGTTGAGCTAATAGCTCATGGAGTACCACACCGTGTATTAGCAGAACATGATGAAGGTGATCATAATGATTGAAGCAATTTTAAAGTATAACTTCCTGCAAAATGCTGTTTATTCAGCCTTAATGGCAAGTGTAGTCTGTGGAATTATTGGTACTATCATAATTGAAAAGAATCTTGTAATGATGAGTGGAGGTATAGCGCACACCTCATTTGGGGGAGTGGGTTTGGGATATTATCTCAATATTGAACCAATTTTTGGGGCGTTATTTTTTGCCCTTCTTTCTTCAGTAATTATTGTAAAAATCAGAAAAAGAACAGAAGTGCATTCTGATACTTTAATTGGTATCATGTGGGCGATGGGAATGTCACTTGGTATCATGTTTATTTCATTTATGCAGGGTTATCCCCCTGATATGTCTTCTTATTTATTTGGTGATATTTTAACAGTAACAGATATGGATTTAAATATAATGTTTATATTAGTTATAGTAGTAGTTTTAGCAATTACTGCTTTATTTAATCAGTGGAAAGCTTATCTTTTTGATGAGGAATTTTCTTATGTAAGGGGACTTAATACCGATTTTTATGAATACTTTCTGTTTATCTTGATTGCGCTTACGGTAATAGTTTTAATCAGGGTTACAGGCATAATTCTTATCATAGCCTTACTCACCGCTCCACCTGCTATGGCTAAACTTTTTACCTATGATTTTAAAAAGATTATTTATTTAGCTATTGTCTTTGGAGTTATATTTACGATGAGCGGACTTTGGCTTTCTTATTTAATTAATATCCCTTCGGGAGCGACAATTATTCTTTTAATTGGTGTCAGTTACTTCATTATGGCATCGGTTACTAGACGATTAAATATCAATAGTTGATTAAACTGCTTCAGATTTATTAATTTCATTTGATTTTTCAAGTGCGTATTTAGTAGCAAAAGATCCGAAAATTTCAGTAAGAGCGGCTGTGAATAATAAGATATTAAAGATTAACTGTCCTATGTTGGCCTGGGCAAACTCCTGCTGCACGGTGTAAGCTAATGCTATAGCTACACCACTTTGTGGCAGTAAACCCAGTCCTACATATTTTTTTATGTTTTCAGAAGCATTAGATAGAATTCCACCTAAAGAAGCGCCACCAATTTTGCCAATTACCCTAGTTAATGTATAGACAAAAGCCAAGAGGACAAAAGGTGAATCAATTGCAGAAAATCTAATCTCTGTACCAGCTAAGATAAAGAACATAGCATATAAAGGTATGGTAATTGTTTCCATATAATCAGCAATATTTAAGTTTTTACTTGCAAAGTTTCTATAGGAAAAACCTATGGTCATATTGGTAATTAAAGGTGATAAGTCAAATAAAGTTGCTATTGCCAATCCACTTACTATGGTAGCAATAAGAGTTAAAACTTTCTTTGTTTTATCTTCATAACGTTCCTGTAATTTTACAGAGACATATCCAATTACAATACCGACGACAATAGATCCAACCACTTCAATTATGGGTACAAATACCATATGGCTTATGCTTAAAGATGCTCCCCCACTATATTGATTGTATGCGATTGGATTTACAATACTAAATAAAATTAAGGCCAGGGCATCATCTAAACCTACCACGGCCATAATCATTGAAGTCACAGGACCCTTAGCATTATATTCTTGGATAACCATAACAGTAGCAGCTGGAGCTGTCGCGGAAGCAATAGCTCCCAAAAGCAAAGCAATGTATAGTTTATAACCAATTAATAAAACCCCTATAAAAACCATAAAAAAGGCACCAAGGCCCTGGATTAAAACTATATATGTAATGCTTTTACCTAACTTTTTAAATAATTTTAAAGATAGCTCACTTCCAATCGTAAAAGCAATAAAACCAAGTGCCAGGGTAGTTACATATTCAAAGCTATTTATAATATAGGCATACCAAACCTTATACTCTAATTTTAAAAAAGGAATCGCATTGATTACTTCGATACTCAATAAAATACCCAAAAAGACATAACCGACTACAATCGGAATATTATATTTTTTGGAAAAAATTACAATAAGAAGAGCGGTTACTATAAAGAAAGCAATCAAATAAAGTTCCTTTTCACTAATTTGATGTTCCATAAACCACTCTTCATATTGATATATTTTTGCTAACATCTCAGAATCCATAATAAGACCTTCTTTATACTCGTAATTAATTTAGCAAAATAAATAATTAATACTCACATTCACCTTCAGAACATAATAAATAATAGAGTAAATCTCCCCGTGAGATATATCCTCTTAAATGACCTTGATCATTTGTTACAAACAAATAAGATTCTTTATTATTTAACATTATATCAGCAATCTTATCCATATTATCTCTTTCCAGTACAGTATCAGTATTTGTAATCATATATTCCTCAACTTTTCTATACTTTATTTCACTTAAATTTTCAGCTGCTTGGTTTCTATCATACAAAATTCTTTGGCTGTTTATAAAGCCATACTGTTCAGGAATAATGTTTTTTAATATAATTTTACTATAAATGGTTCCTATAAAATGGTTTTCTTCATCTACAACAGGCAAGATAGGCATTTCAGTTTTGTGCATATAAATAATTGCATCTTCAATTTTGTCATCATATGAAACTGAATTTAAGGATCTCATCATATAATTTTTAACTATAGCCATACTTAGACCTCCAGTTCTTCAATTAACATATTATCAACATTTTTTTCAATTTCTTCTCTATTCTGGAGAAAAACTATTTTATGTTCAGCAATATCTAAAGCAGCTGCTCCGGCATATCTATTTGCTTCTAAAAAGTCAAATCCGTTTTGATAGATATAGTCAAAAAAGGCGGCATTATATGCATCACCAGCTCCAAGTAAGTTTCTGATACAGTATTCGCGCGGTGAAAGCATATATATAGATCCATTTTTATCAAAAAGTAATCTATTAGTATGAAAAGGGAGTATTACATATTGAGCACCTTCTTTTTGCAGCTTTCTGCCCATTTGAATGTAATCATCAAGTTCTTCGACTTCAACATCTAAAATCTTATGGGTGTGTTTAAAGTAAGGAACTACAAATTTAGGGTTTGCTTTTAAAGCCCTATTTAGGGCTTCTCCACTGGCTTTAAGATAGACGTCTTTACCAAGTTCATTACAGATTTCTATTAATTCATAATAAATATCAAAACTCATACCAGCGGGAATTGAACCTGCAATCATAATTAACTCACTTTCTCTGATACTTCTTTTAAAACGTTTTTTTAATTCCTTAACACTTCTTTCACTTACTGAATAAGTATAATCATTATAAAGAGTGTTACTAGGAGGATTTTGTGCAATAATTTTTATATTATTTCTCATCTCTTGAGAGGTGTAAACATAGTTTGTGGTAACCTGAAAATCCTGTACCATCTTCTCGAAGAAAAGACCTTGTTTACCTCCTATAAAACCAATATTTTGAACGTCTGAATAACCTAAGTTTTTTAGATTAATAGCAGCTATTAATCCTTTTCCTCCGGGATAGACTTTTAAATTTTCATCCTCATAAATATATTGATCTTTCATGGGTTTATGTTCATCGATGAAATATTCTCTATCAATGGAGGGATTTAAAGTTACAGTTGTTATCAATAATATCACCTCTGCCTTATATTCATTATTATTATATTTCTATAAATACTGCCTATTTCCTTTTATTTAATAGATAAGAGCTGTTTTATCCTTAATTAAATAATGGAAAGTTTTTTCTTAATTTTAGATAAATTATCCAAATTTATTGATTTAATCGAAGGATTTAACTTAAAATTAAAGAAGTAATATTGATGTGAACATAAAAATATTCAAAATTTTATAAATTAAAACTGGAGGGGATAATCACTTGCATAAATACCTATATATGGTATAATTATAAAAATTAAAGAAGGGAGTAGTGAGTAGAGAGTATGAATAATAGTTTACCTATTTCAACTTGGTTTTGGTTATTAGCACCTAATTTATTAATTGTCTTACTGTCACTCTTTCGTTTGCTTAAAACAAGAGGGGGTGACAGTTAATGGATCCCGTATTAGTAACTTTTTCAATTTATATTTTGGGGATGCTGTTAATTGGATACTATTACTATCGCCAAAATGAGAACATATCCGATTACTTTTTAGGTGGACGGACCTTAAATCCATTTGTAACTGCCTTAAGTGCTCAAGCTAGTGATATGAGTGGTTGGCTTTTAATGGGATTCCCGGGTGCAATTTATGCAGGTGGTTTCAATGGAATGTGGATAGGTATTGGATTAGCAATAGGTACTTATCTAAATTGGCAGTTTACAGCACAGAGATTGAGAAGGTATACGGAGATAGTAGACTCTATAACAATTGCCGATTTTTTTGAAAATAGGTTTAAGGACAAAAGTAGAGCTTTAAGAATTGTAACTGCCTTGGCTATTTTAATATTTTTTACTATTTATGTATCTTCCGGGTTAGTTGCGGGAGGTCTGCTTTTTGAAAATATTCTTGGAATTAATTACCAGTTAGCTGTAGTCCTAGCAGTTATCATAATAGGACTTTATACCTTTTTAGGAGGGTTTTTAGCAGTAAGTTGGACTGACTTTGTACAGGGTTCATTAATGGTTTTAGCATTATTAATTGTTCCTATTGCATTAATATCAATTAGGGGTGGACTTTCAGAAGTTTGGGGTCAGATAGCAAGCATCAATCCAGACTTATTAAATGCAGGCAAGATAGTCTCCTATGATTTTGCGGCAGAAGCAAAATGGGTTACAACCTCTGATAATATGAGTTTTATATCCCTTATTTCACTATTAGGTTGGGGTTTGGGATACTTTGGCATGCCCCATATTTTAGTGAGGTTTATGGGTATTAAATCTGCCAAACAAATTCCTGTATCTCAGTTTGTAGGTGTAACCTGGGTAGTTGTAAGTTTAATTGGGGCTGTATTTGTAGGGATTTTAGGTATTATTGCTGCACCGGAGGCTTTAGAAAACACGGAAACAGTATTTTTAGTTTTATTACAGAAATTATTTAATCCCTGGGTAGCAGGTGTATTTTTAGCCGCGGTTCTGGCTGCGATTATGAGTACTATAGATTCACAACTATTAGTATCATCAAGTGCTTTAGCAGAAGACTTTTATAAAGCACTATTTAGGCCAAGTGCCAGTCAGAAAGAACTACTCTGGGTAAGTAGATTAGCAGTATTATTTATTACCGTTATAGCACTATTTTTCGCTCTGTCAGGTGGAACCATTCTTGATATAGTTGCCTATGCTTGGGCAGGTCTAGGTGCTTCCTTTGGGCCGGCTATTCTTTTTAGCTTGTTTTGGAAAAAGACATCTAGAAATGGTGTTTTAGGCGGTATTATTACAGGTGGAGTAGTAGTAATAATCTGGAAGAACTTTTTTGCCTATACTGGTTTATATGAAATAATACCTGGATTTTTCTTATCTGCCTTAGTTATCTATTTAATAAGTTACTTTGGTGAGGATCCAATACCAGAAGTAGTAGATGAATTTGAAAGAGCTATGAAGCCCTTAATTAATGAATAGAAAATAAGGGGGAGTCAAATGCGCATTAAGGAGCATCCAATTTTAGATTTTGATAGAAAAAGAGAAATAACATTTACCTATAATGGGAAAAAAATAAAGGCATATGAGGGAGAAACCATAGCAGCCGCTCTTTATGCAGCTGGAATAAGAGTTTTAAAGATAAGCAGCAAATATGAAAGACCAAGGGGCCTGTTTTGTGCTATTGGGAACTGTTCTTCCTGTCATATGGTAGTTGATGGAACACCCAATGTCAAAACATGTATTACAAAAGTTCAAGAAGGAATGGTTGTTAAAGAAGAGGTTGGAAAAGGTGATATCAGTGAATAAGATTGATATATTAGTAATTGGCGGTGGTCCTGCTGGTATGACAGCTGCTCTAAAAGCGGCTGAAAATGGTGCCTCAGTGATCATTATAGAGAAGTACCATGAACTAGGGGGGCAGTTAATTAAACAGACCCATCGTTTCTTTGGTTCTAAAGAAGAACAGGCTGGGATAAGAGGTATTAAAATTGCTGAAGAACTGACTAAAAAGATTAAAAATCATACCAAGATTGAAGTTCTTACCGAGGCAACCGCACAGGGATATTATGAAGATAAAGTTGTCACTGTTTCCTATCAAGATGAGTTTATCAAGATTAAACCTAAAAAGGTAATTATTGCGACCGGTGCTTCTGAAAAGATGTTAGCTTTTGAGAATAATGATCTACCAGGAGTTTATGGTGCGGGGGCAGTCCAGACTTTAATGAACTTATATGGTATTTTACCCGGTCAAAAAGTTGTTATGGTAGGGGCTGGTAATATCGGCCTGATTGTGAGCTATCAGCTTTTACAGGCAGGTGTTGAAGTGGCAGCAGTGATTGAAGCAGCCCCTAAGATAGGTGGTTATTTAGTACACGCTTCTAAAATCAGGCGTGCTAAAGTTCCTATCTATACTAGTCATTCCATAAAAAAAGCAATTGGAGAAAAATCAGTAGAGGCTGTGGAAATGGTCAAATTAGATGAGAACTGGAATATGGTGGAAGGATCAGAACAAATAATTAAAGCAGATACGGTTTGTTTAGCTGTTGGTTTGCGTCCGCTAGCAGACCTTTTAATTCAAGCAGAATGTGAAATGGCTTATATCCCAGAATTAGGTGGAGATGTACCACTTAGAGATGAAAATCTAAAAACTACCAATGACCATATTTTTGTGGCTGGTGACGCAGCTGGAATTGAAGAAGCAACAGCTGCCATGCTAGAAGGTGAATTAGCCGGCTTAAAGGCTGTATCTGAAATAGGATATTCCAATTCTCAATTATTTGAAGAATTAAATAGACTAAAAAATGAATTAAATAAATTAAGGAATGGCCCGGTTGGTAAGGTAATTAGAAAAGGGCTAAAAAAAGCGAGGGGTAAAGAAGATGCTGGAAAAAACAGGTATTCCCACATCAGAGGATATAGATAAAGTTAAACCTAATAAGAAAAGATTAAAGGAAGGTCCGGTAGCTGTAATTGAATGTTTTAAAGAAATACCCTGTGATCCTTGCTTTTACAGCTGTCCTTTTGGGGCAATAAAGGAGTTTGAAGATATAAATGATAGGCCTGAATTAATAGCCGAAAAATGTACGGGTTGTGGTAACTGTATTGCAAGCTGTCCCGGATTAGCAATTTTTGTAGTTGATTATAAGAAAAAGACAGTTAGCTTACCTTATGAGTTTTTACCCCTGCCTGAAAAAGGGAAAAAGGTACTTGGGTTAGGCCGGGCAGGTAATGCGGTATGTGAAGCTGAAGTTATAAAGATAAGAGCTCCAAAGAATAATGATAAAACAGCTGTAGTTACAATAAAAGTTCCAGAAAAGCATCTTATGGAAGTAAGGAATATAGAAGTTGGTGAACTCAATGAATGATGAAACAATAATTTGTCGTTGTGAAGATATTACTTTAAAGGAGTTAAGAGATTTAATTAAGGAAGGGTATACTACCTTAGATGATATTAAAAGAGCGCTTCGTTTAGGTATGGGACCCTGTCGTGGTAATATCTGTTTAGAACTAGCTGCTCGTGAAATTTGTAAAATGACAGATAAAACAATGGAAGATATCAAAATGCCTACCAATAGACCACCTCTTACCGGTATTAAAATGGGGGAATTAGTAGGTGATACAGATGATAAATAAGGCCAATATTGTAATTATAGGTGGGGGTGTAATAGGAGCTTCTATTGCCTATAACTTGGCAGATAGAGGAATGAAGGATATTGTAGTTTTGGAAAAAAACTACATATCCAGTGGTTCTACAGGTAGTTGTGGAGCCGGTATTAGACAGCAGTGGGGTACTAAGATGAACTGCCTTTTATCCCGGAAAAGTATGGAAATATTTGAAAACATGAATGAAATTCTTAATACTACAAGAGATATTGAATTAAAACAGGGCGGTTACCTACTATTAGCTTATTCAAAAAAGGAATTAGATCAGTTTAAAGAAAATATAAAATTACAACATAGTTTAGATATTCCATCTCGACTTTTATCAGTAAAAGAAGCCCAAAAAATAGTACCACAATTAAATGTTACAGGGGTTGAGGGTGCAGCTTTTTGTCCCACAGATGGGCATGCTAATCCTTTTAGAGTCAATCAAGCCTATGTGGAAGCTGCTGAAAGAAAAGAGGTAAAATTTTATACCTATACAAAAGCAGAAGATATTGTAGTTAAAAATGGTAAAATTAAAAAGGTCATTACAGATAAAGGCGAGATTGAGACAAACCGGGTTGTTAATGCAGCTGGAGGATTTTCAAAGGAAGTGGGCAAGATGGCCGGAATTGAGATTCCAACTAAGGCTGAAAGGCATGAGATCTTAGTTACCGAACAGGTAAACCCAATTTTAAAACCGATGGTGATGTCATTTTCATATAACATTTACTGCCAGCAGACTCCTGATGGGAGTTTTGTAATGGGTTATGGTGATCCAAATGAACCGGAGAGCCATAATATAAGAGCTAGTTGGCAGTTTTTAGAAGAAATGTCTAAAAAGGCAACCTATTTACTGCCCTTTTTAAAAGATATCAGGGTAATTAGGCAGTGGGCCGGCCTATATAATGTGACACCTGATGCCCAACCAATTTTGGATGAATCGGATCAAGTTGAAGGTTATTTTATGGCGGTCGGATTTAGTGGTCATGGGTTTATGATAGCTCCAATGACCGGTATTTTAATGGCAGAAATGATTACAGGTGATAAGTTAAGTATTGACATTGAATTGGATTTAAAAAGATTTGATCAGGACCGATTAATATTAGAACCGTCAGTTGTTTAAAATTTATAGGAGGGATTTAAGTTGAGTGCAAATGATATTTTTAGTTTAAAAAGACCTAATAATGAACCAATCTTAAGTTATGAACCAGGCAGTCAAGAAAAAATTGAACTAAAGACTAAATTAAAAGAACTAAAAAATAATCCAGTTGAGATACCGTTAATTATAAATGGTAATGAAGTTAAAACTGGTAACACAAAGGAGATTAGAGCACCTCATAACCATGATATAGTATTAGGCAAGTACCATATGGCAGGTGAAAAAGAAGTAAATGAAGCAATAAAAGCATCTCTTGCAGCTAAAAAAGAGTGGGAAAATACTTCCTGGGAAAAAAGAGCTGCGATTTTCTTAAAAGCAGCTTCATTATTAGCGGGGCCTAAAAGAGCTGAAATAAATGCAGCCACCATGTTATGTCAGAGTAAAAATGTTTTTCAGGCTGAAATTGATTCAGCTTGTGAGTTAATTGACTTCTTACGCTTTAATTCATATTTTATGACTGAAATTTATCAAAACCAACCTAGTTCAACCGAAGATATTTTAAATAGGATGGAATATAGGCCATTAGAAGGATTTATCTTTGCAGTACCACCTTTTAACTTCACTTCTATTGGTGGAAATCTACCAACTGCCCCTGCTTTAATGGGTAATACTGTTTTATGGAAGCCTGCTTCTACGGCAGTATATTCTAACTACTTTTTTATGAAGTTATTAATGAGAGCCGGCCTACCTGCAGGAGTTATTAACTTTATACCAGGTAAAGGTTCTGAAGTTGGACCACTAGTAACTAAAAGAAAAGAACTTGCTGGAATCCACTTTACAGGTTCTGTAAATACTTTAAATCAAATGTATAAAGAAGTAGGTACTAATGTAGAAAAATATAATACTTATCCTAGAATAGTAGGTGAAACTGGTGGGAAAGACTTTATTTTTGCTCATCATTCAGCTGATAAGGATGAGTTAATAACAGCTTTAGTAAGAGGGGCTTTTGAATATCAAGGGCAAAAATGTTCAGCTGCTTCTCGCTCCTATATACCTAATAATTTATGGCCTGAAATAAAGGATGACTTAATTAAGCAGACTGAAAACCTTAAGATGGGACCGGTTGATGACTTTACAAACTTCATTAATGCAGTTATTGATGCTCCCGCTTTTGAAAAGATCTCAGGCTATATTGAATATGCTAAAAAAGCTGAAGATGCTGAAGTTATAGCCGGTGGTGAATATGATAAATCTAAGGGTTATTATATTAACCCCACCATTATTTTAACCGATAATCCCAAATTTAAAACTATGGAAGAAGAGATCTTCGGTCCGGTTTTAACAATATATGTATATAATAAAGATGAATTTGAAAAAACATTGCAACTTTGTGATCAAACTTCTCCTTATGGTTTAACAGGTAGTATTTTTGCTAAAGATAGAAAAGCTGTTAAAATAGCTGAAAAATTTTTAAAACAGGCAGCTGGTAACTTCTATATTAATGATAAGCCAACAGGAGCTGTAGTTGGCCAGCAACCATTTGGGGGAGCCCGAAAGTCTGGTACAAATGATAAGGCAGGCAGCAAGTGGAATCTTATGAGGTGGGTCTCACCGAGATCAGTTAAAGAGAACTTAAATCCACCTACTGATTTTTCTTATCCATTTATGAAGGAAGAATAAGGCTTAAAACATTGGATATTCAGGGGTTATAGTATATAATCCCTGAATATTTTTTTTGATTAATTAAAGGTTTTTAAAATTTGATATTGAAATAATGATTTGGTTGATGTATTATTCAACTATGAGTTTATACAGAAATTAATAAAGAGGTAAAACCAATAATTTAAGGAGCTGATTTAATGCCGAACGATGGTAAGGTTGAAATCACTCATCCAGAACGTTGTAAGGGTTGTGAAATATGTGTTATGTACTGTCCTACCGATGTCCTGGAAGTAAAAAAAGGACAAATAACCATTACTGATATTGATAATTGTGTTGGATGTTATAATTGTGAACTAAGCTGTCCCGACTTTGTATTAGAGGTGGTGGAAAAAGATGAATAATAATGCTAAATTATTACAAGGAGATGAAGCAGTTGTTGAAGGAGCTATTGCTGCAGGAGCCCGCTTTTTTGCCGGTTATCCCATAACTCCCGCTTCCGAAATAGCGGAAGGGTTAGCTGAAAAGTTACCTGTAAATGGTGGGAAATTTATACAAATGGAAGATGAACTAGCTAGTATGGCTTGTGTGATTGGTGCTTCCCTAAGCGGCCTTAAATCTATCACAGCGACCAGTGGACCCGGTTTTTCATTAAAACAGGAGAATTTAGGGTTAGGAATGATGATTGAAGCACCTTGTGTTGTTGTAAATGTACAGAGAGTTGGACCCTCTACAGGCCTCCCAACTTCACCTTCACAGGGAGATGTAATGCAGGCTAAATGGGGTACACATGGAGATCACCCTGTAATAGCGCTTGCTCCTTCCTCAGTTAAAGAGACATTTGAACTGACCGTTACCGCTTTTAACTTTGCTGAAAGATTTAGAACCCCCGTAATATTACTTTTAGATGAAATTGTCGGACATATGAGAGAAAAAGTCATTTTACCAGATGAAGATGAAATAGAAATATGGGACCGTAAAAAACCAGAAGTTGGACCTGAAGACTTTAATCCCTATGAGGAAACAGAGGATCTTATACCTCCAATGCCTGCTTATGGAGAAGGCTATAGGTACCATACTACCGGTTTATTCCATGATAAAACCGGATTTCCACGCGGTACAAATGAAGATGCCAAAAAATTAATGGATAGATTAATGGCGAAAATAGAAAATAATATGGATATTATCAGTCTTTATGAAGAGGATATTAGAGATGATGATGAGATAGTTGTTTTAGCTTATGGATCTACAATGCGCTCCGCCATAAATGCAGTTAGTCAGGCTAGGGCTCAAGGTATCAAAGCTGGCTGGGTAAAATTACAAACCTTATGGCCATTTCCTGAAAAATATGTTAAAGAATTAAGTGAAAATGTCGATACAATAATTGTACCGGAATTAAATAGAGGCCAGATTATCAAAGAAGTTAAAGAACATGTATTTGGTAATGGTGAGGTACATGGAATTAATAAATATGACGGGACATTGATCAAACCCGATGAGATCCTTAACATGATTAAGGAGGTAAAATAGATGAGCAAGTATGATATAGAAGAGTATTTTAGACAGGATAAATTACCGCATATTTGGTGTCCGGGCTGTGGCCATGGTACAATAATGGGTAATTTAGCGCGTGCTATTGATAAGGCTGAACTTGATCCTAATAAAGTTGTAGTAGTATCAGGGATTGGCTGTTCGGGACGTGCTTCTGGGTATATGAACTTTGATACTTTACACACTACCCACGGTCGGGCTATTGCTTTTGCTACTGGTATCAAATTAGCCAATCCGGAACTTAATGTTATAGTCATTACTGGTGATGGAGATGGAGCTGCAATTGGTGGCAACCATCTAATACATGGAGGTAGGAGAAATATTGACCTAACTGTTGTTCTTATGAATAATCATATTTATGGGATGACCAGTGGCCAGTTTTCACCGATGACTCCCACCGGAGCAGATGCCACTACTACACCCTATGGTAATATAGACCAAAACTTTGATTTAGCCGAACTAACAAAGGCTTCGGGTGCTTCCTTTATTGCACGCGGTACTGCCTATAATACCCGTCAGCTTATTGAAATATTCAAAGACGGATTATTACACAAGGGATTTTCTTTTATAGAAGCAATTAGTCAGTGTCCTGTTAATTACGGTAGGAGAAATAATATGGATACTGCTCTTAAGATGCTAGATTGGCAGAAAGAGTCCTCGGTTAATATCAAAAAATGGGATAAACTTTCGAAAGAAGAAAAGAAAGGGAAGTTCCCTACTGGTGTAATATATAGAGAAGAAAAAAGAGAGTATACCGAAATGTATCAGGAAATAATCGATTCTGTGCAGGAGGAGGGCTAAGTATGGATAGATTCGAAGTTAGACTGAGTGGAGCCGGGGGACAGGGTATGATACTCGCTGGTATCATTATTGCTGAGTCTGCCCTACACGAAAAAGATCTAAATGTAACCCAAACCCAATCCTATGGACCTGAATCTCGGGGTGGTGCCAGCCGAGCAGAAGTTGTCTTAAGTAATAAGATTATAGATTTTCCTAAGGTAATTAAACCTGATATTTTAGTTGCCCTAACTCAAGAAGCTTATGATAAGTATAACCACGATGTAAAAGAAAGTGGTATCATTATTGTAGATGATAGTATTGAAACAAAGGAAGAAAATATTAAAACATATAAACTGCCCATATTTAATAAGGCAATCGAAGAAGTAGAGATGAAACTGTCTGCAAATATCTTGGTATTAGGTATTATTGATAATCTTTTACCACAGATAAGAACTCAGTCTCTGCAAAAGGCCATAAAAAAGAGAGTGCCTGAAAATACGATTGCTGTAAATATGAAGGCTTTTGCAGTTGGACAAGAACTGGCAAAAGGAGGGAAAATTGGTGAGTGATAAAGATCTTGAAAAGTTAGAACAAGAATGGAAAGAAAAGAAGTTTGATAAAACTGTTAATAGATTTGGACAGAGAAAAGAAGAATTTAAATCTGATTCTGGTCGACCCATTAAACCATTATATACACCATTAGACACCGAAGATATAGATTATGATGAAAAAATAAATTATCCCGGTCAATATCCCTTTACAAGAGGGGTTTATCCGACTATGTATCGTAGTAAACTGTGGACAATGCGCCAGTATGCAGGTTTTGGTAATGCGAAAGAAACTAATGAAAGATTTAGATATTTATTAGAACAGGGTCAAACCGGGCTTAGTGTGGCTTTTGACCTTCCTACCCAAATTGGCTATGATTCTGATCATCCTCTGGCACGAGGGGAAGTTGGCAAAGTCGGAGTAGCCATTGATACTCTAGCTGATATGGAGGTGCTTTTTGATCAGATCCCTTTAGATGAAGTTAGTACTTCAATGACAATCAATGCACCTGCTTCCGTATTATTGGCTATGTATAAGGTAGTAGCTGAAAAGCAGGGAATAAGTTCAGAGAAATTAGCAGGTACAATTCAAAATGATATCTTAAAAGAATACATTGCACGTGGGACATATATTTATCCACCCGAACCATCTCTTAGAATTATTACGGATATTTTTGATTACTGTTCAAAAGAAATGCCGAGGTGGAATACGATCAGTATAAGTGGTTATCATATTAGGGAAGCAGGTTCTGATGCTGTACAGGAACTAGCCTTTACGATTGCTGATGGTATAGAGTATGTTCAGGCAGCAGTTGATATTGGAATGGATGTTGATGATTTTGCTCCTAGACTTTCCTTTTTCTTCAATGCTCAAATGGACTTATTTGAAGAGATAGCTAAATTTAGAGCTGCTAGAAGACTCTGGGCAGAGATTATGGAAGAAAGATTTAATGCTAAAAAGGATAAGTCAAAGATGTTAAGATTCCACACCCAAACCGCAGGTTCAGCTTTAACAGCTCAACAACCGATGAACAATATTATGAGAGTCACTTTACAGGCTTTATCAGCTGTATTGGGTGGTACTCAATCGCTTCACACTAATTCTTATGATGAGGCATTAGGACTTCCGACTGAAGACTCTGTAAAAATAGCTTTAAGAACCCAACAAATATTAGCACATGAAACAGGTGCGGCTGATACTATTGATCCGATGGCGGGCTCTCATTATGTTGAAAAGATGACCGATGAACTGGTAGAAGAAGCCAGAGAATATATTGATAAGATTGATGACCTAGGTGGTATGGCTAAGGCAATTGAATCCGGCTATATTCAGAGGGAAATTCAAGAGAGTGCTTATCAAACTCAAAAGAAAATTGAAAATAAGGAAAAAGTCGTAGTAGGTGTAAATGAATTTACAGAAAAAGAAAGCAAAAAGGCCGAAAACTTGCTTAAAGTTGACCCTGAAGTAGAGAATCAGCAGATTAAGGGATTAAGTAAGGTTAAAGAAAAAAGAGATGATAAAAAAGTAAAAGAAAGTTTAAAGGCAGTAAGAGAAGCTGCTAAATCTGATAAAAATCTGATGTATCCGATTGTGGAAGCTGTGAAAGCTTATGCAACTTTAGGAGAAATCAGTGATATATTAAGAGAAGAATTCGGCGAATATGAAGCACAATATATTTAAGAGGGGAGGCCTGTAATCGTGGACAAAAAGATAAAAGTATTAGTAGCTAAACCGGGTTTAGATGGACATGATAGAGGGGCTAAAGTAATTGCCCGGGGCTTAAAAGAAGCAGGAATGGAAGTTGTTTATACAGGTTTAAGACAGACTCCTGAACAGATTGTAAGAAGTGCTGTTCAAGAAGATGTTGATGTAATAGGTTTAAGTATACTCTCCGGCGCTCATACTCATTTATTCCCGGAAATTATGAATAAATTAAAAGAGGCTGGCAGAGATAATATTACAGTAATTGCGGGAGGAATTATTCCAGAAGATGATCATGAAGAACTAAAGGAACTGGGAATAAAAGCTGTATTTGAACCAGGTACTCCAATTGCAAAGATCGTTGAATTTATAGAAAACGAGGTATAAAAAGAATGAAAGAAAGTATTGATAAATTATATGCAGATATTAAAAAAGGTAGTGAAATATCTATTGCTCGTGCAATTTCAATGGTAGAAGATGGCACGGAAAATGCATTACAATTAATGAAAAAAGTATATAAAAATGTGGACCCTGCATACATGGTTGGGATTTCAGGACCGCCTGGTTCTGGGAAAAGCACTTTAACCCAGAGAATAGTCCAACTTTGGCGTAAAAAAGATATTAAAATTGGCATCATTGCTATTGACCCCACCAGTCATTTTAGCGGTGGGGCTCTATTAGGTGATAGAATTAGGATGAATGAAATCTCTACTGATCCAGGTGTCTTTATCAGAAGTATGGCAACTAGAGGGTCCCTAGGTGGGCTTAATTCTTCAATCTATGATACAGTATTACTTTTCTCACTGGCTGGTTTTGATTATATAATAATTGAAACAGTCGGAGTTGGACAAAATGAGATAGACATAGTAAAATTAGCTGATACCACTATTTTTGTAACAGTGCCCGAAGCTGGTGATGAGATTCAAGCCTATAAAGCTGGCTTGATGGAAGTTGGTGATATTTTTATAGTTAATAAAGCTGACCGTCCAAAATCACACCAGATGGTCTTAACTATTGAACAACTTGTTTCCTTTAAAGAGGGTAAGGATATCTGGAAACCACCAGTATTATCAACTAATGCTTTAAAAAATGAAGGTATAAAGGATATCAATAAGTGGATTAATAAACACCATCAATATTTAAAAAATGAAGGTTTGCTGCAGTCTAACCGCAAAAAAGTTATAAAAACTCAGATGATAAATTTAATGGAAAAGACTTTAAATGAAAAATACATAAAACCTATTTTAGAAGATAAAAAATTTGCTGAATATGTAGATTTAATCTACAAAAAAGAGAAAGATCCTTACAGTACGGTAAAAAAATTACTATCGTTTGATTAAATAGAAAGGAAGGTTAGCACAATGAAAATTGATCATGTTGGCATAGCTGTCAGAAATATTGATGAGTCTTTAACCTTTTACAGAGATATTTTAGGATTAGAGGTTGAAGGTATTGAGGTGTTAGAAAACAGAGGTTTAAAGACTGCCTTTTTAAAAACGGGAGAAAGTGAAATAGAATTAATAGAACCTATTTCAGAAGATAGCACAGTTTATAAATTTTTAGAAAAGAAGGGAGAAGGTATACATCACCTGGCTCTAGAAGTAGATGATGTAGAAGATAAGATCGAAAGTATGAGTGAAAAAGGAACTACTTTTATAGGAGAAGCAAGTAAGGGAGCAGGCGGAAAGAAAATAATTTTTATACATCCAAAATCTACAAGTGGGGTACTAATGGAACTTTGTCAGCATGTGGAATAATTTCTTTAGATATTTAACTGAAAAATGACCGTTAATTAAAAAGACTTAAAATAATAGGAGCTTTAGATGTCATAATTTTAAAGCAATTTAGAATATTACTGCATGCTAAGTAGATGTATGAATTTATGGTTGTTGAAAGGAGGCAGGATTTAACTGTAAATAAAAAAATTTTGCGCTCACAACATTTTCGCTTTACAAATTTTGTTTTAGAACTTATATTATAGATTTTTTAAGATTAAAATAAAGACTATAAAAAATTTATAGTCTAACCTAAATAGGAGAGTGTTTAAATTGTCTAATGAAAAATATAATCCTTATCAAGAATTTATAGATACAATAGATGAAGCAGGCCAAAATTTAGGATTAGCCAGAGATGATTATAAAATATTAGAAAAGCCGGACCGTGAATTAAAAGTTTCGATACCTATAGAAAAAGATGATGGAAGTGTGGAAGTTTTTGATGGTTATCGTGTACAGCATAGTAATTCCCGTGGCCCATATAAAGGTGGTGTCCGTTACCATCATGATGTAGATATTGATGAAATCAGGGCATTAGCAGGTTGGATGACTTTGAAATGTTCATTAGTTGACATCCCTTATGGTGGAGCTAAAGGTGGAATTAAATGTGACCCGCGCGATTTATCTCAATCTGAACTTAAAAAGATTACCAGAAGATATACTACTATGATTGAACCCGTAATTGGAATAGATAAAGATATACCAGCCCCTGATGTTAATACAAATGCTCAAATAATGGGCTGGATTTATGATACTTATAGTATGATAAAAGGCCATAACATCCCTGGAATTGTAACTGGTAAACCTAGAATTATTGAAGGCTGTCTTGCTCGCGAAGGTGCTACTGGACGTGGTGTAATGATTACCGTAGTAAATCTCTTTAAAAAATTAGGTAAAGATCTTAGGGGTACTAAAGTAGCAATTCAAGGCTTTGGCAATGTAGGTCAAGTTGCTGCTGAACTACTTCAAGAAAAAGGCTGCAAAATTGTAGCTGTTAGTGATGTTTCGGGCGGTTTATATAATGAAGAAGGTTTAGATATTGTAAAATTAAGAGAATTTGTCGGTTCAGACCGTAAACATTTATCTGAGTATGAAAGAAAAGAAGACACAAAGAAAATTACAAATGGAGATCTTCTTAGAGCAGATGTTGATGTATTAATTCCAGCTGCCCTTGAAAATCAAATCAATGCTGAAGTTGCTAGAGATGTAAAAGCAAAATATATAGTAGAAGCAGCTAATGGTCCTACTACAAGAGAAGCTGACCAAATTTTAAAAGAAAAAGAAGTTGTTGTAATGCCTGATATTTTATCTAATGCAGGTGGAGTTATAGTATCTTACTTCGAATGGGTACAAAACAAAGAAGCATCCAGATGGGAAGATTCAAAAACAAATAGGAAGCTGCGAAAACTACTAACTGATGCATTTGAACAGGTTTGGCAAACATATGAAGATAAAAAGGTTAGCTTTAGAGAAGCAGCCTATATGGTAGCCTTAAATAGAATTGTAGAAACTAAAAAAATAAGAGGTATTTTTCCATAAATCGGCTACCTAAAAGTTTAAATACAATTTTTAAATGGGGGATAAGTAAAAATAAATAGACATTCACTAACTAATTAGGGGGAAATTAAAAAGATGGCCAAATCTACTGTTTATGAAAATGTTTTAAAACAGCTCGATAATGCAGCCAATGTATTGGAGCTCGATGAACAGATTAGAGAATTATTACAAGAGCCAATGAGAACTTTATCAGTTTCTATTCCAGTTAAACTCGATGATGGTAATATTCATGTATTTAAAGGATTCCGCTGCCAACATAATAATGTCTTAGGACCTACCAAAGGGGGTATTCGCTTTCATCCGCAAGTCTGTGAAGATGAAGTAAAAGCGCTGGCAGCCTGGATGACTTTCAAATGTTCTCTTGTAGGAATTCCTTATGGAGGAGCCAAAGGTGGTGTGATTGTTAATCCAAAAGAACTTTCCAGAAATGAGTTGGAAAGATTAAGTAGGGGATTTATTCAATCTATTTCTCCTATTATTGGTCCTGATAAAGATATACCTGCTCCTGATGTATATACAGATGCACAGGTTATGAGTTGGTTTATGGATGAATTTTCCAAGATTAAAGGAGTTAATACTCCCGGTCTTGTAACCGGGAAACCGGTTGTATTAGGAGGTTCATTCGGCCGACATTCTGCCACTGCTCGTGGTGTGATGTACACAGTAAGAGAAGCAGCTAAGGCAATTGGACTTGATCTTAAAGGTGCTACTGTAGCTGTACAGGGCTATGGTAATGCGGGTAGCTTTTCAGCTAAATTCTTAAGTGAATTAGGCTGTAAGATTGTAGCAGCAAATGATTCAAAAGGAGGCATTTACTGTGAAGATGGTTTTGACCCGGTTGCAGTAGCCAAACATAAAGAAGAAACTGGCAGTGTAAAAGGTTTTGAAGGTTGTGAAGAAATTTCTAACCAAGAACTGTTAACCATGGATGTAGATGTATTAGTTCCAGCTGCTTTAGAAAACCAAATTACAAAAGGAAATGCCGACAATATCCAGGCAAGAATGATAGCAGAAGCTGCCAATGGGCCTACAACTCCTGAAGCAGATGAAATTCTATTTAAAAAAGAAATAATGATCATACCTGATATTCTAGCTAATGCTGGTGGTGTAACCGTATCTTACTTTGAATGGGTACAAAACTTGGCTAATTATTACTGGTCCAAAGAAGAAGTTGATAGAAAATTAGAAGACATTATGGTTGATGCTTTTGAGAAAGTCTATAATACTCATGAAGAATTAGGTGTTAATATGAGAATCTCGGCCTTTATAGTTGCTATTAAAAGATTAACAGAAGCTATGGAAGCCAGAGGATGGGTTTATAATGGTGATAAAAACTGTTAACTATTTGTAAATATATAGAATAAGGGGCCGACCAGGCCCCTTTTTATAATATAAAAAATATATCTTTGCAATCATTAAGATTTTATTATAATATCATTTTGATAATAAAGAATTACAAGGAGGCTTAAACCAGTGGCCAAAGTAAAACTTACTGAAACGATATTAAGAGATGGACATCAATCGTTATTAGCAACTAGAATGGAAACAGATGAAATGCTGCCTGTATTAGAAGAGATGGATAAATTAGGTTACCATTCCCTGGAGGTCTGGGGAGGAGCCACTTTTGACAGCTGTATAAGATATTTAGACGAAGACCCGTGGGAAAGACTTAGAAAGTTTAAAGAGAAGGCGAAAAACACACCACTTCAGATGCTTTTAAGAGGGCAAAACATCTTAGGCTATAAACATTATCCTGATGATGTATTAGAAAAATTTGTGGAAAAGTCTATTCAAAATGGTATTGATATCATAAGGATTTTTGATGCTTTAAATGATGTACGAAACCTTAAAAAAGCTATTGAATTTACTAATAAATATGGGGGACATGCTCAAGGCACAATTGTTTATACTACAAGTCCTTTACATGATATTGACCATTATATAGACACTGCCAAAGAAGTTGAAAGGATGGGGGCAGATTCACTTTGTCTTAAAGATATGGCAGGGCTTTTACCACCTTTTGAAGCATATGATTTAATTAAAAAATTAAAAAATGAAATAAGTATCCCGATTCAACTACATGCTCATAATACAACCGGTATGGCTTCAATGACATACTTAAAGGCTATAGAAGCCGGTGTAGATGTTATTGATACCGCTCTTTCTGCGTTGGGATCGGGTAGTTCACAACCACCCACAGAACCCTTTATTTATGTATTAAAAGAAAGTCAATATGATACGGGAATTGATTTTGATAAAGTTAATGAAATTAATGAATACTTTAGAAAGATCAGAGATAATAAAAAGGAATTCTTAGGTTCATATGGGGTAGATCCCCGGGTATTAAAAAGTCAAATTCCGGGTGGTATGCTTTCTAATTTAAGAAATCAATTGAAAGATCAAAATATGTTTGATAAATATGATGAAGTATTAAAAGAAGTACCTAAGGTAAGAGCAGAGATGGGTTATCCTCCTTTAGTAACCCCCACCAGTCAGATTATTGGAATCCAGGCTGTATTCAATGTAGCAACTGGCAAAAGATATAGTGTAGTATCCAAAGAAATTAAAAATTATATTAAGGGTCAGTATGGTAAACCACCAGGACCTATTGATGAAGACTTAAAGAAACAGATTTTAAAGGGAGAAAGTGTAATTGAGGGTAGATATGCAGATCAGCTAGAACCAGCTTTAGATAAATATCGAGAGGAAATAGATAAATATATTCAACAGGAAGAGGATGTATTAACTTACGCATTATTTCCCTCTGTAGCAGAAAATTTTTTTAAAAAAAGGATTAGTTAAGTGTAAGGAGGAGAATTAATTTGGATTTAACTGCTGTAAATCAAGAAAAGTTAGCAAAGCTTAATAATGAAAAGGTAAAAAGTCTTCTTGAATTTGCTGTTGATCTTTGTAAACCAGCCAAAATATCTGTTATAGATGACAGCCAAGAAGATATCCAATATGTAAGGGATTTAGCCCTTGAAACCGGTGAAGAAAAACCTCTTGATATGGAGGGACATACTGTTCATTTCGATGGTTATCATGACCAAGCAAGGGATAAAGTGAACACCCGATATTTAGTAGAAGAAGATTTAGACTTAGGTCTAGACATCAATACAATTGATCGTGAGGAAGGACTAGATGAAATCTTTTCATACTTAAAAGGTAGTATGAAAGGCAAAGAGATGTTAGTTCGATTTTTTTCACTAGGCCCTAATCAATCTGATTTTAGTATTCCAGCTATGCAGATTACTGATTCTAGTTATGTAGCACATAGCGAAGATATTTTATATAGACAAGGTTATGAAGATTTTAAGAAGTTAAAAGGTTCTAAAGACTTCTTCTTTTTCCTGCATTCAGCTGGTCGCTTAGAAAATGGAGTCAGTGCTGATATAGATAAAAGAAGAATATATATAGACTTAAAAAAAGATTGCGTCTATTCTGTTAATAATCAATATGCTGGAAATAGTCTCGGACTTAAAAAGTTAGCTTTCAGATTAGCAATTAGAAGGGCTGTTAAAGAAGGCTGGATGGCTGAGCATATGTTTATTTCTGGTGTTAATGGACCGGCTGATAGAAAAACTTATTTTACTGGAGCTTTTCCTTCCAGTTGTGGAAAAACAAGTACAGCTATGATACCGGGGCATACCATTGTGGGGGATGATATTGCCTATTTAAAATTAAAGGGTAAAGATGTGAGAGCGGTCAATGTAGAAAATGGTGCTTTTGGTATTATTAGAGATGTAAATCCAGATGATGACCCTGTTATTTATAAAACGTTAACTACATCCAGAGAGTTAATATTTTCAAATGTCTTAGTCAAAGACGGCAAACCATATTGGCTTGGGATGGGTAAAGAATTACCTAAAAAAGGAATTAACTTCTCGGGTGAATGGTATCAGGGAAAAACAGATGAAAAAGGAAATGAAATTCCACCTGCCCACAAGAATGCCAGATATACAATACGAATCAGTGATCTTGAAAATTGTGATGAAAATTATGATAAAAAAGAAGGAGTACCAATCAGAGGAATGATTTTTGGGGGAAGAGATTCCGACACTTCTGTCCCAGTAGCAGAAACCTTAGACTGGGCCCATGGAGTTTTTATGGCTTCTTCTTTAGAATCTGAAACTACCTCTGCTACTTTAGATAAACAGGGTGAAAGAAAACATAATCCCATGGCTAATTTGGATTTTCTTTCAGTACCAATTAGCGACTATATTAATAATTACTTGCAGTTTGGTCAAAAGGCTAAAAATCAACCTAGTATATTTACAGTAAATTACTTTTTAAAAGATCCGGAAAGTGGAGAATACTTAAATGGAATGTTAGCTAAAAAGATCTGGATGCTCTGGATGGAAAAAAGGGTACATGGGGAAGTAAAGGCTATTAAATCACCGGTTGGTTACTTACCATATTATGAAGATTTAAGACAGTTATTTGCCCGCTATTTGAGTTTTGACTATACGGAAATAAGTTATGTCGAGCAGTTCTCTATTAGAGTAGAAAATTACTTAGCTAAGTTCAATAGAATTAAAAAAGCATTCAAAGATATACCTAATCTACCACAAGAATTTGATGAAGAATTAAATGAACAGATCGAGAGATTAAAAGCTGCTCGCAAAAAATATAGTGACAGTGAAATCTCACCGTTTAAATTAAAAAATTACTAGAGGGGGAAAAATACTTTGGAATTATCAAAAAAAGCTAAAAAAATTAGTGAATCGTTAACTTTTGCAATTATTGCAAAGGCAAATGAATTGAGAGAAAAAGGTGAAAATGTTATTGACTTTGGTGCGGGAGAACCTGATTTTGAGACCCCTAAATATATTTGTGATAAAGCTAAAGAGGCCTTAGATAAAGGTTTTACTAAATATACAAGCACTTCTGGTTATCCCGATCTTAAAGAAGGAATTATTGATAAATATCAAAGAGATAATAATTTAGACTATCAAAAAGATCAAATTATTGTTTCAAATGGAGCAAAACATTCTATATATAATAGTTTTCAAGCACTTCTGAATCCAGGGGATGAAGTAGTTGTGCCTTCCCCTTATTGGGTTAGCTATCCAGAATCCATAAAAATGGCTGGAGGTAGACCTGTATATTTAGAAACAAAAGAAGAAGATAATTTCAAGATTAATATTAAAGACTTTAAAAGGGTTATTAATGAAAACACAAAAGCATTAATGCTCAATAGTCCAAGTAATCCAACTGGTAGTGTTTATTCTAAAAAGGAATTAGAAAAAATTGCAGAAGTGGTTGTTGAAAATGAGATATTTGTGGTGGCTGATGAAATTTATGAAAAGATAGTATATGATGATAACGAACACATTAGTATTGCTTCTTTGAATGAAGATATTAAAGATCTAACTGTTGTAATTAATGGAGTTTCGAAGGCATATTCCATGACAGGTTGGAGAATAGGTTATGCTGCCGCTAATAAAGAAATTGTAAAAATAATGACCAATATCCAGAGCCATTCTACTTCTAATCCCAATTCTATTGCTCAATATGCAAGTAATGCAGGGTTAAGAGGTGACCATAGTTTCATAAAAGAAAGGCGAGATATATTTTCTAAAAGAAGAGATTATATGTATGAAAAAATTAATTCTATTGATGGGGTCTCTTGCTTAAAACCTAAAGGTGCTTTTTATATATTAATGAATATTGAAAAATTAATTGGGAAAAAACATGAAAGTGATAAAATTGAAGATTCTTTTGGATTTTCTGAGATTTTAATAGAAAAAAAGAAAGTGACTACTGTTCCAGGAGTAGCCTTTGGAGCTGATAATTTTGTCAGATTATCATATGCAAACTCTTTAGAAAATATTAAAAAAGGACTCGATAGAGTAGAAGAATTTGTAAGGGAACTTAATTAAAAACTAATTTATTTTTAGCAAGATAAGATAATTATATTATGACACATATAGAGGTTATTATCTCTTAAAAGCATGAGATAAGATCTATATGTGTCTTTTTTATTTTAATATTTTTTTAATACATTATTATAAATATCGTAAAAGTTATAAGATAATGTTAAGGACCTTGATGATAATAGACCGTATGATCAAAATATTGCAGAGCTATAATATCAATATTTTACGATAAAATGCAAAAAAACAAAGAACAGTGAGTTTTAGTTAATAAATAAAGACAAATCTATCATTGACTATGTTTAATAATAGGTCTATAATTGAGTTACAAAATAGAAAATAATTTAAATAGATATATTAATGTTCGAGAAATATTTTTTAAACATAATATTTCATTCTTGCTCCCCGATAATTAATATTTTATGTTGGGAGTGAACAATATGAAACATTTAAATACAGTAGATGCATTTTTATTATTAGAGAGTACAGATTATAAGAAGTATTGGATGAAAGATAAGAACGATCAATGCAAATTGCTTTGCATGATTAGAGAATTAATATAATCAAATATACTTTTTAATACTATTTACCCTTTTGTTATTTAAACAGGAGGGTATTTTTTATTTAGTTAAAAAAATTAAAATATATTAATATTGACATTAATAATATTAATATATTTAATAAAATTATCTTTAAAATAGGTAAAAAATGGCTTAAAAATAAACAAAAGTGCATTATTTTAATAAAAAAATTAAATATTTTAAAATAAATATTAAAAACATTAAAATATTACTTGACAATATTAATATATTTGTTTATAATGATAATAGATTAAGAAAAAGGGAGGTGAAAAAAATTGAGAAAAACAAATCAAAAATATCAAATGTTGGAAAACAGGAATCAAAGAAGAGAAATAAAGTTAAATAAAAGAAATAAGAGAATTACTGATGAGTATATAAACCAGTACTTCTAAAAAATAAAAAATGTAAAAAAGAAAGGAGGCAAAAAGATGTTGGCAAAGATTAATGAATTTTTTTCAATAGAGAGTAAAGATTATAAAAAGATAAATAAAGGACAGCTACAGCAAAAAAGAAGAATGGAAGAATACAGAAGCGAAATTATATAAAAAATAAAAGAAGGGGATGAATAAAATGTTTAAAAAATTAAATGGTTTCTTTTCGATAGAAAGTAATGATTATAAGAAGCATAACAAAGAAAGACTTCATCGAAATACTAAGATGGAAGAGTACCGAAGCGAGATAATGTAAAGCCAGGTCAAAATAAAAAGTAAAGGGGGAAAAATAATGTATAAAAAATTAAATAATTTCTTTTCAATAGATAATAACGATTACCAAAAGTTAAGAAAAGAGAGGCTTCACCAAAATTCAAGAATAGAAAAATATAGAAGTGAAATTCTCTAAATTAATCCAAATCTAAAATATAATGAGGAGGTATAAATATTAATGATGGATTTAAGAATATATATTAAAAAACAAATTGATGATTATCAAAGAGAAAATAAAAATAACTGCATAAGGATAAACCACATTGCAATTAGAAAAAAATAAAAGAATGGAGGTGCCAAAAATGGTGGTTACTAAAGCACCTTATGTAGTAGAAACAAAAAATAAAGAGTTTTTTTAAAAGTCCCTTTGTATTTAAAAAATACAAAAAGGGGCTTTTTTTAATTTGGAGTACTTGTTCTCATCATATATTTATCCTATAATTAAAATAATAATAAAATTAAGAGGTGATATTTGTGAAATCTGTTAGAGAATATTTGTGGTTTAATACTAATGAAAGAGTAGAATTGATTAATATAACTAATAAAGTAAGAAAAATTGTTAAAGATAGCGGTATTAAAGAAGGTATGTGTCTGGTTAATGCTATGCATATTACGGCTAGCGTTTTTATAAATGATGATGAATCAGGTTTACATAATGATTATAAAAAATGGTTAGAAGAATTAGCTCCTCATGAACCTATTTCGCAATATGAACATAACGGATTTGAAGAAAATGCTGATGCTCATTTAAAAAGACAGATAATGGGTAGAGAAGTAGTGGTAGCAATTACTGAAGGAGAATTGGACTTTGGTCCCTGGGAACAGATCTTTTATGGAGAATTTGATGGCAAAAGAAGAAAAAGAGTTCTCGTGAAGGTGATTGGAGAGTAATGCTATTAGCAATTCAAAAAATAATTTCATCGTTGATAACATTACCGGGTATATTTTTAGTAGCTAATTTAATTATTTTTATTTACCTTATAAAAATAAGCTGGTCTAGTTTAATAAAAGTTATTTCAGCTTTAACCCTTATTATTATGGTGGTTACATTTACTGGAATTGGCGTCCATTTCCTTGTTATTCCACTCGAAAATTATGCTACTGAAATCAGTGGGTTTTCTGAAAATCAGATAAAAAAGGTGCCAATTGTTGTATTAGGCGGTGGAATCCATTATAATGTTAATGGTAATCAAAGTGAATTATCTTCGATTAGTCGTGATAGACTATTAAAAGGAGTTTTAATTGCCCGCGAAAATGATATGCCCTTAATCTATACAGGTGGAGTTGGAGTGGGTTATGAAAAAACAAGTGAGGCAGATATAGCTAAAAAGTTTGTAAATAATTTTAATAATATTGAGTTTATTCAGGAAAAAGAAGCACAGACAACTTATGAAAATGGCCTTGAAATTAAAAAGTGGTTAAAAGAAAATCAATATGATCAAATTTATTTAGTAACCTCAGCTATTCACATGAAGAGATCAATTGGAGTTTTTGATAAGCTAGATATAAATTACATACCAGTTGTATCCAATTATACATATAGCCACAGATTATCCTGGCTCGATTATTTACCAAACCAGGGTTGTTTACGAGCCAATATGCAGGCCGTTCATGAATGGATAGGGTTGGTATGGTATAGGATAAATAGCAGATTATAAAATATTTAAGGAGGTAGTTAAATGAGTGCAGATTTACACATTCACACCACCTATTCGGATGGTAGCTTTACACCTCAAGAAATAGTTGATAAAGCTATTGATAAAGGTTTTAATACTATCGCTATTTCTGATCATGATACTCTTGATGGTATTAAACCAGCTTTAAAATATGCTGAAAATAAAGATTTAGAGGTTATACCAGCAATAGAATTTTCAACATTTAGAGGTAAAGCAGAAATTCATGTATTAGGTTATTTTATTGATTATGAAGATGAAAGTTTAAAAAAGCAAGTTAAAAAGATTTATGATGCTAGAAAATTAAGAGCAAAAAAGATGGTTGAACTACTTAATAAAGAAGGACTAAAGATGTCTTTTGCGGAGCTTAAGGAAGTGGCAGGTGATGATTATATAGGTAGACCCCATATTGCCCAGCTTATGATCCAAAAGGGCTATATAAGTGAGATGGGAGAAGCATTTACCGAACAATATATTGGTAATGGGGGAAATGCTTATGTTAAAAAATATAAGATAAGTCCCAAAGAAGCTATAAAACTTATCTTAGATAGTGGAGGTATACCAGTTTTAGCTCATCCAATTTTTATTAATCATGGGGAACCTTTAAAAGAAGATGATATTAAAGAATTAAAGGACAGTGGTTTGTTGGGTGTTGAAGTATACCACTCAAAACAATCTGAAAAAGACTCTCAATACTATAAAAGTATTGCAGAAAAATTAGATCTTTTAATTACTGGCGGTTCAGATTTTCACGGAGAGAATTCTCCCGGTGTGCATTTAGGAGAAATATGTTTACAAGATAAGCATGTAAAAAGATTAAAAGAATCAGTATAATTTTTTTTGAAATTAAAGAGGATTATAAGAGTGTTTATAGTATATATTATTAGAGTGTTAATAAACAGGAGGTATTAAATCAAAAAATGATAGAACCACATGGCGGAAATCTAGTCAACAAGATCGTTGACAATTCAGGTAAAGAAGAACTTTTAGCTGCAGCAGAAGAAATGTATCATTTAAAATTAAGTGAAAGAGATTTAGTTGAAGCAGAAAATATCGCAACAGGCTTATACAGTCCAATTGAAGGTTTTATGAGCAAAGAGGACTATAAGAGTGTAGTCGAAAATATGCGCTTATCAGATGGTACAGTGTGGACAATTCCGGTAGTATTAGGAGTAGATGCCAAAGATGCCGAAAATATTAAAGAAGGTAAGAGAATTGCTTTAACAGATAAATCAGAACAGGTTTATGCTGTTATGGATGTTGAAGAAATTTATCAATATGATGAGGAAAAGGAAGCTGAAATGGTTTATAAAACCGATTCTTCAGAACACCCTGGTGTAAAAAATGTTTATGAGAGAGGCGATTATCACTTAGGTGGAGATATACATTTAATTAAAAGAATCGAACATGATAAATTTAATGAATATAGATTAGATCCTAAGGATGTTAGGGAACATATTGAAAATAAAGGATGGGACAGAGTTGTAGGTTTCCAAACGAGAAATCCTATTCATAGAGCTCATGAATATCTTCAAAAATGTTCTTTAGAAATAGTAGATGGTCTTTTACTTTCACCATTAGTAGGTGAAACAAAGAGCAGTGATATTCCTGTAGAATATAGAATTGAAAGTTATGAAGTTGTTATGGATAAGATATATCCAAAGGGAAGAGTCTTCTTATCAGTATTTCCGGCCGCAATGAGATATGCTGGCCCTAGAGAGGCAGTATTTCACTCTCTCTGCCGCAAAAATTATGGGTGCACCCATTTTATAGTTGGAAGAGATCATGCTGGTGTAGGAGACTATTATGGAACTTATGAAGCACAGGAAATGTTTGATAACTTTACACAAGAAGAAATAGGAATTACACCCTTAAGATTTGAATATTCTTTTTACTGTAAGAAATGTAAGTCAATGGCAACAACTAAGACCTGTCCTCATGACAGTGAACACCATATTGGTTTAAGTGGTACAAAAGTAAGAAGATTGCTTAGAGAAGGTAAAAGACCACCTGAAGAAATGACAAGACCTGAAGTATCTGATGTATTAATTAGAGGAATGGCAGAAACCGAATAATAAATATTGAAAGGGGCAATTAACAATGGATAAAAGAGCTAAAGGAGTTACAGTTTGGTTTACAGGTTTAAGTGGAGCAGGTAAAACAACCGTTGCTTTAGAAGTAGAAAGACAATTAAAGGATAAAGGTTACTATACACAGCGTTTAGATGGAGATATTGTAAGAGAGAAGTTGACTAAAGATTTAGGATTTACAAAGGAAGATAGAAATAAAAATATTGAAAGAAATACATTTGTAGCTAAAATACTAACAGATAATGATGTAATTACATTATGTTCATTTATTTCACCATATAAATCTGCTAGAAACTATGCACGAGAAGAAATTAGTGAAGTGGGAGAATTTGTGGAAGTATTTGTGAATACTCCCCTGGAAGTTTGTGAAGAAAGAGATGTCAAAGGTTTATACAAACAGGCGAGAGAAGGTAAAATTGATAACTTTACTGGTATCTCAGATCCATATGAAGAACCAGAAAATCCAGATGTTGAATTAAAAACAGATCAAGAAACTATAAAAGAGAGTGCAGAAGTTGTAATTAACCATCTTGAAGAAAATGGAATTTTATTAAATGAATAATTTAAGTTGGAGGTTTTAAAATGGGAGATAATAAAGCTACGATTAAAATCCCCAGAAATCTGTATAATAATCTAAACCAGATTATAAAGAATTCAGGTTTTAATAGTGTGACTGAATTTATTGTTTATGTATTAAGAGATTTAGTTTCAAACCATAAAATGAGTGATGAAGAGATTACTGAGTCACGACAGCAATTATCGAATGAAGAAGTAAAGATGATAAAAAAGAGACTTAAAAGTTTAGGTTACCTGGATTAAATTTAATATTTTAATTAGATATGATATAATAATTAGCAAATAATAAAGACAAAGGTGGGTGAACTAAATGAAATTTTTTATTGATACTGCAAATTTAGAAGAAATTAAAACCGCTGAAAGTTTTGGTATTTTAGATGGCGTAACAACCAATCCTTCCCTAGTTTCCAAAGAAGGAGATATAGATTTTCATACTAGGATTAAAGAAATATGTGAAATAGTTGATGGGCCAGTAAGTGCTGAAGTAGTAAGTATAGATACGGAAGGAATGATTGAGGAAGCAAGAGAGCTTGCTCAACTTGCTTCTAATGTTGTAGTTAAGATACCGATGACTATTGACGGATTAAAAGCGGTTAAAACATTATCAAAAGAAGGTATTAAAACAAATGTTACATTAATGTTTTCTGCTAATCAAGCATTATTGGCTGCCAAAGCAGGAGCAACCTTTGCTAGTCCTTTTATAGGCAGATTAGATGATAGAGCCCATGAAGGAATGGATCTCATTAAAGACATGAGAACTATTTATGATAATTATGGTTTTGATACTCAAATTCTAGCCGCTAGTATAAGGCATCCTTTGCATGTAAAACAAGCTGCTAAAGCAGGTGCTGATATTGCAACAATACCTTATAGTGTTATAGAAAAAATGTCTAAACATCCACTGACAGATTCTGGTTTAGAAAGATTTTTAAGTGATTGGAAGAAGTTTAAAGAACAAAATTAAAAAAACATTGAAATTAAATGATACCGGTGGTTTTTACCCACCGGTTTTGTATTAAAGGCTGTAATATATTATAATATAGTTACCAGATAAAAAAAGAGGTATATATTATGAGATTATTACAGAAAGTAATTAGAATCATTCGATTTTTTAGAGATAAAAATGTTCCTTTCCACAAAAAATTTCTGCTAGCATTACCGTTAATATATTTAGTTATACCGTATGATTTTATAGGCGACTTTTTGCCCTTTTTAGGACAGTTAGATGATATTGCAGTTTTTGTTATTATGTGGCCTTTTCTTAGTAGTATGATGAATGAGTATCAAAAAACTGATAATGATAGCAAGGAAAATATAGATAAATCTGATTCAATAGATTTGAATAAAAATGATTATGAAATAAATTAGTTAACTATAAAGAACCTGAGAGGGTTCTCTTTTTTTATCTAAAAAAAGGAACCCCAAAAAGGGTTCCTTTAAATGCCAATATAAAATGTTTTTTCCTAATTATTTAGCCACAATGTGACCATCCACAGTTTCGGCAGACAGAGCATCCACCTTCATGTTCAAGTTCGTGTCCACATTCTGGACAAGCTGATCCGTTTGTATATGGATCAACATTATTATCTATTTGAGGACTGCTTTCAATTTTTGTATCTTCCGCTTCAATATCAATACTAATTTTTTTACTTATTTCTTCTTCATCATATTTTTCTAAGGCACGTCCAATTGCATCAGGACAGGATAAGTTATGAACATCTTTTCTGATCATGGCAGCTTCACATCTAATACCTCTTAACTGATCAACAACTTCTTCAATAGCAACTCCACTTCTTAAGGCAAGTGAGGCTAATCTAGAGATTGCTTCTGATTGAGCATGGCAGCCACCGCCTTTACCTGTGGTAGTAAATACTTCATTAATGCCTTTTTGATCGGAATTAATTGTAATATATAGTTTGCCACAACCAATTTTAGTTTTTTCAGTTGTACCATAAGTAATCTTAGGACGAGGTCTTTTTGTTTTTCTATCATGCTTTTCTTGTTGTTCTTCATCGCTAGAAGTGGAAAGAACTTGTTCACTTCTACTACCATCTCTATAGATTGTAACACCTTTACAATTTAGTTCATGAGCCATTTCATATACTTCTTTGACATCATCTACAGATGCTGAATTTCTAAAATTAACTGTCTTACTTACAGCATTATCTACTGATTTCTGGAAGGCAGCTTGCATTTTAATATGCCATTCCGGTTCGATATCATGTGCTGTAACAAAGATTCTTTTTACATCTTCCGGGATTTCATCCATATGCTGGATTGAATTATTTTTAGCTACTTTTTCCATTAACTCTTCTGAATAAAAGCCTCTTTCTTTAGCTATTTCTTCGAAAATAGGATGAGTTTCTATTAATACATCATCTAAGATGTGTCTTTCATAATTAATTGCAAATAATGGTTCAATACCACTGCTAACACCAGCTATAATACTAATTGTTCCGGTCGGTGCAATAGTAGTAGTAGTAGCATTTCTCATTGGCTTATCATAAACACTACCTTCAATATTTGGGAAGGCCCCTCTTTTTTTAGCTATATTAGAAGATTCATCATGGGATACTTCTTCAATAAAGGACATTATATCTTCACCTAATTTAACCGCTTCTTCACTGTTATAAGGAATTTTAAGGCGTATTAGCAGATCACTCCATCCCATAACCCCTAAACCGATCTTTCTATTACCTTGAACCATTTCTTCAATTTTTTCTAAAGGATGATTATTCATATCTATTACATTATCTAAAAATCTTACAGCTTTCCGAACTGTATTTTCTAGTTTGTTATAATCTATCCGATAATCTCCATCTCCCTTTTTAGTCATGTGAGCCAGATTAATGGACCCTAAATTACATGCTTCAAAAGGTAATAAAGGCTGTTCACCACACGGGTTTGTACTTTCAATTTCCCCTACATTGGGAGTAGGATTATGACGGTTAATTTCATCTAAGAAAATAATACCTGGTTCCCCGTTTGTATGAGCCATATATACAATCTTTTCAAATACTTCTCTTGCATTTAACTTGGCAGTAACTTTATTATTATGAGGATTAACTAGGTCATAAAACTCATCTTTTTCTACTGCTTTCATAAATTCATCAGTTACCGCTACAGAAATGTTAAAATTATTTAACATATCTTCATCTTCTTTTGCTGTAATGAAGTCCATAATATCAGGATGGTCTACTCTTAAGATACCCATATTGGCTCCCCTTCTTTTACCACCCTGTTTTACTATATCGGTTGCTTTATCGAATATCTTCATAAAAGAAAGTGGTCCAGAAGCTACACCACCAGTTGTTTTAACAATATCATTTTTGGGTCTTAATCTAGAAAAACTAAAACCAGTGCCACCCCCGCTTTTATGTATTAATGCGGAGTTTTTTAGTGAATCAAAAATGCCCTCCATGCTGTCTTCAACTGGTAGGACAAAACAGGCACTCAATTGCTGCAGATCATTATCTGCATTCATTAAGGTTGGTGAATTGGGCAAAAAATCTAAACTTGTCATTAGGTTATAGAAATCTTTTCGATCTTCTTTTACATCTTCTCCATATTCCTTATTAGCTTGTGCAATATTTGTAGCTACTCTGTCGAACATGCCTTCGGGATCTTCGATTAATTCCCCTTCTTTATCTCTTTTTAGGTATCTGGCTTTTAATACTTTAAGAGCGTTTTGTGTTAAATTTATAGATTTTTCTTCTGACATAAACTCACCTCAAATTTCTATTATTAAATTTCGTGTATATTATTATAGCACTAACTATCTAAAAAATAAAGGGAAATGATGAGGAGTATTTTAATTATTATTTTCACTTTTTAATTAGAAAGGAGGATTTAATATTAAATTGTTTAATATAGAAATAAGGAAAGTATTATTATAATACAATAAGGAGGAACATTATTATGCTAAGTGATAAATTTAATGTAATAGAAATGTTAGAGATGGCTAAGGAAATTGAAGATAGGGGATATAGACTTTATTCTACCCATGCTAAAGAAATGGATGATCCTAAGCTCAAAAAAATATTTAATAAGCTTGCTTCTGATGAAAAAGACCATTATAATACCTTTGATAAGTTAGAAAAAGAATATAAAGATAAAGAACAAAAAGATTATAGTTACTTAGAAAGAGTTGAAGTAAATGACTATCTACAGAGTTTAGTTCAATTTGAAGTCTTTCCAAAAGGTGAATCGCAAGAATTAAAGGGAATGGGAACCCTAGAGGTATTAGATAGAGCAATTCAATCTGAAAAAGATTCAATACTTTTATATAGAGAACTTATTCCTTATAATGAAGACAAAACCAAAGAAGTATTAGAAAGATTAATTGAAGAGGAAAAAGAACATTATGTAAGTTTAGTAAACTATAGAAAAGAAATAGTTAACTAAATATATTATCTATGGGAAATTAATAAATTTGTTAAAGTAGAGAATTGAAGGTGTAATTAATGGAATGGTTTGTTAACTTATTCTCAAAAAATAGAAAAAACAAAGATATTCTTTATAGGGAGTTTAATTTTAGCTTTTGTTTAAAGTTATTTACATTAATGGTTTTGGCCGGGATATTTTTTGATAATCCGGCTAATTCCATTAATTTTTCTGTATATCCCCTTGAAGAAGCGGTAAGATTAAATTTGCGTCCACCTGTCATTATTTTATCAGGTATGATTCTAGGACCTATTTGGGGTTCAGTTACAGGTGGCTTTATAGATATATTTTCTTTTTTTATTTGGCATAGTGATATGGACTATATGGTTATTTTTACTTTGTTATCGATGTTAAGAGGATTTATAGCGGGTTATATTTTTAACTATTTTTATACAAACTTTAATATTAAATCAGTTTTAAAATCTATAGCAATACCACATATAATGATATCTGCATTAATAATACCGATTGTTCTAAATTATAAGTACCAAGTAAATTTTATTAGTAATGTAGTGGTTAGATTATTGATTCATTTTTTTACAATTCCGCTTTTTACCCTTATATTTTATTACATACTAAAAAGTTTGAAAAAATCTAAAGACCTTAAATCATTACATGAAAAATTAAAATCCATGTTAAAAATTGATGATTTAACAGGCTTATCTAATCGAAGACATTTTATGGATTTTTTAAATAAGATGTTTTCTTTATCTAAAAGACATGATCATTCTTTAACTCTATTAATGGCTGACTTAGATAATTTTAAAAATATTAATGATAATTATGGTCATCATAAAGGGGACGAATTTTTAAAAGCAGTTGGGGAAATATTGAAAAGGAAAACCAGAAATGAAGATTTAGCTGCCCGGATAGGAGGAGATGAATTCATGATACTCCTGCCTGAAACTAATATTAATGAGGCAATTAATATTGCCGACCGGATAAAGAGATGTGTTGCTAATATAGATATACTCTCTGATAATATAAGTAATACTATAAGCATTGGGGCAGCAGAGCTTAATAGAGATGATGATGTAGAGAGTTTTTTAAAGAGAGCTGATGATTCACTCTACAAAGCTAAAGAAAATGGTAGAGATAGAGTAGAGACCTTTAATATAGATTATATCCAAGGATCAAAAGAGTTAGAACTCTCCTAAAAATTTGGGTTCAGGTTTAAGCTTAACTCCTGAGATTTTATATACTTCTTTTTGTATTTTTTGTATTAGAGTAACGATGTCTTTGGCAGTAGCATTACCTTTATTTACAATGAAGCCGGCATGTTTTTTTGATACTTGGGCTCCACCGATTTGATATCCTTTCATATCTGCTTTTTCAATTAATGGACCAGTATAATGCCCTTCTGGTCTTTTAAAAGAACTACCAGCACTAGGATATTCAAGGGGCTGTTTATTTTCTCTTTTTTGGTTTAATTCATTCATTTTTGCAATAATTTTATCTTTTTTACCTTTTTGTAATTTTAACAAAGCATCAAATATTATATAATTATTATCTTGAAAGATACTATTTCTATAAGATAGTTTTAATTTATTTTTAGGTAAAACTACTTTATGGCCATTTTCATCAAAAGCTGAAACTTCTTTTATTACATCATTCATTTCTCCACCATAAGCACCCGCGTTCATAAAAACAGCGCCGCCTAGAGAGCCAGGTATGCCACTAGCAAATTCAAAACCGGTGAGAGAATTTTCTTTGGCAACTTCTGCTATATCTTTGAGAGTAGCACCACTTTGAGCTAGAATTTTGTTTCCTTTTACAGAAATTTCATTTAAGTGGCCGGTATAGATAATTATTCCTCTATAACCTTTGTCACCTACTATAATATTACTACCTTTACCAAGTACAAAGTGACGTTTATCAACCTTATTAATAATCTTAGTTAGTTCTCTTAATGAATCTTCATTTTGTGGAATTAAAAATATATCAGCTGGACCCCCAACATTAAAGGTAGTATATTCTTTTAAGGGTACATTTTTTTTGACTTTTAAATCTTTTATTTTATTTAATCTGTCTATAATGTTTTTCATTATTTACACCTCTAAAAAGAATTTTATCATAAAATATATATAACACCAAATAAATTTGGTGGTAAAATCTGTGTTAATTACACTCCAATAGTTGTCATTAGTGGAAACTTAGTACAAATTGTTTAAAGGAATTTTTGTATTTGTAAAGAATTAGTAATAAGAAGAGTTTTTTTGTTAATATCTGATGGCATATATATTAATAAACAAAGTGTAATATAATACTAGATGAGCCTAAAAAATGAGCTTAGCCGACCTTCGTGTACGTGACCTAGCTTAGTCATAAAACACATTAAAGAAACGAAGGGAGGCTATAATCATGAAGAAGTGGTTAGTAGCTATATTAACTGGACTTATGACTTTTGCTTCAACAATAGCCGCATTGGCTGAT
>Ga0209925_1000001_pt1 | contig 170447 bp, 159 predicted proteins | sample SalPonR2_A_D1_MG_FD_185702 | JGI IMG/M metagenome (GOLD analysis project Ga0209925, IMG submission 185702) | Salt pond soil microbial communities from South San Francisco under conditions of wetland restoration - Salt Pond MetaG R2_A_D1_MG... ... | reverse complement strand
AGAAGAAAAATATGATGAAATTGACTATATTAATTCTGGTTATATTACTATCGATGAAGTATCAGTTGGAAAACATCATAAATATTTAACAGTTGTTTTAGACTTCATTACCGGCCACGTAATCTGGGTCGGTAAGAATAGATGATTTAAAACCCTAGATGAACTTTTTAACATTAAAGCTATAACTATGGATAGATGAGATCCTTATATTAAAGTGATAAACAACTGTTGTCCACATGCAGTTATTGTCTTTGATAAATTACATATTATTGCTAAGTTCAATAACACAATAGATCAGGTCCGTAGAGATGAACAAAATCGTAATAATTTAAGTAAACAAGAAACTCTCACTTTAAAACATAACTGCTGGATCTTAGTTAAGAACAAAGAATTTTAATAGTAAAAGAAAAACCCCGGTTAGAAAAATTACTTACAACAAATAAAAACTTATCTAAAAAATATACAATTAAAGATGAACTTAAGTTAATCTAAAATACTGAAAACTCCAAGATATGTAAAAAGCATTAGATAATTGCTGTTTGTTAGGATTATAATCAAAACTTAAACAGTAATTAAATTTGTAGATATTTTACAGAAGCACAAATATGGAATTGTTACATATGGTGATTGTCCTATTCAAACTTGCAAATTAGAAGGAATTAACAATAAAATCAATGAGATTTAAAAAGTCCATGACTATCATGATGTGGATTACTTTAAGTTGAAAATTCATCAGGCTTTTTTAGGTTTGTAAACCACTAAAATGGAGAAGAACCACTAATAATTCCTTATGAAATTTTACCCCTTATATAAGCTGATAAAAACTCAGTAATTATAACAATAATAATTATAACAAATAAAACTGAAGCTGTTTTTTTATATGCTAATAAATTAATAGTTCTATTTAATTCATATCCAAGTCCACCTGCACCTACCATACCCAAAACAGAACTAGCTCTCAGGTTAATATCCCATCTATAAATTGATAAGCCAACAAATGATGGGAAAATCTGAGGTAAAACTCCATAAAATATTATTTGAAACCTATTTGCACCTGTTGCTTCGATTGCTTCAACTTGTCCATGATCAATATTTTCAATTTCTTCAGCCCACATTTTACCTAAAAAACCCACAGAATATATTCCTAATGCTAAAATGCCCGGTAAAGGCCCAAAACCTAATAGTGCTACCAGGATCATAGACCATATAAATACATGAATTGATCTTGTTACGACAGTGATTCCTCTACCAAGTATATATGAAAATGGCTTAAGTGGTGATATATTATATGCAGCTAACCAAGCAACAGGGATAGCTAAGAAAATACCTAAAATTGTTCCTAGAACAGACATTTGAATAGTTTCAATTAAAGGCCATATTACATTTTTAGGTATGTAGGAAAGATCAGGAGGCAAAAGTCGACCAAAAAAATTACTTAAAGGAAACCATGCTTTAAACAATCTAGCAAAATGAAAATTCAATATAGATGATCCCCAAATCAATATACCAAAACCGATTGCCCATATTAGAAGACTTTTTGTTCTCTCTTTGGGATCTTTATAGTGCCAAACTGGTTTTTTTTCTGATTTATTTTTCAACTTAAGACTACCCCCTTTCACTTTCTTTTACATATTTATCTCGTAACTTAGCAGAAGATAACTCTCCAATACCAACTAAAATTATTATTACTATAATTACAGCCGTAGCTCTTCCATATGTATATGTCTTCATTGCAATATCAAGGAGATAACCAACTCCACCAGCTCCAACAACACCTAATATTGTGGATGCACGGAAATTAACATCCCATCTGTATATTAATACAGCTATTAAAGTAGGAATAATTTGAGGCATTATAGCATAAATCCATATTTGTATAGGGTTTGCTCCAGTAGCCTCAATTGCCTCAACTTGATTTTCATCTATATTTTCAATACTTTCAGCCATCATCTTACTTATAAAACCAATTGATCTAACTGACAAAGCTAATACACCTGGAAATGCGCCTAATCCAAGTGCTGTAACAAAAATTAAAGCCCAAACTAATTCATGTACAGATCTACTAATGATAATTATAAACCTGCCCACAATGTAGAAAAATGTCTTAAAAGGTATTTTAATGTTTCTGGCAGCCATTATAATCACAGGTATTGAGATGATAACACTAGTCACAGTGCCCAGTAAAGCCATCATAATAGTTTCTAGAACAGGCATACCCATCTCAGCCCAAATAGATATATCTGGCGGCCAAAATCTAGAAATAGTATCAAGTGCAGTTGCTAAGGTACCCATTCTACTCCATCTAATCTCTAAAGTCATTGCGCTAATAACACCAATCATTATTAATAAAAGCCAAATACTTATTCTGATTAATCTTTTTTTAAAACTTTTTCCTTGCCATAAAATATTTTTGTTATCAGCTAGTATTTGATTGTGCATCTTCTGCCCCCCTATAGATCATATTTCTTACATCTAATGTAACTTCCTGGGATTTCCCTTCAAATATTTTTTTTCCATTCTTTAGTCCAATAATTCTATCCGAATATTCTAATGCAAGATCTACATCATGAATATTAATTAATACAGTATTATTTCTTTCTTTTGTTATTTCTCTAATTAATTTAATAATATTTTCTCCTATTTCTGGGTCTAAACTAGAAGTGGGTTCATCTGCCAATAATATTTTTGGATCCTGCATTAAAGCTCTAGCAATTCCAACACGTTGCCGTTGCCCTCCTGATAATTCTGTTGCTTTTTTGTTAACCATATCTCTTAGACCCACTCTATCAAGAAGTTCATAAGCATTATTAATTTCATCTTTTTTAAATCTTCTAAAAATACTGTTAAAGGTGGACGTATATCCCAATCTCCCACTCAGTAAATTTTCCATGACAGTCAGTCTTTCTACCAAATTGAATTCTTGAAAAATCATGCCAATTTTTCTACGAGCTTTTCTCATTTTTTTTTGGTCTAATGATACTAAATCTTCATTTTCTAAATAAATATGGCTATTTTTATTAGGCTCAATTAATCTATTTATACATCTAATCATAGTAGATTTACCAGCTCCGCTAGAACCAATAACGGAGATAAAATCTCCTTTATTTACTTCTAAATTAATATCTTTTAAGGCCTTATCGCCTGTTTTATAAGTTTTGCTTAAGTTTTCAAGTTTTAGTAGTGCCATAATAACCTCCCTTAATGTTAATAAGGCGGCTGGCAAATAAGTCAGCCGCCTTATTTTTTAAAACAATAAATAGATTAGTCTTCTAATATCTTCATCATGCCTCTAACCATTTTAAAATCTTCATTGCTGGCTGGTTCTATACCGGTTGTATTCATTTCATCAAGCCATATTGTAGCATATTCTGTGTTATGAAAATTATAAGCTGCCTCTCTTATCTGTTTTTTAAGTTCTTCATTTAGATCTGTCCTATAAGTAAATGGTCCTAAAGGAATGACATCCGATTGCCAAACAATTACTACTTCATCAGGATCAATTTCATCTCTATCAACCATACGATGATACACTGTACTTGCACAAGCCCCAACATCTACTCTGCCTTCTTTAACACCTAATTGAGATGCTTGATGACTACCAGTCCAAATAATATCATCAAAATAATCTTCAGGAACAATACCTAACTCTTCTTCTAGATGATATCTTACTGCTACATGTCCCGATGTGCTTGCAGGATCAGTAAATGCCATTAATTTATCCTTGGCATCTTCAGGAAATTTTTCGATCCCAGAATCTGCTAATGCTGTAACATAAGTATAGTATCCCTGTACACCGGTAGATTTATCAACTCTTATTCCATAAACCTCTGCACCCGATTCATCCATGGCTAATACAGCTGATGTTGGGCCAAAGTTAGCAATATCAATTAAGCCTGTTCTCATTGCTTCAATCTGGCTTGCATATGATGTTGTGATGTACCATTCAGTATCTTTACCAGTAACTTCACTTATATAATCTAAAAATCCCTGATAACGATTAACATGAAGTGCTACTTCCTCTGTAGCTATAATAGAATATGTCAAAACTTCTGGATCAGGATCTCTGTCATAATCTCTCCAATCTGCCATAACTATACCAGTTGTCATAATAATAATACTGATCACTAAAAATATCAATATAGTCTTTTTAAACATTATTAATGCCCCCTTTTTTAGTTAAAAATTGATAAAATAATGTTTTCTACAAACAATATTTTACATATATCAACTCCTTTCATGGTAATCTTAATATATAATGTTTCTAATATCCTTGCACAGCTAAATTATTAAATGCTTTTACAAATTCATCTCTTCTATCAATAGCAATAACTGTCGCGCCTGCATTACTATGGCAAGCGTCAATAAAACCATCTACCCTTTTTGTAGCTTCTGGTAATATGTCAGCAATTGAAAAAATTTTACCCATTCTTATTTCTTGTTCCATTTCTTTACTACAACGAACGGATACTTTATAATCCGAAAAAGATATAGTCCCAATCTGTGGTATATATGGAGGAAGTGGTTGTAAACCAACTATGTAACAATTTTTTTTAATATATTCTTTTTTTCTTAAGTAACTACAAAATAGACCAACTGTCTTAACTCCGAAATCATGAAAAAACCATTTTGAATCAAACCATTGAATTTTTTCTAAGTATTTTAAACCTCCTTTCTTTAAATCATTTTCTAATTGATTAAAAGCAATATTTTTTTTATATTCTAATTGGTTTTTATAATTTATAATATCCTTGTCAAGAAAATCAGCATTTATCAAATCAAATGCCTTTTTTACTCCTCCACTATAATATCCTAAAGCACCTAAAGTAGTAATTTTATTTTCAATTTCTTTTAAAAATATTTTCTTTTTTGTATTAACTAAATAATAATTATTATTTTTATTATCAAATTTAATAACATTATTATTTACAGCTTCATCAATTATTTCTTGGTATATAAATGAAAGAGAGTTGTTGTTTATATGTCCATCACCAATTGCTCCAACTAAAGAAAGATAGGATAATTTTTCCATTTCTTTATCCCATATTTTACCAAATAGGTAACATACTCCTGCAGCACTTATCTCTTTATCTCCTTTTATATCATGAAACATTGGATTAATACTTATAATACTTTTATCTTTGATTTTTGTTGGTTTATGATGATCTAAAATGAGAACTAAATTTTTTTTATTGTTTAATCTAGAAATTATTGGAGCCATTCTGCTACCAAAATCAGCATACACAATTAATCCTTTGTTTTTATGTATAGATTTTATAACTTTAGGATAAGGTTTTTCCAAACAAATACGATAAACATTATAATTCTTTTTTTTGAAAATTTGATCTAATATATAACCAGAAGATATACCATCTGCATCATTATGATGTAACAAATATACATCTTTACTCTTGTTTTCTGATTCAAGTCTGATTATACCTTCCTTTATCTTATTTTGGAATTCATTCAATCTCTTATCTATGGTTTTCTCCTCCTTAATATTTATATTTTTAAATCATATTTCTAAATTTACTATAGGCTTTAAACAAAGTTTCTGCATTTTTTATAGGAATATCAGTCTGCAAATTATGTGTACTGCATAATATTAAACCTGTCGATCCTAAATTATCTATCCTAGATTTTACTTCTTTTTCAATATCATGAGGTGTTCCTAAAGGTAAAGTTTTTTGAACACTAATACTACCATGAAAAACTATGTTATTTCCATATTTTTTTTGTAATATTTTAGGATCCATATCTTTTGCCTCAGGTTGTATCGGATTTAATATATCTAATCCCATTTCTATAAAATCAGAAATTAAAGGTTCAATAGATCCACACGAATGATGCATTATCTTAATATCATATTTTTTTGTAAGATCAATATATTTTTTTAAACCAGGTTTAAAAAATTCCTCCCATTTATTCTTTCTAAAAAACATATTATCTTGCATCCCAAAATCATCACCCATCATAAATATATCAAGTTTATTATTAGCTGCCTCAAAAAGTCTTTTATTAAATTCTAAGTAAAAATTCACTATTTTATCTAATATTGCTTTTAGTACATTAGGATTTAGATACATGTCTTCCATTACTTTTTGCATTCCCCTAAGATAAATAGCAGCTTTTAATTGAGAAGTTCTATTAAGACGACCCCCTGAATAAATTGTTGCCCTATTAGGATATCTTTTTAACTGATCTAATACTTTAGAATAATCAAACCAATCTGGAGAAGGCCATTTAGAATATGCTTCTACATCTTTTAAAGTGTTAATTTTTTCTAAAGGATGATGAACAACATTTTTATAAATTGCTCCACTTGGTGTAGCTATTTTTTTTCTCCATACTCCCCACATATCTTCAAAACTACCATCTTCTTTTTTTTTCAAAGAAGGACCATTATATTCAGGTCCTTCTATATACCTAAGATCAACATCTAATTTATCTAGCAATTCACTTTTGTTTTTAACTTTATAAAACTTAATTAATTTCTTTGTCATCTCATTTGTTGACCAGTAATCTATTGGTATTTTATCTGGTTTTTCAAAATTAATAATTTTCTTGATACGTTCCTTTGAATTCATAAACCTTCCTCCATTTGTATTACTTTTATATGGATACTTCAAAATAATTTAGACTATTAAGAATTATAAAAATAAATATACTTTATATTAAAAATATTCAGAATTTATAAAATTCAAAATTTTTAGTTTATTAAGTATATTATTCATTTTTATTGATTTAAAATTACATTTAGGAAAATTATTCTATCATATATGCTTTAGATCTTATGTTATTTGAAAAGTTAACTCTTCAAATATTTTTTAAAAATTCTTTTTTTATCTCAACATTAATTCATTGTTAAGTTGATATATTTTATATTAACAAGTAAATTTATAGTAACAGAGCATAAAAAAACCTATTTAATGCATAAAACACCCTCACTAAGACATCAAATAGGTCTCTCTCATTCTCGGACCAAATATATACTTTTATATCACTTTTTTTATACTTTATTATTCTATATTTAATATATTCAATAGAGTTAAAAAAACTCCTTTTTTTTTGGAAAAAATATTTTTAAATTGGATGTTTTAATGCACATTTTATAGTTTTTATTGTCAGTGTAAAATATTGTATTTTTTTATCAAAGACAGCCAAGAAAACTCCATCTAAATCTGTGATTAAAGTGGTAATGAATTGGCTATTTAAAATTTAATTAAATATTGAATTTAAAATTACTCTTTTCCCTGATTTTCAATATATTCTTTAATCGTTTCGATAGTAGCACTACCAGTAGGTACAATGCAATAACTTTTAGACCAAAAAGCAGATCTACAATAATATCTTTTTAAATGTTTTTCATATTTCTTTTTAATAAGTCTTGAAGATACAGTTTTTAAAGTGTTAACTAATTTAGATAATTGCACCTGTGGGGGAGTTTCAAATAAAACATGTACATGATCGTTTTCTCCTCCAAACTCTAACCCATCACAATCTTTGTCATTGAGTAACCTAGTAAATATTTTTATAATTCTTTAAACATTTCAGGCGTAATACATTCATGTCTATACTTTGTAATCACAATTAAATGATATTTCAAACTATAAATAGAATGATGATTGCTTTTAAGTTCTCTGCTCATAAAGAATAAACCTCCTAAAGTTCAATTTACAACATCTTGTTTTTGATTTTGGAGTGGAGGTTCCCTTAGACTACTATAATAAATATAAATTATTAATATGCCTATCTCTTTAGCTATATTATAATTTAGATAAATATAAAGCAGTATTAACAGCCTTTTTCCAACCAGTATATTTTTGTTCACGAATCTTTTTGTTTATATTAGGTATAAAAGTATTATCAATTACTCTTATTCCATTTATATCTTCAAATGACTGCCAGAAATTCGTAGCAAGTCCCGCCAGATAAGCAGCACCTGTTACAGTCGTCTCTATATTTACCGGTCTTTCAACTTTAGTGTTTATCATATCAGCAAGAAATTGCATTAAAAAATTATTACCTGAGGCTCCACCATCTACTTTAACATCTTTTAAATTAAGTTTTGAATCTTTTAACATTGCTTCAATTAGATCCTTACTTTGATAGACTAAAGCTTCTAAAGTTGCCCTAATAATATGGTTTTTTGAACTACCCCTAGTAAGGCCTACTAATGTACCCCTAACCTCTGGATTCCAATAAGGGGCACCAAGCCCTGTAAAGGCGGGTACAAAAAATACACCATCAGAGCTGTTAACCTTATTTGCAAAGTACTCTGAATCAGAAGCATCATTTATTAAATGAAGTTCATCTCTCAACCATTGAATGGCAGAACCAGCATTGAATATACTGCCCTCCAGAGCGTAGGTAACCTCTCCATTATAGCCCCATGCTATAGTTGTTAAAAGGCCATTTTCTGAATAAACTGGGGTTCGACCTGTGTTCATTAACAAAAAAGCCCCTGTCCCAAAAGTTATCTTGGTCATCCCTTCTCGATAACACCCTTGAGCAAAAGTAGCTGCCTGCTGGTCTCCAGCAATTCCAGCTAGAGGGATCTTTTCTTTAAAAAATATGTTTTTATCGGTGTATCCATAAATCTCACTGGAAGATTTAACTTCAGGCAGTATTTGAGGGGGTATATCTAAAATATCTAAAAGTTCTTGATCCCATTTTAATTCATGAATATTATATAATAGGGTTCTAGATGCATTTGAATAATCTGTAATGTGAACTTTTCCACCCGTTAACTTCCAGATCAAATAGCTATCTATGGTTCCAAATATCAATTGTTTATTCTTAGCTTTTTTACGAGCTTCTTTTACATTATCTAAAATCCATTTGATCTTTGTTCCGGAAAAATAGGGGTCCAATAGTAATCCTGTTTTTTTTCTGAAAGTATCTTCATGTCCGCTTTCTTTTAATTTTTTGCAAATATCTGAACTTCTCCTACACTGCCAGACTATTGCATTATAGATCGGTTCACCGGTATTTTTATCCCACAAAATAGTTGTTTCTCTCTGGTTGGTTATGCCGATCGAATCTATCTGTGAGAACTCTATATTTGACTTTTTGACAACACCATTGATAACACCGAGGGTTGAATTCCATATTTCTTCTGGATCATGTTCTACCCAGCCCGGCTTCGGATAATATTGAATAAATTCTTTTTTTGCTTTTTTAACAATATCACCCTTTTTATCATACAATAATGCCCTTGTACTTGTTGTACCCTGATCAATAGCCAATATATATTTAGACAAACCTCTTTCCCCCTAAAAATTATTTTTACTACTGTAGTGTTGCATAAATACAGCTTTCCACAAGCTTAATATCATTATCTTCAGCATACTCCCTTATTTCATCACTACGTGTACCTGGCTGTAGCCAAACATATTTAATTTTAAGTTCATTAATCTCCTTCATGATCAGTTTCCCGATCTGAGGATTTACAACCATATCAACTACATCAATTTTTTCTTCAACACTTGATAAATTGTCATATGTCTTTATCCCTTCAATTTTATTTAAAGAAGGGTTAATTGGAAATACATTATAGCCGTTTTCATCCAAAGCCTTTACAATCTTATAGCCATATTTATCTTTTTTATCAGTCGCACCTACTACCGCCCAATTTTTCATCTTTAATGTTTCTTTTTTTATTGTCATTTTATTATTCTCCTTATTATTATTTAACAGTGTACTGAATATTTTTATGTATATTTATCAAAAAACCCTTATTTTTACCTTTTTTTATAAATAAAAGTTAATTTCACAGCCCCAATGTTACAATGGGGCTGTTTTTGCCTTATTTTTGTAGATCCATCGGTTCACCACAACAGATTAACTCTCCACCGCCTGCTTCAATAACCTTAACCACATTTCCACAGATCTGACATTTGTATACTTCACCTTTTTTCTTTACATTCATTTTATTGCCTCCTCATTTTATTAGTTTTATCTTCGCTTATAAAACTTCAATAATTCGTGAGCACTTAAAAAGATAACTGTAGCAGCAATTACATAAATCCAATCTAGCAGTGTGATTGCAGCAAAACCAAGATACTGATTGATAAACGGCGTATAAATTGCTGTAATTATCATTAATATAGAGATAAGCACTGAATACAACATCTTTTTGTTAGAAAAGAAATTTTTATTAAATAAACTTACTTTTTCATATCTTCTGGACATGATATTTGTTAGCTGGGTAAAGGCAATTGTTAAATAAGTTATTGTTGTTGCCCTCCCGTAAAGGGGATGGGAAATGGTTAAATCTAAACTACCCATCCTCCCATTAAACAAATAGAAGTTTAAAAAGGCCAATCCACCCATTAAAATACCAAATATAGCAAACTCAGAAAAAGTACGCTTGTTTACAATGTGCTCATCCTTAGCTCTGGGTGGTGATGTCATAATATCTTTTGAACCCGGATCAAAAGTGAAGGCCGTTAAGGGTAATATCTCTGCTAAAAGGTCGATAGCCAGTATTTGTATTGCTAAGATGGGAACAGGGAAATTAAAGAGTGATACCCCGAGCAATCCCAATAAAACAACCGCAAGTTCTCCACCATTACTGGTTAAAGAAGCAATAACAGTTTTCTTTAGATTATTATATATAGTTCGGCCCTCTTCGATAGCATATACAAGGGTGGGAAAACTATCATCCAGAAGAATCAATTCCGCTGCCTGTTTTGAAACATCAGTTCCCATACCTCCCATCGCTACACCAATATGGGCACTCTTTAGAGCTGGAGCATCATTTACACCATCCCCGGTAACTGCAACTATTTTCTGTTGATTTTTTAAATTTTTAACTATACGTAATTTATGCTCAGGTGAAACCCTTGAAAAAATCAGACTTTCATTTTCGTCCATTATGTTCATGAGTTCTTCATCACTTATATCTTCAAAGTCATGTCCTGTTATAACCTTAATATCCTCGTCTTCTTTTACAAGATTTATCTCTTTACCAATAGCCTCTGCAGTAATAGCATGATCACCAGTCATAATATAGGTGTCTATATGGGCTGCATGAGCCTGCTCAATAGACTCTCTGACACCTTCCTTGGGGGGATCAATCATTGCTACAATACCCAAAAATATTACGTCTTTTTCAACTTCTTTTAGTACATAATCTTTATGCTCCGGTTCCAATTTACGGAAAGCAAAAGAAAGGACCCTCATCGCATTTTTTGAGTACTTTTCATTTAAATTTTTGTACTTTTCTTTATCTTCTTTAGTAATTGGTTGCTTTTTGCCATCTTTATAAATATATTTACTAATCGAAAGAACACTATCTAAAGCACCTTTCATTGCCAGATATTCTCCATCTTCAAACTGTCTGACAGAACTCATTCTCTTTCTTTCAGAATCAAAGCTGAATTCATGTAATTCGGGATTTTCATCATCTTCATTAGGTGAGCGTGTGCCTACTTTAGTAGAAAGAGTAATCAGAGCAGCCTCTGTCGGATCACCAACTGGATACCAGCTGGAATGTTCATCATCTGGTGGATGTATTTCTGCATTGGAAGCCATTGTAGCAGAATCAAACATAATTTCTAGTTTATCAATTACAGCTTGACTTACTTCTTTTCCATTTTCATCTAAAATCTTGCCGCGCGGTTCATAACCAATACCTGTGACATCATATTCCTGATTATCATAATAAACCTTTTGTACGGTCATCTCATTTTTGGTTAGAGTGCCTGTTTTATCGGTGGAAATCACATTTGTTGAGCCAAGTGTTTCTACCGATGAAAGTTTCTTTACAACCGCATTTTTTTTGGCTAACCGATCAACCCCCTGGGCAAGTGCAACAGTAATTTGCATTGGTAAGGCTTGTGGTACAACAGCAACGGCAATCCCCAGTCCATAAATGATAGCAAAGTTTAAACCAAGCCCCTGATAAAAACTTATCCCAAATAATATTGTACCTATTATTACAGCAAAAACTGCAATTTTATTGGCAACAGATTTTAATTCCATCTGGAGGGGGGACTTAGATTTCTCTTCCTCCTGCGTCATATCTGCTATTTTACCCATCTCAGTATCCATACCTGTTGCTACCACAACACCCTTACCATTGCCAGATGCAACATTAGTACCAAGATATACCATATTTTCTCTGTCAGCCAGAGATTCTTTTTTAGCCATCTTATTACTATTTTTATTTTGAGGTAATGACTCTCCGGTTAATGAAACATCATTTGTCTTTAAGTTAAATGACTCAATAATCCTTAAATCAGCCGGAATCTTATCTCCCTCTTCTAAAACAACAATATCACCAACAACCAGCTTATTTTGTGAGATCTCACTTGTTTTATTTTCTCTTATTACTTTAGAAGGGGACTGTATTAATTTCTCTAATGACTCCATAATCTCTTCAGCTTTATGTTCCTGATAATACCCGATAACTGCATTGATTAAAGAGATAACTAACATGACAATCCCATCACGATAATTTTGAATGATAAAAGACATACCAGCTGCTACTAAAAGAATTATCATTAATACATCTCTAAATTGCAGTAAGAACTTAATTAATTCCGGAGTTTTTTCAAGCCTGACAAGCTTGTTTTCTCCATATTTCTCCAATCTTTTTTTAGCTTCTGATTCTAAGAGACCTTTTTTTGATGTTTGTAAATTTTCTAGACTTTCCTTTACAGTTTTTCTATAAAAATCTTTATCTTTGTATTCTATTTGAAACACCTCCTATAAATCAATCAAAATATATGCCTGATCCCTTTGATTTTTGGGTCATTACAGCTAATTCTTCAATTTTTTTGTTAATGTATTTTTTATCAAGATCTTCTAAGATTTCTTCATCAAAACCATGTACAATATAATTACCAAATTCCCAGGTAATATCTTTAATCTTTTTCTCTGTACCCTCTGCAATGATAATTAGAGCTTCAATTAAGGAGGCAGCCACGGATACATCCCTCATCGAATAGTAGCGGAGCTGATACAATGTCTTGTATAATAGATAGTGAAAACTAACATCTTCAAAAATCAAGGTTAATTTATCTTCCTCACTATAATAATAGGTGTTTTCCATATCTGCTTTGGCAATTCTATCCAGGACCATTGCAGCTTGTTTGATACAAAATATTGCGGTGTTAGGATCATTGATACCGGGTGAGATAGCTCTCAATGCTACTTCTGTCAATTTTTGTAAACCAAATTCAATATCTTTGCTCTTATTTCTCTCCTTACCCACTAATATAAAATTGAGACAATTTTTCAGTTTTTTTTCATCCAGTTCTTCTACTTCCATTTCTGCAAGATCATAATAAATTGTAAAAACCTTTGTATTCTTTGTAACATAATCACCAATCATCTTTTCTGCATTTATAACAACATTATTTTCATCTGCAAAGTTGGATAACTTCAAGCCATTTATATCTCTTATAAAGCCAACCTGATCTGAATAGATACAAAATTGCTCTCTTGCCATTATCTGTTCAAGGTTGTAAGGAGGGTCATTTCTAATATTTTCATGTGTGTTATTAAACTCTCTAACCTCATCTACCAGTTCTAAAATTTCTGTAGTTAAGGTATCAATCAAAAGGTTAACTTGAATAGATTGGGCAACATGATTAATAAACAAAACAAAGTATATTATACAAAAGATGACTATAATAACACCAACAGCAGCAGAGAAAAACAGGTTTTGCTGATTACTATTTAAAAACAGCAGGGTTACTATTGAATAAACAAATCCTCCAATAAATATCCCTAAAACTCTTAAGGTTAATTTAGATTTTAAAAAGTCCTGTAAGGTCCGTGGCGAAAATTGGGTGGAATACGTCGTTAATACTACCATGATTATCGAAAATGAGATTGTTACAATAGATAAGAGTGAACCTGCTATCGTAGATAGTATAGTTTTTGTTATTTCAAAAGAAGTAAAAAATACGTTAGGAAGTATACTCATTAAATAGACCTGGTAATTTTTATCTAAAAATAAGACAATTAGCGAAATTATAAGAGCGTAGAAACTATATAGGACAGGTATATAATATATTTTTGCTCTCCAATCTTCAAAAAAATTAAAGTTTAAAAACTTCAACTAAAAACCCCCTCATTCCTTCATGATAATAATATCTTTCTCGGCTTAGACTTAGAATATAAGTACCTTAATATTATTATATTATAATATTTTTTACCAAATAGTCTTTATCCTCCTATCATTATATCTTAATTAAAACTTTATGCTTAAATTATTATTTTTATAATTCAAAATTGTTTTTATTAAAATCATTTTCTATCTCTATTTATTATTATACCTTCATTATTAATTTTGGACTCTTTTATATCGTATGATATATTCAATTGCTCTGCTGTGTTTTTTATAATTTTCTTGGTTAAAGAAAATTCTTTATCACTGAAAAATATTATTGTTGAACCACTTCCGCTTAAAAAAAATGGGCATTCGGTACGGATATTCATTTTTTTAAAAAAACTATTTAAATTATCGTTTAGTCTTAGTCTTTTATTTTGATGTATATAGTCTTTAGAACCTTTTTTTAATAATTTAATATCATTTTTTATTAATCCAGAAGTTATCAATGAGGCATTTGCAATATTTTTAATGACCTTATTAATAGATATCTTGTCTTCAATTACTCGGCGGGCTTCTGCGGTTTTGATGGGAAATTCTGGTATAAATAATAGTGTATTAATCTTGGGAGAAAGTTTGAATATCTCATAAGATAAGCAATCATCTTCAATTTTATTAATGGAAAATCCACCCAATAAGGTCGGTACAATATTATCAGGATGGCCCTCTAATTTTAAAGCATAGTTGAGGATCTGATCTGTATTTAAATTAAGGGTGTAAAGTTCATTTAATCCACATATCACAGCAATTATGGCGTTAGCAGAACTACCCAGACCTCGATTGATGGGGTAATTTAACTTAACTTTTATTTCTAAATTATCAGTTTTTATTTTGTCTATATGTTTTTGCTTCATATATTCAATAGTTTTTAAAATTAGATTATCTTCTTTTTTTATACTTACAAATGATTGTTGATTGTCTTTAATCTCTATCTTTAATTTTAAATTATTAGTAATTTTAAATTGATATTCATTAAAAAGATTTAAAGCCAGACCAAAAGAATCATAGCCGGGCCCTAGATTAGCAGAAGTAGCGGGTGCTTTAACTTTTATCATTTCTTTCACCTAAATTTCCCAGTTATCTAAATATTGTTTCTGCTCAACTGATAGTTCATCTATTGTTATGTTTTCAGCCTTCAATCTATATTTAGCAACCATCTCATCTATAGACTTGGGCACCTTATATAAACCGGGCAGCAGATCATTTTCAGTTAAATAAAGCAATGATAAGACCTGTAATCCAAAACTCATATCCATTATTTCTATGGGATGTCCATCTGCTGCAGCCAAATTAACCAATCGACCTTCTGCCATTAAGTATAGGGTTTTTTCTTCTATTTGATAGCCTTTGATATTTTCCCTATATTCAGATACATTTTGAGCTATCTCTTTTAATTTCTCCACATTTATTTCCACATTAAAATGACCGGCATTGGCCAAAATTGCCCCATTTTTCATAAGTCTAAAATGCTGTTCGTTAATCACATTTTTACAACCGGTTACTGTAATGAATATATCTCCCAAAACAGCAGCATCTTTCATTTTCATAATTCGATATCCATCCATTTTGGCTTCAAGGGCTTTAAAGGGGTCAACTTCTGTAATGATAACCCTTGCTCCAAGACCTTCTGCTCTTCTGGCTACTCCTTTTCCACACCAACCGTAACCTGCTATAACAATATCTTTGCCAGCTATAACCATATTGGTATTTCTCATCAGAGAATCTAAGACAGATTGGCCTGTACCATATCTATTATCAAAAAGGTATTTGGCCTGGGCATCATTAACAGACATCATGGGAAACTGCAAAAGATTATTTTTATCTAAAGACTTTAATCTGATAACACCGGTAGTGGTTTCTTCCGCCCCACCAATAATCTTATCTATTAATTCAGGTTGTTCATTATGTATTTTAGTAACCAAATCTCCCCCATCATCTATAATTAAATCTGGTTCTGAAGCAAGAATCTTATTTAATGAAGTATCATACTCCTTTTTTGTCTCTCCCCTCCAGCTGTAAACGTTTACCTCTTTTTTCGCCAGGGCAGCTGCAACATCATCCTGAGTAGAAAGTGGATTACTACCTGTTATAAAAACATCTGCTCCTAATTCTTTTAAAACCATGGCCATATAGGCAGTTTTAGCTTCTAGATGTAGACAGATAGAAACAGTTTTGGACTGCAGGGGCTTTTCATCCTTGTAATCCTCTTTAATCTTATTTAATACTGACATTCTCTCTTTTACCCATTCGATTTTTTTATCTCCCTTAGCTGCCAGATTTAAATCTTTTACTTTACTTTTCATGATTTGCCTCCTTGCTATTTCCCTGTATGACCGAAACCACCTTCACTACGGTTACTATCACTCAATTTATCAACTTCATCCCATTGTATATCAACTGTTTTGTGGATGATCAGCTGAGCAATACGATCATTTTTATCAATAAAAAATTCCTTATTGCTGTGGTTTATCAAAATAACACCTAATTCTCCTCGATAACCGGGATCTATCACCCCATCCGCATTTAAAACAGTAATACCTTTTCTTAAGGCAAGACCGCTGCGTGGATAGACAAAACCACCATAACCTTTAGGAATTGCGATTTTTAAACCTGTTTTAATTAATTTATACTGACCGGGCTTCAAAATGTAGTCTTTTTTGGCCATCAAATCAACACCACAATCTTCTCCCCAATGTTGATATCTGGGTAATTTTATATTATCACCCATCCTCTTTACCTTAATTTTCATATATTTGTCCTCCTACTTAGCAAATATGTGCTGCCCAATACTGACCACAAATTTTCTTGAAGCAAAAAAACTTTTATTTTTAGCTGTGTCTGGATTATAGTAATAAAGAGAACCCAAGGTCGGATCTGTACCACTTAACGAATCACGAGCAGCTCTATAGGCTGTGCTATTGGGAGAATAATGAATCTGTCCATCTGCTACAGCTGTAAATTGATTCTGCTGATAAATAACACCTTTGATTGTATCAGGAAATTGATTGCTTAAAACTCTATTTATTATTACAGCCCCTACGGCAACCTGACCCATATATGGTTCTCCTCTTGCTTCACCATGAATGGTGCGGGCCATTAGTTCAATGTCGGAATCACTAATTGTTTTGGCCAAAACCTGTTTTTTGGATAGATTAAAAATGGGCAACTGAAGTTTTTCTCCCTTTCTGATTATAGAATTACCCATCTTATTTAAAGCCATAATCACACCAACTGAAGTATTAAAACTATTTGCCAGATCATAGAGGGTATCACCGGAATCTACATAATAGGTAATAATTTTATCTGGTGGAATATTTACCTCTGGCAGAGGTTGTTCTGGATTATATCGGACTGAATAATTTTTCCCTACATCCAGTTGAAAGTCTTCTTGATTATTTTGCTCAAAGGAAAACCTGTAATCCATATTTAGATCAGCACTTTTTTCATTATTATCTTTTTTAATCACTAATTCATCACCTATATTTATTTTAGCAGCATCCTCTATATGATTATTTGTCAAAATTTCCTTAACTGTTTTATTATAATCAGTAGCGATGTCTGAAATAGTATCTCCATTTTGCACCACATAAATTAATGTAAACTCTGGTTGCGCAAATACAGACGATGAAAATATAATGATTAATAATATGGTTGTAACATATACTTTAAAATGTTTTTCCATATTTATTCCTCTCCAGCCACATAATCTATTACCTCTCTTAAATTCATTTTTAAAACAGGACATCTATCAGGTATGGAGTTTAAAAAAACCCGTCCATAGTTCTTTCTGATAATTCTGTTGTCCATACAAATAACTATACCTTTATCATTCTTCGAACGAATCAGTCGACCAAAACCCTGTTTGAATTTAATAACTGCTTTAGGTATAAAATACTCGTAAAAATAGTTTTTACCTTCTTCATTTAATAATTGAATACGGGCTGCATTAACCGGATCACTCGGGACAGGAAAAGGTAGTCGCATTATTATCAAATACTTCAAATCGCTACCTACTATATCAACACCCTCCCAGAAACTTTGTGTACCGAAAATTACCTGATTTTTACTAGACTTAAATTTGTTCATAATATAATGTCGAGAAAATTTACTCTGAGATAATATGTTTATATTTTCTGTTTCTAATTCAGGGTTAATCCTATTGTAAAGTTGGTCAAGCATATTATATGAGGTAAAAAGAACCATAGTAGATCCTCTGAATGTTCTTAATATGTCCCTGAGATCTTCTGTGATTTGACCTATAAAGATATCATGAGAGGGAGCATATATATCTGTTGGTATTATTAACCTGCTTTGCTTTTCATAATTGAAAGGGGAACTGACTATTACCTCTACTGGATGAGAAATTCCTAAAGCGTCAATAAAAAAATTAAAAGAATCATTTATACTTAAAGTAGCTGATGTTAAAAGAAAATTTCTCAAATTGCTCCATAAAATATCAGGCAGATGACTCTTAACATTCAAAAGAGCACTCTTGTGACTTATATATTGATCAGAATAGCGATATTTTTCCAGCCAAAACACATAATCATCATTACTTGACTCCAGGTTAAAAAATAAATTAAGGACCATATCATTGACAGTATTTAAATTCTGCTTTAATTCTAATACTTCAGATTTTATTTTATCATAATTCTTAATTATTTTTAACTCTTCTATTAATCTTTTTAAATAAATTAATAATTTTTCATAATTATTGTGGTAGTTAAAACCCTTTTTATTTATCTCTTGATAATCTTGATCTTCTTTAATCTCTTCTGTGATAATCAGGTTTTGTTTTTTATGCCCTTTAAAATATTTATCTAATAATAAGAAGTACTCCTTATTATCTTCTTCTAAGTCCTTAATAATAGCAATAATTTTTTTATCTATTAGCTTATAGATTTCTTTTTTATTTTCAACAGATAGTTCAGCCAATATATTTCTTATACGTGGAATTATAGAGTACCTTTTATCATATAACTTCTTCAAAACTCTTTTATTCATTTTATAGGAAGTATCTTTACCAAGATGATATGTAGCTACATCATGAAAATTATGGGCCTCATCAACTATAATACTTTTATATTTAGGTAGAGTGGAATATCCAACATTTTTCATAACAGCATCAGAAAGCAAAAGATAGTGGTTAACCACAATCAAATCCGAGTTAAACAATTCATTACGGGCCTTCATGAAATAACAATCATCATAATAAGGACAGAGACTTCCTATACAATAGTCATTGTCAGAAGCTACTTCATCCCAAACTTCATTTTTAAAGTTAAATTTAATCTCACTTTTAATGCCAGCTTTTGTCTTTTGCGCCCAGCTAAATATCTTAGAAAAAGCAGCTTGCTCGTCATCCCCTCTAAATGAACCCGCAATATTTTTCAATTTCCGAATGCAGAGGTAGTTCTTTCTGCCAATCGCTAAATCTGCCTTAAATTTAAAAGGCAAAACTTTTTTTAAGAATTCTACATCCTGGTTCATTATTTGCTGCTGTAAGTTGATAGTGTTTGTAGAAATCACAACAGGCTCTTTATTTTCATGTGCCCAATAAAGAGCAGGTATTAAATAGGCTAATGACTTACCGATGCCGGTTCCTGCTTCTATTAGGGTCTGTTCAGCCTGATTGAAATTGTCAATAATCTTTTCTGTAATTTCCAACTGTTGATTTCTATATTCAAAACCTTTCATATGATGAGAAAGCGGACCATCTTCTTTGAAGTAATTTAATATTTCTTTTTTATTTATCCTGTTTTCTGTGCCGATTTCTTTTGGTTCAACTAATATATAAATATCTTCTACTTCATTATCAGAAATAGCAAAACCGACTCCCTTATTTCCCAATTTGGAAGCAATGTTAATATCTGGTCCAGAGGGAGTTGTATCACCGGAAGGGTGGTTATGTAAAACCATAGAATTTTTACTTATATATTCGATAATGGCTGGGGCACTATTTTGATTACCGCGAGCCAAAACTTCTACATTATCGATCAATTTTTTTTCAAAATCGATTCCTAGTAAAAAGAATACTTCATTACCTTCGGCCGCTTTTATTTCTCTTCTGATTATCTCTTTAATATCTTCCCTAAAAGCATTTACTATTTGCAAATTATTCACCTTTTAATTTAAGTATTGTTTGAATATCTTTATCTACACCATTAAAACCAGGAGTTTCAATAATATAAACCTTATCTTTTAAAAGAGGATGATTTATTATATATGAAAAACTATCCAAACTAATTTTCCCCTGGCCAATATGTGCATGCCGATCTTTATTAGAACCCATTGCAAATTTGGAATCATTAAGATGAATCAACCTGAGGTTATTAACCCCCAATATACTATTTACTTCTTTAATAATGTGGTTAATTCCTCTTTTGTGGGATAAATTATAGCCAGCCACAAAAAGATGACAGAGATCTATACAAATCCCCAACCTTTTAAAGTTATCTACATTCTTTAATATTTGTCCAAGCTCGTCTACTTGACTACCAATCTGTGTACCTGCTCCCGCTGTATTTTCTGCAAGTAAAACAGTCTCATTTTTAACCTCATCTAAGATTATTTTTAAAGCCTTTATAATCCTTTTTATCCCTTCTTCTTTACTAGAATTTAAATAACTACCGGGGTGAAAAACATAGTAATCAGCTTTCAAACGGCCGGCCTGTTTGTAATCTCTTTTTAATTCATCAATTGACTTTTTATATTGTTCTGCTTGCGGTGAGGCTAAATTGATAAGATAACTGGAATGTACAACAAGACTTTTAATATTATTGACTTCCATCTTATCCTTCATTTTTTTTATTTCTTCTTCTTTAAATATTTTCTTCTGCCAGCTACGTGGTGATTTTGTGAATATTTGAAGCGCATTTGCTTTAATTTTTATAGCCCTATCAATTGCCTTGTCCATGCCCCCGCTTATCGAGAGATGTTTTCCCAACTTCATTTTGAGTTCTCCTTTAACATTGATTTGCACATTATCCATGGATAAAAAAACAACCTCAATTATCTCCTACAATATATAATATCTATGAGGAGGTATTTTGAGGTAATTTAAGTTAACTTTATTAACTAAGCTTACTGTTTAATTTCTTTATAGATCAGAATCTTATTCTACATCTTTCATAGAAAGATTGATCCTATCTTTATTATCTATCTTGATCACCTTGACTTTAATCTCATCACCAACACTTAAGACATCTGAGACTTTATCGATATGTCTGTCAGCTATTTTGGAGATATGAACCAGACCCTCTTTACCAGGCAGTATCTCAACAAAAGCACCGAAGTTCATTAATTTAACTACCTTACCATTATACACTTCGCCCACTTCTACTTCACGGGTTAGATCTTCTATCATTTCCTTTGCTCTTTGACCACTTTTTTGATCATCAGCCAAAATAAAGATAGTTCCATCATCTTCAATATCAATACTAGCATCAGTTTCATCTATTATTTTATTAATCATTTTACCGCCCGGACCAATAACATATCTTATTTTTTCAGGGTTAATCTGCATAGTCATAATGAGAGGTGCATTTTTAGATAATTCAGGACGGGGTTCGGCCAATACTTCAAGCATCCTATCTAAGATAAATAGACGGCCTTGTTTGGCTTTTTTAAGAGCAGTTCTTAATAAATCTTTGGAAAGTCCGCTGGCCTTAATATCCATTTGAAGAGCGGTTATGCCATTTTCCGTACCTGCTACCTTGAAGTCCATATCGCCATAATGATCTTCCATTCCCTGAATGTCAGAAAGGATCGCATAATCCTCACCCTCTTTTATTAATCCCATTGCAATACCTGATACAGGGTTTTTAATTTTTACACCTGCATCCATTAAAGATAAGGTGCTGCCACAAATACTGGCCTGAGATGAAGAACCATTCGATTCCAACACCTCTGAAACTACTCTGATTGTATAAGGAAATTCTTCTTTAGATGGAATCATCGGTTCTAAAGCTCTTTCCCCCAGATGGCCATGACCTATTTCACGCCTGCCTGGTGATCTAAGTGGGTTTGTTTCTCCTACACTAAAAGGAGGAAAGTTATAGTGATGCATAAATCTTTTGGTACTATCTTCTCCTAAGCCAAAAATGGTCTTTTGATCACTACTTGCTCCCAGAGTTACAACACTTAAAGCCTGAGTCTCACCTCTGGTAAATATGGCAGATCCATGAGTACGCGGTAAGTTGCCCACCTCACACCAGATTGGTCTAATTTCATCATACTGTCTTCCATCTGGTCTTCTTTTTTCTCTTAAAATCATTTCTCTAACACATTTTTTTGTTAATTTATCGAAAACAGTATCAACCATTTTATTATATTTTTTTTCTTCTTTTAAATAATTTTCCAAATTATCTGAGAGATAGTCTTTGGTTTCTTCTTTAAGTTGATCGATTGCATCTGCTCTTTTTTGTTTTTCAATTGTATCGACTGCATCTTTAAGTTTGTCTTCAGCAAATTTATTAATTAATCCTTCAACACTATCTTCTACATCATTTACAAGTTGTATATCTGCTTTTTTATCTCCGGCTTCTTCTCTCATCTTAATTTGTTCTTTCACAATCTTTTTTATCTCTTCATGGGCAAAATCAATAGCATCTAAGATCACTTCTTCATCTACTTCATCCGCGCCTGCTTCTACCATTAAAACTTCATCTTCAGTACCTGCTACCGTTAGATCAAATTCTGATTTTCCCCTTTCTTCTTCATTGGGATTAAGAACTAGTTCTCCTTCAACTAGACCAACTTTTACTCCACCGATTGGACCATCAAAAGGAATATCAGATAAGCAAAGAGCTGCCGATGCACCATTCATTGCTGCAATATCTGGTTCATGATCTTTATCAAGTGATAGGATAGTAGCAACTACCTGTATATCATGTCTCATGCCGGCAGGAAAAAGTGGACGTAGTGGTCTGTCAATCAAACGGGCAGAAAGAGTAGCAAAATCACGTGGCCGTCCCTCTCTTCTATTAACACTTCCCGGTATATTACCTATTGCATATACTCGTTCTTCATAGTTGACCATTAATGGTAAGTAATTTATACCCTCCCTGGGAGAAGACATGGTTGCAGTAACTAATACCATAGAATCTCCATATTTTACTGTTACTGACCCGTTGGCTTGTTTAGCTAATTTGCCGGTTTCAATTTCCATTTCTGAACCAGCAAAATCAAACTTCCAATTTTTGTTCATATGTTTTTATCCTCCTTATAATTTACATAAAAATAATATTTCTTAAAATAAAGAGCGGGTTTAACCCGCTCTTTTGGATTCCCTATTTAATTAACCTCTTAGTCCTAAACTGGAAATCAATTCACGATACCTCTGCACATCTTTGCCTTCTAAGTATCTTAATAATTTCCTTCTCTGACCAACCATCTTAAGTAGTCCTCTTCGAGAAGAATGATCCTGTTTATGTTCTTTTAAGTGATCAGTAAGTTCAGAAATTCTTTCAGTTAATATTGCAATCTGTACTTCAGGTGAACCAGTATCTTTTTCATCTCTGCGGTACTTTTCAACTATTGCCTGTTTCTTTTCTTTAGAAATCAATTTCTTTCACCTCCTAAGTGCTGATACGCCTTAAACCAAGTAACAAGTTGAGGATTCTTATTCCTAGTTTAAGGTATTTAATTAACCAAAAAAATTATATCACAGAACCTCTAAGATGTAAAGAATATCCTTATTTATGGCCGCTATTAATTGATCTACATCTTCAAATTTCTTTTCACCCCTCAAAAATTCAATCAGTTCCAGGTATACAAACTCTCCATATAAATCTCCTTCAAAATTTGGCAAATGGACTTCTATGGTAAAGTTATCATCATCAAAAGTAGGTTTATGGCCAAAATTTGCCACACCTTTATATTTTTTATCATCTTCTATATATAAGTAAACTGCATAAACTCCATCTGGAGGGAGTACATATCTAATTATTGGCTTTATATTAGCTGTTGGTATACCTAATTTTTTGCCTCTACCAAAACCTTTGACAACTTCACCCTCTATGACGAAGTTTTGATCAAGATGTTTTTTGAGCTCCTGAAGTCGCCCTGCTTTTATCAAATCTCTAATTACACTACTAGAAATCTTATGATCACCGATCTTTAAGGGCTTAATTGAGGTTAGTGCAAAGTTATACTCTTGACTCATCTTCTTTAATTTATCTATATTCCCATTGCCCTGATAACCCAGACTAAAATCAGTTCCAACTACAATGTGCTTTGTATTTAAATTATCTAAAATAATTTTCTTTATAAATTCATCAAACGGAGTTAAAGAAATATCATGGCTGAATTCCATTTCAAAGTAATAATCGAAACCCAGCTGGTTTAATCTTTTAATCTTCTGAGATTTTGAACTCAAATAGAGATGGTTTTTCCCATCACCAATTACCTCGTCTGGATGTGGCTCAAAAGTAAGCACACCACTTTTAAGGTTTTTCTCTTTTGCTATGTCTAAAGTATCCTTTAATATTTTTTTATGTCCCTTATGTATTCCGTCAAAAGAACCTATGGCTATAACATTATCATCTAGTTCATATTGATCAAATGTTCTGCTTTTAATTATCTTCATCTTGAACCCCCATCATAAAATACTCTCAAAGCCTGTATATATAAATTATCATCTTCATTTAATTTAACTTCACTAATTGAAATAAATTGACCTTTAGAATATATTAATAACTTTTCAGCCAATTTTAAATCAAAAGGCCATTTTTTAAAATTTTTGGCTAACAATTTAGTTCCATTAATAGCATATTTAAAAGCATAATCTTTAACCGTAAGTATCCTGTAATCAAGAGGTTGATCAACTGGTATCAATATATTATTTAAATTATCATCTGATATCTGATCCCATCTTATTGTATCTTTAAGTTTAAAGGGTCCTGACGAGGTCCTTAACAGATCTTTTAAATAAGCGGAGGTATTGAGCCTTTCACCAATATCTCTGGCCAGAGATCTAATATATGTACCCTTAGAACAGTTAACCTTTATTTTTATAAAAGGTAGATCTATATATATGAGATCAATACTTCTTATTTCCACCTGGCGTTTTTTAATATCAACATTCTCATTATTCCGAGCATAGTGGTAAAGTTTTTTTCCTTTTTTCTTTACAGCGGAATATATAGGAGGTCTCTGCATAATCTTACCAGTAAAAGTTTTGATAGCTCCAATAATTTCTTCATCTTTTAAGTTCTCCCACAAACTGTCTTTTTTTATTATCTTTCCATCTGCATCTAAGGTATCTGTAGATATACCCAGTTCAATTTTAGCTAAATATTCTTTGTTTTCTTCTGGAAGGTAGGGAATCACCTTTGTTGCTTTATTTATACAAACCGGTAATACTCCTGCTGCAGAGGGATCTAATGTGCCTGTATGCCCACACTTTCTTATTTGCAAAATTTTTTTTACATATCCAACAATATCAAAAGACGTCATACCGGGCGGTTTTAAAATATTAATAATACCTGCCCTTTTAGACATTTTTTTTCACCTCATCTAAAACTTTTTTAATTACTTGATTTAAGCTGCCTTTAACCTTTGTTCCAGCAGCTCGAGGATGGCCGCCGCCGCCAAATTTATGGGCGATTTCACTCACATCAAGATAACTGTGCGAACGAAAGCTGATATCAATAAGGTCTTGTTCTTTTTCGATAAAAGAAATCCCCACCTCTATTCCTCTTATATCACGTGGGTAGTTAACTAAGTTGTTAATCTCTTCTATATTGATTTTTATATTTTTAATCTCTTGATTCGACAAAACTAACCAGGCGATCCTATCTTTCTCATCTACTTTTATATTATGGAAGGCCTCAGCCAACATTTTCAAATAATCAACAGAAGGGTAACTTTTTAAAAACCTATTTATTTCAACAATATCAACACCTGCTTCTTTTAAATCTGCGATTAACCGAAAGCTGTCTGGATCACTATTAGGATATTGCAAAGAACCGGTATCAGCCAAAACTGCTAAAGCAATAGCAGTCCCAAGTTCTTTTTTTATATCGACATTTAAAAATTTCAGCTGTTTGTAAATTATCATACCAACAGCTGAACTTTCAGCATTGACATAGTTCAAATTACCAAAGCGACTATTATCCTGATGGTGATCAATATTGATAATATATTTTTTGGTTATATATTTTTTATAATGGCCCAGGCGCTCTAAATTGGCCGTATCTAAGACAATAACATTTGAAAAGCTATCTAGTTTATTTAAAGAACTATTAGCTTTATATACATAATAATCATGGTTTTTTAAATATTTGAAAAGCATCTCATAATTACTGCTAATATCGCTGTGTAATAATATTTTAGCTGATTTATTTAAACTATTTAAGAGAAATTTATAGGCCATAATAGATCCAACTGCATCACCATCGGGATCTATATGACCTATTATTAGATAATCATCATTATCTTTTATATAATTTGCAATTTCACTAAGAGAGTTATTCTTCACTTTCGTCTTTCCTCTTTTCATCTTCTTCAATAACTTCATCAATCAAATGAGATATATGAACACCCTGTTCAATTGAATTATCATATCTAAATATAATCTTGGGGGTATGAAAAGTAGTCAGCCTTTCCCCAACTAACTTTTGAATAAAGTTACTAGCCTGATGAAGTCCTTCCATAGTCTCATTTTTTTCCTGTTCACTTCCAATTATGCTCACCATAACTTTAGCATGTTTTAAATCATTAGAAACCTTTATTTTTGTGACTGATATAAAACCTATACGCGGATCTTTGATCTCTTTTAATAAAATATCACTTATTTCTTCTTTTAAAAGCTGACTCATTCTTCTTACTCTTTTTTTATTAGCCATAATATTTCACCTCTATAAGGATCTTTCTATCTCCTTATATCTATATATTTCTAAAATATCTCCTATCTTTATATCATTATAATCGTCAATACCAATCCCACATTCATAACCTTCTTTTACTACTCTTACATCATCTTCAAAACGCTTTAATGAACTTATACTACCTTCGTGAACAACAACACCATTTCTGATCAGTCTTACATAATCATTTCTGTTAACTTCTCCTTCTTTTACATAAGAACCCGCAATTATACCCACATCAGGTACTTTAAAGGTATCTCTTACTTCCACTCTACCGACTATTAACTCTTTATATTCAGGTTCGAGTAATCCCGACATAGCTTTTCTAATATCATCTATTACTTTATAAATAACTCGATATGTTTTGATCTCAACTTTTTCTTTTTCAGCTGCCTTGCGAGCATTTGTACCTGGTCTAACATTAAAACCAATAATGATTGCATTAGAAGCACTGGCTAAGTTAACGTCTGTTTCATTAATAGCACCGACCCCTGTATGAATTATATTTACGCTTACTTCGTCAGACTCTATATTCAGCAAGGAACTTTTCAAGGCTGCAATTGATCCCTGTACATCTGCCTTGATTATTACATTTAATTCCTTAATTTCACCTTCCTGAATATTTCTATAAAGGTCTTCTAAGGAGACCTTGGAATCTTTTTTGAGCCTTTCTTCTTTGCGTTTTGCCTGTCTTTTATCAGCTAAATTTCTAGCCATTTTTTCATCTTCCATAACCCGCATATATTGACCCGCTTCAGGCACATCATTAAATCCTAAGACAATAACCGGAGTAGATGGTTTGGCTGTTTTGACTCTCTCGCCGTGTTCATCCAGTAAGGCTCTTACCCGTCCACTGATCGTACCTGCTAAAATATTATCACCAATCTTTAGAGTGCCATTTTTGACAAGCACCGTTGCCACTGGTCCCCTGCCTCTATCTAGTTCAGATTCAATGATAACGCCATCTGCAATTCGGTCGGGGTTGGCTTTCAATTCTTCAACTTCAGCTACCAGTGTAACCATCTCCAAAAGTTCATCTATATTTTCACCTTTCAAAGCTGAAACAGATACACAGATCGTGTCACCACCCCATTCTTCTGGGACTAAACCATGTTCTGTTAACTCTTGTTTAACCCGATCAGGTTGAGCATTTGCTTTATCTATCTTATTAACTGCTACAATAATCTGGATACCAGCTGCCTGGGCATGATTTATGGCCTCTATGGTCTGAGGCATAACACCATCATCAGCTGCTACCACTAGTATTACGATATCGGTCAGCTGGGCTCCCCTGGCCCTCATAGCAGTAAATGCTTCGTGTCCAGGTGTATCAATAAAGGTAATTTTCTTATCTTTATATTCAGCTTGATAGGCACCAATATGTTGGGTTATGCCCCCAGCTTCGCTTTCAGCTACTCTTGTTTCTCTTATCATATCAAGTAGGGTTGTCTTGCCATGATCTACATGTCCCATAACAGTAACTATAGGAGGTCTGTTTTTAAGATCCTCCGGATTGTCCACTATTTCATCTAAAATCAATTCACTATCTCTTTCTTCAATTTCATCATCTTCACTTATTTTAACCTCTAAACCCATTTCATCCTTTAAAATCTGTATCTCATCTTCATCAAGTGAGTAATTAACATTGGTCATTATCCCCAACTGCATCATCTCTTTAATTATCCTATTGGCAGGAATGTTAACTTTTTCTGAGAGGTCTCTAATCGAAATGCCCTCTCTGATCTTTAAATAATCTGCTTCAATATCTTTTTGAGGTTCTTTATCTTCTTCTATTTCTTGATCTATTTCATCTGTTTTAATCTCTTTCGCCACTTTTTTATCTTCAGTTTTAATTACTTCTCTGACAAGTTCAGCTGTTTCATCTTCAATCGTGCTCATGTGACTGGTTACCTCGATCCCAAGGTCATTGAGAATATCAACTAATTCTTTACTCTTCAAATCCAGTTTTTCAGCTAACTTATAGACTCTCATTTTACTCAAACTAACCACCTCCATATTAAGTTTTTTGTTGGTCATCTGTTTGTTTTTCTTCAGTTTCTTCTATTGTTTTTTCATCTTTTTCTTCTAATTCTTCATTTCTTTCTCTTTCCTCTTCTTGCTTCTTTTGCATCTCTTCGAACTCTGATTCTTTTTTAATATCTATTTTCCAACCCGTTAATTTAGCCGCCAACCTAGCATTTTGTCCCTCTTTGCCAATGGCTAAAGATAACTGAAAATCAGGCACTACCACCGTTGCACTCTGTTCTTGTTCATCAATAACAACAGCCTTTACTTCAGCCGGGTTAAGGGCATTTGAAACAAAATCTTCCGGATTATCACTGTATTTAACAATATCTATTTTTTCTCCATCCAATTGTTCCACAACTGATTTAACACGCCTTCCCTGAGGACCAACACAAGCTCCCACAGGATCAACCTTACTATCATAAGAAAAGACAGCAACTTTAGATCTAAAACCTGCTTCTCTTGCAACTGAACGTATTTCAACAATACCATCGAAAATCTCTGGAACTTCTACCTCAAACAATCTTTTCAAAAGGGCCGGATGGGTTCTTGATACTAATATACGAGGACCTTTAGTAGTAGATGAAACCTCAACAACATAAAGTTTTAATCTAAAACCAACCTTGTATTGCTCTGTAGGTATCTGTTCTGATACCGGTAAAAGAGCCTCTGTTTTGCCCATATCAATAAGTACATTATCTTTATGGAACCTCTGGATAGTACCTGTTATTATTTCTCCTTCTTTACGCTTATAATCTTCATAAAGAACATCTCTTTCAGCTTCTCTTATTCTCTGCATTACAACCTGTTTAGCGGTCTGGGCAGCAATCCTACCAAAATTATCTGGGGTTATTTCTACATCCACATATTCCTCCAATTCAACTTCGGAATCTATTTTTTTGGCATTTTCAAGTAATATTTCATAATTATCATTCTTAATCTCTTCCACCACTTTTTTTCTTGAAAAGACCATTACCTGGCCGGTTTCTTCATTTACCTCTACACTTACATTTTCTTTTGAACCGAAATCTTTTTTATAGGCTGAAAGTAGGGCAGCCTCAATCGCTTCTAAAAGAACATCTTTCGCAATGCCCTTGTCCTTTTCTATATCATCAAGCGCCTTCAACAAGTCAAGATTCATTTTTTTCCTCCTTTAGATCCAGCTAGAAATTAAACTCTTCGTAAAGATTTGCCCTGGCAATATCTGAATAATCTATTTCCATTTTTTTATCTGTATCCTTTAAATTTATGGTTACAACTTGATTTTTATCGATTCCAACTAATTTACCAATAAATACTTTTGTTCCGTTAATTTTTCTATATGTGCTAATCTTAATGCTCTCTCCACTAAATCTTTTATAATCTTTAATCTTTTTTAAAGGCCTCTCTAATCCTGGTGAAGATACCTCTAAAAAGTATTTTTTTTCAATGGGATCTATCTCATCAAGTTTTTGACTAATCAGCCTGCTCAGATTACTTAACTGATCTATAGTTAACTCACTTTGTTCATTTTCAACAAAAATTCTTAAGATCCAGTTTTGCCCCTCTTTAATATACTCTATATCAACCAAATCTAAGTCATTTAATTTGACTATTGGTTTTATTATCTTTTTTAACTGATTAATCATTTTGCTCATTTTTTAAGCCTCTCTTTCATAAATTAAAGAGTGGGCTCCCCCACTCCTCAATAAATCAACATTTACCATACTATAGCCTATCATAAATTGGAGTAATTTTCAAGAATTAGAAAAGAGAGATAACTGATTTCTATCCGGAATTCCCTCTAACGAACCATGTTCTCTCATGTTTTCAATTACAGTTTTGCTTAAACTTGTTCTATTTGTTAAATCTTCTATTGAAATAAATTCTCCCTTTGGCCTGGCTTGTATTATGCTTTCTGCAGCACTTGACCCCAGCCCATCCAAACAGATTAATGGAGGAACGAGTTTATCATTTACCTCAATGAATTTGTCCATCTTAGAATTATATAAATCCACTTTTCCGAATTCAATACCTCTATACATAGCCTCTTTAACTACCTTTAAAATAGTCGATGTTTCTTTTTCCTTTGAAGTCAGCTTATCTTGCTTTTTTAACTTTGTGAGATAGTCTTCTACATAAACTAGACCTTTATCAACAATCTGGGCATCAAAAGAACTAGCCTTTGTTGTAAAATATGTCATATAAAAAGCAGTTGGATAATGGACCTTAAAATATGCAATGCGATAAGCCATCATTACATAGGCTGCTGCATGAGCTTTGGGAAACATATACTTAATTTTTTTACAGGAGTTTATATACCACCCAGGTATATTGTTTTCTTTCATCATTTTTTCTGACTGTTTTTTTAGCCCCTTACCCTTTCTAACACTTTCCATAATATGAAAGGCATCTACCGGTTTTAGCCCCATTTCAACTAAGTAGTTCATTATATCATCTCTTACAGAAATCACCTCTGAAAGATCTGCTTTTTTATTTTTAATCAGCTGGCGGGCATTGTTCAACCAAACATCTGTTCCATGAGACAATCCACTGATGCGTAGTAGTTCAGCAAAACTCTTGGGCTCTGTTTCAATCAACATTTGTCGGACAAAACTGGTGCCAAATTCGGGAATACCATAGGTCCCCACTGCTGAGTTAATTTGATCTTTATTTAAATTTAAACTTTCAATCGATGAAAATATCTGCATAGTTTTTTCATCATCAAGGGGAATAGATTCCGGATCAACTCCTGTTAAATCCTGCAGCATTCGAAGTGAGGTAGGATCATCATGACCTAAAAGATCCAGTTTTAAAATCCTTCCACTTATTGAATGGTAATCAAAATGGGTGGTTCTAACTCTTGTATTTTGATCATTGGCAGGATGCTGGATTGGCGTAAAATCATAAACATCCATTTTTTTAGGAACAACCATCAATCCACCCGGATGCTGCCCAGTAGTTTTCTTAACACCTGCACAACCATCTACCAGACGATTTATCTCTGCTCTTTTAACATCTATATCATTATCATCAAGATAATTTTTAACGAAACCAAAGGCAGTCCTACTTGCAATTGTTGAAATAGTTCCCGCCCTAAAAACATAATCGCGTCCAAAAAAATTTTCTGTAACTTCATGAATCTTGTTTTGATATTCCCCGGAAAAATTCAAATCAATATCAGGTACCTTATCTCCTTCAAATCCCATAAAAACTTCAAAAGGAATATCAAAACCATTTTTTTTATAATCTGTGTCACATTTTGGACATTTCTTATCTGGCAGATCGATACCCGTACTGTATTTTTTATCAGTAATCATTTCTACATTTTTACATTGAGGACAGCGATAATGAGGAGGAAGAGGATTCACCTCAGTAATTCCGCACATGGTGGCAACAAGCGAGGAACCAACTGAACCCCTTGAACCAACTAAATATCCGTCTTTTAAAGACCTCTTAACAAGTTCATGTGCAATTAAATAAATCACTGAATAACCATTATCGATTATGGAAGTCAGTTCTTTTTTTAGGCGTTTTTCGATTAATTCTGTTAAATCATCCCCATAGAGATTTTTTGCTTTATTATAAGTCATTTCCTTTATCTGCTTATCTGCCCCCTCTATTTGGGGAGTATAGATTCCTTCCGGAATCGGTTTTATATTATCTATCATCTCATATATTTTATTAGGATTATCTATTACAATCTCTTCCGCTTGTTCATTATCAAAGTAATCAAATTCTTTTAACATTTCCTCAGTTGTTTTAAAATATAAAGGGGGTTGGTTATCATAATCACCATAACCCTGACCGGCCTGCAGTATTTTACGATAAATCTCATCTTCAGGATTAAGGAAATGCACATCACCAGTGCCTACAACCAACTTATCATGCTCTTTTCCAAGTTCATATATCCTTTTGTTAATCTCTTTTAAGACCTCTTGATTATCTACTTGATCAGGTATCAAAAATTGATTATTGGCCAGAGGCTGAATTTCCAAAAAATCATAAAATTCTACAACCTCTTCAATCTCAGCTCTGCTCCTATTATTTAATAGATATTTAAAAAGCTGGCCTGATTCACAGGCAGAACCAATCAACAAATTATCACGTTCAGCCAGCAGTTCACTTTTTAATATTCTTGGCTTTCTGTAAAAATTATTAAGATGGGCCTGAGAAACTAATTTGTATATTGTCTTTAAACCGGCCTTGTTTTTAGCAAGGATAAGTGCATGGTAAGGATGCATTTTTTTCCAGTTAATATTTTTAGCCAATTCATTTATATCTGTGATCTTATTTATCTTCTTTGCATCTCTTTCACCTAATAACTTCAAAAACAATTTAGCAGTTGCCCGGGCATCATCCAATGCCCTATGGTGGTTTTTTAACTCAATATCATAGTATTCAATAAGTGTCGATAGCTTATGTTTTTTAAGATCAGGTAGGACCGCCCTGGCCAAACTCAAGGTATCAATTCTGGTAATTTCATCATCTGTAAAATATTTATTCAAATCATCTCTGATAAAACTATAATCAAAATCCATGTTATGCGCAATCAATGGCTTACCGTCAAAAAATTCAACAAAACTTTGAAAAACCTGCGCATAATCCGGAGCGTCTTTGACCATCTTATCATCTATACCGGTTAAATTACTTATTTTGTTGGGAATGTTGATATCAGGCTTAACTAAAGAAGAAAAACTGTCAACGACTTCACCACCCTTAATTTTTACAGCCCCTATTTCTATAATCTCATTTTGTATAGGATTCAGTCCTGTTGTCTCCAAATCGAAGACAACAAACTCTTCTTGATCAATATCACAGGTAGTCGGATTAACCACAATCGGCTTGCCATTATCTATCAAATAAGCTTCTAGGCCAAAAATAATATCTACCCCATATTTTTTGCCAGTCTGATAGGCATCTGGATATGCCTGCACAACACCATGGTCTGTTATTGCCAGGGCTTTATGGCCCCACTTTGAAGCTAGTTTTACAGCTTCTTTTACATCTACCGTAGCGTCCATTGCACTCATCTGGGTATGAAGATGTAGTTCAATCCTTTTTTGAGTAGATTTATCCTGCCTCTTTTTTTTATAACCAATTTTATTGATAGCGTTGGCTATTAATATCAAATCATTACTGTATTTATCGTATTGAATATCTCCTCTAATTAAAACTTTTAAATCTTTTTTTAACCGTAAACGCTTGTTTTTTTTCAAAAACACCTTGCAGGTTAGAGAATCCTCATAGTTAGTAATATGAAAAGTATGTAGATGTAAGTTCTTATTTATTTCTTTTTCATTTTGATCAAAGATTATTCCACTTGTTATTACGTTTTTTTGAGCATTTGAAATCTCTTTTAATGGAACTTTTTGATCAGTATTCTTAATTCTACGTCCATAAATGATCTGTTTTTTTATTTTATCTTTAGCTTTTCTTTGTTTGCTTTTTTCGACTTTCTTTTTTGTAAAGCTGTTTTTTAAAGACTGATCATCTTTAAAAAAATCCCCATTTTCAATCGCAATATTCAGTTCTCTATCGAGGTAAAAATATAGTCTGTTCTTTAAAAAATTAATAAACCGGGTATTGTTAATTTTTTTAGCTGCTAATTTTGTTTCCAAAGAGATGATCAATTGATCATCTTTTAAAAATAACTTTGCCCTATCAAACCAGGCCTTGCTGTAAGAAAATTTTTCATTTAACTCCCTGCTTAACTGTGGCCAGATCATCTTGACTTCTTGTTTTAAAGTAATGTTAAAATCATAGTTGATAGAAAAACCCGGTAATAACTTTTTGATTTTATCACTAAGCTCTTCAATCTGATCCTCATTATTTACAATAATTCTACAGCTTTTATTTTTTTTATCAACCATAATATATTTTATTTTATCTTTATATTTTTCTCCGGGCTGAATTACCTCAAACACTTGATCCCTCCTAAAGCATACAACTTATTTATCTGTAATATTACTAAAAATCGTCTTGAGAATATCTAAATACATCCTGCTTCTGGATTTAACACCCTTAATAAAACCCATCTTCTCTTCTTTCATTACGTGTGTTAAATCTTTTAGATCAACCTTTTTTACCCTTTTATCATCTTTGAAATACTTATTTAAGGCCACTTCCACCCCAAAACCTCGTTCAGCCAGATTTTTAACCTTAAGAAGTTCTGACATTTTTATAGCCCTTTGCCCAGATAGTTTTGGTGAAACAATCTGAGCTAAATCTGTGAGACCTCGCCCGCTTTTAAAAACCCCAATTGTCATATCTGCTTCATCTGAAACAAGGGGGTTAATGAGCTTATATATGTGTTGTTTGTTTAAACCTATTAAATCTCCATCCAAAAGAACAATAATATCTGTTTCAATCTCTGATATTCCTTTTTGCAAAGCAGCCCCTTTACCTTTATTTACATCAAGTTTATATATACGAGCTTTCCTTTTATCAGCTTCCTGGTAGGTGTTATCCTGAGAACCATCATCAACTACTATGACTTCATCGATTAAAGAGGTGTTATTTAAAACATCAATGATATCACCAATGGTCTTTTCTTCATTATAAGCGGGTATCAAAGCCTTTATTATCATCGGGACACTCCCCTTTATTTTAATTCAGAGAGAAACTTTTTAATTTCAATCTTGTAGTTATCTAGAGAAATTTCATAATCCTGTCCGGTCTGTCTGTTATGCAGCTCTATGACATTATTTTGTAGTGAGCGGCTGCCTAATGTAATCCTCAATGGGATTCCAATTAAATCAGCATCATTAAATTTAACCCCCGCCCTTTCCAATCTGTCATCTATAAGTACCTCAACATCCATTTTTTGAAAATATTCATAGATGTTCTTAGCTGTTTTTTGAACCTCTTCATTGTTACCTAAAGGTAGAATTATTATCTGATAAGGTGCGATAGATTTGGACCAAATAATACCATTTTGATCATTACTCTGTTCTATAGCAGCGGCAACAATACGAGTAACACCAATCCCATAACTACCCATAACTACTGGTTGTTCTCGACCATTTTCATCAAGATATGTTGCTCCCATACTCTCACTATATTTTGTGCCGAGTTTAAAAATATGACCTAACTCTATACCGGATTTAATTTTTAGATGACCTTTATCACATTCAGGACAGCAGTCCCCTTGTTGGACTGTTCTTAAATCATGATAATCATCTACAGCAAAATCTCTACCCGGATTTATATTCTTAAAATGTTTATCAACTATATTTGCTCCGCAGACCACATTTCTTAAATATTTTACTCTCTGATCGGCAATTATTTGATATTCTTCAATTCCAAGTGGTCCAATAAAACCGGCTTTTACGTTAAACACTTCAAAAATATCTTCTTCTTCAGCTGGTTCTATGGTTGTCGCTTGTAAAAAGTTAGCCAGTTTAACTTCATTTAACTGATCATCACCCCTAACTAAAACTACAATCAGCTGATCATCGACCTTCATTAACATGGTCTTGATCATTTGTGAACCATCTATATTAAGGAAATTTTCCAGCCCTTGTATGGTCTTGATATCAGGTGTGTCAATTAGCTTTTTTTTCTTTATATCTTGACTTACAGTCTGCTTTGCAAGATAGGAACCCGCCAATTCAATATTAGCAGCATAATCACAGTTATCACAGAGTACTATATCATCCTCACCTGCCTCAGCAATTAAAACAAATTCATGTGAATCTTTGCCGCCCATTGCCCCTGAATCTGCCTCTACTATGTGTGTTTTTAAACCCAAACGGTCAAAAATCTTCACATAAGCATCATACATTTCCTGGTAGCTCTTATCCAGACCTGAATAATCTTCATCCATACTGTAGGCATCTTTCATAATAAACTCTCTACTCCGCATCACTCCAAAACGAGGTCTGATTTCATCACGCACCTTGGTTTGAATTTGATATAGGTTTAAAGGCAAATCCTTATATGATCTCAATTCATCTTTGATTAAATCAGTAATTACTTCTTCATGTGTAGGACCCAAACAGTATTCATGTTCTTTTCTATCTTTAAATCTGATCATGATTGGGCCAAACTTTTCCCAACGGTTAGAGTCCTGCCAGATCTTGGAGGTCTGCATTACAGGAAGTAGAACTTCCTGAGAAGATGTTTTGTCCATCTCTTCTCTAATAATTTCCTCTATCTTTTTTATAACTTTATAGCCCAGGGGTAAATAAGAAAAAATACCAGGACTTAATTTCCTCATTAAACCTGCCCTTAACATCAGCTGATGACTTTTTATTTCAGCTTCTGCAGGTGTTTCTTTTAATGTTGGTAGATATAATTTTGACATGCGCATTCTTACTCACTCCTATTTTTTTTAATTTCTTCTATCAAGGTTTCAACAATTTCTTCTTCCTTAACTTTTTTAATAACTTTACCCTTTTTAAATAACAATCCATTATGTTTGCCACAGGCTATTCCTAAATCTGCTTCACGAGCCTCGCCCGGCCCATTAACAGCACAGCCCATTACAGCAACATTTAGACCTTCTTTAAAATACTTATCAATTTTTTCTATCCTTCTTTTTACCTCAACTGTAATTTTTTCCAAGTCAACCTCTGTCCTTCCACAGGTCGGACAGGAAATTACCGTAATTCCTCTGTTTCTTAACTTTAGGTTTTTCAATATCTGATAAGCAGCAACTACTTCTTGTATGGGATCTCCTGTCAGAGAAACACGTAGTGTATCTCCATAACCATTCTTTAATAAAAGGGCCAGGCCAATTGATGATTTTATGATACCCTCTCGACCACTGCCGGCTTCTGTTATCCCTATATGAAAGGGGTAATCAACTTTATCATCCAATATCTCATGGGCCTTTAAGGTCATCAATACATCAGTTGATTTCATTGAAATAATAGTATTATAAAAATTCAACTTTTCCAGTATTTTAACGTGTTTTAATACACTTTCTACCATGGCTTCTGCCGTTGGTCTGCCGTATTTATTTAAAATTTCTCTTTCGATAGAACCAGAATTAACACCTATTCTAATCGGTATTTGCTTGGTTTGACAGGCTTTAACCACCTGTTTTATCTCTTGGTTTGAACCGATATTACCGGGGTTTATTCTTAACCCATCAACCCCCTGTTCAACTGCTTTTAAAGCAAGAGTATAATCAAAATGTATATCAGCTATTAGAGGTATATTGATCTTATTTTTGATTTGTCTTAAAGCCAATGCAGCTTTTTTATCAGGCACAGCTGTCCTGATAATCTCACAGCCTGCCCGTTCAAGATTTATGATTTGATTAACGGTTTTATCGATTTTGTCTGTCTTTGTATTGGTCATAGACTGCACTGTTATGGGGTGTTCACTACCCACCCCCACATCCTGATAGAAGATGCTTTTCGTAGCTCTTCTTTTTATCATTGCGATACCCCTTTAAAAGAAGTTTTTAACAATATCATTATATATTATAAATACCATTAAGATCATCAACAAAATAAAGCCGATCAGATGAACAAATCCTTCTTTTTGCGGATCGACCGGTTTACCCCTGAATAGTTCGATTATTATAAAGAAGATCCTTCCTCCATCTAAAGCAGGTAAAGGAAGCAAATTTATAATACCGAGATTAATTGAGATTATGGCCATCCAATTCATCACATTAATAATGCCATTGCGGGCGGCCTGACCTATAATAGAAGCAATCATGACCGGTCCCCCTATCCCCTCCATAGAACGGCTTGAAATAATCTGGATAAAACCTTTTATAGTCAAAGTAAAAACCTGCCAACTCTGTACAACAGATAACCGACTGGCTTTAAAAAATCCAATGTTTTCTCTAACAACCTGAGGATAAATACCAATTATATTACTATCCATCTGATCATCATACTGGGGAGTTATTGTAAACTGCAGTCTTTCGTCCTTCCTATCTACAACAATATCAAGCGGCTCTTTTTGAGAATTGTGAATCTTTTCAGCCATTGACTCCCAGCTATTTATCTGCACACCTTCAATTTCAACTATCTCATCTCCAGGACGAAGCCCTGCTTCTGCAGCAGGCATACTTGGATCTAATTCACCAATAATCGGTTGATCTAAAGTTGAGGTCGGCAGTCCTGCAAAGTTAAAGATCAAAAAGAAAATAAGTACTGCCAAAGCGAAGTTCATAAATGGGCCCATAAATATTACAGCAAACCTCTTTAAAATTGACTTTTGGTGAAAACAACGTCCATTTTTTAATGCTTCATTATATATTTTGAGATCTTCACTATCATCATCTTCATCTGGTATGAATTCACCTGTCATATTACAGAAACCACCTAAGGGAATTATCCTAATTGAATAAACGGTCTCTCCCCACTGTTTTGAAATCAGTTTAGGTCCAAACCCTAGGGCGAATTCTTCTACCCTGATGTCACTTAGTTTTGCTGTAATATAATGTCCAAATTCATGTATAAAAATCAATATTCCCAGTACAACAATAAAACTGAGAATTGTGGTTAGCATATTAAACAACCTCCTCTAGATATTCCCTGGTCCAGTTATCTATTTCAATTATTGTTTCAATATCCGGTTTTTTGATGTGTCTGTGGGAATTTAATGCTTTTTTAATAATTTTTGGAATCTCTAAAAATTCAATTTTCTCTTCTAAGAATTTAGCTACAGCCACTTCATTAGCTGCATTTAATACAACAGGGAAGCTTCCCCCTTTACGACCTGCCTGATAAGTCAGCTGAAGACATTCAAATTTGTTATAATCAGGTTCAAAGAATTCTAATTTGGCCTGTTTTATTAAATTAAGTTTCTGCCCGATTCCCTCGTTCACGCGAGGATATTCCAATACATATTGAATGGGCATCTTCATGTCTGGTAAACTCATCTCTGCATATATAGAATGATCGATTAACTCGATCATGGAATGTATTATGCTCTGAGGGTGAATCACAACATCTATTTTATCATAATCAATATCAAATAACCAATAGGCTTCTATAACTTCTAATCCTTTATTCATCATAGTCGCTGAATCAATAGTTATCTTCTTGCCCATTTCCCAGTTGGGGTGATTAAGAGCATCTTCTATACTTACTTTCTTTAAATCACGATAACTTTTATGACAGAACGGTCCCCCGGAAGCTGTTAGTATTATATTTTTTAATTCTTTTTTTTCATGACCCCGCAGTAGTCTAAATATGGCATTGTGTTCACTGTCTATCGGCAATAAGATGTCTTCCCCTTTATTATATTTATTTAAGCGTTCTTGTACTAAATGACCGCCTATAACAAGGCTCTCCTTATTAGCCAGACCTAATTTAACACCTCTATCAAGGGTATTTAATGTAGGAATCAGACCAACAGCTCCCACCAGTCCATTTATTACTAAATCTATATTATCTAATTTGACAATTTCATTAAGCTCTTTGGTTCCGCTTAAGACTGTAATTTTTTGATGTTTCAGATTTAGTCTGACTCGTTCTGCACTTTTTGGATCTGACATTACCACATAATCAGGCATATACTTTAATGCCTGCTTTGTAATTTTATCAACACTTTTATTTGCCGTTAATACCTTGATATTCCAATTATCATCTATAAAATCTATAACCTCAAGGACCTGGGATCCAATCGAACCGGTTGAACCCAATAAAATTAAATTATTCATAACCTAATACCTCCTAATTTAAAAGCAAACTCAAATAAAAATATGTGAAAGGTATTGTGAAAAAGAGACTATCAAAACGATCCAATATACCCCCATGTCCAGGTATTAAATCACCAGAATCTTTAACATCAACTGCCCTTTTAATGGCTGATTCAAATAAATCTCCCACCACTGCAATCATCGGCAGTAAAATACCATATATAACCCAGATACCAGAAAAAATATCTAAATATAAAGTAATTGCGATGATAAACAAAAAGGAAGTCACAATACCTCCCAGGGCACCTTCTATGGTTTTATTGGGACTGATTTTTGGGGCTAGTTTCTTTTTACCATAATATTTTCCCACAAAAAATGCTGCTATATCTGTCAGCCAGGTACCAATTAAAGCAATCCATAAAGCGAATTGTAAATCTAAATTTCTTAAATATATAAAATAAATAAGTCCAAAAACTATATAAATAACTGCAAAAATATTGATTGAAATATTTTGCAAAATATTTCTCAGATCATCTTTTTGGTAATTTTCATAAAAAAAGATTAGCAAAATTAATATAAAAAAGTACTCTAAATGAAAGTCATATTGATATATTAAATTTAAATAAGAAACCACTAAAAAAAGCATACCACTCAGTATCAAAGAAAACGAACTATTAGTTTGTGTTATCTGGCTGAATTCTTTTAATGCTAAAATTGTGATAAGTGAAATAAAAATAAAAAAAGGGAAATTACCCCAATAGATAGCCAGTATAAAGATTAATACACCCAAAGTACCACTTATTATCCTTTTCAATAACATTTATTGATCAGCCTCCTCAATAAGTGCTCCAAATTTTCTCTGTCTCTTAGCAAAAGATTTAAGGGCTATTTTTAATTCCTTTTCATCAAATTCAGGCCAATACTTATCTGTAAAGTATAGTTCTGCATAAGCAGACTCCCATAATAGAAAGTTGCTTATTCGTTTATCACCACCAGTTCTTATTAGAAATTCAATATCAGATATGGTGGGATTATATAAATATTTACTGATTAATTTTTGCGTTATCTCTTCTGTTTTGAGATTTTTATCAGCTTTTATTTTTTTTATAACATCGATAATTTCTGCCCTTCCTCCATAATTAAAAGCTATATTAAGTATTAATTTATCGTTATCCTCTGTTAGCTTTTCTATTTTTTCGATCTTCTTTAATATTTGTTGATTCAGCTTAGCTCTTCTGCCTATAATATTTATTTTTATACCCTGCTCATCTAATTCAGCCGCTTCCCTCGCGATCGTTTGACTAAACAACTTCATCAAATACTTTACTTCTTTAGAAGGTCTTTTCCAATTTTCTGTAGAAAATGCATATACAGTCAAACTGGTTATCTCATATTTAATAAATGATTTTACTGTATCTTTTAAAACCTCTACGCCTTTTTTATGGCCGTATGCTCTCGGCATATTTTGTTTTTTTGCCCAGCGTCCGTTACCATCCATTATAATGGCAACATGGGCAGGTAAGTTTTGCATTTTTGACCTCCTTAAATATTAAATAACCCCCCTATATCATATAGAGGGGAATTATTCATAATCTTTATAAGAATATAAGATGATATCCTTATCCTCCTGATTTATAATTTTTAATATAATTTTGTTCCCTCTACCTCTTCCACGGTCTGGTGGTGCATATTCGATAAGCTCAAAATTGCGCTTTTTATCTAAGTTCTTAATGTATTTATCTGGCTTTTCTAATAGGTATTTATCTAATCCCTTCATTATACCTCCATTATAACCTCTTCTTTGCTTTCAGTAATATCTTCTATCTTTTCACAAAATTTGTCTGTCAATTCTTGAAGATTATCCAGGCCTCTGTAAAAATTATCTTCTGAAATTTCGCCTTCTTCTTCCAGTAACTCTAACTCCTCTTTAATATTATGCCTAATATTTCTAATATTAACCTTACCTTTTTCTGCTTTTTGGTGGAGAATTTTTACGAGTTCTTTTCTTCTTTCCTCTGTAAGCTTAGGGATATTAATTCTAATCACATTACCATCATTGTTGGGAGTCAACCCGAGATTTTCTTTCATTATAGCCCTTTCTATATTTTCAATTACACTTTTATCCCAGGGTTCAATAACCAACTGTCTGGGCTCTGGGGCAACTACTTTTGCCATCTGCTGCAGTGGTGTAGCGGTTCCATAGTAGTCAACCATTATATTTTCCACTATTGATGGTCTAGCGCGCCCTGTTCGAACCGTATTCAAGTCTTCTTTTGTTGCTTGAAGAGATTTTTCCATCTTATTTTCAGCTTTTTTGGTTAATTTACCAATCATTGATTTTCCCCCTTAAATGCATTTATATTGTTTATCTTACTACAGTTCCCACATCTTCTCCAATAATAGCCCTTTCAATGTTTTCATAATCATCCAGACCAAAAACAATTAACGGTATATTATTATCCATACAGAGAGAAATAGCTGTTGAATCCATAACTTTCAAAGATTTATTTAATACTTCTATATAGGTTAATTCTTTATATTTGACAGCATTATCATTCTGTAAGGGATCATCATCATATACCCCATCTACATTTTTGGCCATTAAAATTGCTTCAGCAGATATTTCTGCTGCTCGCAACGCAGCCGCAGTATCGGTGGTAAAAAATGGATTACCAGTCCCTGCTGCAAAAATAACAACCCTACCCTTTTCTAAATGTCGGATTGCTCTTCTTCTAATATAAGGTTCTGCAATTTGACTCATCTCAATAGCTGATTGAACTCTTGTTTCCAGTCCATATTTTTCTATAGCATCTTGTAAAGCCATGGCGTTAATTACGGTTGCCAGCATACCCATATAATCAGCTGTCCCACGATCCATGCCTTTAGCAGAACCTGCAACTCCTCGAAATATATTGCCACCACCAACAACTATTGCAATTTCAACTTTTGTTTCACTGACAATTTCATTAATTTTTCCAGCCACACTTTGAATTGTAATTGGATCGATTCCATAATCGCGGTTCCCACCCAGGGCAGCACCGCTTAATTTTAACAACACTCTGGAATACTTTGTTGTTCGAGTCATTACCATACCTCCAAGAAATATATTCTCGATTCTATATTAAAATCCTTCATTTGTATACATATTGAAAAAGAGAACACTCAATGTGCTCTCTTAAAAATTCATCTAATTATTCATTTTTATTGACCTCTGCCATTACCTCTTCAGCAAAGTCCTCTTCCTTTTTTTCTATACCCTCACCCAGTTCATATCTTGTAAATCTTTTAACTGAAATATCAGATTCTTCTAATACATCTTTAACCTGTAAATCCGTATCTCTGATATACTCTTGTTCTAATAAACAAATCTGAGTATAATATTTATTAATCTTGCCCTCAACAATTTGATCTAATATATGCTCTGGTTTCCCTTCATTTTTAAGCTGTTCTTTAATAATAGTCTTCTCTTTTTTAATTACATCCTGGTCAACATCTTCGCGACTTAAAAAATCAGGATTACTGGCTGCAATATGCATTGTAATATTTTTAGCAGTATTCAGACTAGCATCATCTTGTTCTCCTTCAAATTCTGCTAAAACACCTATTTTGCCATTTAAGTGTATATATCCATAAAGAAAACCTTCTGTTTTCATCTTAACATACCTGCGTAAATTAATATTCTCTCCAATACCGGCTATAGCTTCTTTAATAATTGTCTCAACAGTTTTGTCTTCATCTTTAAACCATTTTTCTGCATTTAACTCGGCTAAATTATTAGCTTTGCTCAACATAATGTGTTCTGAAATACTGTTTACTAGATCTTGAAACCTTTCATTTTTGGCAACAAAATCAGTTTCACTATTTATTTCTACAATAACTCCTTTATCTCTATGGTCATTAATCATAACATTGACCAGGCCTTCTGCAGCAACCCGGCCTGATTTCTTAGCAGCTTCAGACATGCCTTTTTCTCTTAAAAAATCAATGGCTGCTTCAATATTTCCCTCTGTTTCGGTTAATGCATTTTTACAATCCAATACTCCAGCCCCGGTTCTTCCTCTTAATTCTTTTATATCTTTCATAGATACAGACATTTTATCCACTCCTTTATTTAATAAAAAAGACGTTGAAAAAAGGGAGCCCTTTTAACAACGCCTTAAGTAAGTTCTATTGTGGTTCAACAACTTCAAGATCTTCATTTTCTTCTTTATCCTGAATTTGTTCATTTTCAAGCTGTTCTCCCTGTTTTCCAGCTAATACAGCATCAGCTATTATTCTACTTATTAATTTTACCGCTCGGATGGCGTCATCATTGCCGGGAATTTCATAATCGATGAGATCAGGATCACAGTTAGTATCCAAAATTGAAACAATAGGAATATCAAGTTTTATTGCTTCAGCAACGGCGATCGACTCTTTTCTGGGATCTGTGATGTATACAACATCAGGTAAACCGCCCATATGACGAATACCACCCAGGTTTTTCAGCAATTTTTCTCTCTCCCGTTCTAACTCGATAACCTCTTTGTTTGGTAAGACCTCAAACAAACCGTCTTCCTCCATCTGTTCAAGCTCATTTAATCGATCAATGCGCTTGCTGATAGTTTTATAGTTGGTTAACATACCTCCCAACCAGCGTTGGTTAACATAAGGCATTCCACAACGTTCGGCCTCTTTTTTGATGGTTTCCTGTGCTTGCCTTTTAGTTCCAACAAAAAGAACTTCATGACCTTTGGTTACTTGTTCTCTAACAAACTCATATGCCCTGTCCATTAACTTGACAGTTTGTTGTAAATCGATAATATAAATTCCATTTCTTTCAGTGAAAATGTAATCCTTCATCTTAGGATTCCATCTTCTAGTCTGGTGTCCAAAATGAACACCTGCTTCAAGCAGTTGTTTCATATTAACTACAGACAATATTATTACCTCCTCTCCGGTTTTAAACTTCCACCTGCTTCATCCCCTGCTATTAGTATCAAAGAGGATTAAGCCTCGATACCACTACTACCCTCATGGGCAGCACCAGTGACAGGGTCAACAAGATGTGTTTATTTATTGCCAATTGATAGTATAACATATAAAAATACTATTATCAATCTTAAAACTAATTATTTTTTTACATTTTCATTTTTTTTAAATCATCTAATAGATATTCATTGAGAACTTTAATATAAGTTCCTTTCATCCCCAGAGAACGAGATTCTATTACTCCAGCACTTTCAAATTTACGCAAGGCATTAACAATCACTGATCTGGTTATTCCAACCCTGTCAGCTACCTTGCTTGCAACCAATAATCCCTCTTCTCCATCCAGCTCATCAAAAATATGTTCTACCGCTTCCAATTCAGAATATGAAAGTGTGTCAATTGCAATCTGAACAGCTGCTCGCTTGCGGGCCTCTTTTTCTATCTTATTACTTTTTTTTCTCAAAATTTCCATTCCAACAACAGAAGCACCATATTCAGCTAAGACAAGATCTGTATCACTAAATTTTTCCCCATAACGTGATAATATTAATGTACCAAGTCGATCTCCTCCGCCAATTATAGGGACAATGGTTGTCAATTTATTAGAGTACATACATTCATTCTCTGGATCAAAAATACATACCCTATCTTCTTGAGTTATATTCGCCTTTGTGCCATTTACATTTAAGATGCTTTTGCTATAATCTTCAGGAAATCTGTTTTCTCGCAATACTATTTGATTCATTATTTCACATTCAAAATCCTCCATAAAAGAATAACCCAGTACTTTACCTTTTTTGCTAGTAATATATGTATTACATTGAATTGCATCAGATAAAACTGGTGCCATCTTTTCAAAGTCAACAGGTTGACCACCAGACCGCTGCAGCAGTCTGTTGATCTTCCTGCTTTTTTCTAAAAGTTGACTCATCTAAATTACCTCCATCGATTTTATTTAAAAATTATAATATATACTTGCTTAAATCTTTATCTTTAACAACTTCAGAAAGTTGTTCTTGTACATATTCAACATCTATTGTTACTTGATTATTCTTTATATTATCAGGAGCATTGTATGACAAATCTTCCAGCAGTTTTTCCATGATTGTATGAAGCCTACGTGCCCCTATGTTTTCTGTTTGTTCATTCACTTCATAAGCAAACTCAGCAATTTCTCTTATCGCATTATCTGTAAAAGAAATATCTAATCCCTCGGTTTTAAGTAGTGAACGGTATTGCCTGGTCAATGCATTTCTGGGCTGTAGTAAGATCTGTTCAAAATCATCTACAGTTAGACTATTTAATTCTACTCGTAGAGGAAATCTCCCCTGTAGTTCAGGTATTAAATCCGATGGTTTTGACATATGAAAAGCACCGGCTGCTATAAATAGTATGTGATCTGTTTTAACAGCACCATGTTTGGTCATAACAGTGGATCCTTCCACAATAGGTAAGATATCTCTCTGTACACCCTCACGAGATACATCAGGGCCAGATCCCTTGTCTTGACCCGCAATCTTATCTATCTCATCTAAGAAAATTATCCCCTGATTTTCAACCAGATCAACTGCCTTTGCCTTGACCTCCTCATCATCTATCATTTTTTTTGCTTCTTCTTCTTGTAAAATTTCGATAGCCTCTTTGATCTTAACCTTCCTGTCTTTTTTCTTTTTAGGAAACATGTCTCCCAGCATATCATTAAAGTTTATCCCCATTTCTTCACTACCCTGACCGGTAAAAAGCTCCAGCATCTGAGGGGATTTTTTTTCAACAGAGATTTCTATCATCCTATCATCAAGATCTCCATTTTTTAACTTTTCCATAAGTTTATTTCGTCTGCGCTGTATTCTCTGATAACTTTCAGATTTATCCTTATCCTCATCTTCATCAGATATAAATTGGAAAGGACCTTCATTATCCTTACCTGGAGTGGGTAATAAACTGCCTATGATCCTCTCCCGGGCAGCCTGAAGTGCTTCTATTTGAACCTTCTCAATCTCTTTTTCCTTGACCATACGTATGGCATATTCGATTAGATCTCTTACCATAGACTCTACATCTCTGCCTACATAACCGACCTCAGTAAACTTTGTTACCTCAACTTTTATAAAAGGAGCCTGAGCAATATTAGCTAATCGTCGGGCTATTTCTGTCTTGCCCACTCCGGTCGGTCCGATCATTAAAATATTTTTTGGTATGATTTCTTCCTGCAGATCTTCATCCACCAACTTACGGCGGTATCTATTTCTTAAAGCAATTGCAACTGATTTTTTCGCGTCGTTTTGACCAATTATATATTGATCTAGTTTTCCAACAATTTGACTCGGTGTCAATTCCATAAACTTCCTCCTCTATCTTAAATGTCTTCTATAACAATGTTGTCATTTGTATAAATACAGATATCAGATGCAATCTTTAAAGATCTTTTTGCAATTTCTGCAGCAGTTAAATCTTGATCAGTTTCGATTAAAGCTCTGGCTGCAGCCTTTGCATATGGACCTCCTGAACCAATTGACATAACCTCATCATCTGGTTCTATCACATCTCCCGTACCTGATATAATCAACATCTTGTTTTGATCAGCCACTAAAAGTAAGGCTTCCAACTTACGTAAAATCTTATCTGTACGCCACTCTTTGGCAAGTTCAACTGCAGAGCGCTCCAGATTACCATGGTATTCTTCTAACTTTCCTTCAAATTTTTCAAAAAGAGTAAAGGCATCAGCAGAGGTACCTGCGAAACCCGCAAGAACTTTATTATGATAAAGTCGCCTGACCTTACGAGCAGTGGATTTCATAACAGTATCGCCCATTGTAACCTGGCCGTCTCCAGCTATAGCTATACTCTTTTTATAATTAACAGCAACTATTGTAGTTGCTTTGATTTTGTCCATGATCTACCTCCTGTAATTTTGTGAATATTATAAATCTTTTAATGAGTTCAGTTTAACACAAGCAATTCAATTGTGTCAAATTGGGAACCTCTTATTCCTTGTCAACTGTATGCTTACAGTCTTTATTTGAACATTTATAATAGCTACCTCTTTTTTTACTGAATTTTTCTACCATCATACTTCCACATTTAGGACATTTTTTATTAGTTGGTTTATCCCAGGAAACAAAATCACATTCGGGGTAATTACTGCATCCATAAAATGTTTTACCCTTTTTGGATTTTCTCTTTACTATCTCACCATCTTTACACTTGGGACATTTTACACCAACCTTATCTAGATAAGGTTTAGTGTTTTTGCACTCTGGGAAACCTGAACATGCTAAAAACTTACCGTATCTCCCATGTTTAATAACCATGGGCTTACCACATTTATCACATTTTATATCTGTCTCAATATCCATGTTTACCTTTTTCATATTATCTTTAGCTTCCTCAAAACGTTCTGAAAATTCTTTATAGAAATCGTGCAAAATTTCCTGCCATTCTTCTTTGCCCTCTTCGATCTCATCCAATCTATGTTCTAACTGGGCAGTAAATTCAATATCAGTGACATCGGGAAAATATTTATTTAAAAGATGATTAACAGTTACTCCCAGATCAGTTGGACTAAAGTATTTGCCTTTCTTTTCAACATAATTTCTTGTTACAATTTTTGATAATGTCGGTGCATAAGTACTGGGACGGCCTATACCCTCTTCTTCCATGGTTTTGACCAAACTAGCTTCTGTATATCTCGGTGGTGGATTGGTAAAATGTTGTTCAGGCTTGATATCTTCCGCAGTAATTTTATCTGATTTTTGCACATCTGGAATATAGTCTTTACCATTATCTTTTTTAAATAATTTTAAAAAACCGGGAAAGATTAATTCAGATCCGTTGAAGCGGAACTTATATTTACCATTCAAAATATCAATTGTATATGTTTTATATATTGCCGGCTGCATTTGACTTCCAATAAATTGATTCCAAATCAATTTATATAAGACATATTGGTCACCTGAAAGATATTCTTTCATTTTATCCGGTGATCTAAATGCAGAAGTCGGCCTTATAGCCTCATGAGCATCCTGATTATTATTGTTCTTTTTATTATATTTTTTATTGTTTTGATGGTATTTCTCTCCAAATACTTCTTTAACGTACTTGGCTGCTTCACTGCGGGCTTCATTAGAAAGACGTGTACTGTCTGTTCTGATATAACTTATTAGACCTATTGTGCCACTTTTACCAATATTTATTCCTTCATATAATTTTTGGGCCAGGTACATAGTTTTTTTCGCAGAAAAATTAAGCACAGAAGAAGCCCTCTGCTGAAGAGTTGAGGTCGTAAAGGGTGGATACGGATTTCTTTTGCGCTTTTTAACTTTTATGTCCTCTATCTTATATTCATTTTTTTCTAAATCTTTTTCCACCTTATCAACTGCAGCTTTTTCGTTTAGTGCAAAATCTTCATTATTAATTTTAAATAAATCTGCAGTAAAATCTTTTTTTCCATCATTAAATACAGCCGTTATTGTCCAGTATTCGACTTTTTCAAAATCTTCTATTTCTTTTTCTCTTTCACAAATTATCTTAACAGCTACAGATTGAACTCGACCTGCACTCAGACCCTTCCTCACTTTTTTCCAGAGCAGGGGACTTAATTTATATCCGACCAGCCTGTCTAAAAGCCTTCTGGCCTGTTGAGCATCAACTAAGTTTTGATCTATTTCTCTCGGATTATCTATAGCCTTTTTTATTGCATTTTTTGTTATCTCATTAAATGCAATTCTGTTTTTATTTTCATCTAGTTTTAAAGATCTAGATAGATGCCATGAAATAGCTTCACCTTCTCTATCAGGGTCAGTTGCTAAATAAACTTTATCACTTTTCTTTTTAGCCTTTCTTAATTTGCTCAAGATCTTACCCTTGCCTCTTATTGTAATATAGTTAGGCTTAAAATTATCATCGATATCAATACCCATCTTGCTTTTGGGTAGGTCAACAACATGTCCCATAGAAGCCTCAACTTTATAATTTCTACCCAAAAATTTTTTGATTGTTTTAGCCTTTGCTGGGGATTCTACAATTACTAAATTCTGTTTTGACATATGCAATATTACCTCCAAAATTTTTAATTAATAAATTTAAAATCTTTCGATAAATTTGCGGAAAACCCGCTGAAGTGATCGGAAATATATTCAATACGCTTTTCATCTTTGACTACATTTTGTATTAAATCCCAAAAATCAAAGCCTTCCTTCTTTCCATAATAGACATTTTGAATAATCTTATTTACTATTTCTTCGGTCTCTTTAATAGTAATAATATTTATCATCAACATTCTTTTTATTAAACCTCTGTACTGTTTGGGTATATACATCTTTTCCTGTACTGTAAATACTCTATTTAAAAAATTATCCTCAGATAATCCTTCAACATCATCAGCTTCGATGATTTCAGGTTTTTCAAAGATTATTTGAAAGGCTTCATCAATATCATCAAGTTCATATCCCATATCAACCAGATCATCAATAAGGAGGTCCTGGTCAACAACTTCATCTCCGCTATTTAATAACTCTTCAATTAAGTAACTTAATATATCAAAAATTTTTTCTCTCATTATATATCCGCAGAAAACCTGCTCATCCCTCCTTGATTTATTTTCATTGCACTTAACTATTATATCATTATAGATGTTTGAAAATTGTTTGTAAAGTAATTTTTAAGATTTTTGAAAAGATTTTGACTTATCAAGTAAAGGGTGTTTAAGACAATTTATCTACTCTATTTATATATTTTTCCATATTGAACTTTCTCTCTAAACCGGCTTTGTTCATATATCTGACTTTGCCAAATATTTTTCTTTCCTTCCAGGCCCTATCGTGTTTTCCAAATATCCAGGCAGCGCCAGCAAATCCATTAGGATCTCTGCCGTCTAATAGATATTTATTATTTAAATAAAGAATTCTTTGAAAAGATGACTGATAATCTTCAGTCCATTCCAATATTTTTTTACCCCAGTACATACGCATATATCCATTCATATAGCCACTAACTACCATTTCCTTTTGAGCTGCATTCCAGTAAGGATCATGTGTTTTGTAATTTTCTAAATCTTCTAAAGAATAAATCTTCTCCCTTTGATCTGCCTGATGTTTGTTTAAGGTCTTAACTGCCCAATTAGGAAGTATATCAACTAATGAATTATCATAATTTTGATTGTAATAGACAAAATTAAAACTAAGTTCTCTTCTAACTACCAACTGTTCTAAAAAGTCCTCTGCTTCAATACCACTTTCTTGAACCTTCTGATAGATAAAGCTGGGTGATATTTGTCCAAAATGCAAATAAGGGCTTAAATAGGAAGTAATATCTTGGTCTGGATTACTTCCATATTTTTGATATTCTTTTAACTTTTCTTTGATAAAGTTATTTAATTTTTTGACAGCTTGGTTTCTGCCTCCTTTTAGTATATTGCTCTTTTTTATTTCCATATCAATATCAAGCTGTTTTATAATTTTTTCTATATTTTTTAATTTTATACCGTTTAGCTTAATTTTAAGAGAATTTAATTTTAATTTTTTCTGTTCTGAATTTCTTAAAAACCTCTCAACCTTATTCGTTATTTTCTTTCTAATTGTATAGGCTGCATATTCTTCTTTATCTGAGGCTATATCAACGGGTACTATTGTATTGGTATTTATAAGGACAAATCTACAGTTTATATTTTTAGCCACGTTTTCTTTCCACTTTCTTTCAATCTTTAGATAACCTCTATCAGAAATGAGAATGACTGTATCTTTAATTAATTTAGCTACGTTTTGTATGGGATCACCAATATTAACAACAAATTTTATTCCCATTTTAGCAAGCTCTTTTTCTACTTCTTTTAATCCTTCTAACATGAAATAATAATGACGATAATTAGCCTCGGGAAATTGATCGGTTAAATTAAAAAAGACTATAAGAGGAACTTCAATCTGATTGGCTCTTTTTATCGCATAATTTAAGGCCGGATTATTTTTTGCTCTCTGGGCAGATTGCATCCAATATATTATATATTTATTTGCTTTTACATTGCCTTCTCGTAATACTTTTATTTTTTCTTCTCTCATTTTTATCATTCCCGTTTATTTTCTTATATTCTAAAAAAGCCCCCATTTAAGGGGGCTATTATGTGTTTTCAATTTATAGATTTAATTTTTCAATTATTTCGGGTAAATTTGGTCTTCCAATCTCTTCCAATTCATATCTAACCCGAGTATATGGTTTGTCAATATCTATAATTTTAGTTAAATCTATAGGAGTTCCAATTACAACAGCCTCTGCATCTGAGTTTTTGATGGTTTGTTCAAGCTCTTGCATCTGCTCCTTACCATAACCCATAGCAGGCAAGATGTCAGATAAATGTCCATATTTTTCAAATGTATCTTTGATTGAACCAACTGCGAAAGGACGCGGATCAATTAATTCTTTAGCCTGGGATTTGCGGGCTGCAATAGCACCTGCACCATATTTCATTTCCCCATGGGTTAAAGTTGGGCCATCTTCTATAACAAGAACCCTCTTGTTTTTAATTAGGGAGGGGTCTTCCACAAAGAGTGGTGAAGCAGCATCAACAATTGTAGCTTCTGGGTTTACCATTTGAATATTTTTTCTGACTTCTTCTACATCTTCTGGATAAGCAGTGGCTACCTTATTAATTAGGGCTACATCTGCTAAACGTAAATTAATTTCTCCCGGGTAATAGTTAAGTTCATGACCTGGTCTATGAGGATCAACCAGAGTAATCATCAAATCTGGTTTATAGAAAGGCATATCATTATTACCACCATCCCATAAAATAACATCAGCATCTTTTTCTGCTTCTCTTAAGATTTTCTCATAGTCAACACCGGCATATAAGATGTTGCCTCTCTCAATATGAGGCTCGTATTCTTCCATTTCTTCAATTGTACATTTGTGTTTTTCCATATCATCATAATTTTCAAAACGCTGTACAGATTGTGCTACTAAATCACCATAAGGCATTGGATGTCTGATAACAACAACTTTTTTACCCATTGCATTTAATATATCAGATACCCTGCGGGTTGTCTGGCTTTTTCCAACCCCAGTTCTAACTGCACATACTGCAATTATAGGTACATCAGATTCAAGCATAGTAGATTCGCTACCCATCATCTTGAAATCAGCACCGGCTGCCATTACCTGTGAGCCTTTACTCATTAAATATTGATAATTAACATCACTGTAAGCGAAAACTACTTCCTCAATATTTTTTTCCTTAATCAATTTTTCAATATCACTTTCCGGATAAATTGGTATACCCTCAGGATAATTACTACCTGCTAGTTCTGCTGGATACTTTCTTCCTTCAATATCTGGTATTTGAGTAGCTGTAAATGCAACCACTTCATAGTCATCATTATCACGATAAAAGGTATTAAAATTATGAAAATCTCTTCCTGCTGCACCCATTATTATAGTCCTTTTTTTCATTAAATTTCCTCCTTAAAAAATAATTTATGCATCTAATTATATTTATACATCTTAGTATATATATTATATATTAGGTTGTCAAATCCTGCTTTAAGCTCAAAAATAATTAATAATCGGTATTATTCAAAAAAAATACAGAAAGTGTCCCTGGTCCTGAATGAGCACCAATAGCAGATCCTATTATATTAATCATAATTTCTTGGGGATTAAATTTCTTTTCAATCATATTTTTTAATTTTTCGGCACCTTCTAGATCATCCCCATGGCTTATAGCTATTAGCTGTTTACTCAAATTTTCTCCCCTTTCTTCCATTAATTCTAACATTCTATTGATGACTCTACTCCGCCCTCTCTTTTCCTCTAGGGGAACAAGTTTGCCATCTTCCACATCCAATATGGGTTTGATGTTTAATAAGCCGCCGACAAAAGCAGCTGTTCTACTGATTCTGCCGCCTCTTCTTAGATATTTTAGGTCATCTACAGTAAAAATATGTTCAATATGATCTTTATAATGTTTGATTACATCAACAATTTCTTCTTTGCTCTTACCTTCATTAGCCATCTGAGCAGCTTTATAAACAAGTAAACCATAACCTAAAGATGCACATTTAGAATCAATTATGGTAATATCTAGGTCTTTATTCTCTTCATCGATCTTGTTTTTTATCAAAACAGAGGATTGGTAAGTCCCGGATAATTTAGAAGAAAATGATATATAAATAGCCTGACGCTTATCACTTGCTAATTTTTGATAGAGTCTTTCAAAATAATTAGGCGGAACCTGTGCAGTTTTATAGATCATACCTTCTCTCATTTTATCATAAATCAATTTAGGATCATTTACTTTTTTAGCTTTATCTTCCTGTCCCTCAGGATATACTAAAAGTGGTGCCTCAGTAATGTCGTATTCTTTTATTATAGACTTAGGTAAGTCACAACCAGAATCAGCAATAATTTTTACAGTCATACAAAAAACCCCTTCCAGGTAAATTATATTATTTTATTTAAAGATAATAATTTACTAAATCTATACTAAATATTTATTTCAAGATAAATATTTATATTCCTCTATTTAAAATAATGCAAAATAAATGCATTTATTAAACAAAAGTACTTCTAATTAAATTAAATATCCATTTAATAATTTATTCATTAATAATTTTGTTAAAGAATCATTTCAAATATTTACAGTCATATCTTTATAAATAATTAGGAAAGATAATAAAATTCATCTTTGGCTTCTCTGGACATCAAATCATCAACTGCCTGAATGGGCTCCTTATTTTCATAGAGCACTTTATATACCTCTTGAGTAATAGGCATCTTTAATTCCTTATTGTTAAGCAAATAATCATGAACCGCTTGGACCGTTTTAACACCTTCTACGATCTGATTTACCACTTTAGCTGCTTTTTTTCTACTGGCGCCTTTACCAATCTGAATACCAAATCTTCGATTGCGACTATGCTCGGAATTACAGGTCACGACAAGATCTCCTAATCCGGCCAGACCGTTATAGGTTTTTCTATCAGTATTTTGTGCAAGGCCAAATTTTACTATTTCGGCCAACCCTCTTGTAATTAAGGCGGCTTTGGTATTATCTCCATAGCCGATCCCATCTGTTATTCCAGAAGCAACAGCTATTATGTTTTTTATGGCTCCCGCTATCTCGACTCCTTTAATATCTAATAATGTATAAATCCTGAAACGAGGAGTCATTAACATATTTTGGATTTGAATGGCCGTTTTTCTATTTTTGGCTGCAGCTACAATCGCAGTAGGTATTTGTCTAATTACCTCTTCAGCATGTGTAGGACCAGACAGCACAACTACATTGCCGGCAAAAAATTCTCTTATAACTTCCGAATTCGTTTTAAAACTAGCTGTTTCTATACCCTTAGCTGTAGAGATTATCGTATGATGTTCACAAAGATATTTACTTATTTTTTCCATTAAAGAGCGGGTAGAATTGGTAGGTACTGATAATATTATGTCTTTAGAAAAATCAATTATACGTTCTAAATCACTGGTAGCTGCAATATTATTGTTTAGTTTAATATCAGCAAAGTATTTGTTGTTTTTGCAATCATTATTTATGCTTTTGACCACTTCTCTATCTCTTGCATATATCAAAACCTTATCCATATTATAAGAAGCCACTTGAGATAAAGCTGTACCCCAACTTCCTCCTCCAATTACAGCTATTTGGTTCTGCATAGTTACCTATCACCTCTAGGAGGCCAACTCATTTTATTCTCATTTCCCTTTATTAACCTCTGGATATTAGTACGGTGACTAAAAATTATTAATAAAGCTATTAATAAACCAAAGGTGATATTATCCGTACTACCATCATAGATAAATAGAATAGATAAGGGCAAAGAAACAGCCCCTATAAGAGAGCCAACGGAAACAATTTTTGTAGAAATGATCATCAAAACCCAGACAACAAAAAACACCAATAGAGAATAGGGGAATAAGTTTAATAAAATACCAACACTGGTTGCAACACCCTTACCACCGTTTAATGATAAGAAGATAGACCAATTATGTCCAATAACTGCTAAAATAGCAGCTGAAAAAACAAATATCATAGAATATTGTGGGATTAAAAATAATTCTGCAATGTAAACAGCTAAAAAGCCCTTTGCAATATCTAAAATAGCCACAATAAGTCCAACCTTGTATCCTGCTATACGGGCTACATTTGTAGCGCCAACATTACCGCTTCCATATTTTCTTATATCTTTGTTAACAGTATATTTTCCTAAAATATAGCCATTTGGTATTGATCCTAATAGATATGAAAAAAGCAAAATCAAAATAATTTTCATCTTGTTAACTCCTTTTTTTGATTTTGAGTACAATAGGGCTGCCCAAAAATCCGAAATTATCTCTTATTGTGTTTTTTAAATACCTTTCATAAGCAAAATGCATCAAATCAGGATTATTAACAAATATAACAAAGGTAGGTGGTTTAACACCAACTTGAGTGCAGTAGTAAATTTTGAGGCGTTTGCCTTTTTTGGTGGGCGGTTCTCTTAACTGAACTGCCTCAGTAATTACTTCATTTAATAATCCAGTTTTAATCCTCTTCGCACTTTGATCAACACTGTATTCTAACAATTCTAACACTTCTTCAATTCTCTGACCCGTTAAAACCGAGATAAAACTAATCGGAACATAATTTAAAAATTTCAGATTATAATATATTTCATCTCTATACCTGGCCATTTCATCTGAATCAGCTGTGATAAGATCCCATTTATTTATGGCAATTACCATAGCTTTACCAGCTTCATGTGCATATCCAGATATTTTTTTGTCCTGTTCAGTAACACCCTGTTCTGCATCAATCATCATCAAAACACCATCAGATCTTTCAATAGCCCGAATTGCTCTGATATTACTATAATATTCTATATCATCTTTAACTCTTGCTTTACGTCTGAGCCCAGCCGTATCAATTAAATTATATTTAATATCATTATATTCAATGACTGTATCAATAGCATCTCTGGTAGTACCCGGTATTTCACTTACTATTACTCTTTCATGGCCGACCAGATAATTGATAAATGATGATTTCCCTACATTTGGTTTGCCTACAATAGCAATATTAATTATATTTTCTTTTAATCGTTCTTCTGTCTCATCAAAATCACTAATAATAAGGTCCAGTAAATCACCGATGTTCTTTCCATGTTCAGCAGAAATTGGGATGAGCTCTTTAAAACCAAGGGCATAAAACTCCCAGACATTTTCTTGCATTTTTTTAAAATTCTCTATTTTATTTACAACCACTTTTACTTTTTTATTGGATTTTCTCAATAATTGGGCAACTTCTTCATCCAGTTTAGTCAAGCCCTCTCTTCCATCTACTACAAAAAGGATGTGGTCAGCTTCTTGAATAGCTAATTTAGATTGTTTTTTAACCATCGAGTTAAATTTTACCTCTGTATCAGTCTCAATTCCACCAGTATCTATTAACTTAAATTTATAACCAAGCCATTTTGCTTCAGCATAAATTCTATCACGGGTAATCCTTGGTTCATCTTCTACAATAGATATTCGCGTACCAGCCAATCTATTAAATAAGGTCGATTTCCCTACATTTGGCCTACCTACTATTGCTACAATTGGTGTCGACACCTTTTAACACCTCCATAATATCCTTTATATTATCACATACAAATATATTTTTATTTTTGAAGTCATTTTTAAAATTATCGATGCTTACCTGGTCTAAAAATAAGCCTTTCTCATTTAATGTTATAGAAGGGATTATGATATTTTTTGCTGAAATACCACTAATCCTTTCACCTATATCCTGAGCTGTTAATAGGCCCGTTACGGTTATCGTTTCACCAAAAAACTTATTTTCTACAATCTTTATCTCAATATTTATATTAAACAGGCTTTCATTTATATCATCTATTATATACTTAATAGCCTTCTTGCCTAATAAAGATGTGATTAAGACATATTCTTCATTATTTTTTTTCTTTTTAATTGAGTCTATAAAATCGTCTTTTATTTTTTGATATTGATCTCTAAAAATACGTGTTAAACCTACTCCATTTTCCAGCTGTAAAAAGTTGTTATATGATCTATAACTGGGAATATCTATTTTAGACATAAGATAAAATTCATCTGAGGCAAAAAGAAAATTTTCTCCATACTTATCTTTTAATATCTTCTGCCAGTTATTTATCTGGTTCACAATATTTTCAGCTTCTTGAGATGTATAAGTTCTTAACTTTTTATTTTTATACTTAGTTAATCCAACCGGTACTACAGAAAGGGATAAAATATTAGGAAAGTATTTAGCCAAAGATTGGATGGATTCATCTAATTTTTTACCATCGTTAATCCCTGGACAAAGTACAATTTGTGCGTTAAAATCAATTCCATTTTCAGTCAAATAAGCAAGGTCTTTAATAATGTTACCAGCCCGTGGATTTTTCATCATGTACTTTCTTAACTCGGGATCTGTAGTGTGTATGGATATATTTAATGGACTCATATGATACTTTACTATTTTTTTGAAGTCTATCATATCAAGATTTGTAAGTGTAATATAACTTCCCTGTAAAAAAGAAAATCTGTAATCATCATCTTTTAAGTTTAAAGTTGATCGCAGGTTATCTGGCTGTTGGTCTATAAAACAAAATATACATTTATTAGTACATTTTTTAAGACCATCAAAGACTATACCCTCAAATTCAATTCCCATCTCTTCATCATAAGTTCTTTTTATATCATATTTTTTTATACTACCATTTATTTTTTTTACTTCCATCTGAAAATTATATGAGGAAATGAAATCATTATATTCAATATAGTCCTTGATTTTTTTCCCATTAATTGAAATTAATTGATCACCGGCCTTAAGTCCTATCTTTGCAGCGGTACTTTCTTTTTTAATATTCTTAATATAAACCATGGATAATTTCCTCCTGCTACATAGAATAATAACATATCTTAAAGGCTGTGACAATAAACGAATAGTTTTATATAAATAAAAGCCTTACTATCCTTTTATGAATAGTAAGGCTCGCTTATTTAAGCATTTGTTTTATAACTATTCTTCATCTTTATCAAAAATATCTCCAACTAGTTCTTGGATTGTAGTTCCAGAAGATTGTTCTTCTTCTTTATTTTCCGATTCCTTATTTTTGGTGGTTTTTTTGTTTTCTTTCTTCGCTTTTTTTGCATTTATTTCTTCTTCTATACTTTTTAGGCTTAATCCGATTCTTCTCTGCTCTGGATCTATATTAATGATTTTTGCTTTTCTTTCTTCGCCTTCTTCGACTATTTCATCAGGGGTTTCAACATGTTTTTGGGATAATTGTGAGATATGGATTAATCCTTCAATTCCTTCTGCAACCTCCATAAATGCTCCAAAATCAACTATTTTAGTTATTTTACCATCTATTTTTTCACCTTCATAATGTTTTCTGGCGAATTCTTCCCAGGGATCTGGCAGTAATTGTTTTAAACCCAATGATATTCTTTCTTCTTCTTTATTAACACCGAGTACTTTTACCTCTACTTCCTGACCTTCTTCTAATATTTCGGTAGGATGATCAATTCTTCCCCAGGACATTTCGGATATATGAAGTAGACCTTCAATTCCGCCCAAATCTATAAAGGCACCAAAATCTACCAGTTTTGTTACCGTACCATTTACTACATCGCTTTCTTCTAAATTATCTAAAGTTTCTTTTTTACTTTCTGCTCTTTCAGCTTCAATTACTTTTTTAGCAGATAAAACTACATTATTTTTATCTCTTTCAACTTCAATTATTTTTAATCTCAAAGTTTGATTGACATATTCACTTAGATCTTCTACATATCCTACTGCTACATGTGAAGCAGGAATGAAACCTCTTACTCCAACATCTACAACTAAACCACCTTTTACTTCTTTTGTAACCTCCGCCTCAATAATTTTATCATCTTCGTAGGCTTCTATGATTTTTTCCCAGGCTTTTTCATAATCTGCCTTTTTCTTCGAAAGAATCATATTACCTTCTTCATTTTCCAAAGTTAAAATAACTACTTCAATATCCTGATCTTCTTCGACAAAATCACGTGGGTCTTTAATAGAACGGTGGTTCAATTCATCCTTAGGAATAAACCCATCAGTTTTATAACCAACATCTACATATACTCCATCATCATTTATTTCTACTACAGTACCCGTTACTTTTTGACCTTTTTTAAGATCTGCAATATCATTGTCACTGTAGTTAAATTCATCAATATTACTTTCTTCTTCAGCTTCATCAGCTACTTCTTTTGTTTTTTCTGCATCTTCTTTTTGCTCAGTCTCGACTGTTTCTTGTTCTTCTTTCACTTCTTCTGTATCTTCTGGTTCTTCTTCGACTACTTCTTCTGTATCTTCTTGTTGCTCAGTTTCAACAACTTCTTGTTCTTCATCAACTTTTTTATTTTCCTCTTCAGATACCTCTTCTGTTTCTTTTTTAACAGTTTCTTCTTTTGGTTCTTCACTTTCTTGTCCCGTTTCTTCTAAAACTTCTTGTTCTTCTTTTTCTACCTCTTCTGTATCTTCTTGTTGCTCAGTTTCAGCCTCTTCTTTTTCTACCTCTTCTTTAACCTCTTCGACTATTTCTTCTGCTTCCTTTTCTACCTCTTCTTCTGTAAGTTCTGGCTGATTAACTTCTTCTTTTTCATTAACATCTTTTTTCTCTTCAGACATAATTTCCAAGACCTCCTTGATTATCCAGTCAGGGGTCGATGCCCCCGCGGTAACTCCAATTTTATTTACGTTCTTAATTTTATCCCAGTTGATTTCATCAACTATTTCTATGTGAAAGGTTGGTGTTTTGGTTTTAGCACAGATCTCGGCTAATCTCTTTGTATTGGCACTATTGTGTCCTCCAATTACAAACATCGCATCAACCTTTTTTGCTAATTCTCTCGCTTCTCTTTGCCGATTACCGGTCGTATTACAAATAGTATTATATATTTTTAACTCATCCACTTTTGGTAAAAGATAACTAATTATTTCTATATATTTTTCATAAGATTGTGTGGTTTGTGCAACCAGGCCTACATAATCCCTTAAAACTATACCTTCGAAATCTTGAATATTCTCTATAATCTTACCTTTATTATTAGTATGACCATAAATTCCTTTTATTTCTGGATGGTTTTTGTCTCCAAAGATAAAGGTCTGATAACCTGTTTTCACCAACTTTTTTGCGTATATATGAGCATTTTTAACAAAAGGACAGGTGGCATCTATTAACTCAAGATTTTTTTCTTTTGCTTTCTCTAAAATCTTAGGTTCAATTCCATGTGTTCTGATAATTAGTATACCCTCATCAATTTCATCTAAACTGTCTACAAGATGTACACCCTGTTTTTGCAATTTTTTAACAACCTGAGGATTGTGGATTAATGGACCCAATGTATAAACCTTTTTATCAGAACCTTTAACCGCTTTTTGGACTATTTCAATTGCCCTTTTGACTCCAAAACAAAAGCCGGCTTCATCCGCAGTTATTATCTCCAGTACCTTCACCTCCTTCCAAACAACAAAACAAACCTGTATTACACTACCACAATGACGTTAAAAAATACTAAATTATAGTCAGTATTAACTGCTCATAGATATTATTAAAATAACATATTTCTTTCTAAAAGGCAAATATTTAATCAAGACAATTGAGTTGATTTTTTATTTTTTTCATAATCAATTCACCCACTTCTGTCTTTTCCTGTCTGCTTAACTTTTTATCATAGTATTCCTTTAAAGAAAATGACTGACCTATAGAAACCTTGAGGGCCTCATCTTTTTGATTAGAATGTTTGATCCCTACAGGTAATATTGGGCTTTCACTCATCAAAGATATTAATGTAACACCAGGTTTTGCATCACCCAGTTTGTCTTCTTTAATCCTCGTTCCTTCTGGAAACATACACAACACTTTGCCATTTTTTAAAATTTCTAAAGAACGCCTTATTGCTTTTTTATCAGGCACACCTCTTTTGATTGGGAAAGCCCCTATTTGTTTTAACAAGAAACCAAACCATTTTTTTTCAAATAGTTCTTCTTTTGCCATAAAATGAAGCTGTCTGTTAACCGCACAACCTACGATAGGAGGATCAAGATAACTAACATGGTTACTTACCACAATTAAAGGGCCTTCTTTTGGTACATTTTTTCTTCCTTTTACCTTCCAATTATGAACTATTTTCAAATAAATATTGACTAGATAATAACTTAACCAGTATATTATCTTACCCATAATCTCAACTCCTCTCTATTATATTCAATACTTTTTTTAGTACTTCTTTTATGGTTAAATCAGTACTCTTTACAATTACTGCATCTTCTGCCTTTTTAAGTGGTGAATACTTTCTGGTTGAGTCAATCTTATCCCTTTGAATTATTTCCTTTTTAACATCTTTAAAATCAATATCTCGTCCATTACTTTTAAGGATATCTTTATATCTTCTTTGGGCCCTTTCTTGCACAGTTGCAGTTATGTAAAACTTGAAATCAGCATCAGGTAAAACCCTGGTACCAATATCTCGACCATCCATTACTATATTTTGTTTTGATGCAATTTCTCTCTGTTTTTTGACCAGTTCATCACGGACAGATTTAACCTGAGCAACCCTGGAAACATTATTATCGACTGCCGCACTCCTTAATTTATCAGTAATATCTCTACCATCTGCATATATACGAAATACATTATTTTGATAAGTAATATCAAGTTCTAAATCTTTTACAAGTTGAGTCAACTCAGTATTGTCATTTAGATCAAATTCATCTTCAATTGCTTTAAGTGTTACCGCCCTATACATAGCTCCACTATCTAAATAGGTAAAATTTAATTCTTTAGCCAGTAATCTTGCTATAGTACTCTTGCCAGCTCCAGCTGGACCATCTATCGCTATTGAAATGGTCAATTTATCACCTCATTATTATCTACAATAAAAGCATAATTATGATAAGTTGAATCAATATTTCAAAAACACAAAATTATGATTTAAAGATGTTAATAATAATTTAATTTTAAATACCCACATCTTTCCTGTCAAAATTAAACTTTATGTGTTGGCCTTTTGAATGATTTTTACTTATTTTTTACAGCCTGAATGATCTTTTTAAATTTATCAACATATAAAGGTTATAAACCATCGCTTAAAACCTTTTTAAGTATCAGGTGCTAAGTAAAGCTCTATTCTTAAGCTTAAAGAAGTCATTACAGCCAGATTAATCAACATCCAGCAAACTCTCCCCTGCTAAAATCAATTATAACAGTGTGGCTGCATATTTCTTTAAAATAGGTACTGACATCAGATTATAGAAAGACTAGGTTTTGTTTGCCCTTTGTATTTTTACTCAGCGGTAGTTACAAAACTTCAGTAACTATTTTAAAATCATATGCTAAAGATACTTCCTTCAATATTTTAATTCCTCTTCTTTTAAACCCTTAAATTACCTTCTTTGAGCAGCTAATAAAATTTTTAAATTTTCTTCAATTAAAATAAGTAGATAGCTATCTATTTGTAAAACATAAATTTTGACCATATATATTCTTTTATTGAAAGATAATCTTTTTTTCTAAACTTATTAAATAATATAATCTATTCTCCCACTCAAATTTTATTACCGTTTTTTACTCTTGAGTATTAAAAAATTGATCTTCTCTTAGGTTTGTCGCCTCTTTTAGATAAATATGTTTAATTTTATTTTTATCTTTAAGGCCATCAGCTAAAATCATTACTCTTATGCATTTTTTTAGAGAACTTTTTACATACATTTCCTGCAGACACAATATAGATGTTTTAACAAACCCTAAATCACGTACAGCTCGACCCGGATATACTTGATCAAGATCTCTGGTTACAGTAAAAATAAAGCTGATAATATCTTCATCCTTCAGCATGTTTTTTTCAATAATTTTCGATACCATACTTTTGGTAGCTTCGATAATTTGATTAGCATCATTTTTTTTAACAGTTACAGCACCACGTATACTAAACATATCTAATACACCTCACAAAGAAAGTTTTCGATCAATTTAATCAAAACTTTGTTCTTATTCATTTAAAATTGATCTTAATTACATATAATACTTAAAATTATATTTTAGAATAGCAAAAATAAGCAGAAAATACACCCTAAAAAGGGTGTATTACATAATCATTTATTAATCTGCCGCAAGGCATCTTTAGCAGCTTTTTGTTCTGCCTGTTTCTTGCTTTTCCCTTTACCAAAACCCAACTCTTTTTCTTCAAAATTTACAGTTACATAAAATTCCTTGTTGTGGTCTGGACCTTTTTCTTTAACAACTTCATATTCTGGTCTATTATTGCTGTTTTTTTGGATGATTTCCTGTAGCATGGTTTTGTAATCCTGAATATAGTTACCGTTGTTAACTTCAAAAATAAAATTTTTAAAGTTGTTTATAATAAAATCAAATACAAAATTAAAATCCTTATCTAAATAGATAGCACCTAAAATAGCTTCCATGGTGTCGGCTAATATAGAATCTCTATTTCTACCTCCAGAAAGTTCTTCTCCTTTCCCAAGCAGTAAATAGTTGCCAAGATTTAATCTAAAGGCTTTTTCAGCAAGGATGGGAGCACTTACAATTACTGATCTTATTTTGGCCAATTCACCTTCTGCATATTTATCATATTTATTAAAAATATATGTGCTAATTGATAAACTTAAAACAGAATCTCCTAAAAACTCAAGTCTTTCATTATCTTTAATATTTAAATCAGAATTTTCATTTGCAAATGATTTATGTGTTAAAGCCCTTCTTAATAAACCCTTGTCATCGAATTTTAAATTTAATTTATTTTCTAATTCTGTCAATTTCTCTTCTGAAAAATATTCTGTCATTTAAATTTCACCACACCTATTGTAATAATTTCAGATAAGGGGGAAGTAAAATCAATGATTTTTATCCCCCTTTTTATATTAAAGTTTAAAGACTGGCCTCAATATAATCAACTGCATTTCCTACAGTTGCTATTTCTTCAGCATCTTCATCAGGAATCTCAATATCAAACTCTTCTTCTAAAGCCATAATCAACTCAACCACATCTAATGAATCAGCACCAAGGTCATCAATAAATGAGGCATCTTTAGTGACTTCTTCTTCAGAAATTGCAAGTTCTTCAGAAGTGACTTGAACGATTCTTTCAAAAACATCTGCCATCATCTTCACCTCCTTTCACATTAACATCCCCCCATCAATATTTATATTTTGACCATTAATATAGCTTGCTAATGGTGAAACCAAAAACATAATTACATTCGCTACTTCCTCAACTTCACCAAATCTTTCTAAGGGTATACTATTTAACATCTCTTCTTTAACTTCGGAAGATAAATTTTGCGTCATATCTGTTTGAATATAACCGGGCGAAATTGTATTAATATTAATACCTCTTTTTGATACTTCTCGCGCAATTGCTTTTGAAAATCCAACTATACCTGCTTTGGAAGCAGCATAATTAGCCTGACCTGCATTACCCATTGAACCTACTACAGAACTTAAATTAACTATTTTACCGTGCCTTTGTTTCATCATGTATCTTATTGCATTTTTTGTGCAATTAAAAGTCCCCTTCAAATTTACATCTATTACACTATCAAAATCTTTTTCTTTCATCCTCAATAAAAGCCCATCCCTAGTTATACCCGCATTATTAACGAGGATGTCAATTTTTCCAAACTTACTGACAGCTTTTTTAATCAGGTTTTTAGCATCTGAGCTATCTGCTACATTTCCCTGAACTATTAATGCCTTTCTACCCTGATTAAGAACTTGACGAGCCGTTTCTTCTGCACTTTGTTTGTCATTATTGTAATTAATAACAAGGTCAGCACCTTCAGAAGCAAGCTTTACAGCAGTAGCAGCACCTATTCCCCTTGAACTACCGGTAACAATAGCAACCTCGCCTTCTAATAACAAGTTATCATCTCCTCATCAGTTTATAACAAGTGAACTTATGTAAAAATTAAAGTTCTTAATATAAAGACCAGTAAACTTTTCAATTGACTTATTTAAAGTTCTCTGTAACTTTTGGATATAATCAATTATTTCTATACCATATTTTAATACAATTTCTATTCTAATACAAATTTCATTATTATCTTTTTCAATATAGATCGAGGATATCTCTTTTACATCTACCTCTTGTGATAATTCAAAATAGATAAGGTCTCTTAGTACCTGATTATAAATTACAAGGTTACCAAAATAAGAAAATTTGGGTCTAACTATTGTTTTTTCTTTTCTTATAGAACCTTTACCCTTTTTGAAAAACAATTCAAGGGAATGAATAAAATAACCTGGAAACTGAGACTTGACTTCAATTTTGGGAACAGGTATTACATGCTTTCCTTCTTTTTTTCTAATATCAATCGCTTTTTTAATCTCTTGTTGATCAGCTATTTCATCTATTTTAATGATTTGATTAATACCATTTAATTTTAAGTTTTCAACAATTTTTTTTATCATACGTAGTGAAGTACCCAATATTAGTATCTTTTCTTCATTTACATCATTAAGAGCATCTTTAACTTCCTTTAAATGCTCTTCTTTTAACAAAATTGCGGTCCGGATGGCCTGGATCTTTATTTTATCACGTTTAGCAGATTTACCAGCTAAAACATGTCCTTTGTGTATTAAAAGACCATCATCTAAAATGAGTGGTATATTATATTTATCTGCTACAAATGCAGCTCTATGACTTTTCCCTGAACCACTAACCCCAACCAGTGCATAAACATACAATATCTCCACCCCTAAAAATACATTCTTAAATTTACTATAAATGATATTTTAAAAAATTTCAAGTTATTCATAAAAAAACCGCTGCTCAATTAAAGACAGCGGCCTATATTAATATTTAATTTTTTAAACATTTATTCCTCTTTTTTTGACTCGATTAGTTCAAATATTTTCTCAGGAATAACGGGCATTTCTTTGATCTTAACCCCAATTGCATCCTGAACAGCATTACCAATTACTGAAGGAATTGACAGCATCGGGTGTTCTGCTACACCACGAGCTCCATAAGGTCCGTCTTCCTGTGCATTTTCCACAATTATAGGTTTTAATTCGGGAATATCTGCAATAGAAGGTACCTTGTAATCAGTAAAGGTATTGGTCAATAGCCTACCATCTTCACTAAATTGATAACCCTCCATCACTGCAGAACCATATCCTTGAATTACTCCACCTTGTATTTGACCGATAACATTTTCTTTATTAATTGCCTTACCAACATCGAAGGCAGAAGCAATTTTAACTACTTCAAATTCACCGGTTTCTTCATCTACTATAACCTCAACTCCATGTGCACCATAAGTCCAATCCAGTGCAGGAAGCCCCTGCCCAGTTTCTGGATCAATATTGGTTAATCCCTGAGCAATATAATTACCTCTTGCTATTAGAGGACCACCAATTGCATTACCGTTTTCATAGGTATAACCCATGGCTAGCTCTTTAAAGCTGATGTATTTATCGAGGTGGTGTCTAACCTTGACTTTCTCATCCTCTATAAGAAGATCTTCAACAGAACATCTCAAGGGCTCAGATGCAATTTCTTTTAATTGTTGAACCATATCCTGAGATGCCTTTATTACAGCATTACCTGACATGAATAGCCCTTTAGAAGCAACTGTCTGCCAATCATACGGTTCAGTTTCTGTATTATTCTCCCAGACTACATTAACCTTATCTACTGGCATATCAAGTTGATCTGCAACTATTTGAGCCAGGGCAGTATAAGTGCCTTGACCATAATCAGTCAGTGATACTGTGAGATTAATTGTGCCATTTTCATTGAACTTAAGAAAAGCTGCAGTACCAGTATTTGTAGGCATAGCTGGTGCTTTATGGAGTGTAGCTAATCCCTTGCCGCGCTTTTTGCCTGCTGGCAGGTCATCTGAATCTCTATTTTCAAAATCAATCTCTTTAGCTACTTCTCTTAAACACTCTTTAACTCTACCGTGAGATCCACCTATATGCTCTCCTGTAATTGTCACAGAACCGACCTCTAAGCCGTTTTTCATTCTTATATCATAGGGACTTATCTCTATTTCTTTAGCTACAAGATCCATCTGCCTTTCAATAGCCCAAAGTATTTCAAGATGACCAAATCCACGGTAAGCAGTTCCAAATATCTTATTGGTATAAACTGTTTTTGAATCCAGTTTTACATTTTTTATTTCATAAGGTCCTACTCCGGCTGTTGCAGCTGCTCTGGTTACATTAACACCATAGTCAGCATTAGCTCCACTGTCCCAGAGAAATTCAGTTTCCTGAGCCACAATCTCACCATCTTCATTGACTCCTGTTTTTAATCTAGAATAAAGCCCCTGCCTAACCGGAACTGAATTAAACTCTTCTTCTCTAGACATTACTATTTTAACAGGTCTACCATCAGCTGCTCTGGAAAGACAGGTCACAAGGGGTTCGAAGTGAATTCCAGCTTTACCACCAAACCCACCACCCACATAGGGAACAATAACCTCGATATCTTCATGATTTAAATTCAGTCCATTTGCTAATAAATCTCTTACAGCAAAAGGGGACTGAGCACTCGTCCATATCTTTACTTTTCTACCCGGCTTCCACTGCGCTATGGAGGTATGAGTCTCCATGGCAGTGTGGTCGACCATCGGGAGGGTAAATTCGTTTTCAATAATGTGATCTGCTTTTGCAAATCCTTTATTAATATCTCCCTTTCTGATTTTTGTGTGATGTGCGATATTAGTACCAGGTTTTGGGAAAAAGACAGGTGCACTTTCTAATTCAGCAAGATTCTCATGAACTAAAGGAGCATCTTCTTCAACTGCTTTTTGTACATCAAGGACTGCATCCAGTTTTTCATATTCTACTTCTATTAATTCGATTGCTTTTTCTGCAATTTCTTTAGTTTCTGCCGCAACTGCAGCTACAGGTTCTCCCTGATATCTGACTTTATTAACTGCCAGAATATCTTTGTCGACCAAATAAAGTCCTACTTTATACGGTAGCTCTTTACCTGTTAATACTGCCCAAACTCCAGGCAAACTCTCTGCTTTGGTTTTATCTATATTAACAATTTTTGCGTGTGCATAAGGACTTAATTTCATTTTGGCATGTAACATACCTTGTATTTCAATATCATGAACAAATTTAGCATTTCCAGTTACTTTTTCCAATGCCTTAATTCTCTTGACACTTTTACCAATCATTTCTTCAGTCACGATTGACTACCTCCCTTCTTCTCAGCTGCACGTTTAACCGCATTTCTAATAGAATAATACCCTGTGCAGCGACAGATATTACCCGATAGAGCAATATCGATATCTTCATCAGAAGGATCAGGATTTCTATCCAATAATGCCTTGGTAGACATGACCATTCCAGGTGTACAAAAACCACATTGAATCGCATTCTCCTCTATAAAAGCCTCCTGAATATCACTGATCTCTTCGCCAACTGATTGTCCCTCTATCGTTTCTATATCAGAACCATCAGCTTCCACAGCTAAAATGATACAACTTGTGACAGCCTGACCGTCCATTATAACAGTACAGGCTCCACATTCACCTTCACCACAACCTTCTTTGGCACCGGTAAAATGTAACTTCTCTCTCAGCATATCAAGAAGTATCTCATTATCTTTAACATCCAACTCATAATTTCTTCCATTTACTGTAAAGTTAATGGTTTTCATTACTTATCACCTGCTTCCCATAGTCTGGAAAGAATTCTACGAGTATAAACCTGTGACATCTTTATCCGATATTGTTTTGTGCTGCGTACATCATCAATCGGATTAATATTTTCTTTAACCTTTTCTAATATTTTCTCTTGTTTATCTGTAAAACTTCCCACTCCAAAAAAGATCTCACTGAAATCTAAATAGACGGGGGTAGGGGCAACTGCACCCAGAGCAAAGGCCAAATATTCTTCCTCTTCAGATATATATCCTGCTACACCGACTCCACTTAAATCAGGCCCTTTTGTTCTTCTTTTCTTTAAATAGGCCCCTTTGCCGTCAGCAGAATGTTTTTTGACTAAAAGCCCTTTAACAATTTCATTATCTTTTAATACATTTCGTTTTACACCTGTTGCAAATTGTTCTAAAGGTACTTGCCTGCTTTCCTCTTTACTTTCAATTACGACCCTTGTTTTGAGTACTAAAAGCCCGGGAAACATATCTGCACCAGGTGAAGTAGTACAAAGATTTCCTACAACTGTTGCTCTATTTCTAACCTGGTGAGCCGCAACTTCTAAAGCTGAATCAGCTAATATTTTATAATCCTTATTCACCAGTTCACTATCGATAATTTCATTACATGTTATTGCAGCACCTATAAATAATTCTTGATCCCTTTCTTCAATTTTAGAAAAAACTTCGATATTTTTAATATCAATAATAGTATCAGGTTTTCTCATCTTATGCTTCATATCAACGAAAAGGTCGGTACCACCTGCCAATAATGCGGTTTCACTTTCCTTATTTTCAAGTATATCAAATATTTCTTCAAGACTTTCCGGTTTATAATATTCAAATTCATTAAGCATTTATATACTTCACCTCCATCATTCTCATAACCAATCTAAGGAACTATTCTGGTACCGGCGTTACCGTGGACGGCCTCTAAAACATTTTCAATCGAAGTTATAATTGCCTTTTGGCCTCCACCTTCTACAAAATCAACTGCTGCCTGTACCTTGGGTTTCATACTTCCCTCTCCAAAGTGACCCTTATTTATATGCTCTTCTATTTCTTTTATCTTAACCTCTTTCAATGCTTCTTCATTTTCTTGTCCATAGTTAATATAAGCGTTCGATACATCTGTCAATACCAAAAAGATATCCGATTTAATCTCTTGAGCTAAAAGACAGCCAGCCCTGTCTTTATCAATTACTGCTTCAATACCATGAATTTTGTTATTTTTTTCTACAACCGGGATTCCGCCCCCACCAGAGGCTATGACAATTTCTCCGTTCCTCACTAGATCATTAATTATAGGGGCTTCTACAATTTTTTTAGGAATAGGAGATGCTACTACTTTTCTCCAGCCTCTTCCACTATCTTCTATCCAATTTTCATTTTTTGCTTCTATCATTTTATCAGCATGTTTTTTATCATAAAATGGCCCAACAGGTTTGGTTGGATTTTGAAAAGCTTTATCATTTTTATCTACCAAAACCTGAGTAACAACGGTTGCTACATTTTTATCAAGATCAAGTTCAGTAAAAATATTATGCAAACTGTTTTGCAGCATATAACCTATAAAACCCTGTGTTTGTGAACCACAAACATCGAGAGGCATTGCTGGTACATCATCTTTTGCTTTATCTTGCTGAATTAAAATATTACCAACTTGAGGACCATTTCCATGGGTAATAACAACTTCATTGCCTTCGGCTATAAGTTGTGCAATCTGTTTACTTGTTGATAATACATTATGAAACTGCTCTTCAGCTGTGCCATTTTGTCCTGGTTGCAATATTGCATTTCCACCTAAAGCGATTGTTAATTTCATAAAAATTCCTCCATTTGCTATCTATTAATTAGAAAATAAAGGAATCCTGTTTAAACAGGATTCCCATTATATATATTTTATTCTTCAAATGCTACACAACGACCGATACTTGTTTCAAGATCTACACCTTTCCAGGGGAAGAATCCTATTTTGATTCTTCTGTTTAGTATTTTATCAATTTCTCCACCTAAATTTTCAGCATGGATAATTCCTTTTGGGAATAATTTGGTGTGCATTAGTTGCCTGCTTTCAGGATGTGAAAATACTTCATCTAAAGACTTGCCCAAATGTTCTTCACATTCTTCAGCAAGATCAGGTCTCAGCTTTTTACAGACTGTATTCATAGGATGATCTGCAGAACCACAATCAACACCAATCCATTTTATCTTCTTTTCTATTGCCCATTGAGCAAATTCCATATTTGGACCGGGGTGTTTCATGAAGTATCTTTCTTCATCTGCTTCTGGCTGATCCCAACCATATTTATGGTAACCAGTATTTATAACTAAAATATCATGTTCTTTAACTTCAACTCTTTCTTCAATCATCTCTGAAGTATAAATATCATAATCGCCTACAGCATCGCTTAAGTCAACTACAGCTCCATCTCCAAAGAGGTCTTCTAAAGGTATACTCGCCATATCTCTTCCAGCAGTCCAGAAGTGTCTTTCTCCATCCAGATGGGTTCCAATATGATTACTAGTTTTTATAATCTGACCATTTACTCTCTCAGTTGAAAGACGCTTAAAATACTTCATTTCTAGAGGTTCATAAGTTGGCCAAGGTGGTGTGGAAATACCAATTTTTTGAGTTAAATCATATAATTTCATTAAAATCTCTCCTTTTATTTAATATATTTTTGGGCAAATGCCCTAATTGCCGATTTAAAACATTCTTCAGGCGGATCTACTAAGCCTGCCCCAATCTGTCCTATACCCGGTTCTTTATGAGCAATACCGGTATTGATAGCCGGCAAAATTCCTGTTTCTATTATTTTCAATAAATCAATACCTGTTGGTGTTCCCCTGAAGTTCAGTGGGGGAATGGTGAAGTTATCATTTTCATCAACTGTGATCTCATACATATCCTTGGTAAATCTTATAGAATCAGCAACTGTTCCTCCGACAAAACCTACTATAGCAGGAGCAGCTGCCATGGCAAAGCCACCTACCGCAGCTGTCTCAGAAATCGTACTGTCTCCAAGATCAGGACAGGCATCTTCTTCTGTATAACCAGGGAAGTAAAGACCGTCAACTATTTGGGCTTCACCTACAAACCATCTATCTCCTAAACCACTAATTCTAATTCCAAAACGGACGCCATTTCTGGCCATTGCTGTTAATACAGTACTATATTCTATTCCGTGAGCAGCATCCATAGTTGCTTTAGAAGCAGGCATCGATAGATTTAAATAAAAGTGCTCATTGCCTGCCATAAATTTAATTATCTCTTTTATTTCCTTATTTGTATAATTTGTTTCAAGTAGAAATGGAGTAATTTCTCTGATAAAAAGTGCTGTTGCTGCTTTATTCCTATTATGCACTTCATCACCCATGTGCAATGCTTGAGAAGTAATATTTTTGAGATTAATACCATCTGTTTTACTTAAAGCTTCTCTTAAAGCAGGTGCTAGTGATTTTTCCATCCACTTTAGTTTTTTGATCACATCCGGACCATTGGCACCAAATCTTAACACTTTTCCAAGACCTTCATTCAATGTTGTAAATGCCTTATTACCATAAGTCTTATTTTCTACAACCCAGACCGGCATAGAAGGTGAAACTATACCTGTCATAGGACCAACAGCATTATGATGGTGAGCAGCATCAAAAGTCACCTGACCATCATCCAACATTTTACGGGCTTCTTTTTCATTTTCTGCCCAACCTTCATATATACATGCCCCAATAGCTGCACCCTGCATTGGACCTGACATGTCTTCCCATTTTTCAGGTGGGGCAGCATGTAAAATCATCTTATCAGAAAAGTCTGGTAAAGCATCTTTAGCAGTTTGCACATCTATTACTATAGGTTCACTTTTTTGAATTTTCTCTACAGCTTTTTCATTCGCTGCTTCAATTTTATCACTGATATTTTCTATCTCATCTAAAAGACCTGCCATTTCTTTGTCTCCACCAGCTGCTGGTTTCCAATCAACCTGTACAGCATTATATCCTTCATCTTTTAAGTTTTCGGCAAAAGATTCTAGACCAATGTTTATAACATTTAACTCTTCTTTAAATAAATCTTCTAATTTCTTAGTCATATTATCTCTCCCCCTTAATTTAGATCACTTAAAATTTTATTTACTACGCGTACAGCCTGAACATTAGTGGGGAGTACTTTAGCTCCAACCTCACGTAATTTTTCTTCCTGCACATGAAGATTTTGAGGATCTTTTTCAGTCCCACATACAGAAGCAATTACTGATAAATATGCTCCCCGGTCAGCTGCTTTTGTTTTTGCTTCTTTTATAGCTTTTGCAGCTTCACCGGCCGGATCCATATGAGATCCATAACCCAACACTACATCAAGAAGTATAACTGCTACCTCTTTATCTTCAGTTTCTTCAGCCATTCTTTCATTTCGCAGTGAGGGCTCAATCATGGGGTGAGGTTTGCCTTTTGTAAATTCGTCTTCACCTAGGTCAATAACTGTATTTTTAATACTTTTTAGATCTTCTTTTAAAGCAAATTCATCTTTTAACGAAGTATTAGAATAAACATCTTCATTTTCTTCAGTTAAAAGTATAACGGCTTCACTACAGAGAGTTCCGCCGGTATAAAGACCTCGTAAATATTTTTGAGAACTGGCCATTTTTTTAGTTTCTTTTTCTGCAATCTCTGCTATTTCTTCATCTTTTAGACTGGCCGAACTTACTTCATCTTCTCCCTTGATAAAAGCTGCTGCTTTGAGAGCTGCATCTTCTAAAGTATCAGCCCAGATTGCATCTGTACCTTTTACAACTGCAGAATCACCACCCAAGAAATTAACGATCACGGGTTTTTTAAGTTTTTTGACTTCATCCATAATTTTTTTACTAACTTCTTTTGCTGGTGGTTTGGAAACTAAAACGATTATTTCAGTTTCTTCATCATTTTCAAGAGCTTTCATATCCTTAATCATTTCAATGCCTTTAACCCTAGACTTGAGGTCACGGCCTCCGGTTCCAATAACCTGAGTAAGACCTACTCCTTGCCTATCGACTAAACTCGAGACGGCCTGGGCACCGGTTCCAGATGCAGCAACAATACCAACTGGCCCTCTGCTTACTACATTGGCAAAGGCAAGTGGCGCTCCATTTACAATTGCTGTACCACAATCAGGACCCATTAATAATAGATTTTTTTCTGCCGCCATCTTTTTAAGCTCGATTTCATTTTCTACTGGAACATTGTCACTAAAAAGCATTACATGTAGACCTCTTTTCAAGGCCTTTTTAGCTTCCCGAGCTGCATATTCACCCGGTACAGATATAATCACTAGATTTGAATCTGGCTGAAGGTCCAAAGCTCCATCCAGCGAACCAGGACTATATTCTTTTTCTTCATCTGAGGAAGCCTTTTTGTCTGCTAACATTTGATTAGTTTCATCGATAGTTTTATCCAATACTTCTTTTTGACCATCTATTACTATTACAAGATCATTTGGTTTTGCAGCTTCTGCTTCTGGTAATAGCAAATTGGCATTTTTTAATATTTCTTTATTGGCATCAGTACCCATTACAATGGTTGCTTCATTAATTCCGTCCAACGCTTTAATATCTTTAGAAATTGACATTAAGCTAACCGAATCAAAATAGGTACCCTCTTTAACAAGTGCCTTTTTAGCCATATTAACAACTCCTTTTTAAAAAATCCCCACCCCATATTGATTGAGAGTGGGGATGTTATTATCAATCAATACTAATTAATTGTTAAACACCTATGGCATAACTAATTCTTCATTTTTTTCTAATAATTCATCTTCAACATCATAGTCTAATTCATTACCAACCATTTCTTTAACATAATCTTTAACTGCTGCATTCCAATATTGCTGATCTACATAAAATACTCTTGCTCCACCCAGTTCATGCTGATATTCTGGATAGGGATATGAAGGTTGAGCCATTCCGATACCCCATCTTTTTAGGCCATTATAGCTTTCGAATGTAGACCAAACTTCCTGATTTTTTTGTTCTTCAAAAGCATAAACTAACTTCCTATAATAAAGGGTTGCACCAATTCTCAAACCCCTTTTAAATGCCATGGTGTGTAATGATATATTGAGATCTTTGTCTCTTACTCGTCCATTTGCAAATCCAACTATCTCACCATCAATTGCTCCTACAAATAAGTAGGGGTCTTTAAGTCTATTTCTCAAATAGCCGAGTAATTCAGCATAAATTCTGGCTCCTACGATATCATAAAAATCCTTAGCACCAGTCTCCATAAATTTCTTGACATAATCCAATAACATCGGTATTTCTTTATCTTTAACTTCTCTAATCAACATTGTGGAACCGTCTTTTAATTCAATCTTACATGGCTTCGGTGTGGCCATATCTAACTGTGGTGCACTTAAAAATGGTTCTAATTCCTCCACCTTAAAAGTAATTTCTTTTTGTGATACTTCAACTGGACTTTCCTTATACATTAATAATTCCTCCTTAAAGTTTTTATAATTATATTTTTTCATATTTTTTAAACTATTTTACATAAATCATAGCTTTTTTGGGTTCTATCACTCCTTTCCACATAATATATATGCATTTAACCTTAGCTAACATTTTTAGTACTATTTTATAAATTCTCGATAATTATCAAGATTACCTTTGTAATTATTCATAAATATTTAGCATAAATTTTGTTAAATAATTTATGCAAATATTGACATCATTACACCAGCTGCAACAGCAGATCCTATAGCCCCAGCCACATTAGGACCCATAGCATGCATCAATAAATAATTGGACGAGTCAGCCTTTTGACCTTCTTTTTGAACCACACGGGCTGACATTGGAACAGCTGCAACCCCTGCAGCCCCAATCATGGGATTAACTTTACCATCAGTTAATTTATACATCAACTTACCAACTAAAAGACCTGACAGGGTTCCAATTGCGAAAGCAATAACACCTAATATGAGGATTTGAATAGTATCTATTCTTAAAAATTTATCTGCTGTGGCACTTCCTCCCACGGCAAGTCCCAATAAAATAGTTAATATATTAATTAAAGAATTTTGCGCTGTATCACTCAATCTATCTACTACACCGCTTTCCCGAAATAAATTACCAAGCATTAACATCCCAATCAAGGGTCCAGCTTCGGGTAAAATAATAATTACAATAATTGTAACTGCAATTGGTAAAATAATTTTCTCGCTTTTAGAAACCGGTCTAAGTTGTTTCATTTTTGTTTTTCTTTCTTTTTTTGTAGTAACTAAATTAATTAAAGGTGGCTGAATAACAGGAACTAATGCCATATAAGAATAAGCGGCAATTGCTATCGCACCTAACATTTTAGGAGCCAGATTTGAAGCAACATAAATTACAGCTGGCCCATTTGCTCCACCTATAATGCCTATTGAAGCAGCTTCCTGCCCCGTAAAACCAAGTAATATTGCACCCAAAAAGGTAATAAATACCCCTATCTGGGCAGCTGCTCCTAAAAGAAGTCCTTTAGGGTCAGAAATTAAAGGACCGAAGTCTATCATTGCACCAATTCCCATGAAGATTAATGGTGGAAATATACTTAAAGAAGCACCTTTGTAAAAATATCTTAAAAGACCAGCAGGTTGACCATTGAACGCTTCCTGCATCATACCTGTCAAGGGCAAATTAACCAGCAACATCCCAAAGGCAATCGGTACTAAGAGTAAAGGCTCATACTTTTTGACTATACCGAGATATAATAAGACTAAAGATATTATTATCATTATAAAATGGGGTATATCTAAAGTCATTATACCGGTTTGCTGTAAAAATTCCACAAAAGCTTGTACCAATTTTCTAACCTCCTATCATAATAAAATCTAACTTATTCTATGACAACTAATGTTTCTCCTGATTCAACTTTTTGATTTTCACTTATCTTGATATTTTTAACTTTACCAGAACCTGGTGCATAAACTTCATTTTCCATCTTCATTGCCTCTAAGACTAAAATTAAATCACCAGATTTAACTTCTTGACCTTCTGATACTTTTATTTCTAAAATCGTTCCTGCCATAGGAGCTTCCACTACTCCCCCCTCTAAATTGGGTATAGAAGAAGGTTTTTTCTTAGCCTTTGGTTTTGTTCTAGATTTTGTTTTATTTACATCAGCAGATGAACTACTCTCAGTTTCAAAAGTTTTTTTAGTAGTTTTGCTTTTACCTTCAGCAGTATCAGTATTAACTGTTTCTGCTGTTTTTATCTCTTCTACTTCTACTTCATATTCTTCATTATTGACCTTTACTTTAAATTTCCTGCTCATAATAACTCTCCTTTACTATTTTCTGTTAGTTTTCCACCCCGGGCAAATTTCCCCCAAACAGAGATATTATCTTCAACCTTACTTGCTTTTCTAATTTTAAATTTGCTGCTTTTTTTAACATCTTCCCGGCTCATTATAGCAGCTATTATGGCTGCTATTTTTTCATCTTCACGTTTAATTTCAGTTTCCAGTTCTATATCTTTTCTTTGAATATCGGATCTTTCTTCGGCAAAATCTAATTGTTCAGAATAACAAATATTTTTAACTATTCTTATTGCCAACATCAATAAATATAATATACCAAATACTATTACCATACCCAGAATAGCAACCTGGAAACTTGAAATTAACTTCTCATTAATAGTCATTGATTGAACAAGAGACGGATCTTTTAAAAGATCTAGAGGATTCACATTAATGCCTCCTTTTTATGTTCTATAAAGGTATATTGCCATGCTTCCTATTTGGCCTGTCTTCTTTTTTATTAATTATCGACTCTAATGCCATAATAATCCTGGGTCTTGTTTGGCTTGGATCAATTATATCATCAACATAACCTTCTGCGGCTGCTCTATAAGGATTAGCAAAGTTTTCCCTATATTCCTCAATTTTTTCCTGTCTTTTCTTGCCTGAATCATCAGCTTTTTTTATTTCTTTTCTAAAAATTATATTAGCTGCACCCTGAGGTCCCATAACAGCAATTTCTGCATTTGGCCATGCAAATACATAATCAGCACCAAGGTGACCACTGCTCATCGCTATATAGGCTCCCCCATATGCTTTTCTTAAAATTACATTTATCATAGGAACGGTAGCTTCTGAATAAGCATAAAGTAATTTTGCACCATGTCTTATTACTCCACCATACTCCTGTTCTACACCCGGTAAGTAACCAGGTACATCTGTTAATGATAGAATAGGAATATTAAAAGAATCACAAAATCTAATAAACCTTGCTGCTTTATCAGAAGCATCGATATCTAATGTACCTGCTTTAAAATTTGGTTGGTTTGCGATTATCCCAACTGAACGCCCATTTAATCTCGCAAAACCAACTACAATATTTTTTGCAAAATATTTATGGACTTCAAAAAAATCCTTATTGTCAACTATTTTTTTAATTACATCCCTTATATCATATGCTTTATTGGGATTGACAGGTACGATCTCTTTGAGTTCTTCTTCGATGCGTTCCGGGGGATCCTCAATTTCAATAACAGGGGCTCCTTCTAAATTATTATTTGGTATAAAGGAGATTAACTTTTTGATTTGTTCAAAACTGTGTTCCTCATTATCGGCCAAGAAGTGTGCTACACCACTAACCTGGTTGTGTGTTGATCCTCCCCCAAGGTCTTCTGCACTTACTTCTTCTCCAGTTACAGATTTAACAACCTGAGGACCAGTTATAAACATTTTGGAAGTGTGATCAACCATAAATATAAAATCTGTGATGGCTGGAGAATATACTGCTCCCCCAGCACAGGGCCCTAAAATAACAGAGATCTGTGGAATAACACCTGAATTTTCGGTGTTTCTCCTAAAAATTTCACCATACCCTTTTAGAGAGTTAACTCCTTCTTGGATCCTAGCTCCACCTGAATCAAGAAGCGCTATAAATGGGGCACCTGATTTTTTTGCCAAGTCCATAACCTTACAAATCTTCTTAGCATGCATTTCACCGAGTGAACCACCCATTGTTGTGAAGTCCTGAGCATATACATATACTGTTCTTTGATCAATTGTGCCTTGACCGGTGATTACACCATCAGCAGGTAATTCCTTCTCATCCATACCTAAATCTTGTGAATGATGTTCTACAAACATGCCAATTTCATTAAAACTACCATCATCAAATAACTTATCGATCCTTTCGCGGGCGGTTAATTTATTTTTTTTATGCTGCTTTTCTATTCTTTTTTCTCCTCCGCCTTTAGATATTTTTTCTCGTTTTTTCTCTAATTCTTGAATTTTATCTTTCAACTTGGTCCCTCCCTAAAAAATATATTTTGACAAATATATTGTCGTTTTCCATTATAAATAATTCAATAATTTAATTCACTTTACCTTTGTTATCTTTTCACATATTTTTTTTAATTATATTGTGCTTTTATACAGTAAGACAAAAATAAACCCCGGACAAGATATCTAAACCAGAACTGCTGCCGAGGTTGATAAGGTTTTGCGCATCTTTCATATACTGAAAAGGATTACAGTTTATATTTTGGTATAATATAAATAAACTTTTATTAAATCTTTTTTTCAAAGCTGCTTTTAGATTTAAAGCACTAACCCTTGTTGTCATTTTAAAAAAATCTTCTTTTTTTAAACTTTTTTTGATCTTTAGTACATCTTCAGCAATACCAGCTTCTACTACAGATAAATAGCCAATTATAAAATCATCACTACTAGGTGTTAAGCCTATTCCCAAACCTATTAAATCATTTAAATTTCCATTTTTATTGATAAGTATTTTCAATTTTATGTAAAATTGTTTCTGGAGTGGATTTAACTCTTTTGCCTGTGGATTTTTTAAATAATCCTTAAAGTATAATATGCTTTTATCCAAACTCCCCAGGTTTTTAGTTCCTAGAATCACTTTTTCTGTCATTTTAATTAGATTACTTTTGTTAACTTGAGTAGTGCTAGGTATTTTGCCAATAAATATTTTTTTATCAGCAATATTTAATTTTTTGTTATTATAAATTATTTTAAATTCATCCAACCGTAAATTATGAAAATTTAATGCATTTTTTTTTATTTCTTTATATTTATCATTAGGTAATATAAGGTGGTAAGGAGCAGGAATCACAGAACTATCAGTAATTGCAAAACCTTTATTTTGATCAGTTTGAAAATTTATAACATGATCAAAAATGCTGATTACTTCTGCATTTAAACCATAATTTTCACAGACCAAATCACCTTCAACAATATCAGAGACCATAATTTTCACCTTTTGTAGCAGTGAAGTTTAACATCTTAAGAGCTATTTCTAAATTTAATTTATCTTCAGGATTATCTAGATTCAATTCTGTAATTTTCTCAATTCTTTTCAAACGATAGTGGACAGTGTTGTAATGAATATATATTTTTTTTGCTACATTACTTAAATTTCCATTTTCTTTAAAATATGCCTTGAGTGTCTTAAGTAATTCTGTGTTGTGAGTTCTATCATACTTTAATAGAGGGTCAATTGTCTTTTTTAAAAAACTATTTTTTTCTTCCTGGTCTATCTGATAAAGTAGCTTGTATACTCCTAGATCTCCAAAGAAATATATTTGATTATGCTTATCTAATTTTTTGGCAACCTGAATAGTCCTTTTCGCCTGTGAATAACTTTTATGTAAATTTATAATATCTTTTTGATAATTTCCAATACCAATTTTAACTAAGTCTTTATTCCGTTCTTCGATTATCCCCATTACTTTATTAATAAATGCATTCATATCTTCTTTTTCCTCTCTACCCTCCGGATAGAGCGCTATTAAATAAGTTCCCAAATCTCCCATGATTATATCATCATTGATCACCCGTTCGGCTGTTTCAAGATATGTTTTTTGTAAATTTTCATTTAAAAGGCCCTTCTTTTTAAAGTGATCTGAGATCAGATCCTTAAGTTCAAAAACAATCACAGAAAAACCCTTATCTAGGTCCAAACCCATATTATTTCCACGAGTCAAAATAGTCTGTTTATGATTAAACTTGCCTTTTAAAATGTCATAGAGGAGTTCGTTTCTATACTTAAACTCCACATTGGTAATAGTTCTTTTATTTAATATATCTAATGCTGCTATAGTACTAGCCCATTTCAAGGTAGAAAGGTCTAATTTATTAATCATCTTTTTATACTCCCATGAGAAAAGATAACCGAAATGGTTGTTAGGAGTGATTATTGGTATTTTTATAAGGTTTATCTCTCTTTTATTTAAAGAAACTAACTTTTTTTTGCATCTATAACCATAAATTTCTTCTTCTGTTTCTTTTTGTCCGTCGGTCGTAATAGTACTTAATAAATCCTCTTTAGTTAATTCTTCATTATTATTTGGTATAGAATAAGACATAATTGATATATTGGAATCTGTAATTAAAACAGGATTATTTATCAGTTCAACCAATATAGAAGAGAGTCTATCTAGACCGTTTTCATATAAAACAGTATTTGTTAAAACCTCATGAATATTTAAGGTCTTTTCCAAAAATCTCGTCTGTACATTTAGAATTTCACTTAAAATTGGATTTATAAATTCTGAAAAAGAAAAATCGTAGGGAATTTTAAGAAGTGGAAAATCATATTTTTTTGCTTGATCAATCATAAAGCCAGGTATTTCATTTATATATCTACCTGGTTTAATGCCCAAACCTGCTAATTTCTTTTTGGCTAAATTAGGTATTAAGTTTTTTAATGCTTTTTTATCATCTTTAATTGAGTAAAGGGTAGTAAAAAGAAGTTCCCCCTCTTTTACCCAGTCAACTATATCGGGCACTTCCATAATGTTAACCTTTGTTATGTGGCGGTCTAAACCTTTTTGACCAGACAAAACCTCCACTTCATTCATCTTTTCTAAATTTAAGGCTTCAGCAATAGTTATACCAATTAATTCTTTCATTAATCTTCACCATCCCAAAAATATTTATGATTTTTACATATGGTATTATAACATAGATTAATTTATTATGGAAGTATTCACAATATTTTTTTATATTTAAACTACTTTTTTGTGTGTATTAAATAAATAGAGGCAACCATGATGGTTGCCTCTACAAATTTACAATTTTAATTATTGTTTATTCAATTATAATATCTATATAATTATTGATTAACTTTATAAATTATTTGAACTTCTTATTTAGCCTAGGCTGGCTGTGGATTCTGCTTCTTCTTTAGTTCCCGGCAAAACTAAGTTAAGTACAACCCCTGCAAGTGCAGCAAGAGCTAAACTAGAAAATTCAATTCTACCAAGTTTGAGAACAGCTCCACCAATACCTAATACAAGTATTGTACCACCAATAACTAAATTTCTGGACTCTTTGAAATCTGTTTGACTTTCTACCAAAGTTCTAATACCAACAACTGTAATCATTCCATATAAGAGGAATGAAATTCCACCGATGACTGGAGTAGGAATAGTCTCGATTAGACCACCAAATTTAGGTATAACAGCCATTGCGATTGCAAATGTAGCTGCAATTCTCATCACAACTGGATCATAAACCTTTGTCAAAGCTAAAACCCCGGTGTTTTCTCCATATGTTGTATTCGGAGGTCCACCAAATATACCAGCTAAGGCTGTAGCCATTCCATCACCAAGCATGGTTCTGTGAATACCTGGATCAGTTACTAGTTCTCGTCCTTTACCTATTGTTTCACTGATAGCAAGAATATCACCTACGTGTTCTACCATTGAAACAATGGCAACCGGAGCGATAATGGTAATCGCCCTCATTTTAAAAACAGGTACTGTAAATTCGGGCAGTCCCAACCAAGCATTTTGCATTACAGGACTAAAGTCAACAATACCTACGATAATTGCAACTATATATCCAGTTACTAAACCCACAATAATTGGAACAATTTTTAAGAAACCTTTTGCAAATATTGCTGCTATAATTGCTCCTAAAAGCGAGGCTACTGCTACTACAACATTTAATGTGCTACCACCTGCCATATCAATTGCTACTGGTGCTAAAATTAAACCAATTGTCATAATTACTGGACCGGTAACAATTGGAGGGAATATCCGTTTGATTAAACTTGGTCCTACCTTATAAATGATAAATGCAACTATAGCGTATATAATTCCTGCAAATATAATACCCCCCTGTGCAGCTGGTATACCTCCGTGTTGTTCTATTACTAGAGCTATGGGTGCTATAAAAGCAAATGAAGAACCTAGATAAGCAGGTACTTTCTTTTTAGTAATGAAGTGAAATAACCATGTACCAACACCCGCAGTAAATAAAGCAACCGAAACATGTAAGCCGGTTAAAATTGGAACCAAAATTGTGGCGCCGAACATAGCTAGAGCGTGTTGTAATCCTAAGAAAACTCCTTGAAAAGTGTTGAGTTTCTTAATATCTCTAACAGCTTCATCTCTTCTTGACTCCATTAATAATTCCTCCTTTATAAATATGATATATTATGAATGTTAAATACACTTCTCTAATTTATAAATATACCACCTCCTAATTATTTAAATTTTAGACATAAACATGGTAATTATTTCTAATAATCTCTTATATAATAATTCTCAATATCTTAACCGTATTCCTTTTGTAATAACAAACAATTTTATTGTCTTTTTTTCGTTACTTTCACTAATGTAACTATAGATATTATCTAATATAATTATTATAATAAATAACATTTAATAAATTCGGAGGTTTTTTTATGAATGGTATCAAGTTATTAAAAACAAGAAGATCTATTAGGAAATTTACCGACCAAAATATAGAAATGAATAAATTAGAGAAAATGATTGAAACAGCCAGATATGCTCCAACTGCCAATAACATACAGCCCTGGGAACTTATCGTAGTTACTGATAATGATAAGCTTAAGACCCTGGAGAAGTATATAGACCAGGATAAAAAATTTCCAGCCTGTGTTGTAGTTTGTAGTCAAAATGTTAAACATCATCTTGAAGATGGATCTAATGCAAGTACATATATCACGTTAGCAGCTCGAGAACTAGGCCTGGGAACCTGCTGGATCGGCAGTTATAATAAACCTTATTTGCCTAAGGTTAAAAAACTATTAAAAGTCCCCCAAAAATACAAAATAATTTCAATTATTACTGTAGGCTATCCAGACGAGAATCCACAACCCAACAAAAAGGAATTGGCTGAAGTAATCCACTGGGAACAGTTTTAAAGAACTAATTATACATAGCTGCGAGATTAATCTCACAGCCATGTATTTATAGTTTAGTCTATATTATTCAAAACAAGACATGCATTCTGTCCACCAAAACCAAACGAATTAGATAAGACATTTTTCAAATTATCAACCTCTCGTGCCTCATTTGGTACATAATCTAAATCGCATTCTGGATCTTCATTTTCATAGTTCATAGTTGGAGGGATAATATTATCCCTAATTGCTAAAACTGAAATAATAGCCTCTATTCCACCTGCTGCACCCAGTAAATGACCTGTCATAGATTTACTTGAACTAACTGCTAAACTATCTGCATGATCTCCAAATAGATTCCTGATCGCTTTCGTTTCTAACTTATCATTAAGGGGAGTTGAAGTACCATGAGCATTTATATATTCAAATTCTTTTAGAGGAATTCCTGACTTTTTGATAGCCATCTCCATCGCCCGATAAGCTCCTTTTCCGTCCGGATCAGGTTGGGTCATATGATAAGCATCGGCAGACATACCATACCCACTTAATTCAGCAATGATATTAGCTCCTCTATTTTTGGCGAATTCATACTCTTCTAGGATTAGTATACCACTTCCTTCCCCAATAATAAAACCATCTCTATTTTTATCGAATGGTCGGCTTGCTTTTTCCGGTTCATCATTTCTGGTTGATAGTGCTCTCATATTACTAAAACCGGCTAAAGCCGAAGGAGAGATAGATGCTTCTGCCCCACCAGCAATCATTACTTTAGCATCACCTCTTTTAATAATTTCAGCAGCTTCTCCTATAGAATGAGTGCCTGAAGCACAAGCTGTTACTTCATTACTGTTTGGACCCTTCGCATTTGCATATATAGCAATCTGTCCGGCCACCATATTTGAAATCATCATAGGTATAAAGAAAGGACTTATTCTGCGGGGACCTCTTTTGACCAACCTTTCAACTTGCTTTTCAAAAACCTCTATACCTCCAATACCCGAACCAACTAACACCCCTACCTCATTAGCTATATCTTGATCAACTTCCAGTTTAGCATCAGCAAGCGCTTTTAAAGCAGCAACTACCCCATATTGAGTAAATAAGGCCATTCGTTTGGCATCTTTACGATCAATATAGTCACCTGTTGCAAAATCCTTTATTTCTGCACCTATCTGGCTTGCATAACCTTCGGTATCAAAACCTTCTATATGTGATATACCTGATTTTCCATTTTTAATATTTTCCCAAAATTCTTTTATCTGCATACCAAGTGAAGACACTACTCCCAGACCTGTTATAACAACTCTGTTATTCATAAATATGTTACCTCCTGAATTATGTTTTTTTTACTGCTTTTTTTAAACTGCTTTTATCCTGTATATTATATGTTTTAATAGAACGGTCTATTCTTCTCATTAAAGCCTTTAAAACCCTACCAGGTCCTAATTCAAAGGCAAGCTCAACATCATTTTCAGCCATCAGTTTTATACTTTCAACCCATCTAACTGGACTTGTTAACTGTTCACTTAAAGCTGTGGTGATTTCCCTTGTGTTTTTGACAAAATCAGCTGTGCTGTTAGCAATAATTGGTATATTGGGATCATTAAACTCTAGTGTTTCTATATAGTTTTTCAATTTATTTTTAGCTGGTTCCATAAGCTGAGAGTGAAAAGCTGAACTTACATTTAGTTCAACAACTTTTTTAGCTCCAGCCTTTTCTGCCAATACCATGGCCTCATCTACCGCTTTTTCTTCACCTGATATAACAATCTGAAGAGGAGAATTAATATTGGCCAATTCACAGATCCCCTCAACATTAGTACAAATATCTTCTATCTTTTTTCTGTCCAAAGCAATTATAGCTGCCATAGTGCCCTGGGAGCCTTCTGATACAGCCTCAGACATCAACTCTCCTCTTTTGCGTACTAACTTTAAGCCAGTTGCAAAATCAAAGACACCAGCTGCACATAAGGCAGAATATTCACCCAAGCTATGCCCAGCAACAATGGAGGGTTTAAATCCTTTGTCTTTTAGAAGTTTATAAGCTATCACACTTACTGTAAATATAGCAGGTTGTGTATTTTGGGTCTCTGTAAGTTTGTCTTCAGGACCTTTAAAACATAATTTCTTAAGATCCATTTCCAATATTTGATTTGTTTGATCAAAGTACTCTCTGGCCAGTTCAAAATTATCATAAAAATCTTTACCCATCCCTACGTATTGAGAACCCTGGCCAGGAAATACAAAAGCAGTATTTTTATTCATTCAATTTCACTCCATTAATTAAATATTTTCATTCCATTCAATCACTGTAGCAGCCCATGTTAGGCCTGCACCAAAAGCAACCATTAATAACCTATCACCATTTTTTATCATGCCCTTTTCCTTAGCCTCTGCCAATGCTATTGCTACAGAAGCACTTGAAGTATTACCCACTTCTGGTAAATTAACATATATTTGTTCTTCAGTTAATTTTAATTTACGGCGAGCTGATTTAATAATTCTTGTGTTGGCCTGATGAGGGATCAATAAATCAAGATCATCTATACTAAGATCTGCTTTTTTTAATACATCTAAGGAAGCTCTCTTCATTGTTTTAACAGCAAATTTAAAAACAGGTGTACCTTCCATTCTTATAGTATGCATTTTATTTTTAACAGTTTCTAGACTGGCCGGATTCAAAGAACCACCTGCTTCCATATAAAGAGCATCTGCTCCACTACCGTCAGAACCTAAATCAAAGGAGAGAAATCCTCCTTTTTCAGTTGGCTGCAGCACAGCTGCACCTGCTCCATCTCCAAACAGCACACAGGTGTTTCTATCATCCCAGTCTGTGATTTTGGAAAGTGATTCAGCACCTATGATTAATACATTGTTATAAAGGCCAGTCTCTATAAATTGAGCACCTACACTTAAACCATATACAAAACCTGAACAGCCTGCTTCTAAATCAAAAGCTGCTGCTTTATTCGCACCAATTTTTTCCTGAATAATACAGGCTGTTGCAGGAAAAGCCATATCAGGAGTTACAGTCGATACAATAATTAAATCTAATTCTTTGGGATCAAGATTGGCTTTTTCTAAGGCTTTATAGGATGCTTCTAATGCTAGATCAGAGGTTGAAGTATCCTCATCTGCAATCCTCCTTTTTTTGATACCTGTTCTTTTTTGTATCCATTGATCTGTTGTATCAACTATCTTTTCTAATTCTTCATTTGTTACCACATTGGGAGGCAAATAACTCCCCCAACCCGTTATTGTTGCTCTTCTCATTTATATATCCACCTTTCTTAGTTCCTTTTAAAAGTTTTTATCTTATTATTTAGGTTTTAAAGTTTGAAGTCTTATCCACCTCCTATATTTATTTTTGATAATATTGAATTCAATTTATTATTGTTCTTTAATATATTCAACGTTTTTTTCTATTACCAAAGCTGTTTCATAAACCATTCCATCTATTATTTCTTTTACTGGCAAAATATCTTCTACCATTCCTGCAATTTGTCCGGCCATAACACTGCCCTCTTTAATATTTCCATTTTGGACTGCTTCTCTTAATTTTCCTTTTGCAGCTTCTTCTATTTTTTCCTTTTTTGTTCCCTTAGATTCCATCTTGTCTATCTTTCTAGTTAATTTATTTTTCAGGTTACGTACAGGATGGCCGGTGCTTATACCAGTTATAACAGCATCTCTATCCCTCGCGGATAATATCGCTTCCTTATATTTTACATGAGCAGGGCTTTCTTGTGAACAAACAAATCTCGTACCCATCTGCACACCTGAAGCTCCCAAAGATAATACAGCTGCAATACCACGTCCATCCGCTATTCCGCCTGCTGCTATAATAGGAATTTTTATTGCATCAGCCATTTGAGGAATTATAGCCATGGTCGTTAATTCTCCGATATGACCACCAGCTTCTGTACCTTCAGCAATAACAGCATCTGCTCCCGCTCTAGCTAGTCGTTTTGCTAAAGCAACTGATGATGCTACAGGGACTACCTTTATTTTGTTTTTTTTGAATCTATCAATATATTTGCCGGGATTACCTGCTCCTGTAGTTATTACAGGTACTTCTTCTTCAATCACAAGCTCGATAATATCATCGACAAAAGGAGATAAAAGCATAATATTGACTCCATAGTTATTATCTGTTCTCTTTTTGACTTTCTGAATTTCCTCTCTTATAACTTCCCGGGGGGCATTTCCTGCCCCAATAATACCCAGACCACCTGCTTGCGATACTGCCGCGGCAAGTTCACCTGTGGCTACCCAGGCCATACCTCCTTGAAGAATTGGATACTTAATCTCAAAAAGGTCACATATTTTTGTTTTAATTGTTTTCATTTAATCACCTCGGCTTTGACCGCTATTTTTAAGTTTATCTTTTATTATATCAACTAAATTATTATCAATTGCTGCTCTAGCTACTTTTATCGCATTATATATAGCCTGATCATCTGAACTACCATGACCAATAATGACTAGACCCTGTAAACCTAATAGAGGAGCACCTCCGTACTGTCGGTAATCCACTTTGTCTTTCATTTGATTTAACTCCTCTTTTAAAAGAAGGGCACCTAGTTTGGATTTAAGATTTTTGGTTAAGGCCTCTTTGAGTAAATCAAATACATAAGAAGCCACTCCCTCTGTTGTCTTTAAGACAATATTTCCCACAAATCCATCGCAAACAACCACATCACAGCTGCCATTGAAAATATCTCTTCCCTCCACATTTCCAATAAAATTTTCTACTCTGTCTTCCTGTTCCAAGAGTTCAAATGTATTACTATTTAATTTATTCCCCTTCTCTTTTTCCTCACCGATACTCAGCAAACCCACTCTCGGGTTGCTGATATTTAAAACCTGCTCAGCATAAATAGAGCCCATAATTGCAAATTGGATAAGGTGTTTAGGTGTAGAATCTACATTGGCCCCTGCATCCAAAACAATAGTATTACCTATTTTAGATGGAAAAACAGTTGCAATAGGGGGCCGATTAAGATTTGTAATTCTCCCAATTTTAAAAATTGCGGCAGCCATTACCGCCCCTGTATTCCCTGCTGAAATCAGTGCATCAGCTTTATCTTCTTTTATTAATTTACATGCTACTAATAGAGAAGAATCCTTTTTATTGCGTAAAACAGAGGATGGTTTATCATCCATAGAAACAGTTTGTGATGCATTTACCACCTTTATCGTGTCAGCTTTATAATTAAACTCTTTTAATATATTCTTTATTTTTGTTTCTTTTCCAGTTAAAATTACTTTTAAATCAGAAAATTCATTAACAGCTTTAACTGTGCCTTTAATAATTTCACGGGGAGCTTTATCGCCACCCATACTATCTAATACAATTCTCAATCTTAACAACCCCTTTATCCTTAACTATATTTATATATTATATATTTATATCAATATTCCTACTTTTAAGAACAATTTTTTTAATATATAACAAAACCAGCTTTTCAGCTGGGGTCTTTTATAATACTTTCTTAATATAATTTTTATGCTCTGTTTTTAAATTCAAAAGAGTAGATCAGTGCCTCTATATCAACATAATCCTATATTTTATCACTAATATGTAGTTTATGCTTCCCATTTAAACCTTAGCTATATTTTACCTTTTTAGTCCTGGCTAAGGGTATTTATCAAACATGCGAAAGATAAATTTAAAGATGCCTCTTTTTGTTTAACTACTTTTACTTATCTTTGATTACGAATCTAACCAAACCTTAAAATTTAACTTTTAATATAATAGATAAGGTCATTAAATTTTTTTCTTTTTTTAGAACTAATCACTACCACTAGAGCCTAATCTTGTTTATATAATTGCTCAAATTGATTATTTGCTCAAGCCTTTTGCATTCAAGACATAGTCAGCACCTTATCTTTTTAAAATACATTTGCCTTATTTTTAGATTTAGGCTGACATTCTTTTACTTTATTAACTTAACCTGTTTATCTTTGAATATTATAATATCTCAAGCTCATCTTTTATAACACAGTCAAAATAGGGCTTTTAGTTTTAATCAAAATTATTTAAAAAGTACTTTATCATGTAAAAAGACAGGCCTTAGTTTTAAACCTGGCCTGCCTCTATATCTTTTATGTGTTAATTACTTTTTCACCCTTATAATATCCGCAGTTTGGACATGCTCGGTGTGATAATATCAATTCATCGCATTCCGGACAATTTACTAAATTTGGAGCTTTCAACTTCCAATGTGTACGGCGTTTTCTTTTTCTTGATTTAGAAGTCCTTCTTTTAGGAACCGCCATATCCTAACACCTCCCCTATGTTTACTATTTTTGTTTAAATTCTTTTAATTTTTCCAATCTTGGATCAATATTTTCAAATTCACAATCACAATCACCTTCATTTAGATTCTGACCACAAATTGGACAGAGTCCTTTACAGTTTTCATCGTGAAGAGGTTTGATCGGAATTTCCAGTATAATATCGCTAACCAAGAGAGGAAATATATTTATATTGTTTAAGTCTTCGATGTCTTCAATATCCAGCTCATCTCTAATCTCAACTTCAATCATATAATCAAAATATTTCAAACATCTGCTGCACTGTAAAATCAATGTGCATTCTAAATCTCCCTTTAAAATAAATGATCTTTCGGTTTTTAATACATCCAAATTTACTTTTATAGGCCCCTTTAATTCTATCTCTTTGTGTCTATAATCAATCTTGGTCGATTCGATTTCTTTAACATAGTTCTTTTGGCTTCCGACTTCTTTGAGATCACTGAGATTCAAAATCATTTTTTTCACCTCTATATATATATGAGCCAGACTTTATTATATAAAAGATAATAAATAATTGTCAAGCTATTTATTTATTTTCTACAATTCTTTTTGTATCTCTGGCAATAACTAATTCCTCATTAGTTGGGATCACAAAAACTTTTATTTTTGATTTATCGGTGGTAATCTCTTTTTCTTCACCCCTTACTTTATTTGCTTTATGATTTAAGTCAAAACCTAAATTATTAAGGTCTTTTAGGATATTTGCTCTGACTTCTCCAGCGTTTTCACCAATACCCCCTGTGAAAACAACTGCATCTACCCCGTTTAGCACTGCCATATATGATCCAATATATTTTTTTACCCTATAGTTAAAAATCTGGTCTGCTAGAGCTGCCCTGTGGTTACCACTACTGGCAGCCTGTCTTACATCACGCGAATCATTACTCACACCTGATATACCCAATAGACCACTTTTTTTATTCAGTATATTATCAACCTCTTCTGTATCTAAATCTTCTTTTTCCATTAAAAAAGGTATAATAGCGGGATCTAAATCACCACTTCTTGTTCCCATTGCCAACCCTTCTAGAGGTGTCATCCCCATACTAGTATCAACAGATTTCCCTTTATCTACTGCTGTAATTGACGCTCCATTACCCAAATGACAGGTAATAATTTTGAGTTCTTTTATATCCTTATCCATTAATTCAGCTGCTCGATTAGCAACATATTGATGAGATGTCCCATGAAAACCATAGCGCCTAACTTCATATTTTTTATAGTATTCATAGGGTATAGCATATATATATGCTTTTTCCGGCATAGATTGGTGAAAAGCCGTATCAAAAACACCCACCTGAGGTTTATCAGGCAATAGCTCTTTACAAACTTTAATACCTGATAAGTTATGCGGATTATGGAGAGGAGCTAAAGAAGATACTTCCTCTATTTTATCAAGTACTTCATCAGTAATTAAGGTTGATTGAGCAAATTTTTCACCCCCATGAACAACTCTATGTCCAACAGCATAAATTTCATCTATATTCTCTAACACACCCACCTTAGAATCAAGGAGTATATCCATCACATCCTGAATTCCATCCCGGTGATTCGAGATATTCAAAGTTTTATTAACTTCTTTACCTTCAATATTTTCATATTCTATGACTGAATCACCAATTCCGATTCTCTCTACAAGACCTTTAGCAAGTACTTTTTCTTCTTCCATATTGAATAATTGAAATTTTATTGATGAACTTCCACTATTTAATACCAAAACTTTCATTATTGCCCTCCTAATTAAAATAATTTTTTAGTCATTTATATTATACATAGTCCTTTGATATATAAAATCAATTAAAAAACAAAATTTATTATTTATTAAAGCATAAGGCGAGAAAACAAATATATATGTATATGATACTGAACTTAAAAATCATTAATTATTTGATTATCTATTAGATCTTACTTTCAACTTAAACTATTTAATAATATATTGTGCCTTTATGTCTTGCCTCCTTATTAATATTGTTTAGTTTTTTTTAATTTCTTACTCTCAATATTTTGTTGGAGCTTGCTATTTTAAAAGATTATTCCTGCTTTTCTTCACAGTAATTTAATTATAATTTATTTTAAGTTTTGAGCCTGAACTGCTGTAATAGTTACAACATTTACAATATCCTGAACTGAACATCCTCTGGATAAATCATTAACTGGCTTTGCCATGCCCTGTAAAATAGGTCCAATTGCATCTGCCTTAGCCAACCTCTGTACTAATTTATACCCTATATTCCCAGCCTGCAAATCGGGAAATATTAATACATTTGCTTTGCCGGCAACAGGACTTTCCGGTGACTTTTTTTCTGCAACAGAAGGTACTATTGCAGCATCCAGCTGTAGTTCCCCATCAATAATTATATCAGGAGCCTGTTTTTGAGCTAAATTAGTAGCTTCAATCACCTTATCAGCTAATCCATGTTTAGCACTGCCTTTTGTGGAAAATGAGAGCATTGCTACCACAGGATCTAAATCAGGCAGAAGCCCTGCCGTTTCTGCTGATGATACAGCTATTTCAGCCAGCTGATTGGCATCAGGATTGGGGTTAACCGCCACATCAGAAAATATAAAGACTCCTTTTTGGCCAAATTCAGTATCAGGAACATCCATGATCATCGCACCTGATACAACCGATATATTTTCTTTTGTTTTTATAATCTGTAAAGCAGGTCTTAAAACATCGCCTGTTGCATTTATAGAACCAGCTAATAGACCATCTGCTCTTTTTGTATAAACCATTAAAACTCCAAAATATAGTGGATCTGAAACTTTTTCAAAAGCAGCCTCTTTTAAAAGCCCTTTCTCTTTACGTAATTTAAATAAAGTTTCTGCAAACTCCTCTCTAAGTACTGAATCGTGGGGATTTATTATTTCTATATCAGTTAAATCCACATCTGCCTGCTGAGCAATATTTTTAATTTCACTCTCTTGGCCTAATAAAATAATATCTGCCAATTTTTCTTCTTTTATTTGAGTTAAGGCATTAATAATTCTTGGTTCAACACCTTCGGGTAATACAATTTTTTGTTTGTTCTGTCGGGCTTTGTCTTTAAATTCCTTCATAATATTCATCTTTATATACCTCCTTATCATATATTACATTATATTATAAAAATTAAAATAATTCTATATGTAAACTTTATATAAATAGGCCTTTGTTATTATGTATATTTTCTGATAATATTAAAATATAAATTATGTTTTATGTAAAGGATGATAAAAATGAAAATAGTTGGTATCATTGTTGAATATAATCCTTTTCACAAAGGCCACCTATATCACATTAATAAAACGCGGGAAATAACAAGGGCCGATTATATAATAGCCGTAATGTCTGGACATTTTACACAACGTGGCACCCCTGCTCTCTGTGATAAATGGAACAGAACAAAAATGGCCTTAAAGGGAGGCATAGACCTGTTAATAGAGCTACCCTTATGTTTTAGCATAAGGAGTGCTGAATACTTTGCACAATCCTCTCTGCGCCTTCTAGATAGTCTGAATATAGTTGATCAGGTCGTTTTCGGCAGTGAGCTAGGCCAAATTGAAACTCTAGCTAAAATTTCCTCCCTGATGCTCAGCAGTAATCAATATTATGAAAAACGGCTCAAAAATTACCTAAAAGAGGGACAAGCCTATCCGGTTGCACGAAAAAATGCCCTGCTCGATATTATAAAAATAGAAAATTTAGAATTGATAAGTAAAAAGGAAAACATTTATGAAATTCTAGGTGGTTCCAATAACATCCTTGGTATAGAATATCTGAAAGCAAAACAAAAATATCAATTAAATATTGATCTCAAGACTATCAAAAGAATTGGTCAAAACTATCATTCTAATAACATTGAAGATAAATATATCAGTGCCACATCGATCAGGCATGCGGTTTATAAAAATAATTTAGTCAAAATAAAAGATAAGATACCTAGCTTTTCTTATAAGATCTTAAGAAATGAGATCAAAAAAAATAAAATACCTTTAATAAAAGATAATTTAGCCCTAATTATGCTGGCTAAATTAAGACATTTAAATGTAAATGATTTAAAAAAAATTCATGATGTAAACCCGAATTTAGCCCAAAGAATTAAAGCTGTTGCGCAAAAAACAGGCGACTATAATCAGCTTATATCTGCTTTAAATACCAGGTCTTATACAAAAACCAGATTTCAGAGGATTTTACTAAATATATTATTTGATCTAGATCAAAAAACAATAGAAAAACATGATAGAAAAGGGCCTTCTTATTTACGTATATTGGGATTTAGTCTTAAAGCAAAAAATCTGCTTTCGATTTTATCTGAAGAAGCAGGCCTACCTCTCATCTATAATCCATCTCAATATTTAAATGAACTCTCTTTTAAAACAGAGAATCTTTTAAAAAGTTCTTTAAGTTACGATCTTTACGCAACTGATATCTTCAGCCTTTTATATCAAGATTCGTCATATAGAATTGCCAAAATGGATTACAAAAATAAGGTTATTAAAATGAATTAAGCAGCAGTTTTTAGCTTTTGTTTATTTAAATAGTCAATAACATCATCAAATGTTCTAACTGGAATGAGTTTCATATTTATATTGGCTTTTTTTGCCTCCTCTTGATTCTCAATCGGTAAAATAAATATTTCTGCCCCAGCTTTCTGGGCAGCCAATATTTTCTGCACAACACCATCTATTTCTCCAATTTCTCCTTTTAAGTTTATAGTTCCTGTTCCGGCAATTTTTTTACCCATTGTCAGGTCTTCTTTAACCAACTGATTATAAATTTCAAGGGCAAACATACCACCGGCCGACGGACCAACAATATTGCCGGTTTTATATTCAACCTTAACCGGGAAATTATAACTTAAATTCTTGGTCGTTATCAAAATACCAATTGAAGCCTTACCGGGGTCTTCAGCAAGTTCTATTGTCTCAACATTTATGGTTATTTTGTTATTATTACGCATTACCGCTAATTTTACCTCATCACCAATCTCACGTTTTCTTATTATATCAACTGCTTCAGAGGCAAGCTCGGTCTTCTGTCCATCAACTTCTACAATAGTGTCACCACTTTTTAATTTATTATAGGCAGCACTGCTCTCTAAAACTTCAATTATTTCTACCCCACCGCCATGAACCTGAATATCATAGCCATTTTTTTGTAAAGCAACAGCTTCAGCTGTTAATTTGCTTTCCTCCATCAAATCAGCCATCATCTGTAAATATCTCTCCATATTTATATTTTCGGGTAATTGATCTGTTAATAACTCCAGCTCATAACCAGCAGGACTAAATGTTTTGAGATAAATATAATCCCAAACAGTCGCTTTCTGGCTGCCTACAGCAGTTAACAGGAAGCTGCCCTCTATCTGATCCTTATATCCACCTTCAACTGTAATTATAGAAGATAGCTCTTTAGCCAATCCGGGTGACATAAGATAATAGGAAGTAGGTATAAAGTTTATGATTATAAAAATTATAATTAAAATGCCGATTCCTTTTGTCAATTTATCCTTATTCATAACAAGACCACTCCTAATATCTGCTTTATTGTTCTTTTATTTTTTTTGCAAGGCTTTTTCGACTTGTTCTGGCACAACATTATTCAAATTACCGCCAAACTTTGCCACCTCTTTAACCAAACTGGAACTCAAAAAAGCATATTTGGTATCAGTCATCAAAAAGATGGTCTCAATACTGTCATCAAGTTCTTTATTCATAGAAGCCATTTGAAATTCTCCTTCAAAATCAGATACAGCTCTAAGCCCTCTTAAAATAGCTTTAGCCTTTTGTGACTTCACATAATTTGTAGTAAGGCCTGTGAAGGAATCTATTTTTACCTTATCTATATCACCTATGGTCTCTTTTAACAGATTCACTCTTTCTTCCATAGAAAAAATATGATCTTTATTGGGATTATTAAAAACCGCCACAATAACCTCATCAAATAAATTAACAGCTCTCTTTATAATATTAATATGGCCCTTTGTAATAGGATCAAAACTACCAGGATATACTACCGTATCCATTATAATGTATCACTCCTTTTTAAATATACTTTAATTGCAGTCTTATTATAATTTCTATCTTTAATCTTGATTAAACTATTAAATTTTTCAATTTTTTCTTTTTCATGATGCTCCACAATAATTAGGGCATCATTGATTAACAATTTATTGTTGACCAGGCTTTTTATAGTTTTATTAACTAGATCTCTATTATAGGGAGGATCTAAAAATACTATATCAAACCTTTGGTCCACAGTTTGAAGATATTTCAAAACATCATTAACTACAATTTGACATTGATATGTAAACCCACATTTATCAATATTTTCTTTTATTATGCTGGCAAATTTAGGGCTTTTTTCAACAAAGGTTAATTTTTCTACTCCCCTGCTAACTGCTTCAAGACCCAGGTTGCCAAATCCAGCATAGAGATCAAGACCATTTGTTTTAGGAAAATATGGTAAAATAATACTGAATAATGCTTCTTTAACCCTATCCAGGGTGGGCCTCACTTTTTTAGTATTTATACTTTTTAATGTTATTCCACCTGCCTGACCGGCAATTACTCTCATCTTTTACCACTCTTTTTTTATATTATTATTGTTAGTTCTTCTACTTTTTTAGCTAACTTTTTGTATTTCTGAGACCAGTTATAAATTTCTGTAAGCTGATTGGCTTCCTGGTTGGCCTTGGCTAATATTTTTCTGTCTTTTAAGATATCAGCTACTTTTAAATCTGTTATACCATGCTGTCTAGTACCAAAAAATTCACCCGGACCCCTGATCTCAAGATCAGCTTCTGAAATTCTGAATCCATCATTAGTTTCTGTCATCACTTCCAACCTTCTTTTAGCTTCTTCAGTATTGGGATCAGCAATCATAATGCAGTATGCTTGTTTTTGACCACGCCCTATTCTACCTCGTAGTTGATGAAGTTGTGCCAGCCCAAATCTTTCGGCATTTTCGATTACCATAATGTTAGCAGTATCAACATCAACACCAACTTCGATAATGGTTGTAGAGATTAATACATCTATTTTATGATTGACAAAATCACTCATTATTTTATTTTTTTCATTGCTACTCAGCTGACCATGAAGGGCTATAACATTAAATTCAGAAAGATAATTTTTTTCTAAAATCTCCTTTATCTCTAAAACAGAATTAGCCTCCAATTCTTCCGAAGGTTCTATTAAGGGGCAAACCACATACACTTGTTCACCTTTTTTAATCTTTTCTTTAACAAAATTATATATTTTAGAACGACTTTTTTCGGTTCTCCATGTTGTGATAACTGGTTTCCTGCCCGGCGGCATCTCATCAATAATTGAAAGATCAAGATCCCCATATACAGTTAAGGCTAAAGACCTGGGAATGGGGGTAGCTGTCATTACCAACAGATCAGGATTATCACCTTTTTGTTTAAGTTGATATCTCTGTTCAACACCAAATCTGTGCTGTTCATCAATAACTATTAAACCAATATTGTAATATTCAATATCATTTTGAAAAAGAGCATGTGTTCCAATAATAAGATCAGCCTGGCTGTTTTTTATCCTTTCGATAATATCTTCCCGCTCTTTACCCTTAACTCCACCCACCAATATATCAATATTATAGTCAAATCCCTTAAGGATTTTATTGATTTTTATATAATGCTGTTCAGCCAGTATCTCGGTAGGCGCCATTAAGATACCCTGATAGCCATTTTCTATTGTTTTAATTAAAGACATCACTGCAATTACAGTTTTCCCTGAACCAACATCACCTTGGAGAAGCCTCTGCATGGGTTCTTTTTTTTCCATATCACTTTTAATCTGCTGCCAGGCTTTCTTTTGAGCATTCGTTAAATTAAAATGAAGTCTATCTAAAAAATCATCCATCTTTTCATTAAAACTATGGTGTTTAATCCCCTTAACTTTTTTATATTCCTTTTTCCTTTTCAACATTACTATTTGCAATAAAAATAATTCCTGAAAGGCAAGCCTATTTCTGGCTTTTACAAAAATCTGCCTATTCTGTGGAAAGTGCATATTAAAAATAGCTTTTTCCAATTCAATATGATTATATTTATCAATAATATATTCAGGTAAAAAATCAGTGATTTTATGTAGGTGATCTTTTAATGCCCTGTATATTATATACCTAAGCCTCTTTTGTGTTAATCCCTCTGTCAAAGAATAGATCGGAACTACTCGGCCGGTATGAATAATGGTATTCTTATTACCGATCTCTTCATAGGTTGGGTTTATCATCTCTTTTTTATTATACTTAAAAAAACTCTTCTTACTTAGCTCACCGTATAAATTATACTTTTGCCCTGATTCAAATACATCATTCAAATAAGATTGATTAAACCATGTACCGATTAATGTATCAGTCCCATCTGTAAAAGTTACTTTAAAAACAGATTTATATTTACCTCTTTTTATCAAATCTTTATCTAAAACCTCGGCCTCAATACTGACCATCTCATTTGGCCTTATAAATCGAATTTCCTTGAAGTCCGAACGATCCTGGTAAGTACGAGGAAAGTAATAAAAAAGATCTTTCAAATTATTAATTCCCAGATTATTTAATCTCTTCTCAAATTTCGGACCCACCCCTTTTAAAAATCTAATCTCTTCTTCTTTAAAATTGCTCATTTAAATATTTACCACCCTTAAATAGCACAACACCATATACAGTAGGCCCTGTATGACTGCCAATAACAGCACCAACAGTATTTTGATAGTACTTACAACCAAAAGATAAATTATCTATTTTGTTCTGATACATTTTTTTAAAAGTAGTGGTGTACTTTAACTCACCGTGAACAAAACCGAACCAATATTCTTCCTTATTACCCTTATCTTTAGTTATATACTTCTCTACTAATTCTAGCAGTTTTTTATGAGTGTTTTTTCTTCCTCTTGCTTTATCCATGGGCTCAACAGCTTTAGAATCAAAATCTAATTTCAAAATTGGTTTTAAATTAATCAGATCTCCTATGAACGATCCTGCTTTACTGATACGTCCTCCTTTTTCAAAAAAAGAAAGATTATCTACGGTTAAATAAATTTCTATATCACGACGTGCTCTTTTTAAGATTTTTACGATTTTTTCTAATTCTAAACCTTTTGCAATTAGCTTGGCGGCTAAAATATCTAAAAACCCCAAGCCCATTGAAGCTGTTTTAGAATCAATTACTGTGATATTAAACTCTGGATTTTCCTTAAGAGCCAGTTGAGCTGAATGAACTGTTCCACTTAAATGACTAGATAAGTGCATTGATATTACATGATCATAATCTTTATTTAGCTCTTTATAGAGAGCCTCAAATTCACCTACTGAAGGTTGTGAAGTGGTCGGCATTACATCGGATTGCTTTATCCTGTTTAAAAATTGATCAGAATTTATTTCCTTTCTATCCTTATATTGTTCTTCTCCAATTCTAAGGGTTAAAGGAATAATATGAATATTATATTCATCTATTAATTTTTGTGGCAAGTCACATGTGCTATCTGTTAAAATACCTATTTTCATAATTAATCTCCTCACTTATAATTTATTCTAAAGAAATAATATATGGATATAATGGTTGGCCACCTTCATATATTTCTATTTCCACATCTTTTGAAAACTCTTGAAATTTATCTTTGATCTTTTCAGCTTCTTTAAAATCTGCTCCATCACCATAGTAGATAGTAATTAAATCCTCGCATTCCCATTCTTTGTCTATAAGCTCTTCAATAACATCCAATTCATCATCACCTACAGCTTTGATGGTTCCGTTGACAATTCCTATCACATCTTCTTGATCAATCTTAAAACCATTTACTTTAGAATCTTTAACAGCATTTGTAATTTCAATCGTCTTTACCTGTTTTGTTTCCTTTTCCATTATGGTTTTTAATTCATCTAATTCTTTTTGGTCATTAAAGATTAATAATGCTGCTATTGCTTCCGGTATAGTCCTTGTTTCAATTATACTTACTTCTTTATCTGAAAGTGATTTTGCCTGTTTAGCGGCTGATATAATGTTTTTGTTATTGGGGAAAATTATTATTTTTTCCTGTTTTATTTCTTTAACAGCTTCTACAAAGTCATTGGTACTTGGATTCATAGATTGCCCTCCATCGATAATTAAATCTACACCAAGTTCCAACAATATATTTTTAATGCCATTTCCTTTAGCAACAGCAATTATACCTATTTTCTTATTCATTTGTGTGGTTTTTTTATTCTTGACAATCTTTTCTTGGCTTTCCTCTTTGATCTGTTCAAATTCTTGTTGCTGTTGTTTCTCGCTTTCTTTTCTCATCTCGGCACTTTGTATTCTCATATTATCGATAGTTATATCTCTCAAACTACCAGTTTTTAGGGCATATTCTAAAATAATTCCAGGGTGGTCGGTATGAATATGTATTTTAATAATATCATCATCTCCCACCACCATCATCGAATCACCAAACTGTTCAATATCTTCTTTTATCTCATTTATATCCACATCTCTATCTTTAACCTCTATCAAGGTTTGGGTACAATAACCGTATTTTAATTCTTCAGCTTCTCCTTGTTCTGTAACAGTTTTTTTGATCTCTTCTTCTTCAACTATTTCAATCTTACCTGTTAAACCAGCTAACATCCCTTTTAAGATAATCAAATAACCCTGGCCTCCCGCATCTACAACACCAGCTTCTTTCAGCTGGGGTAATTGTTCTGGGGTTTTATTTAAAGCCGTATGGGCTGCTTGTATTACTTCATTTAAGATTTTTTCTATATCTTTGGTTTCCTCCAATTCTTCAGCCCTTTCAGCAGCTTTTCTAGCCACAGTCAAAATGGTACCTTCAACTGGCCTTAAAACACCCTGATATGCTATTTTAGATGCCCTAGACAAAGAATGAATTATATCCTGACTATCCATAACCTGATTACCCTTGTTAGCCTCTGAAAGACCGCGTAATAACTGTGATAAGATTACGCCGGAGTTACCCCTTGCTCCCATTAAAGCCCCTTTAGAAAGAGCCTGTGTTAATTTATCTATACGTTTAGATTTTGACTTATCAAGATTTTCTACAGCCTCCTGCAAAGTTAATAACATATTTGTTCCTGTATCTCCATCTGGCACAGGAAAGACATTTAAAGAATCTATATAAGACTGCTGTTCTTTAAGCTTGTTGAGAGCGCCGTAACACATGTCTTTAAAAGTTTTATCATCTATTATTTTGAACTCCTCATTCTGTTCCATTGCCTATCCTCACTCCCTGGACATTAATCTCTATATCCTCTACTTCGATGCCTACTCTGTTTTTCAGAGTATATTTAACCCTTTCAATTATATTATTGGCTACCTCATAAATATTTGTTCCATATTCTACTACAATATTTAGAAATATTTTCACTTCATCTTCTTCAATCTCTACAGAAACTCCTTTGCTGACATTATCTAAACCGAGCAAATCTGCTATACCGTCCTGCATATTTTTAGATGACATCCCTACCAAACCATAACATTCCATTGCAGAAAGTCCTGCAATATTTTCTATAACTTCTTCTGCTATAAATATCTTACCAAGTTCTGTATTAATCTCTTTAACCATAATTTTCACCTCTCTTTATATACATTGTAATTTTACTATATTTTGATTAAGCTTGCAACATTTAAGAAATACAATAATATTTATTAATAAACTACTTGTCATAACATGCCTTAATATGTTAAAATGATATTTGACTGAAAAGTTATATTAGTTATATTAGATACAGGAGGTGTATCAAATGGCAAAATATTGTGAAATATGCGGTAAAGGCAACAATAATGCCAATAGAATTAGAAGACGTGGTAAAGCCAAGAAAAAAGGTGGAGTCGGACGTAATGTTACAAGTATAAGCAGTCGCACCCAAAAACCAAACTTGCATAAAGTTAAAGCTATTGTAGATGGGAAAAAACAAAAAATTACGGTATGCGCTAAGTGCTTAAAAGCAGGTAAAGTTCAACGAGCATATTAAATAGATTGTCGATATCAGGGTTTATTCATTATATAATGAATAAACTCTTTTTTGTTTTAAGCTGTTATAAATGGTTTTTTATTATCATAACTTATCAATAGTTAAAATTTTACATTTTCTAAAAAGTTTTAAAAATTTATTATTTATTATTTTTAATTCAAAGCTAAAAATTAAAAAGTATGAATAAAAAAATAAACAGTAGAAATTTCTACTATTCTTCTATCCATTTATCTATTTATTTAAATTTTGTAAAACAGTCGACTCTTGTTTTAATTACAACTATTCATTGTTAAATACTTTTAAACTGCTGTATTTTAAAATACTTTTTAAAACCCTCAACCACTAATCTCACTATATTTATTTTTCCCCATATCATACAAATCGTTACCATAAATATCATTAATCACAACCAGGGGAAAATCACTAACTTTTAAGAGCCTAATCGCCTCTGTATCTAATTTGGGATAAGCAACTACTTTAGAATCAATAATTCTTTTAGACAGAAGTGCCGCCGCTCCTCCTGTGGCAGCTAAATATACTGCCTTGTTTTCTTTTATTAAGTCAACTATCCTCTTACTCCTCTGCCCTTTACCGATCATGGCTTTTAAGCCCATCTTTAAAAGAGCCGGTGTATATTTATCCATCCGATAACTTGTAGTGGGTCCACATGGGCCTATAACTCTGCCTGGTCGGGCTGGAGCAGGTCCAGTATAGTATATAATCGCATTTTCAATATTAATAGGAAGCTCTTCATTATTCTCAATAAGTTCACATAACTTTTTATGAGCCTGATCACGAGCAGTATATAGATAACCACTTAAATAAATTTTATCTCCCGCTTTTAATTTATTAATCTTGTTTTCTGTCAATGGTGTCTCTAAATTCATAATTTCACCCACCTATATACTGATTTTGATATGACGTGAAGCGTGACAGTTAATATTTACTGCCACCGGCAGAGAAGCAATATGACAGGAATGTTTTAAAATACGCACATCTAGAGCTGTAACTTTACCTCCCAGTCCGCCAGGACCAATTCCCGTTTTGTTTATTTCTTTTAATATACGCTTTTCAAAAATCCTAATAGAAGGATCCTCAGTTTTTTCCTTAAGCAAAGCCTTTTTCGACAAAAGGGCTGCTTTTTCAAAAGTTCCCCCAATACCAATTCCCATAATATAAGGCGGACAGGCACTTGCGCCTGCTCTTTGCACCGTATCAATTATAAAATCAATGATCTCATCTTTACTCGCTGTGGGGTTAAACATATTAATTCTACTCATGTTTTCACTACCAGCGCCCTTGATTAATATATTAAATTCTAAGCTATCCCCTAATACATTTTCTATATAAATTATAGCTGGTGTATTATCTTGAGTATTTTCTCTATTAAAGGGATCTTTCACAACTGACTTTCTCAAATAACCTTTATTATATCCGACCTTTATTCCTCTGTTTACTGCCTTATATAAATCACCTTGAATCTGTATTTGATTACCAATTTTTATAAAAATAACGACAATGCCCGTATCCTGACAGATAGCAATCTTCTCCTGCTCAGCAATTTGAGCATTTTTTATCAAACTTTTTAAAATATTTTTCCCAAGTAAAGATTGCTCTTTTTTTACTGCATCTTCTAACATATTTAACAACTTTAAATCAAGAGAAAAATTAGCATTTTGAACTGCTTGTGATATATTTTTGCTTATTATTTCACCATCTATTTCTCTCATAAAAAACTCCTATTATAATTTTTTTGATATAAAGTATAATAACTTACCTGTTTCAATTGTGATTACGGCCTCTTTTTTTTCAATCACATTACTAATTCCCCGGCTGCTTGCCCTATTCAGCCTATAATCATCTAATTCATATCTGCAACCCCTCAAACTACTAATTATAACATCTTTTGTAAGTGCAAATATGGAAAGGATAAAATTCTTTTTATTGTTGAAAGTCCTTTTGTTTTCAATTAAACCAATCTCTAAACCAGGTGCGATAATTCTAGCATTGATACTATTGAGAGCAGCATACTCTAATAACAATATATTACCAAATTGCTGATCAGCTCTACCCCCATAGGCTCCTATAAAAGATATCTGCAGATGCCCTTTGGTCAGACAGTAATCTACTGCTAATTCTGCATCTGTCTTATCCTTATGACTGGGAAATTTCAAAATCTCTCCATTATAATTTTTTAAAAGCTTTGAATCTCTATCGAGGGAATCAAAATCACCAATTATTGCATCAGGTTTTCTATCAACTATATTTTGTAAAAATTTATATCCTCCATCTACAGCAATAATAGTGCTGTATCGGTCAATTATCTCTTTATATAAAAGCTTTTTATTTTTAAATACACCGTTTAATACAATTAAAATTTCATTCAACTTGCTCACTATTCCTTAAAATTTCTCTAAATTTATTTAAGTTTTCGGTAGGGTCTCCTACAAATATAGTAGAACCACTTACTATAATATCAACACCTGTTTTAGCTATTTTTTCTACATTTGCAAAATTAACCCCTCCGTCAATTTCAATTAGGGTATCAGTTGAACTTTCTTTTATCATCAGTTTTAATTTTTTTATTTTGTTCAAAGTATTTAAAATTAATTTTTGTCCACCAAAACCAGGGTTTACCGACATAATTAAAATTAAATCGAGATCATCTATGATATTTTCAATGGTATTTAAAGAAGTTGCCGGATTTAATGAAATCCCAGCCTTACAACCAGAGTTTTTAATAAGCTGAATTGTTCGATGAACATGTTTGGATGCTTCTATATGAACTGTAATGAGATCACTACCCGCTCTAGCAAATTCTTCAATATATCTTTCCGGTTCCTCAATCATGAGATGGGTATCAAATATTTGATTACTGTGCTGCCTAATAGATTTAATAACTACAGGCCCAAAAGTAATGTTCGGCACAAATCTACCATCCATGATATCTAAATGGATGTACTCTGCGCTTTTTACACTAGTAATCTCTTCTTTCAATCTGCTAAAATCGGCTGACAGAATCGATGGTGCAATTTTAATCATATAAATCATCCTCTTTTTTTTGTAGCTCTTTATATATTTCTTTATAACTTTCATACCTATTTTTTGATATAAGATTGTTTTTTAAAGCTTCTTTGACCATACAGCCAGGTTCATGAGTATGACTGCAGCTATTAAATTTACAGCTACCTTCATATTTTTCAAATTCTGGAAAATAAAAATGTAAATCAGAAGATTTAATATTTTCAATGTCTATACTACTAAAACCCGGTGTATCGGCTACATATCCTTTTTTTGAGATGGCAATCAACTCTACATGACGGGTTGTGTGTACACCTCTTTTTGATTTCTTACTAACCTTTTGAGTCGGGAGCTTTACATCTTTTACAATACTGTTTATCAATGTAGACTTGCCACTCCCACTGTTACCAGCTACTACAGATATATGGCCTTCTAAATTGTGATATAGGTTATCTAAACCAATATGTTCTTTAGCACTGATAAAAAATGTGTTATATCCGATCTCTTCATATACAAATAATTCAGTTTTCATCTGCTCTAAATCATCTATCAGATCAACTTTGTTAAAGGCAATTAATGGTTTCAAACCGGAAGATTCAACCATTAAAATAAATCTGTCCAGCAGCTTTTTTTCTAAAGGAGGATTCTTAAGGGAATGAATAATTACAACTTGATCAACATTGGCTATCTTGGGCCTACTTAGTAAATTCCTTCTGTCTTTAACAGCTTCGACAATCTTCTTTTTTTCATCTATAACTACTATATCTCCAGGATATATGGTTTTTTTTAGCTTGCCCCTAATCCCACATTTATGAACCCTACTATTAGTTTTTACGAAAAAAAATCCCCCCAGGGTTTTTGTAATAATGCCCTCCATTAAAAACCTCCTTTTATACTCCTATTTCTTGTGATTTTATTAATTCACCATCCCGATAAATTTCTAAAACTGTAGGTCCTACACTATAAATTGTTTTATTTAAATACTGTCCAGGACTATGTACTTTTTGATATACAACTTCTTCACCATTACTGTCCTTTACAATGATCTTTATTTCCTGTTTATCACTACCCACAACGTTAATCCCTATATTTGTTTTATGTTCCTCAAAATTATTGTTATTGATTAACCCGGTACTTATCCCTAAATTGACTTCATTATTTTCTGGTACTTCTTCCCCGGCTGAAAACTGTTGATAGAAAATTAAATTTTCATCATATCGAGTTGACTCACTGTAATTTAACCTACCTACATTCAACCCCTTATTTTTTATTAGTTCAAATGCTTTATCTTTTTCAACACCTAGTAGAGAAGGCATTTTTACCATAATGGGGCTTGGACCATTACTAACTATTAGTTTAATCTTCGTATTTACATCAATTTGACTACCCGCTTCAGGAGATTGTGAGATGATGTGATTTTCCCTTATTTGTTCGCTGTATTCATATTCAATCTGCTCTTGAGACAAACCAAGATTCTCTAAGATAACCTGTGCATCTCTTAATGGCCTATTATTGAAGTCAGGAACTTCCACCACCTTAGGCCCTTTACTTATAGAAACAACTATCTTTCTTGTTTGTTTGATCCTTTCACCCGGCGAGGGCTCCTGAGTAACTATATGACCTTCTTCAATTTTATTATGAAATATCTCTTCCCCGGATTTCTGCAGACTTAAACCCTGTTGAGAAGCTATATCAACAGCTTCATTATATTCTTTCTCCAATAAATCGGGAACCTTTACAATGGGAACTTCTGTATATACCTTGAAAAAATAAATAACTGCAAAGGCTGCTGCTGAAAATAAAAGCATAATCACTATAACCCAAACAATCCACTTATTTAATTTACTAGATTGTTTTTTATCTGGGGTATAATAGTTTCTATTGTTTGTGCTACGATTACTTTTAGCATTATTTTTTTTGTTTTCCAAGCTCTTACTTTTTATTTCCGATTTTTTTAGTATCTTTGTTTCACTTTTTTTTGAGTTTTTGCTTTCTTTATTAAATCCTGGTTCAGATTTAACATATTTTAATGTTTCTACTATTTCTTCCCTTAAATCTGTAGCATTATCGTGGCGTTTTTCTGGATCTTTGGCCAGAGTCTTCATAATAAGTTCATTGACCTTTTCAGGAATAGAGGGTAGAACTTCCTTCAGCTCTTTAGGCTCATTTTGGATATGTTTTAATGCAACTGAAATTGGACTTTCACCTTTAAAAGGAACTTCACCAGTTATCATTTCATATAATACAACACCTATTGAATAAATATCAGAATATGTATTTATCTCTTTACCCTGGGCCTGTTCGGGTGAAAAGTAATGAGCACTGCCCATTACAGTATCTGTAATTGTCATTGTTGAAGTAGATACAGCCCGGGCAATACCAAAATCAGTAACTTTAACCTTGTTATTTTCAGTAATCAAAATATTGTGGGGTTTTATGTCACAGTGTATTATGTTATTTTTATGAGCTACCTCAACACCAGCAGTTATTTGATTGGCTATGTCTAAGGCTTTAACTAAGGTTAATCTTCCTCTTTTTTTAATAATACTTTTTAAATTTTCACCCCTTATATATTCCATAACTAGATAAAGGCTATCTTCACCTTCTACTATATCATAAATACTGACAACATTAGGATGAGTAATTCTGGCCACAGACTTGGCCTCTTGCCTAAATTTGTTGATGAAGTCCTCATCAGATACAAATTCCGGCCTTAGCATTTTAATTGCAACCTCACGGTCAAGCAATATGTCCTGGGCCTTAAAGACTAATGCCATTCCTCCACTGCCTTTTTTTTCTTTTATTTTATACCTGTTATTCAATAATTTTCCAATCATTTTGACACCTCATATGGTTAAATCTTGCCCATTATTATAGTGATATTGTCATTTCCGCCGTTTTGCAAAGCCGTGGTACCTAACTTTTGCAAAAAAACTTTTATCTCATTATTTTCTTTTAATATCTTTTCTATTTCATCAAAGCGTATCATATCTGACAAACCATCTGTACATAACATTATTGTATCTTCTTTACTAAGACTAATTTGATTTATTTGAACTTTTAAATCTCTATCAATACCGAGGGCTTGTGTAATTATATTGCGATCAGGATGATTGAATACCTGTTCTGGTCTAATTGAATTATTATCAACAAGATCATTAACTAGTGAATGATCTTTTGTTATCTGTTTGAGTTTTTCGTTGAAAATATAGATCCTACTATCACCAACATGCCCATAATACAATACTTGTTCTACTATTAAACACATTGTCAAAGTAGTCCCCATATCCCGGCAGTCTTCATGTTTTTTTGAGTAATCAATAATATTATGATTAGCTGCAATTACAGCAGAATTAATCTGTTCTTTTATACTCTTTTGATCATTAAAATCAAAAGAATAATTTTTTATAGTTTCTGTTGCAATTTTGCTAGCTATCTCACCTGCCTGATGTCCACCCATCCCATCAGCAACAGCAAGCATATGAATTTCCCCTTTTATGGGTTTTATCAAATAGCTGTCTTCATTTTTTTCTCGGTTATTACCGATATTACAAAAGACTTGAAAACTCATTATGAACCTCCATTTTTATGACTGGACCTCAGTTGGCCACAGGCTGCCTTAATATTTGTTCCCTTCTCTTTTCTAACTGTAACAGTAATATTATTCTCCCTGAGTTTTTTTTGAAAATGATCAATAACTTCTTGAGTAGACCTGCTTATATCCAATTCTGGAACAGGGTTTAAAGGTATTAAATTTAGATGAACAAGCTTGTTTTTTAAAAGAGATATCAATTGAAAGAGATGAACTTCTTTGTCGTTGATCCCTTCCATTAAGACATATTCAAAACTAACCCTCCGATTTGTTTTTTGAATATAATAATCGACCGCCTTCATTATTTTTTTTATATTGTACTTTTTATTGATAGGCATTAATTCATCCCTTAATTGATCATTAGGTGCATTAAGTGATATGGCCAGTCCCAGCTGTTCTTCTCTTTCAGCAATTCTTATTATTTTATCAACTACACCGGCCGTAGAAATAGTTATTTTTCTTTTAGCTATATTAAGAGCCTTGGGACTATTTAAAATTTGCACAGCCTTCATTACATTATTGTAATTTAAAAAAGGCTCTCCCATTCCCATAAATACTATATTTGTTATTTGTGGAATTTTAAATTCTCTGTAACTGACATCAACCTGTATTCGTAATACTTGTTCAACTATTTCCCCTGTATTTAGATCTCTTTTCAGACCATCAATACCTGTGGCACAAAACTTACAACCTAAAGAACAACCAATTTGGCTGGAAACACAGATCGAATACCTATTATCCTCTTCATATGGCAAAAAAACGCTTTCCAGCAATTTATCATCTTCCGTTTTCCAGAGATATTTTAATGTGCCATCTTTAGAAATTAGTTTCTTATCCAGCTTAAAGGAAGTAATTTTATAGTTCCTTTTAAGTTCTTTAATTAAATCATTAGGTAAATTGTTCATATTTGTAAACTCTAATATACCATTTCTATATATCCAGTTAAAAACCTGTTTTGCTCTATATTGTTTTATGCCTTTTATTTTGAAATCTTCTTTTAGTTCTTCTAAAGTAAAATTTAATATATTGGTTTTAATCATTTCTGCCCATTCCAAATAGAAGTACTATTCTAACCAGGTTAACAAGTGCTATTAGAGTAGCTGATACATAAGTAAAAGCTGCTGCTCTTAGAACCTTTGTGGCTCCTTTTAGTTCATCATTATTTAGTATATTATTTCTTTTTAAAAGTGTCAATGCCTTATTACTGGCATCAAATTCAACAGGTAGGGTTATCAAATGAAAAATTAGAGCCCCCAAAAACATAATGAAACCCAGAGCAATCATAGTCTGTGACTGTAAAAAGAAACCAATTATCGCCAAAGGTAAACCCCAACTCGAACCTATGCTGGCAGCAGGTACGATTTTGGCCCTAATTTTTAGCAGTGTATAACCCTGAGCATCTTGAATAGCATGGCCAGCTTCATGAGCAGCAATTCCGATAGCTGCTACCGATTTACTACCATATATTTCTTCTGATAGATTTAAAAGCTTGTTTTTAGGATCATAATGATCATTTAGATTGCCCTTTATCCTTTTTACTTTAATATCATTTATATCATTTTTAAACAGCAATTCTTGGGCTATCTCTGCTGCTGTTTTATTTGAATTTGAGCCTACTTCAGAATATTTCTTAAAGGTGTTTTTAACTTTATATTGAGCATACATTGCAATCAATAGTGCTGGTATTAAAATTATAATGGTAGGGTCATAAAAGAACATATCAATCACTCCTTATCTTCAAATTTAACATCCTGTTCTATCTTATTACCCCTGAGAAAATCAGATGATGACATTTTTTTCCTTCCTGCTAACTGTAATTTATTCAGTTTTAATAGCCCCCGACCGGTCTGAACTATCAATCCTTTTTTGGGATCAGCCTCAACAATACTACCAGGCTTTTTATCGGTATTTCCCTTAACGGGTTCTGCTTCGAATATTTTTAATAATTGGCCATTGAGATAGGTAAATGAACCAGGCCAAGGATTCATCGCTTTCACAAAGTAATAAAGTTTTTGATTTGTCTTTTCCCAATTAATTAATCCATCTTCTTTACTTAACTTAGTTGTATAACTTGCTTTCGATTCATTTTGTTTGAACCGTGTTACCTTATTTTGGCTTAAATCGGTTAGCGTTTTATCTAAGAGTTCCGCTCCTATTTGAGCCAATCTATCATGTAAATCTCCTGCATTATAATTTTCTTTAATTTCTACTTCTTTTTGATAGATTATATCACCGGTATCAAGGCCTTCATCCATAAACATAGTTGTGACACCAGTTTTATTTCTGCCGTCCTTTATCGCCTGCTGTATAGGGCTGGATCCCCTGTATAAAGGTAATAATGAAGCATGTAAATTTATACAACCATAGTGGGGCATATTAAGTAATTTCTTTGATAAAATCTGACCATAAGCGACTACTACAATAAGATCTATGTCCATTTTTTCTATTTTTCTTATAAAATCATCTTCATGTATATTTTGAGGCTGCATGACTTCTAATTCTAATTTTAAAGCCTCTTTTTTTACAGGTGAATATTGAACTCTTTTACCTCTACCCCGTTTGCGGTCAGGTTGTGTTATAACTGCTTTAATTTCTATTTGATTATTATTATACAATTTTCTTAAACTTAAAACCGCAAAATCAGGTGTACCAGCAAAAATCAATTTCATTTTATCACTCCGATGAAGTTTCCATAATTTCTTGCGCTTTATCGACAAACAAAATACCGTCAAGATGATCTATTTCATGTAAGAAGGCTCTGGCTTTTATACCCTCTAAATCATATTCTACTTCTTCACCATCTTTATTTAAACCGCTAATTTTAACCTCTTCGGCCCTTTCAACCAATCCTGTTTTACCGGGCACGCTCAAACAACCTTCTTCTGCTAGAGATTTCCCCCGCTTTTTATTAGCGACCGGATTTATAGTTGCCATTAATTCACCATCAATTTCAACTACTATAACACGCTGCAAAATACCAATCTGTGGAGCTGCCAGGCCAATACCCTCAGCTGCCTCCATTGATTCCACCATATTATTTATTAACTCTTTTGTAGCTTCATTTACTTTTTGAATCTCTTTGGATCTGCTTCTTAAAACGGGATCTCCAATTTTTCTTATTGGCATTACAGCCATTTTAATCACCTCTTTTTAATATTATAACATTGATATTGGATCTACATCAATATTATACTTTACATTTGTACTTATCTTTTTAAGAAATCCTTCTTTTAGATCTACTAACAGCTTCTTTCTTTCTTCTGCCATAGCAAATTTCAGTAAAATCTGCACTCTATATTCTCCCCTGATACGTTCAATGGGGGCTGGAGAAGGACCAATTATTTTTTTTGCCTTACAGTCTTTAAGATAATTATATAATTTTCTAGCTGCTTTTTCTGCTTTATTTTTATTTTGATGTACAGTCGTTATTTTTATAAGATAGATAAAAGGTGGATAATTTAGGGCTTTTCGCAGCCTTATCTCCTTTTTAAAAAAATATTGATAATCGTGTTCTTTAGATGCTAGAACACTATAATGATCGGGATTATAGGTCTGAATTACAACATTTCCCACCTTCTTACCACGGCCTGTCCGTCCTGCTACCTGGGTTAAAAGCTGAAATGTTCTTTCAGCTGATCTGAAATCAGGCAGGTTCATTATCGTATCTGCAGTCACTACACCCACCAGAGAAATATTGGGGTAATCGTGTCCCTTGGCAACCATTTGTGTACCCACTAAAATATCAATTTCATTATTTTCTATTTTTTTTAAAATCTTGCGGTGAGCACCTTTTTTAGTTGTAGTATCATAATCCATCCTGCTAACTACAGCCTCAGGGAATAGTTTATTTACCTCTTTTTCAATTCTTTCTGTTCCTATCCCAAAATCCTTAATATATTTACTACTACATTTAGGACAATATTTAGGCATATCCTTTGTATTTCCACAATAGTGACAGATCAACTTATCTTTATTTTGATGATAGGTCATAGATATATCACATTCATCACATTTTATAACCTGTCCACAACTGCGGCAGAGAACAAAGTTCGAATATCCTCTTCTGTTCAAAAAAAGGATGGCCTGTTCATCATTTTTTAAGGCCTTTTGTAAGTTATTTTGTAAATACATACTGAAAATCGAGAGATTACCCTTTTTAAGCTCTTCTGTCATGTTTATTATCTTAACCGGAGGCATTTTTCTATTTTCAATTCTCTTTGGTAAAGACAAGTATTGATAAACACCTGATTTAGCTTTATAATAACTTTCTAAAGAAGGGGTAGCAGAACCCAATACTAAATCAATATTATTTATTTCAGCCCGTTTTTTGGCAACTTCCCTAGCATGATAATAAGGATGAGTGCTCTGTTTGTATGAGTTCTCGTGTTCCTCATCAATAATAATTAAACCCAGATTCTTAACTGGAGCAAAAATTGCAGACCTGGCCCCAATCACAATTTGAGCATCTCCTTTTTTTATTCTTCTCCATTCATCATACCTTTCACCTGAAGCAAGACCAGAATGTAAAACTGCTATTTTGCCTTTGAATCTACTGTAAAATCTTTTCACCATTAACGGTGTCAGAGATATCTCTGGAACTAATAGAATTGCCCCTTTTTTATTTTTTAGTACATTTCTAATCAACTGCATATATACTTCTGTCTTACCAGAACCTGTTACTCCATGTAAAAGATATGTGAAACTTTTTTTATCCAAAAGGCCTTTTTTGATCTTATTTAAAACTTTCTTCTGAGAAGGAGTAGGGGTCAAATCTTCAACTAATTGTCTGTCGAAATCCCTATCAGCTATTCTCCTTATAACATTTGTCTCGAAATCTAGGAAGTTTTTATCTATCAAACTGTTAACAGCACCCCTGTATATTTCAAGGTTACCAATGAGATCTCTCACCTTCAGTCTGCGGTTTGGATGTTCTTGAAAATATTTCATCACTTTATACTGGCTGGGGGCCCTGTTTTTTAATTTATCTAAAATTATTTTCATCTCATCTTCTGAGGCTTTTAGATAAACCTTTTTGACAGTCTTCTTTTTTGTATTTCCCCGATAAACAGCCGTTGGAACAGCTGCCTTAATTACATTTATTAATAAGGTACAATAATAATCACTCACCCATCTATATAAATGTAAATCCCTTTTTTCAAAGAATTTTTCTTCAGATATGATACTATCTATTGCTTTAATTTTATCTTCTTGAATATCTGTTGTTTCCTTTATATTTAATACAAAAGAACTTGGCTTTAATTTGCCAAAAGGAACCCTTACAGCCATTCCAATTCGTAATTTTTCTTTCATGTCATCCGGAATTTTATAATCATATACTTTATCAAATTTTGTGACCGGTACATCCACTGCAACTTCTGCGTATTTATTCATTATTGTTCCTCTTTTTGCTAATCTCTCGCAGGGCGAAAAATCCTCCCACCACAAGTATGAAATAAAATGTGAATAATCTCCAGCTAAAAGTAATTAAACCAATAATATCTCTTGGAATAAAGGCTACAAATAAAGAGGCAAAACCTATCTCGGCAACCCCACTAGCTCCAGGAGTAGGTGTATAGGGTATTATCAAATAAAATATTGTCTGCATAATATAGGCCTGTAAAAAATGAGGTTCTGCCCCAAATGCAATTAATAATACGGGCATTATCATAAAAAGACTGGTCCAAAATATTACAGTATGAAATACGCCCCAAAATAAGGCTTTTTTATTATTTTTAAGCAAAATTAAAGACCTTCTAAAATCGGCAAGTTCTCTTCTGCTTTTTACCATCCATTTTTTCGCCTTATAATTATTTTTTATAAGTTTGTTAACCTTATTTATCTTTAAAACATAATTGATTAATCTGTCGGTTATTTGTGGAACTAAGGTTAATAAAATAATTCCTATTGAAAATAAGATTCCCATACCAAAAGCCAAATAAAATATATATTTTGGGATTACACCAGGATTGATATATTTACTAAAAAAAATTAAAAATACAGGGGTAATTATGCCAAAATAGAACAACCTCAATAAAAAATTAATTACAACTGCTGTGGAAGCCTTGCCAACATTTACACCCTTTTTATGAAGAAAATATATCTGAAAAGGCCCACCCCCACTGGAAAAAGGAGTTACGTTAGAAACAAATGCCCCAGATATGTGTATTACCATACAATCCATAAGACTCAACGGTCTATCAATTGATTTTATCATTACCCTTATTCGCTGTCCTGCAGCAATTATATTAATCAATAATAATCCTAAAATGATTAGAATATATTTGGGTTCTAGATTTTTCAGAACTCGCTGTAATGTATCCTCATCTATGGTAATTATTATAATAATAGTAGAAATTATCAAACTTAATATTACAGCAATTCTAAGTCCTCTGTATAAAGTTTTGCGATCTATAGTTTTTTGTTGACTTTTCATTGTATTCACCTCTTTTAAAGCAAGGCAAAACCGAAGGAAGTAGCTCCTCCGGTAAAGTATATTTTAGATCTCTTTTTGTATTGCTTTTATCATATCAAGTTTTTCCCAGGGTAAGTCTAAATCTAAACGACCAAAATGACCATAATTAGTGATCTGGCTGTATATCGGCCTCATAAGATCAAATTTATCAATAATTCCACCGGGAGTTAAATCAAAGAGTTTCTTTACGACTTTTATTAAACTAGCTTCTTTTATTTTTGATGTCTCAAAGGTCTCAACCATTACTGAAAGTGGTTGTGCAACTCCTATTGCATATGAAAGTTGAACCTCACATTTTTTTGCCAAACCTGCTGCTACAATATTTTTAGCAATATGCCGGGCTGCATATGAAGCTGACCTATCAACTTTAGTTGGATCTTTACCTGAAAAGGCACCTCCTCCGTGACGAGCAGTACCACCATAAGTATCTACTATAATTTTACGGCCAGTCAAACCGGCATCCCCATGAGGGCCTCCAATAACAAATCTTCCTGTAGGATTAATTAAAATCTCCATATCATCATCAATAAGTTTTGGATCTATAATTTCTTTGATAACAAATTCAGTCAGATCTCTTTTAATAGTACTTTGAGCAACTTCAGGATGATGCTGAGCTGAAATTAAAACTTTGTCTACTCTTACAGGAGTATTGTTATCATACTCTATTGTGACCTGTGTCTTACCATCAGGTCTTAAATAATCTATTATGTTTTTTTTCCTAACCTCAGCCAATCTACGGGCCAATTTATGAGCTAGAATAATTGGTAGGGGCATATATTCTTTAGTTTCATCAGTTGCATATCCATACATAATGCCCTGATCACCGGCTCCCAACTGTTGTTTATCTTTTTCTTTTTCTTTGGATTCAAAGGACTGATCTACACCTAAAGCAATATCAGCAGACTGTTCTTTTAAAGAAGTAATTACCCCACATGTTTCACCATCAAAACCATATTTAGCTCTATTATATCCAATATCGAGAATAGTGCTCCTTACAATATCTGTGAAATCAACGTAGCAATCAGTCGTTATCTCACCGGAAATAAAGGCTAAACCAGTGGTCACAAGTGTTTCACAGGCAACTCTGGCATCTTTATCAAGTGTCAGTATGGCATCCAAAATTGAATCTGATATTTTATCTGCAATTTTATCTGGATGGCCTTCTGTTACAGATTCTGAGGACATTAAATATTTTTTTACCATTTTACCACCCTTAATTATATATATTATTAATAATTCAAGTTTAGCATATTGATATTATTGTGTCAATCTGACTATGAGCCAGAAATATCAAGATTTTTTACTAAAATTGAAGCAGAACCAAAATGTCCACTACCCGGTAGTCCCATCTTGAAATCATTACCGATTAATATAATATCTTTTAGTAGTTTTAAGAAGTTACCTGATATAGTAATTTGTTCAACAGGTTTTGCTATATCTCCATTTTCTATAAAAAATCCTCGAGCTGAAAGTGAAAAATCACCAGATACCTGATTTGCACCTGAGTGCAGCCCTTGAACATTTTCAACCAGTAGTCCTTTTTCTATTTGATTTTTTAATTTTGTAAAATCAGCCTCTCCTTTTTTTAAATACATATTTGTTGGCGAAATACTGATTTTGCTTTTATGATTAGAACGATAGGCATTGCCGGTTGTTTGTACAGAACTTTTTTTAGCAGTTTTCAAATTATGAAGATAGGTGGTCAGCTTCCCTTTTTTTATAACTTCCTTATATTTGGAAGCTGCCCCTTCAGAATCGAAGGGAGTTCTTCGATACCCCTTTGCATAAAAAGGATCATCAACAATATTTACCACTTTATTTGCTACTTGCTCATTCATTTTTCCTTCAAATAAGGAAAGGCCTTTTTGTACATTTTCCGCCGAAAAGGTTGAACTAAAAGTAGAAAGCATATCAATAAAAACTTCATTTCTTAAAATTACGGGATATTGACCTGATTTAATATCAGCTGCTCCAAACTGTCTGACAGCATCTTCAATTATTTTTTTTACAAATTGATCAGGATCAACTTCATCAAGATCCCTAAATAACTTATAATAAGAAGAAGTATGAACTTCACCCTCATCTTCCACTACTACAGATATATATATATATGAAATATCATTTTTAAAATTTAAATTTAGGTCTTTGCTATTGACTATTTCTTCGCCCGACTTCTCATCAGCATATATGCAGTAGTTAATACTTCTTACCCGATCATCATACTCAAAAATCTTTTTTTCTAATTTTTTTAATAAATCTATTTTTTTTGTTCTATCTAAACTATAAATTCCTTTCGTTTCAGATAACTCTTTGTAACTTTTTGAACCAGAAAATATTTTTTCTTCTTCTTCATCCATTATATTAGCATTATTTTCAGCTCTTGTTAAAATATCATCTATAAGTTCATCAGAAAACTTTTCGGTATAAGAATAACCCATCTTGTTATTAATCTCACCCCTAAAAGCCAAACCGTACTCTTCATTTTCTTCATAATAGTCAACTTCACCCTGATATAATCTCACTTCAAAATTTTGTGATTTATTTAAATATATTTCACTCTCTGAAAAATTTTTATCCTCTGTTTTTTTGAGAATATTTTTTATAAAATTATCTAAATTCATTACTCTTTTTCACCTCTTCCCCCAACTGTCAGTTCTGAAACCCTTAAAGTGGGCTGGCCTACTCCAGCTGGAACACTACCACTTATTGAACCACACATGCCTTCAGCTAAATCAAGGTTATTGGCTACCATGTCAATTTTTTTTAAAATATCAGCACCCTTGCCTATTAAAGTAGCTCCCCGAACTGGCTTTTCAATCTGACCGTTTTTGATAATATAACCTTCCCGTACATTGAAGTTAAAATCACCCGTAGCAGGATTGACAGAACCGCCTCCCATATGTTTGGCATAAAGTCCAAATTCGGTTGCAGCTATTATTTCCTCCCTGCTATACTCTCCGTTATCTATAAAGGTATTTGTCATTCTGGAAGTGGGAGCGTAACGGTAAGATTCTCTTCTACCTGAACCTGTGCTCTTCATATTTAATCTGCGTCCATTTATGAAATCAATCATATAATTTTTCAATATACCTCTTTCAATTAACACATTACGCTGTGTTTTATGTCCTTCATCATCAAAATTCTGTGAACCCCATTGATGGGCAATGGTTCCGTCATCGATAGCCGTCACTTTTTCGCTGGCAATTTTCTCTTTTAATTTATTAGAAAAAACAGAATTATTTTTAGCAACTGAGGTAGCTTCTAATCCATGACCACATGCCTCATGAAATATAACTCCCCCAAATTTATTATCAATTATAACAGGCATTTTACCCTGAGGAGCATGCCCTGCTTTTATCATTGTTACGGCCATTCTTGCTGCATCTTCTGCTCTTTTTGTTATATCAATCTGATCGAAAAGTTCAAAACCCATATGTGCACCAGGACCCTGAAAGCCGGTCTGTTTCTCACCTTCAAGACTGGCTACAGCCTGAATGCCCAATCTAACCCTACTTCTTTCATCCTCAACAAATACACCATTTGAATTTGCAATCTGAACATTTTGTGTATAATCAGAAAGACCAACCACCACCTGGGTTATTAGTTCGTCATATTGATCTGCTGTTAGATAGGCACGTCTGATGAATTCTACTTTTTCAGTCTGGTTGAGATCAGCTGGATAGATTTTTACTGGATGCAGATTATCATAATCAGCAAACCGCAACCTACTACTTTTTAAATCCGCTTTCTTAAACATTCCAGCAGCCTTTTTAGCCAATTTTAGCAGGTTGTCTTTTTGATCATCATTTGTATATACATATATTTCATTAGTATCTTTAATAACACGAATTCCTACTCCATAATCATTACCGGTATTGGCACTATCTATTTTATCATTGATAAGGTTAATAGAATTAGTTATCTTATCTTCAACAAATATTTCTGCAAAATCACCACCTTCTGAAAGGGCTGTGTCGATAATATTTTCTAGTAGACTTTTACTTAGCATTTAAATATCTCCTTTCCACAATTTATATCTATACTATATTATTAATTAAGTCTTGTTAATATCCTGCAAAAAATAAGACCGCCCTGAAAGCGGTAAAATAAATGATTGTTTATTTAAGCATATCATATATCCTATCAGCAATATTTTCTTTAGCTGATCTGGATATGTCTATTTTTTTCTCTTCTGTGATGACCACAACTTCACTTTCATCTTGATTAAATATTTTCTTATTTTTTATATCATTTGCAACAATCATATCCAATCCTTTATTGATTAGTTTTTTTTCAGCATTTTCAATTAGATCTTTACTCTCTGCAGCAAAACCAACCACTACTTGCTCTTTATCTTTATTTTTGACAACCTTATTGATAACATCATTAGTTCTTTTTAAATCTAAGATGAAATTGTCTTGATTGCCTTTTTTAAGCTTATCTGCCGCATAATCTTTAGGAGTAAAATCAGCGACCGCTGCTGCCATAACAATAATATCAAAATCTTTAAAACAGTCCATCACACTATTATATAAATCAAGTGCAGTCTCTACTCTTTCAAAATCTACTCCAAGAGGCCTGGATAGAGTTGTTGGTCCAGAAATCAGTTTGACTTTTGCCCCCCTATAAGCAGCTCTTTTGGCAAGGGCATAACCCATCTTGCCGCTTGATTTATTCGTTATATATCTAACAGGATCAATTCTTTCTCGGGTAGGACCGGCTGTTACTAATATTTTTTTATTAGCTAGATCTTTGTCGGTCAGTTTTTTCAATACGTATTCTATAAGCATTTCTGGTTCTGGTAATCGTCCCTTACCTACATATCCACAAGCTAACCTACCTTCAGCCGGGTTTATCATATCATAACCCTTCTGTTTTAGGTAATTGATATTATCCTGTAAAATTGGGTTATTAAACATATTTACATTCATGGAAGGTGCGATAATAACAGGTGATCTAACAGCTGTAACTATGGTTGATAGTAAATCATCAGCTATTCCGTTAGCAACTTTACCAATTATATTAGCTGTTGCTGGACCTATCAGCATTAGATCAGCATTGTCGGCCAATGTAATGTGTTTAACTTCTTGGTCTTTAGTTTGCTCAAATAAATCACTTTCCACAACAAAACCTGTGATTGTTTTAAAGCAAATGGGGGAAATAAATTCTTGGGCTGAATCAGTCATGATAACGTGAACATCATGACCTTTTTTTGTTAAACCGCTTGCTACATTAACCATCTTGTAAGCAGCAATTCCCCCTGTCACACCGAGTAAAATATTTTTTTTATCCAAAGTTAAATATCACTCCTTTCTTAATGAACGCTCCTTTTTAATAACCTCTTTAATTTCCTGCACAGTTTTTTCTATTTGATCATTTACTATACTGTAATCATAATTATTAACTTCACTTATTTCTTGATCAGCATTTTTAAGCCTTCTCTTTAGACTCTCTAAAGTTTCAGAGTTTCTCTTCTTAAGTCTGTTTTTTAATTCTTTATTATTCGGAGGTAATAAAAATATGTAAACTGTATCTTTAAATTTGTTTTTAATCTGTCTAGCTCCCTGAATATCAATTTCCAATATGACATCTTCACCTTTTGATAAACAATGTTCAACATATTTTTGAGGAGTACCATAATAATTTCCATGCACACAAGCTGTTTCCAAAAATAGATCTTCCCTTTTCATTTCTTGAAACTTTTCAGTACTAACAAAGAAATAATCTATACCATCTTTTTCATCTTTACGCGGTTTTCTGGTGGTTACAGAAATAGAATATTTAATACCGTTAAAATCATTCATTAATTTGTCCAAAATAGTCCCCTTACCAACCCCAGAGGGTCCTGAAAGAACGAATAGAATTCCTCTTACCATATCCAATCACATCCTATTGTTTATTCTTTGCTCTCTTCTTTCTGATTATCCATACGGTGTGAAACGGTTTCAGGCTGGATAGCAGATAATATAACATGATCACTATCAGTAATGATTACTGCTCTCGTGCGCCGTCCATATGTTGCATCTATCAACATGCCACTTTCTCTGGCTTCTTGAATAATTCTTTTTATAGGAGCAGATTCTGGACTTACAACTGCAATTACTCGATTTGCAGCTACAATATTACCGAACCCTATATTTATTAAATTGACTTTCATATAAACCCTCCTCACTCCAGTTTCTATATAAAAAATCATTTTTATATTTTTTCTTATAATATCATATAATCATTAATTTAACAAGGAAATTGGCCCTCTTTTATCTTGTGATTTCTGATTAATAATTTTGACTAAATAACCATTATAATTTATACTATAAATATAGTAAACAAATGAAATATGTAGGATCAGGAGGAATATATTTATGTCTATAGATGGAATATTACTTTCAGCGATAAACAATAATCTTACACAAAAATTAGTTGACGGCAGAATAGATAAAATCTATCAAATAAATCAAAAAGCTATTACGATGACTATTAGAAATAATAATCAAAATTACAAGTTATTAATTAACACTGACCCCAGGGAAGCAAGAATTCAAATTACAGAATTTGACTTTGATAATCCAGAGTTCCCACCCGATTTCTGTATGCTGCTACGAAAATATCTGATCAGAGGTGTTATAAAGAATATAAGTCAGCCTGTTTTCGAACGTATTTTAAAAATCAAAGTGGAAATTTATAATAAAATATATTACATATTTATTGAAATAATGGGCAGATATAACAATATAATTTTGATTGATCAAAATGATTTGATTCTGGATGCTATTAAACGGCTTGACAATGAAAAAAGAAAAATCTATCCCGGTAGCCAGTATGAATTTCCTCCCGGCCAGGATAAGTTAAATCCCTTAAAAGTAAGCAGAGAAAACTTTTTTAAAAAGATTCCTGCTAATTTTTCTAAAAGAATATATCAGGCAGTCATGTTTAACTTTAGAGGAATTGGACCGGCTTCAAGTAAGGAAATTGCTTACAGAGCTAATCTAAATTATAATGATAAATATAATAATCTAAACAGTGAAAAACAAAATGACCTTTATGAAAGTTTTACTGAAATATTTACTAAAATCAAAGACAAAAATTACAGCCCTACAATCGGACTTACAGATAATAAGATAGAATATTATTCTGCCTTTAACCTGAGTTACAAAAAAAATATAGATAAAACGATAAATTTTTTAGATACTGATCAGCTATTTGATTATTATTACGAACATCACCTAAAAGACATCGCTTTAAGGGAAAACAATGAAAAATTAAAAGCAGTAGCCAACGATTTTTTAAAAAAGAATTTAAAAAAGCAAGATGAATTTAAGACAGAGTTAAAGGTCAATAAAAATTATGAAAGTTTTAAACAAAAAGGTGAGTTGCTAAAAGCGAATCTTCATCAAATAAGCAAAGGTGATCATAAAATTAAGTTGACAAATTACTATGATTCTAAGCAAGAAACAGTCAATATCAGTCTAGATCCTAAAAAAACACCCATGCAAAATGCAAAAAGATACTTCAAAAAATACAAAAAAGCTAAAAAAAGCTTAAAACACCTAAAAAGACAGATTGGTAAATTAAGGCATGAAGAAAAATATTTAAGACAGGTCCTTTTTAATATTGAAGATTCAAATACTTTAGATGAATTAAAAGAAATAGAAAATGAATTAAGAGAAGAGGGGTATATAAAGAAAAAACAAAAGAAAAAAAGCAAACCGAATAATAAAATTAAACCTAATAAATATATAAGCAGCGATAATTATCAAATTCTTATAGGCAGGAATAATAAGCAGAATGACAAATTAACAAAATATGTAGCCAACAAAGGAGATATATGGTTACATACCAAAACAATTGCTGGATCTCATGTTATTATAAGAAACCATACCAATAAAAAAATACCAGAAAATACAATTTTAGAAGCAGCTAGATTGGCCGCTTATTTTAGTAAAGCAAAACAATCTAAAAATGTCCCAGTAGATTACACTCCGGTGGAAAATGTTAATAAACCTAAAGGAGCTAAACCGGGTTTGGTTTACTATGATAATTACAGCACAGTATATGTCGATCCAGCTCAAGATAAGGAGATTGAAAAAAATGAAAAATAGTAAATTAATAGTTTTATTACTCGTTATTTTAATCTTATCAGGTTCTAAAGTGAAGGCCAATATACAAACATCTCCAATTGAATATGATGATGAAATCTATATTATTGAAAACTACTCTGAATTCGGAGATTTAGATTCTCCTAAATTAGCGCTAGCCTTAAGTGGTGGTGGTGCCAGGGCCTTTGTAAATATAGGTGTTATTAAAGCCCTAAATGAAGCAGATATATATCCTGATATAGTTATCGGATCCAGTATGGGAGGGATCATAAGTGCTCTTTATGGAAGTGGGATGACGGCTGAAAGCATGCATGAGATAACTTCCTCATTGCCTTACGGATCACTTTTTGATATAAATTTAATTCCTATTTACTCTATATTTAGAACCAGAAAATTAAATCAAATTATAGAAAAATTATCTCCCAATAAAGATCTAAAAAATTTCCCTATCAAAACAGGTCTGCTTACTTATGATTTGGATAATGGATACAAATATATTATGAGTGAGGGGAAAATTTCTGAAGTGTTACAAAGTACATATTCCATACCTTTTTATTACCCTATAACAGAAAACAAGGACCGTTATTTAATTGATCCTGGTACAGTTGAAATGGTCCCTTCAAAAGCGGCTAGGGCTTTAGATGCAGACATTGTGATTGCAACTACTGCATTCAATGATTTGCCTTATGAAAGTTATAAATATCCTCTTCAGTCATTATCAAAGATGCTTTTATTGGTTCAAAAGAAAAATGCTAGACCAATTTTGGAAAAGTATTCTGATATAATTATAGAAAATGATGTTGGGCGTTATAGTTTTAAAGATTTTGATCTAATAGATAAATTTATAGAAATAGGTTATCAAAACACACAGGCTATGCTGCCTGAAATTCAAAAGCTTTTAGAAGAAAAGAATCATAAAAGCAAACGCCCTGATCTAGTTAATATTAGTCAAGATTATTATAAAAAAATATATACCGATATCCTTTATGATCGTATTATATATTCAGATACTTATTTTCACTATTTGCTTTATTATTTTAATAATCAATCTTTTTTTACACAAGAACTATTTAAAAAACCGACCTACAGCCCTCATTTTGGATTTTACTTTGAAAAGTCACATTTTGATATAAATGTGCTTTTCAATGTTGAAAAAGATAAGCATACTGAATTAATGCTCAGATATAAAAAAATAACAGATAATATTGATCTTGTTGCTAAATTAAAAAATAATACCCAGAAAAATAACATAGATTACATAGGAGAATTGAAGTATTTTAATAACAACTCCTCCTATTCAATTGGCCTGGCCAATTTAGATAATGAAAATTACTATTATCTAAATAATAATATTAAATTATCAGGTAGAAAATTTGATTTTAAAAATAATACAGATATTCTTTTGAACATGAAGAAAAATCCTCAATTGATAAACTTAAGTCAGATTGATTACCATATAAACCAAAGATGGACTTCTGTGAATAAGTTTATGTATTCAAATACCAACTTGTTAGGTGACCCTGATATTTATAGAGGTAATGACAAAAATAAAAAAGATAAAACAGCTTTATCCACTTCCATTGTTTATAATATTCCTTTTTATCAATCACCTGAATTTTTGTACTTCTTTGCCTTAGAAGAGATAAACCCCGCTCTGTTTGTTGATATAGAGCACACAGATAATCTGAACTCAGCAATAGGGTTTAATATGAATATGGTATCTTCTTTAATGGGGTTAAATCCCTTAAATTTAGATTTGAGTGCTGCTTATGATAAGAATTCAAATAAGATGGTCTACAATTTCTCTGTTGATGTCAACTTTTAAAACCAGATATAAGTAATAAAGCCCTCACTTTGTTTTTTCAAGTAAGGGCTTTTTCATAATAATCTATAAATGTTATTTTTGATAACTAGTCAAAAATATTTACTCTTCTTGTTTGCTTTCTTCTATAATTTTTTGGCTTGTTTCTTCAGGTACTTTTTCATATGTCGAAAATTCAGTGGTAAAATAACCATATCCACCGGTTATCGACTTTAAATCTGTTGCATAATTAAATAATTCACTCTTTGGGACTTTTGCTTTTATTTTTTGGGTGCCATCTTGAGGTTCCATTCCAGAAATTTTACCTCTCCTGGAATTAAGATCCCCCATTATATCCCCCATAAATCTTTCAGGCACTACAACCGTTACATCCATAACCGGCTCAAGTAATACCGGCTTAGCCTGCTGCATGGCCTTTTTAAAGGCTTTTGAAGCAGCAATCTTGAAGGCCATTTCAGAAGAATCAACATCATGGTATGAACCATCGTAAACAGTTGCTTTGAAATCTACTACTGGATATTTGGCTAAAACACCTTCGTCTTTAGCCTCTACTATACCCTTTTCCACAGCTGGGATATACTGGCTGGGGATTGCTCCTCCAAATATTTCTTCTTCAAATATGAAGTCCTTGCCCCTTGGTAAAGGTTCAAACCTGATCATTACATGTCCATATTGTCCTCTACCACCAGACTGCTTTTTATATTTCTCTTCTACAGATACTTTTCTTCTGATAGTTTCTTTATACTCAACTTTGGGTTCAACCAAATTAAACCCAACATCAAATTTTCTTTTACAAATATCATTTACTACAGATAAATGAACTGTCCCCATACCAGTAATTAAGAGCTGTTTAGTCACTTTATTAAAATCTACTTTAAAGGTAGGATCTTCCAAAGAATATCTCTGGATAGCTGAAGACATTTTTTCGTTATCTGCATCATCAGCTGGAACAGCTGCTTTAGTCAACATCGGCACTGGAAAATCGATAGGCGCAATTTTTACATCTAAATCATCTTTTGTGATGGTATCAGAAGTCTCTATTTCATCCAATTTGGCTACTGCTCCTATATCTCCCGCAATGAGTTTTTCTACCTGTTCTTGTTCTGAACCATGCAGTTTATAGAGTTTACTAACCCGTAAACTTTCATTTAATCTAGGTAGATAAAGATCTTCCCCTTTATCAATACTGCCTGAAAATACCCTAAAAATAGATAATTTACCAATATAGGGGTCAACCATTGTTTTACCCACAATACCTATAAATGGACCTTCTTCATCTGTGGCAAATACTTTTTTTTCATCTTCTGTTTTAACAGTTAATTCTTCTCTATCAGCAGCAGAAGGAGCAAGCTTTATCATATACTCCATAAATGTATTAACGCCAGAATTATTTAGAGCAGAACCACAGAAAACAGGTACTATATCTTTGTTTAGGACGCCTTTTAAAAGGGCATTATGCATTTCCTGATCCGTAATTTCCTCATCTTCTAAATATTTAATCATCAGTTCTTCATCTAATTCTATGATCGATTCAATCAATTCCAATTTATATTGTTCTAATACTTCTCTTTGCTCATCATTTAAATCTAATTTATTCTCCTCACCATCATTGAGCTCTATAAATTTTTCAGATAATAAATCAATTATACCTTTATATTTATTTCCCTCTTTATATGGGATCGTAATTGGTAATAGAGAATCTTCAAAATTATCATCCAATTCAGCGAATAAATCTTTAAAGTCACTGTCTTCCAAATCAAATTTATTAATGAATATAAATCTCGAATTATTATTTTCAACTGCTATGTCCCATACATAGTTAGTATTAACTTCCACTCCGGAATCTGCATTTATTAATAAAATAGAAGACTCAACCATTCTGGTTGCGCTGGCAACTTCACTTCTAAAATCAGCATAACCAGGAGTATCTATTAAGTTGAAGTACTTACCCTTCCAGGCAAAAGCAAAATATGAACTATTAATAGAATATTTATGATCTTTCTCTTCTGGTATAAAGTCTGATTTGGAGTTTCCTTCATCCACCACTCCTATATCTTTGATCTTACCTGCATTAAATAATACATCCTCTGTTAATGTAGTTTTCCCCGCACCTCCATGGGAAATAAATGAAAAATTTTTGATGTCTTTTGTCTTATAGTTACTCAAATTTTTACACCAACCTTCCTAAATTCTAATAATTAATATCTTTATTTCATACTTTTTTATAATTCTATGTTTTGTGGTATAAATCCTGCCTCTAGTTTACAATTAATTATATTTATTCATCTATTTTTATTATTTTTTAAATTGATTATGGAAAGAAAACTCTTCAACCGTTTTTCTTGGGGGCCTTGTTTTTTCATCTTTTAACTGTTTTTTTGAAAGTATATCTTTATAATCTTGATCATGTTTTCCCACTATTAATAAAGCAATTAGTTTATATGCTTCAGGAATTCCCATTATTTTTTTTGCCCTGCTTTGACTATATCCTGCAATTGGGTGAACAACTAGGCCTAATTCAGTTGCCCTCAGCATAATCATCGATGTTGCCAGTCCAATATCAAAAAGATAGTACTCTCGATCCTTTATATTACAATCATCCTCTTTTTTTCCAGTAACCCCGATTACCATTGATGCATTATGTGCCCATTCATTACCTTTAGATAAGGTATCAAAAACCTGTTTTAATTTTTCATCATCATAAACAAAAACATAATTCCAGGGTTGATTATTAAAACAGGATGGGGCCAGTGAAGCAGATTCACTAAGATAATTTATTAAATCATCATCTATATCTACAGGAGCTAAAGACCTGTAAGATCTTCTTTTTTCAATAGCCTCTTTAACATTCATATTTTAATACCTCCTTTTTTTATATTTTTTCACCTGTATTTTTACCTAGCTGATAAGCTTTTTTCAAATTATTTTCTGTAGGTCCATATTTGTTTTTAACTTTTGGTTCTACTACATTTATATTGCAATTTTTTTCGAATTGGTTCATTCTTTTTAACGAACCTCCACTCCAGCTATAAGTACCAATAAAACCAAATAATCTATTTTTTATACCTCTATTCTCCAGTGCTTCAATTAAAGCCAACATCGGTGGAAAAAGCTCATTATTATAACTACAACTTGCCATTATTACACCTTTATACTTCCAAATATCACTAATCAGAAATGACTTATCAGTCTTGGAAACATCATAGACTTTCACCTCATTTATACCTGCTTCACTTAGGCCTGCAGCGGCTTCTTCTGCAAATCTTTTGGTATTTCCATACATAGTTCCATAAACAACCACAGCACCTTCTGTTGCTTCAAATTTACTCATTTTAAGGTACTTGTCAAGTATATATTCTGGTTTATCCCTCCATATAGGTCCATGGGTTGAAGCAATTATTTTAATATCAAGTTCCCCTAAAGCAGAAATATGCTTGGCTGCTATAGGAGAATATTTACCTACAATATTGGAATAATAACGCATGATTTCGTCCTCATAAAATTCTAAATTTATTTCATCATCAAATATACTACCATTAAAGGCTCCAAAGGTTCCAAAAACATCTCCTGAAAACAAAATACTATCTTCTATAATATAAGTCATCATTGTTTCAGGCCAATGAACCATCGGTGTAATAAAAAATTTAAGGGTTTTTTCACCAATACTTAAGGTCTCTTTATCATTAATCTCCTTAATATTATTTTCAATATCGTAAAAGCCTTTGAGAAAACCAGTAGTTTTTTTATTTCCAATTATCTTCATTTCAGGAAATGATCTAATCAATTCATTTATAGACCCAGAATGATCTGGTTCCATGTGATTAATTATAAGATAATCAATTGATCTGCCTTCTGTTAGCTGCATAATCTTTTCTAAGTATGGTTCTTGATAATCAGCTTTAACGGTATCAACTAATACCACCTTTTCATCAACAATCAAATATGAATTGTAAGAAATACCTTTGGGCAGAGGCCATAAGTTTTCAAAAAGTTCAGTTTCTCTATCATTTACACCAACCCAATACACATTATCGCTCAATCGATTTATATAACTCATTTTTCCCCTCCTTTTAAAAATATCTAAAAATTTTCTACTTAATCAATCAGTTTGTTTTTATGAATACTTTATTTATATGATTATAATGATAACATTAATCAACTTCAATATAATTATAATCTCATTACCAAAGTAAAATCAAAGTCTGAGATCTAAAATATATTTGATAGGACAAAAGTAAAAAAACTGAATGTAATTTTTTAAATTATTTTTTGTCTAATTTTGACAAGTGTTCTTTGAATTCCTCTGGTAATTCTGCTTCAAATTCAATCCAATTACCCTTTTTGGGATGGTAAAAACCTAATTGATAAGCATGTAATAGTAGATGATCCAAATTAAATATTTCTTCTTGACCACCATATTTATTATCACCAAGAATAGGAAAGCCTAAATAAGCAAAATGAACTCTTATTTGATGAGTGCGGCCGGTTTTTAATATCACCTTAAGATAACTATAGTTAGAAAATCTTTTAATTACCTCAAATTCTGTAATCGCTTTTTTACTATTTTTTTTGACTACAGCCATTTTGGTCCTATTTTTAGGATCCCGCCCAATAGGAGCATCAATGGTTCCACTATTATAAGGTAAAGTTCCCTTTAAAATGGTTCTATATTCTTTTTTGACCTGTCTTTTTTTAAATTGTTTTATCAAATTATTTAAACTTTTTTGCGATTTAGCAACCACAATTGTCCCACTGGTGTTTTTATCTAATCTATGCACTATGCCTGGCCTGATAGTGCCATTAATGCTGCCCAGTTTTTCAGAATGAGCAAGAAGGGCATTTACCAGAGTATCTTTTTTATTACCCTTTACAGGGTGAACTATTAATCCGGCTGGCTTATTAATTACAATGACCTCTTCATCTTCAAAAATTATATCTAAATCCATTTCTTTTTTTGCTAAATCAAGTAGCTTGTCTTCTTTTTTATATATTACTATCTGATCTTTATAACTAACCTTATAGCTTTTTTTCTCTTTTTTATTATTTACCTTAATCTGACCATTATCAATCATCTTTTGAATTTGATTTCTACTTAAATTACTCTTGATCTCTGAAATAAATTTATCTAATCTAAAATTTTCATAATTTTTTTCAACATTTATTTTAAAGCTATTCATTTAAAACACCTATCCACATACTCATATTTTTTTTATTTTATCATAAACACCCTCGATAAACAACTTGATAAATTTTATAAAATATTACCTATTATTGATATAAAGTACTTTATCTTCATTCTGAATTGTGTTATGATAACTATGGTAAAAATATAAATTAATAATTTTATAATGTTTAAGGTGAAATAAATATGGAATCTATTCTCACAAATAATTCAAAAAAAAGAATAATTAAGATTTTGATCCTTGCCTTACCTGCTGTTTTAGAAATGAGTCTCAATACCCTCTTGGGTGTAGCTGATACATTAATGATCAGCAGAATAATTGGAAAAGAAGGGTTAGCAGCTGTAGGCTTTGCCAATCAAATATTTTTTGCATTAATCTACATCTTTTCATCTTTTAATGCAGGAGCTACCGCAATGATAGCCAGGAGTTATGGTAAAAAAGACTATAAGAAATTAAATATTATTATGGGGCAAAACTTAGTATTGAATACCTCTATAGGTATTGTTGTGTTCATAGTTACATTTACTTTTGCCAACAATATCTTAAATGTTTATGATATAACTAATCAGGTACAATCATTGGGATTAACTTATTTAAAGATTGTTTCATTCAGCCAACTTTTTATGTTCATCTCTTTTGCCATGGCTGCCAGCTTCAGGGGCTCAGGCGATACTAAAACTCCTATGTATATCACAGGTACAGCAAATATTTTAAATATTATAGGTAATTATGTACTAATGACTGGTTTCTGGATATTTCCCAATATGGGTATTGCGGGTGCAGCACTTTCTACAACAATTTCTAGATTATTGGCTTCTCTTGCTTATATTATTGTTGTCTTCAAAGTAAAAGAAAAATTAAAGCTTAAAATGGTTAATTTGAAGTTTTCTTTTGATATATTAAAACGATTATGGAATTTTAGTTATGCAGCTGGCCTTGAACAACTATCAATGCAGTTAGCTTTCTTTTTAAATGGTATTATTGTATCATTATTAGCTACAACTTCGGAAGCTGCCTTTAGAATTTTGATCAATATCGAATCCATTTCATTTATGCCGGCAATAGGAATTTCTATTGCTACAGCTACATTAGTAGGTAAACACTTAGGAGAAGATGATCCTCAGGAATCATTACATACTGGTTTTACTGCAGCTGTTATAGGTATAATATGGGGAATATTTATGGGGATTATATTCTTTATATTTACAGAACCTATTATAAGGATATTTACAACTGAAACAGTTGTAATTAATGCCTCTTTAAAAACTTTGAAAATTGCTGGCATTAATCAGGCTCCCTTAGCTTTTATGATCATAATGGGAGGGGCCCTGAGAGGATCTGGCGATACAAAAGGAGTAATGATGATTACAGCTATGCGCTTATGGCTTGTTTTTGTGCCCCTTACTTATCTATTCACTATATTGCTAAATCAAGGTGTGGTAGGAGTATGGTATGCTGAAATTACATCATTTTCTATCTTCTCACTTGTTATATTAAAAAGATTTAAAGAAATGGAGTGGGCCCAGATTAAAATGTTCGTTTAAAAAATATTTTCTATTAGTTGCATTTAAAAGAGGGGCTAAGAACACCCCTCTTTTTTAAAACTATTCATTTTTTAAGACATTTGCACATCTTTCACAAATATCTTCATATTGTTCATCTTTTCCAACTGTAGTACTATACTTCCAACATCTATCACATTTTTCGCCTTTTGCTTCTCCAACAAATACTTTGATTTCAGTATTTTCACCCTGATGAGTAACCTCTTCTAATTTATTTTTTAATTCAATTTGAGACACAATAAAAAAATCAGCCAGTCTTTTATATTCGTCCTCCAGTAATTTTCTTATTTGATCATCTTCACAACTAATTTCCACTTTAGCTTCCAGAGAATTCCCTATAATTTTCTTATCTCTGGCCAGTTCCAAAGCCTTAGAGACATCTTTTCTTATATCTAATAATTTTTCCCATCTATCCATAAATTCTTTATCTTCATATCTTTTATCAAATTCAGGCCAGTCACTTAAAAATACACTGTCCTTAAGTTCTGCTTTCTCTTTAGCCCGCTGCCATACTTCTTCAGATGTATGAGCTAAGATAGGTGCGAGAATCTTAATCAGAGTAATTAATATATCAAAAAGAGTGCTTTGAGCTGATCTGCGGCTTAAAGAATTAGTTCCATCAGTATATAACCTGTCTTTAATTATATCCATATATAGAGAACTCATTTCAACAGTACAAAAGTTGTGTACAGCATGGTAAACTTTATGGTATTCATAATCTTTATAAGCTGTATTTACTCTCTGTGATAATTCTTTTAACTTAATACTTATCCATTTGTCGATTTCTTTTCTATCTTCAAAAATAATAAAGTTTTCTTTTTTATTAAAATCCTTAGTGTTGCCCAAAATAAATCTAAATGTATTTCTTATTCTGCGGTAAACTTCTGAATTTTGTTTAAGTATTTTATCAGAAACCTTAACATCATCTTTAAAGTTAGATGAAGCAACCCATAATCTTAATATATCAGCCCCATACTGTTTTATTATTTCCTGGGGATACATCACATTACCTTGCGATTTTGACATTTTATTGCCTTTTTTATCTACAGTAAACCCATGGGTAACAACTTGTTGATAGGGAGCTGTTCCTTCTGTAGCTACTGCAGTTAAAAGTGATGAATTAAACCAACCTCTATACTGATCAGTTCCCTCTAGATAAACCTGAGCAGGCCAGAAAAGATTATCTCTTTCTTCTAATACTGCCTTATGACTGGAACCTGAATCAAACCAGACATCCATGATATCCTCTTCCTTGGAAATATTACTACTTTTACATTCGGGGCATTTATATCCCTCTGGAAGTAGCTCTTTGGCCTCTCTCTCATACCATGCACTGGATCCTTCTTCAGCAAAAATTTCTTTAACTGCCGTTAGTGTCTTGTCATTTATAATTGATATCCCACAGTCATCACAATAAAAAATAGGTATGGGGACTCCCCATTTCTTTTGTCTTGATATACACCAATCTGTCCTTTCAGACACCATATTACCCATTCTTTTTTCTCCCCAGGCAGGAAACCATTTAACATTATGAATAGCCTTAAGGGTATCTTCTTTTATAGCTTCAATAGAAGCAAACCACTGATCTGTAGCCCTAAAAACCAAGGGTCCTTTACATCTCCAACAGTGAGGGTATTGATGATCGATGAAGTCTAAATTTAACAACATATTTTTTTCTTTTAATTTATCAGTAACCTTTATATTCGCCTTATCATAGTGAAGGCCAGCAAAATCTTCTGCTTCTTCGGTAAAATAACCCTTACTATCCATTGGTGCATATACCTCAAGGCCGTATTTTTGACCAACTATAAAATCATCATGACCATGGCCGGGAGCAGTATGAACACAACCAGTACCTTCTTCCAGTGTAACATGTTCACCTAATATTATGACTGACTTTCTCGGCATTATAGGGTGATTAGTATTTGTATTTTCTAATTCTCGACCTTTAAAGGTTTTGCCAACAACTTTATATTCTTCAATACCAACTTTATCCATTACCTGATCAACTAATTTTTCTGCCATTATTAGTTTTTCATCCTCAACCTCAACAATAACATAATCGGAATCAGGATGTAGTGTAATAGCTAAATTTGAAGGTATTGTCCAGGGTGTTGTTGTCCAGATCACCATATAACTATCTTTAGGAAGTAACTCTATTCCCCCAATTTCAACCTTTTCAGCAAAAGGGAATTTTACAAATATTGAAGGGGCTCGATCAGTGTGATATTCCACTTCAGCTTCTGCCAGGGCTGTTTCACAACTAGGACACCAGTGAACCGGCTTTTTCCCTTTATAAAAAAGACCTTTTTGGGCCATTTCTCCAAAAACTTCGATTTGCTTAACTTCATATCTAGGATTTAAAGTTAAATAAGGGTTGTCCCATTCCCCCCATACTCCTAATCTTTTAAATTGCTCTCTTTGACGGTCGATATATTTTAAGGCATATTTTCGACACTCTTCTCTAAGTTCAGACACAGATAGATCTTTCGCCTTATCACCCATCTCTTTCGTTACCTTGTGTTCGATTGGTAAACCATGTGTATCCCAGCCAGGAACATAAGGAGAATAGTAACCTCTTAAAGTACTGTATCTTGTAATAATATCTTTCAATACCTTATTCATAGCAGTTCCAATATGTATATCTCCATTCGCATATGGTGGTCCATCATGTAAAACAAAAGGCTTTTTATCCTTCCTGTTTTCTATAGCCCTTTTATATACATTCTTATCTGCCCATAATTTTTGAAATTTTAACTCTCTTTCACTCAAATTTGCCCTCATAGGAAAATCAGTATCCGGTAAATTAATAGTCTCTTTATAACTCATATTTTTAATAAACCTCCTAAACTTATTTACAATAAAAAAGGGCCGTTCCACCCTTGTAAGGGGCGAAAAGACCGCGGTACCACCCTAATTTTTTCTTAGTGTGTTTTAACGCAGTGACTACGAATTGGCTTACTTAATTCAGCCAACCAGCTCAGGAATGATCTTCATTACCCTTATTTAATACCGGCTCCCACCATCCCGGCTAGCTAGGTTAATATAATAGTAATTACTATTTCCTTCTCAGCTTTTTTTCCATTTTATTTTTTTTATTATAAATTATTTAATAAACATAGTCAAGTTATTGCTAGTTTTGATATTCTTCTATTTCTTCCTCGTATTTTTCTAAGTCAATTTCCTCATCATCTTCTAATACTTCCAATTGGCTTTCAAGTAAATTGCGCATTCTAATCTTAAAAAATGTCTTTGTTTTCTTTAGTTTTTCTAATTTCTTATACTCTTCTGATAGATCATCTTTAACTTCATCCTTCATCTTCTTAGCTTTCATTTCAGCCTTTTCTATAATTATCTCTGCTTCCTCACGCGCTTGCTTGGTTTGTTTATTAGCAATTTCTTCAATACTCCTCAGGGTATTTTTTAAATTTTCTTCAATATTTTCATAACTCTTAAGTTTTTCTTTTAACTTTTCATTTGTATCTTTTATTTGTTTCATTTCCTGCATCATTCTTTCATATTCTACCCCAAGATCGTCCAAAAATTCTTCCACCTGACTTTTATTATAGCCTAAAGCAGAAACTGTGAACTCTTTATTATAGATATCCAGTGGATTTATTTTCATTAATTTTCCTCCTTTAAAATTATTTTTTATATGAAAAATTATTATCTTATGTGTACCTTTTCAATAATAATTTTATTCTTCCTTTATGTGATAAACCTCTTTTCTCAGCGATCAACACCCTACCCCTGTTTTTAATTGAAATTAAATCATCAATCTCCACTTGTTTGGCAGGATCTTCGCTAACCTTGTAATTTAATTTGACTCTACCGTTTTTTATATCACGAGATACTTTACTCCGACTATCACCAAACCCAGAACTGGCTACTGCATCCAAACGCATAGATGCAACTGTAGTCGGAATTTCTTTGGTATGCTGGGTAGGAATCACTAGATCATATTGCTTAATTTCAGTAAGTTCAACTGGTACTTGATTAACCCTATTAAGGTTAATCTTTAAAAATTTCAAAATCTCTTTTGCAATTATTATCTGGGAATAATCTTCGTGAATTAGTATATCCCCTAACATTTCTCTTTTAATACCTAGGGCCATGATTGCTCCTAAAAAATCCCTGTGCTCTATATTCCTGAAATTAAAATTACCACCAACTTTTAAATAAGTAATTGTGGAATCAACATGGTCTGGAAACAGATAGTCAGGAAAAATCACAGCTCTTTTTCGTTCGGCTTTTTTATACCCGCCTTCTAAGATATGGTTTACACCATTAATTTGTTTAATTAAGCCCAAAACAATCTTCTGTTGATATGGATTTAAAAAATTAGTCTGTTCGGTTGTTTTTCTATCTAATACTTTTTCCATCTTATCAAGTATAAAATCCCCTAATAATCTTTCATCTTCTCCATGAAGATGTGAAAGCAGTTTATCTTTATCTAACATTTACAATTTCACCTCTAGATTAGATTCCATATATCATGCTTCTTAATAGGCTAATCACAAAATTTCTAATTATTGAAAGGGCAAATATAGCAACTAATGGGGAAAAATCAATACCAATACTTGCAGTTGGAATCAATCTTCTAATCGGTTCTAAGATAGGCTCAGTAATGTTGTATACAATTCTTAAAAATTTCCTCCATTGCTGGTTGTTGTAATCAGGTTTTATCCAGGAAACAATTACTCTAATAATTATCAGCCAGTTTATTATTGTAAAAAGAGTACTTACTAACCAAATCAACATACTCATTATATAACAACTCCTTTGACTTTTATTACCTATTAATAATAATGTCTCTGTCCAAAAATAGCAGTACCAACTCTGATAATAGTTGCGCCTTCTTCTACTGCGATGTGATAATCATTGGACATTCCCATCGATAACTCTTTTAACTTATATCCTTTTTTATTTAGCCTTTTAAATAATAGTTTTAATTCTTTATAATAATGTCTAGATTGATTCGGATCATCATTGTATGGTGTTATTGTCATCAGACCTTTTATCTCAATATTATTAAAATCAGAAATCTCATTTATGGCTTCTTCTATATCGCTTTTTTTAAAACCAAATTTATTAGGGTCATCAGCTATATTGATCTGTAATAAAATATTGATATTCTTTTTATAGCTTTGGGCTTCCTTAGCTAATTCTTTAGCAATCTCAATACTATCTATAGATTCTACCATAGTTAACTGATCAATCTTCAATAAATATTTTACCTTATTTTTTTGTAGATGTCCAATAAAGTGCCACTCTATATTCTGGTCATAAAAAATTTCATTTTTATCTAATAACTCTTGAACTCTATTTTCACCAAATATCCTGTGATCAGATTTCAATGCCTTTATTATTTTTTTAGGAGGATGATTTTTGGCAACTGCAACTAGTTTAATCTGATCTGGATCTCTATTTGCTTTTTTGGCGTGTTTTTCTATATTTTTATAAACTTTGTCTAAATTAGTTTTAATGGAATTGTCCATATTACTTCTCATCCCTTCCATAATTAACAGCTTGAGGGTTTCTTAAAACTCGGTCTCCTATTTCTAAATTTTCAATAACAATCCAGTCCTCAGTCTCTTCTACTATTTTTATTTCTCTTGTTTTTATTTTGTGATCAAAGGTATAAATCAAAACCTGATCACCACTTGTTGTCTTAAAAACAGCCGACCTTGGTACAGTTAAACCCCTGTATATGTTTTTTATTAACTCTATATTAACCCATCTTGTATTATTCCACATCTTTACATATCTATCTAATTTCAAAAGTAAAAAATATTGATTATTATGTATATATATTTTTTTAATACTTGCTTGTATAATATCACTATATTCATTATCGCTTTGAGTGTCAACAAAAACTACTTCATTTTTATTAAATTTTTGGGCTCTTTCCTTCTCTACTTTTATTAATAAATACTGCTGAAAATTATTAATGTTTTTATATATTTTTTCACCTTTATCAACCATATTGCCACTTACATATTGTTTATATTCACGATTTAATTGACCATAATTATCCAGCAGTTCAGGTGTAATCTTCCCATATTTAACATCCTTTTCTAAACCATCCAGAGCGAAACTGATAATACCAGCTTCTTGAGCATATATATTATATATCTCGGCTTCATTCTCAATAAAAGCAATATTTTCTCCATAGGAAGCCCTCTCACCTTCCGAGATAATAATATTTAACTCACCACTTATTGCGGCATTATAAGCTTTTTCATCTCTAACTAAAAGCGCTTTGGCCTCAAATCCATCTATAACTTCTTTATATTCTATTTGAGTTATTTTAAGTTCATCCTCACTTAAAATAAAAAACAATACTATAACGGTAACAATAGCTATAATAAAAATAAAATATTTAATGCTGATAAATTGATTTTTTTGTTTATCCCCGCTCTCTTGTTTTGTCATAATATCACCCAATTTGTCTATTACTCAATATAAATGCAGCCATTCTGCCTGTTTTTTTATTATCTCTGCGATAAGAGAAGAATAATTTTTTTCTCTGATAAGTACATAATCTAAATATGTTAATATTATATTTTTCTATACCAACATTTTCAGCAATTAATCTATTAGTCTCTTTTAAATCTAAAAAATATTTATTTCCTGCTTTTTTTAAGTAAGGTATTGAAAAATTAAAATTATAGTCAAATTTTTTTATTAAATTCTGTTTTACTTCATAATTTTCAACAGAAATTGCTGGTCCGAAATAAATAATAATATTTTTGGGCCTACTTTCTAATTTATTACAAAAAATATTGATTGCTTTTTTTAAAATTTTATAATAAGTTCCTTGCCAACCGGCATGAAGTAGAGCAAAATATCCAGTATCTCGATCAAATATAAAAACTGGTAAACAATCCGCAAAATGACCACCTAATATAAGATTATTACTTTTTGCTATGAGACCATCTACACCCTTTATGGCTTGGGTTCCATCGAGACATCTTTCATACTTTTTTGTGTTTTCAAGTAATTCAATCTGGTTTGAATGAATTTGCTCTCCATATACAATATCAGTGGGATTATAATTTAATGTTTTATATAATTTATTTTTATTATTTAATATAATCTCTTTATTGTCTTGAGTATGAAAACCTAAATTAAGGCTTCTATAAGGTGATTTAGAGTATCCACCTATTCTAGTTGTAAAGATCATTTTGAAACCATACTGTTCGTTTTCAAAAAAAATAATTTGGTTTTTTTTCCTTATTTTAAACATCTGATCTCCTTTAATAACATAAACGAAATAAAAAGAAAACTACCCCAATTAACCTGCATCTAAATCAGAGTTCAGATTTAGACGAAATTTTCTTGAGGCATTTCAGAAAAATCTCGATGCCAAAACATCGAGATCTTAATAATCATGAATGATATTTAAATAAACTATTTTCTTAAGAAAGCTGGAATATCTAATTCATCACCTTCAAATTTTTGCATATCAAAATCTTTTTCCAGATCTTTTTTCTTTTGCTTTTGTTTAGCCTTTTTCTGAACTGCATCCCTATCAAAACCAGTAGCAATAACAGTTACTTTAACCTCATCTTTATAATCCTCATCTATTACTGCTCCCAGAATTATATTGGCTTCTGGATCAGACACTTCTTGTATAACCCGAGCTGCTTCATTTGCCTCATGAATACCCAGATCACTTCCACCTGTAATATTAATTAAAACACCTTTTGCTCCCTCGATAGAGGCTTCTAATAGAGGTGATTCAATAGCTTTTTTAGCAGCATTTTGAGCTCTGCCTTCTTCGCTGGCCATTCCTATTCCCATCAAAGCTGTACCAGCTTCTTTCATAATGGTTTTTACATCAGCAAAGTCTAAATTTATAATCCCGGTAATGGTAATTAAATCTGAGATACCCTGTACTCCTTGACGCAAGACATTATCAGCAATTTTAAATGCGTCAACCAAACTTGTATTGGGTTCAGCAACATCCAATAATCTATCATTAGGTATCACTATTAAGGTATCAACACTTTCTTTAAGATCTTGAATACCCTCAATAGCATTGTCCATTCTTTTCTTACCTTCTACTGTAAAAGGTTTTGTCACAACTCCAACTGTGAGTGCTCCTACTTCTTTAGCTGCTTGAGCAATAATTGGGGAGGCACCTGTTCCTGTTCCACCACCCATACCAGCAGTTATAAAAACCATATCTGCTCCTTTGACTGCTTCTCTGATTTCTTCTATATTTTCCTTGGCAGCTTCTTTTCCGATTTCAGGATGAGCACCTGCTCCTAATCCCTGAGTAATGCTCTGCCCTATGCGAATAGTCATAGAGGCATTGGAAGACATTAAAGCTTGTGCATCTGTGTTGATTGCAGTAAAGTCAACACCTTCTAATCCTTCTTCAATCATTCTATTTAAAGCGTTGTTACCTCCTCCTCCTACTCCTACAACTTTTATATTGGCATACTGTTCTATTTCAGTTCCTAAATCAAACAAGTTTATACCTCCTTTTTAAAAAAATTCTTTAAACCAACTTTTGATTTTATCAATAAAAGATTCTGTAATCTGTTTTTCTTTTTTTTCTTTAGTATTAGTTTTTAATTCTGCAGTACCGTTCTCTATACCATATTCAACTAATCCAATCACAGTTGAAAATATAGCTTTGGGAATCTTGCCATCTTTATTTTTATAGAGAGGATCATCAATAACATCTGACAAACCATAAACATAATCTGGTTTGCCCAACCTAACAGGTAAATCAAAAACCTCTTCGGCAAGTAATGCAGATCCATCAAGCAAAGAAGCCCCTCCAGTCAAGACAACTCCCGCTGGTGTAAGATCCTTAGGTCCAGCTGAATAAATTTGTCTATTAATCATCTCATACATTTCCATTGTCCTTGGTTCAATAACATTTGTTAGAAGGTTGCGAGGAATTTCTTTCTTATCTTCTCCGCTGGCAGAAAGAACTTCAATGTAATAATCCTGGTCTTCTTTATTCTCGCCGGGTAAGGCCGTTCCATGATTAATTTTAATTTTCTCAGCCTCAGAAATAGGAGTTCTTAATCCTATTGCTATGTCATGGGTAACATGGTTACCACCCACAGGTAATACATAAGTAGCTACTATACTACCCTCATGGAATACTACTATATCAGTGGTACCTCCCCCTATATCAACTAGAATAACACCTAATTCTTTCTCGTCTTCAGTTAATACTGATTTACTGGATGCCAAAGGTTCTAATACAATATCATCAACATCAAGTCCTGCTCTAATAACACTTTTTACCAGGTTTTGAATAGAAGTTGAAGATCCTTTGACAATATGTGTTTCTACCTCTAAACGCAATCCCGACATACCTAAAGGGTCTTTGATTCCCTTATAACCATCAACAATAAATTCTCTTGGAATCACATGAATTATCTCTTCCTCAGCGGGTAATGAAATAATTTGGGCAGCTTCCATGACACGGCTTATATCATTTTCGGTAATTTCTTTTTCATTACCGGTAACTGCAACTACGCCATGATTATTAATAGAAGATATATGTGAACCTGCAATACCAATAAAAGCAGAGTCTACTTCTAAACCTGCCATTATTTGAGCTTTATTTACAGACTCTCTTATTGCATTACTGGCTTTATCTATATTTACAACTATTCCCTTATTTAGTCCCTTTGAGGGTGAAAATCCTATGCCTATAATCTCAAATTCATTATCTGAAGATACCTCAGCAATTATAGTACATATTTTGGTTGTTCCAATATCAAGACCTGTTATTATTCTGCGATCACTCACAAATATTTTGCCTCCTCTCTCAAAAAAAAATAATTATATTATGATTGTAATTATTATATGTACATTATTATATTTATTCAACATAAAAGTTAATTTTCCTTTTATATAAATTTATTGTTTTAATTTAAGAACCGGTTTATTATATACCGATATATCAATATATTTTACACTATAATTCTTTTGTTCAATTTTTTGAGTTATATTTTTCATAACTCTGAATTTATCTGACATATTTTTTAAATCCCCTAAAACAATATCATATTTATTATTAAATTTTAAGGTTAGCTTTTGATTATCAAAAACAATATATTGAGGTTTGATTGAATTTTCTTGCATGTATTTTTCTAAAACATTTATAAAAATCTCCATATCCAAACTAAAGTTGACTTTTTTTAAACTATCATTTACATCATAGCCTTTTAATATGGGAAGCAAGATTTTTTGTTTTAACTCATCTTGAGAGTATAAATTACCCTGTTTGTCAATATAAAAATAAATATCATCTTTAACAAACCTAAAAATTAGATCACTTTCCTCAATTGTAAACAAAGCAGTATCTGGAAAAATTCTTTTAAAGCTCGCATTTTTAATATATTTTGCATTGGTTAATTTGTCTTCAATTCTATCTCTTTTTAAATATATAATATTTTTATCAATATAGTCCTCAGCAAAAGATATAATCAAATTTTCATCAAAAGTGTTGACTCCTCTTAACTTGATTGTTTTTATCTTCAATTCAGGACTGTGATAAGCATAAACTGAGATCGATATCAAGATTAAAAGTATTAATAAAGTAAATATATTCAATTTATTTTTCATCTGGATCACCCAAGATATCTTCCCCAATTTTATAAATATCTCCAGCTCCCATTGTTATTAATATGTCATCTTTTTTCAGCTTTTTTTTCAAATATTTTTTAATTTTTGTGAAATCTCTCATAAGTTTTATTTTTAAATTAAGTTTATTTTTTATTTTTCTTTTTTCTATCAATTTATATAGCTTTTCTGAACTTACTTCACGTATCGGCTTTTCACTAGCAGCATAAATATCAGTTAAAATTAATTCATCAGCTCTATCAAAACTTTCACTAAATTCTTTTAATAAATTTATAGTTCGGCTGTATCTATGAGGTTGGAATATTATATAAAGTTTACGTTTTTTTAACCTGGCAGCTGTCTGTAAAGTACTAATAATTTCTGTAGGATGATGGGCATAATCATCAATAATCATAGCCCCTTTGACTGTTCCTTTTTTTTCAAATCTTCTTCTAACACCCTGATAAGCTGCCAACCCTCTTTTAATATCTCGACTATCTAGACCAGCAAGATGACTAATAGCATAAGCTGCCAAAGCATTTAATATATTGTGTAACCCGGGAACTTTAAGCTTGATTGTGTCTGTTTTTTTCCCTTTTATAAAAAGCTCAAAACTAGATTTAAAGTTCTTTAAATCAATCTGGTGTGCTGTAAAATATTGATTTGTTAAACCATACTTATAATAATTTTTTTTAAGATCTTTTAATTCAGGATAATTTTTTAATACCTTACTACCAATAACCAAGCCCCCGTCTTCTGGTATTTTTTTAGCAAATTCCTTAAATTTATTGATTAGCTCTTTTTCATTTTTATAATAATCAAAATGGTCTAGTTCAATATTGGTAATTACTGCATATTTAGGATCAAAAAAGGTTAAAGAACCGTCACTTTCATCTGCCTCAGTAATAAAATATGACCCTGTCCCATCTTTTATATTGCCATCTAGAATATCAAGATTTCCCCCAATCATCACAGATGGGTCCCTGCCGGCAGTTATAAAGATAGAACTCAGCATTGAGGTAGTGGTCGTCTTGCCATGGGTACCAGTTATCGCAATTGTCTTTTTGTTTTTAAAGAGTTCTGCAATAAATTCTGCTCTTTTATATATTTTTATCTTCCTATCACGGGCTGTTTGTAATTCTATGTTATCTTTATCAATTGCATTGGTATATACAACAGCCTGGGGTTTATTGATATTGCTTTTTTGATGACCTATATAAACCTTAACCCCTCGTTCTTTTAATTCTTCGATTTGTGCATTTTCTTTGATGTCAGATCCTGTAACTATAGTTTCTCTGTTTAAAAGCATTTTGGCAATCCCGCTCATCGATATTCCACCTATGCCTATAATATGCACATTATCCCATTTCAAGATGATTCCTCCCTCACCTGACTTTCAATGATTTCTACAATATCTTTAACGGCATTAAATCTAGCTAAACTCTGGCTGTTTTTTTTCATTTCTTTTAATTTATCTTGATCAAAAAGAATATCTTTCACATAGTTATATAGTGTTTCTCCATTAAACTCACTATCTTTTACCATAACTGCAGCTTTGTTTTCTTCCATAAACCTGGCATTTACTCTCTGATGACCTTCTGCTGAATAGGGAAACGGAATTAATATTGACGGAATACCGCGGGCCGTTATTTCTGCTAGACCAGTTGCACCTGCCCTGCAGATTATTAAATCGGCAGCTGCATATGCCCATTCTATATTGTCTAAATAGGGTATAATCCTCAGTCTATTATTGTCCTCATTCATTTTTTGATTGACCTGGTTTTTGATTTTTTGATAATTATCTCGGCCTGTTATTAAAATTACCTGTAATTTCTTAAGCTGGATGATATCTTTAAGTGACTCTAAAAAAGCCTGATTTATAGTCCGTGATCCCTGGCTACCACCCATCAAAAAAAGTGTCTTATATTCGTGGTTTAAATCAAGTTTTTTGATACCTTCAGCTCTTGTTGTTTTGATAATCTCTTCTCTAATTGGATTGCCGGTCTCTACTATTTTATCTTTTAAAATATTACTAAAATAACGGGTAGCCTCTTTATTATTAACTGCAATTTTATCTACAAAAAAAGATAGTATCTTATTAGCAACACCAGGATATATATTTTGTTCATGAATGACAGCCGGTAATTTACGTAATTTAGCTGCAATCAAAACAGGGCCAGTTACATAACCACCAGTACCAAACACTATATCTGGTTGGATGTCTTTAAATAATTTATATGATTTTATTATTGCTTGTATACTGATAAAAATGGATTTAAACAACTCTAAATTTAGTTTGCGTGGTAATGCTAAAACTTTAACCTGATGAAATGGGTAATCGGTGTTTTTTAAAATTTCTTCTTCCAGACTATCTTTACATCCAATATACTCGACTTCCCAGTTCTTTTTTTTAAATTGATCAGCAATTGTTAAAGCAGGATAAATATGTCCTCCCGTACCACCACCCGTAATAACTGCCTTCATCTTGAAAACCACCTACGCTCTTTTTTTAGAAATATTGAGTAATATACCGACAGAAAAAAGGAAAATTATTAATGAACTGCCTCCATAACTTATAAAAGGAAGGGTAATACCTGTAACAGGTATTGAAGCAGTTACCACAGCGATATTCATTAAGGCTTGAACCACAATTAAAACCGTTATTCCCATGGCCAGAATTGAACCAAAACGATCTTCTGTATTATAACTAATTTTTAAGCCCTTCCAGGCTATCACCAGATATAAAAGTAAGATCAAAAGAGTGGCCAAAAATCCCAGTTCTTCTCCAATAATAGCAAAGATAAAATCAGTACCAGGTTCGGGAAGATAGAGAAATTTTTGATGGCTATTGCCTAATCCAACTCCAAATAAACCACCCGAGCCTAATGCCAATAAGGACTGTATAATATGGTACCCGGTGTCTAATGAATCAGACCAGGGGTCCAGGAATGATAAAAATCTTGCTTTCCGGTAAGGCTCTTGAAATATTATGAAAAATACAGCAGGTATACTCGCTAATAATAAAGCACTAAGATGCCATATCTTAGCACCATTGGCAAATAGCATAACAAAAGTAAGAGCAGCAATCAACATTGCTGTGCCAAAATCAGGTTCTAATAAAATAAGTCCAAACATGATAAGGCTGACAATTAATATTGGTAATAATCCTTTTTTAAAGTTTTGCACCAGATTAATTTTCCGAGTATAAAATTGAGCTATGTATATAATCAAAGCTAACTTAGCTACTTCAGAAGGCTGACCCCCTAAATTGCCAACTCCTAACCAACGGCGGGCTCCACCTATCTTGCTTCCAATACCCGGTATTAAAACCGAAATTAACAAAAGAAATGAAACAAGTAGCATGGGTTTGGCTAATTTTTGAAAAATATGGTAATCTATATTCATTACAATCAACATTAAAACAATGCCAATACCAGCAAAAATCAACTGTTTTTTTAAAAAATAGTGGCTATCATTAAATAATTCCTCTCCTCTAATTGAACTGGCACTAAAGATCATAATAATGCCGATTGTTAAAAGAGTTAAAACCGCTAATAATAAAATATAATCAACCGAGTCTTCCTTCATAAGAGGTCACCCCTTTTAAATCATTATAAATATCTCTTTACTTCTTTTTGAAAATCTTTTCCCCTTTTTTTATAGCTTTCATACATATCCCAACTTGGACAGGCAGGAGAGAGTAATACTGTATACCCCTTTTTAATATCTATTAAAGATGAACGGACAGCTGCCTGCATATTTTTGACAATTTCAAAATTATTACAACCAACCTGTTGTAAAGCGTGTTTGATTTTATATTTTGTTTCTCCCATGATAATCACTTTGTGGACCCGCTCTCTAATAGTATAGGCCAGATTGCTAAAATCAGCCTGCCTATCCTGACCACCTACTATTAAAATTATAGGAGCATCTAAAGACCGTAGAGCATTAACTGCTGCGTGAGGATTTGTCGCTTTTGAATCATCTATAATCCTATATTCTTGATCATATATGATTTCCAAACGGTGAGCAAAGGCCTGGTAACTAATCACAGCCTGCCTGATATTATCATTTTTAATATTAAATATCTTTGCTAAAAGGACAGCAAAAGCAGTGTTCAAAATATTATGAGTCCCTACCAAAGGTATATCTTTAGTTTCTATTATTGGTTCCTGTTTACCTTCTTTAAAGAGAGATATTTTTTCTTGATCAAAATATACACCTCTGTCTATTTCATATTTGTTGGTTACTTTATAAAGTTCTGCTTTAATATCAGCTATCTTTTCCCTTAAAAAATTATCATCTATGTTTATTATGGCTTTATCTTTCTTGCTTTGATTTTCAAAAATTCTTTTTTTGGCCTTCCAGTAATTTTGACCGGTTATATGTCTGTCCAGGTGGTCTGGAGCAAAATTGATAAATACACTTATTTCTGGTTTGAAGTATTTTATCTTCTCCAACTGGAAAGAACTCAACTCTGCTACCAACCAGTCATTTTTTCCCATCCCATTAATTTCAGCAATTAGAGGTGAACCAATATTGCCCGCCACTCTAACCTTATTATCTAAATTTTCCTTTAATAGATGCCCTGCCAACGACGTTACAGTAGTCTTACCGTTCGTACCTGTTATTCCAATTATATTAGCATCAGTTAACCTATATGCTAACTCGATCTCGCTGATTATTTCTATACCAAGCTTTTCAGCTCTGCATAAAATATCAAGATTAGGGGGCACCCCTGGGCTTAAAACAATAAGATCTGAATCTAAAATTTTCTCGGAATGTCCCCCAAGATCATATTTGATATTGTCATGCTTTTTTAGTATTGCTAACTGAGGTTTTAGTTGATCAGATTTTTTTATGTCACTGACCATCACCTGAGCTTTAATTTCAATTAGCTTTTCAGTGACAGCAATACCTGTTCTCTCACTCAATCCTAAAACTGTTACCTTTTTATTTTCATATTTTTTCATCTTAATCCACCTAAATAAATATTATTATACTTAAAATAGAAAGTAAGATAGCGACCAGAGTAAATCTGTATACTATTTTAGTTTCACTTAGACCTTTTAATTCAAAATGATGATGAAGGGGTGACATCAAAAATACCCTTTTGCCTTTGGTCATTTTAAAATATATAACCTGTATCATTACCGAAAGAGCCTCTATAACAAAAATTCCACCCGTAATTATTAAAACAAGTTCCAGTCCTGTAAATGAAAATAGAACCGTTAAAGCAGCTCCTAAGGAAAGTGAGCCCACATCACCCATAAACAGAGTGGCCGGTTTAGAATTATACCAGAGAAAACCAAGAGAGGCACCTGCAATACTTGCTGTTAAAAAAGCATGACTGCTTTTTGTCAAGTGAGTTATCATAATATAAAGGGTTATTGCCACTACAGAGGTTATAGAAGATGCCAAACCATCCAGGCCATCAGTTAAATTGACTGCATTGACAGTAGCAAGGTAGGTTAAAATGACAATCGGTATTGTATAAATACCTAGGTTGATTCTCTGTTTTAATATTGGTATTAATATATGATGAGCAGAGGGTAAATAATAATAGACATATAAAGCTAAAATTAAAGCAATAATAAGCTGTAAAAATATTTTATGTCGGGCAGTTAAACCTAAAGACCTTTCTTTTTTTATTTTTATTAGATCATCACTTAATCCTATAATTGCAGTTAAGATAACCACTATAGCAAAAATAATATTACTCATATTCCACATATTATTAAAGATTAGAGGGATAAAAATACCACTGATAATCAAAATACCACCCATAGTAGGTACTCCCTCTTTTTTATAATGGGAGCTGGGGCCTAGTTCTCTGATGTTTTGACCGAACTCATATTTATTTATTACTTTAATGAAAAAGGAACCCAAAAATAAAACCCATAAAAAAGGAAGCGTAAAAAATATTAAGGTGTTGGCTAAATATTCCATCTTATCATCCCTTATATTTTAAAAACTTATAATATATGTCCTCCATCTTCATACCACGAGAACCTTTCAGTAGAATTAGATCATCAATTTGAGCAATTTCTTTTAAATATTTTATTAAATCATTTTTTTCTGCAAAATGTTTTACATTATCTTTTTTAAACCCAAAGTCAAGTGCAGCAGTAGAAATATACTTGGCCAATTTGCCAATAGTCAATAAAAAATCTATTTTCATTTCTGAGATATTTTGACCCAGCTTACTATGGATTTCTTCTTTATTATCTCCCAGTTCCAGCATATCACCTAATACAGCAATTTTACGATTAGCCTTAATATTTGTTAACACCTTTAAGGCGTTTCCCATTGAAGCAGGATTGGCATTATAACAGTCCATAATAATCTTGATTTCATTTACAGTTTTAATCTCTGATCTTAATTCGCTTAATTTTAGATCCTTGACTACCTCTTTTATCAGCTGCCAGTTTACATTAAGGTTAGATGCAACCGTAACAGCTGCTAGTATGTTATATAAATTGTGTTGTCCAAAAAGATTTGTGTTCATCTCTGCTTCAAAACTATTAGAACAAAGTTTGAAATTCATTCCACTTTTTTGATATTTAAATTCTTTAATGTAGAAATCAGCCGATGGATTAAAACCAAAGTATTGTATCTCTGTCTGTTCATCGCTTAATTTATTAATAATTTTAGTATAACTGTTGTCATAATTCAATACAGCTAGGTCATCTTTGCCCAATGCCTCAATTAATTCACCTTTAGCTAAAGCAATCTCTTCAATGGAGTCAAAAAACTCGAGATGAGCAGGGCCCACATTAGTTATTAAACCTATTTGAGGATCAGCTATCTCAGCCAGCAATTTTATCTCACCGGTCTGACTCATGCCCATTTCGACGATAAAAAAATCTTCGTTTCCATCCATCTTAAATAAAGTAAGCGGAACTCCAATCTGATTATTGAAGTTCCCTTCATTTTTTTTGATATTATAATTTTTATTTAAAATTTGATATAAAATATCTTTAGTTGAGGTTTTACCTGAACTTCCAGTGATTCCTATCACTTTAACATCTTTGTGGTTTTTTCTGTGAAACTTTGCCATCTGCTGTAATGCCTTATAGGTATCATCAACTTTAATTATAATATCACAGTTAGTCTCAACTAGTTTGTCAACAATAACTGCCTTAATATTTTTTTTTATTTTTTTTTCAATCAGGTCATGCGCATCAAATTTTTCACCTTTGAGCGCAACAAAGATATCTTCATCACTCAGTTTTCTGGTGTCGGTTGAAACCCCTTTTAGTATATCATTTTTATTTCCCTTAATAAGTTGGCCATCCACAGTATCTAATATTCTCTCTACTTTGTATTTAAACATTTTAAACCCCACTTAGTTTTCTTCTGATGGCAGCTTTAGCTACTTCTTTATCATTAAAATCTATAGTATGATCTGCAAAAACTTGATATGTTTCATGACCCTTACCAAATATAATCACAACATCACCGCTATGGGCTAAATCAATAGCCTCATTAATTGCTTTTTTTCTATCTTGTATTGCAAAGATAGCTGTTCTGTGCTTACTTTGATCAATACCTGCTTTAATATCATCAATGATAATCGCAGGTACCTCAGAACGAGGATTATCATTAGTTAATATAACATAGTCCGCTTCTCTCACAGCCAGTTCCCCCATCAGAGGTCTCTTTGTTTTATCTCTATCTCCACCACAGCCAAAAACTACAATAATGCTCTCGTGCTCAAATTCCTGAACAGATGATAATACATTCATCATGCCATCCGGAGTGTGAGCATAATCAATAACTACTGTGAAATCTTGAGATAAATCGACAGCTTCAAATCTGCCTGGAATCCCTACAATCCCCTCCAGTGAATTTTTCACAATCCTTTCATTAAGGTCTAAACTCTTTGCAACACTAATAGCGGCCAGACTATTATATATATTAAATTTACCTCTAAGATTTAATCTGTAATTTAAATCATCAAGTACAAATCCAACTCCCCTAAAAGATAATTTAATATCCACAGCCTGCAAAGTTGATTTTTTTTCTATTCCATATGTAATAATTTCTCCACTGCTCTTTTCTTTAAAAAAATCTGCATAATTATCATCATTGTTGATTATACTAACACCATCACTTTTAACTTTTTTAAAGAGCTTGGCTTTCTCTAAGGCATATTTGTGCATAGTTTGATGGTAATCTAAATGGTCCTGTGTTAAATTGGTAAATACTGCAGCTTTAAATTGCATTGTATCAACCCTATTTAAAGCTAAAGCATGTGAAGATACTTCCATAACCACATATTCAACTTTATTATCTCTCATCTTAGCTAAGTACCTGTAGATATCAAGAGACTCAGGAGTAGTTCGGGAAGCCGGTATCGACTGACTGCCATCATGAATTTCAATAGTTCCAATTAACCCAGTTTTATAACCACCTTTATTTAATATTTCTTTAATTAAATAGGTAGTAGTAGTTTTCCCATTGGTACCTGTCACCCCGATTAAATCAATAGTGCTGAGGGGGTCTCTAAAAAAACTCTTAGCTAAAGTAGCCATGGCTTTTCTGCTGTTTTTAACCTTCAAATATGTAATCTGATCACTGTAACTCTCTAATTCTTTATCAATAACGACTGCATTAGCACCTTTTTCAATTACATCTTTAATGTATTTATGTCCATCAGTTTTAAAGCCCTGGATACAGATAAAAATATTATTTTTTTTAATTTGGCGGGAGTCATACTGAATATTACTTATATTAATATTAGTTTTACCCATTATTTTTTCAATTTTTAGTTCTTTAATAAGATTACTTAAATACAATATGCAAGCCCCCCTAGTGAATATTTCCACCAAAATCATAAACAAGATTTAGATTGATTTTTTTGAAAAAACTTTAGATATAATTAGTAAATCAAAAATATTTTTTACTTCAATATAACTAATTGATCTCTATCAATTCTTATACCAGGTTCTATGGTCTGTGAAATTATTTTGCTTTTGTTTCCCTGGAAACTGATCTTAATACCCATTTTCTCAGCTAAATCGACCGCTTCTTCTTTTTCCATTTCTCGAAAATCCGGTAACATAATTTTGTAACTACTGTTTATAGTTTGATTAATCTCTGTAAATAAAAACACAGTAGAATTTTTAAATACCTCTGCCCCAGGTTGAGGACTTTGTTCTATTATCTTTTCTCCTTCACCCACTATTTTATATTCTAAATCTAAATTTTTCAAAGTTTTTTTCACATCATATAATCCTAAACTACTGTAATCATCGAGTTTAACTAATTCTAATTCATTTACTTCCATTTTATTTGGTTGGGCCGGCATCTTATAGTATCTTATAAGATCGGTTGCAATATTTTTAAAAACAGGAGCAGCAGTCTGACTTGCATAATATACTTGGCCGTCAATACCATATAAGACTACCAGAATTACAAATTTAGGATCATTAACAGGAAATACACCTATAAAAGAAGAATCATATAAATCCCCCCGATAGTGTTCGGCAGTACCTGTTTTACCCCCTACCCTGTAGCCTTCAATATAAGCATTTACACCAGTTCCCTGGCTTACTACATTTTCCAGCAGTTCTAAGGTCTTTTGGGATGTTGTTTTTGAAACTACTCTGCGAATCTCTGTCGATTGATTCAAGATTTTAATATTACCTTTTTGATCAATTATTTTGTCAATAAAATTAGGTTTCAACATTATCCCATTATTCGCAACAGCAGAAACAGCTGTAATTAACTGAATTGGGGTTACGGAAATTCCCCTACCAAAAGAAACAGTTGCCAGTTCAATATCGCCTACATTATCATAATTAGGCAGCTGCCCAACTGCTTCACCGGGTAGTTCTATATTTGTTTTATGACCAAAACCGAAGGCATCAATATATTTAAAAAATGTTTCCTTACCCATTCTTAAACCGACTTGAACAAAACCTGGATTACAGGAATTCTGTACAACTTCCGAAAACAATTCTTTGCCATGGCCATCTTCTTCCCAACATTCAATGATTTCTTTTTCCACCTTGACTTCACCTGAATCGAAAAATACATCATTGGAGTTGACAACCCCTTCTTCTAAAGCAGAAGCCGTTGTAATAATTTTAAAGGTAGACCCTGGTTCATAGTTATCCGCAATAGCTCGGTTTCTCCAATCTGGTTGCTTATACTTTGAAATATTATTGGGATTAAAAGCAGGATAATTGGCCATCGAAACAATATTACCAGTCTTCGGTTCCATGATAATTATAGTACCACTCTTAGCATTATATGTATCTACTGCTGAAGCAATTTCATGTTCAGATCGATGCTGTATCGCCTCATTAATAGTCAGGTATATATCATTGCCGTTTTCTTCTGGTATATAATCAATAACAGCTTCAGGTATTATCCTGCCACTTGCATCCCGTTCTGTCAGCATTTTACCCTTGATTCCAGTTAATTGACTGTCATAAGCTAACTCTATACCTTCCAAACCATTTTCATCTATTCCTACAAAACCAACAAGCTGACTGGCTAAAGTATCTTTTGGATAGATCCTCTTGTTTTCATCGATAAAAGTAATACCCCTCAAGTCCATTTCCTTGATTTTTTGATACTTCTGATCAGAAATTTTCCTTTCCAGATACACTGCATAGGCATTCCTTTTTAACCTTTTAGTTAAAATCCCATAGTCTATAGATAAAACAGCGGCAAGTTTTCCGGCTGTTTGAGTGGGGTTTGTTATCTGTTTAGGTAAACCCACAACTGTTATACTTTGGACACTCACAGCCAGTTCCTTGCCGTTAATATCATAAATATTCCCTCTATCAGGAATAACTTTTAACTCCGTAATTCTCTGTTTCAACGCCCTATCATAATACTCTTCATTGTTAATTATCTGTATCCAGACCAACCTTGCTATTAGTAATATGATCAAGAAAGATAAAATAAAAAAAAGGAGTTTTATTCTATTTTTTCTAAGCCTATCTTCAGTATTATCATCCATTTAGACCATCCTATTCAGGAGAGTATGCGCGTGCAGTTCCTAAGTTTGTGATGAAGTTTGTAATATCGCTAAGAAAATAACTTTCCTTTACTTCGCCTGCCAATTCAATACTTTCTGCTTTTAAGACAAGGGTCTGCATAGAAATCGGTTCTACCATGTTTAATTCACTTCTAGCTAGTTTATCCACCTGGGATAATGATCTTGCGTTAGATAACTTGATATCCAATTTATGATTTTTTTCCTCTGCAACTTTTATTTGGTTCTGTACATTGTCTATTTGATAACTCAAATTATTAATTTGTAATGTATAACTGATATACACCAATAATATTATAGCACAAATTGTTAGTAATATTAAATATATATAAATATTTTTTTTATCATTTTTTTGATAATCACTGTACTCATTACACTCACAGTGGATGTATCTGCTGGAACTACTATTATAATTACTATTTTCAAGCATTAGATTCAACCTCCTTCATCATATTTTCTCAGCTACTCTAAGTTTTGCACTCCGCGCACGATAATTTTCATCAACCTCTTTTTGAGATGCTCTGATAGGCTTTTTTGTTATTATCTTGACAATTGACTCTTTATCACAAACACAAACCGGAATTTCAGGAGGACATATACAATCACTTGCTAATTTTCTAAACTTGTGCTTAACTATCCTGTCCTCAAGAGAATGAAAACTAATTATGCAAATTCTCCCCCCACTTTTTAACTTGTCAACAGCATTTGAAACCATAACTGTTAATTGATTTAATTCATTGTTGGTTGCAATGCGTATGGCCTGAAATGTCCTACGAGCGGGATGTCCTCCTGAACTTCTGGCTGATGCAGGGATAGCTGCTTTAATGATATCCACCAATTCAAATGTGGTTTCAATCTTTTTCTTTTTTCTATAAGCAATTATAAATTCTGCGATTCTTGCAGCCCACTTCTCTTCTCCATAATCATATATTATATTTTTAATTTCTTTTTGGCTGTAATTATTAACAATGTCTGCAGCGGTCAATTTTTGATCCCGGTTCATCCTCATATCAAGGGGGCCGTTATTTTTATAGCTAAATCCTCTACTGGAATTATCCAGTTGAGGTGAAGATACCCCGAGATCAAAAATCATACCGTCTGCTTTATCTATTTTATGTTTGTCCAATACAGATTTAATTTCAATATAATTTGCATGCTCCAAAATCAAATTTTTACTTTCTATACTATCCTTCACAGAATTAATAGCTTGTGAGTCTCGATCAAGGGCTATTACAAGACCATCATCTTCAATTTTCTCCAATAAAGCGGCTGTATGCCCTCCTCTGCCAAGGGTCCCATCAACATATATACCATCTTTTTTGCAGTTCAAACAACTTATTGTCTCGTCTAATAAAACCGGCTTATGTATATCACTTATCATATTAATATCCCCCGTTTTAGATGCCTAAATCCTCCATTGCAGAAGCTATTTCATCGGTTGACTCTTCAGCAGTTTTTAAGAATTTATCCCAATTCTCTTTAGCCCATAATTCAATTCGGTTGGTCAAACCAATTACCACAACTTCCTTTTTTAATTCTGCATATTCTTCTAAATTGGAAGATATATTAATCCTCCCCTGTTTATCTAGGGTTGATTCAGTTGCACCTGATATAAAAAATCTTGCGAAAAACCTGGCGTTTTTATTGGTAACAGGTGTGGAAGCAATTTTTTGGCTAAACAATTCCCATTCATCCATTGGGAATATAAAAAGGCAGTCATCAAGTCCTCTGGTGGCAACAAATTTATCACCAAGTTCTTCTCTAAATTTAGCGGGTATTATTACTCTTCCCTTACTATCCATTTTATGTAAATATTCACCTATTAACATCAATATCACCTTATTCCTAAAATTACCACTATCTACCACTAATCACCACTTAATATATTATTTCAATGTATATTTAAAAATTCCTTTAATGAATTAGAAAATATTTGGTACTAAAGTACTAATTTTATGCAAAAAAAAGCGGGGCTTCCCCCACTTTAACTTATTTTTTCTCGTTTTCCTCTTTTTTTAAAAGGTCACGTGCTCTTCTTATACTCTTATTTCCAAATTTATCTTTAATTGAATCAATTGTTAGATTGAAATCAATCTCCTTATTTTTAGTATTAAATAAAGATAACTGCTCATTTCTTTTTTCTTTAAAGCCTGCTAGCCCTACCCCTATTAATCTGATAGGTTTTTTGATGTTTATATCCTTCAATAAAATTTTACTGTGTTTATACAAATCATCTGTACTATCTATATACTCATTTAGTGTTATCCTTCTGGTGGTTAAATGAAAACTATTGTCTTTAACCTTTATGAATACTATATTAGCAATAAACTTTTGTTTCCGCAATCTTCGCGTAACCTTCTGGCATAATTCTAAAAGATATTTTAAGAGTAATTCGCTGTCTATCACATCATGGGGAAATGTGTTTTCATTACTAATTGATTTTACTTGTTGATTTATAGAAACCTGTCTTTTATCCTGACCTCTAATTAAATTATAAAGCGATCTGCCCTGTTTCCCAAAAATTTCTATTAACTCTGCTAGATTTAAACTCTTCAATTCTTTAATCTTATATATTCCGATTTGATTGAGTTTTTGGGCGGTTATTTCCCCTATCCCAGGGATTTTTTTTATAGAAAGAGGGTCTAAAATATCTTTTATATCCTCATCTTTTATTATCACCAAACCATCTGGTTTGTCCAAATCAGAGGCTATTTTAGCCAAAAACTTATTACCAGCTACCCCCACAGAACAAACTAAGCCTACTTTGTTTAAGACCCGCTTTTTGATCTGCTCAGCAATTTTACGCGAACCACCATGCAATCTGTGACAGCCCTTTACATTAAGGAAAGCTTCATCTATAGAAAGCTTCTCCACTCGCGGGGTAAATTCTAAAAATACATTAAATATCTGCTTGGATAATTCTTGATACCTTGAATGTCTACCCGGCAGATATATGCCATGGGGACAAAGCTTTTTAGCCCGGGCTATAGGCATAGCTGAATGTACACCAAATTTTCTCGCTTCATAGGAAGCAGTCGAAACAACACCCCTATTATCTAAATTCACCCCACCAATAATGACGGCCTTACCTCTCAACTTTGGATTATCAAGTTGTTCAACAGAAGCAAAATAAGCGTCCATATCAACATGGATAATATTTAGTTCATTCTTCATTGTTTTAACCTCTTTAAACTTTTTTTAAGGCTATTTCAACTAACCTATCGATTAAATCAGGATAACTTAAACCGCTTTTTACCCATAATTTGGGATACATGCTGTACTCTGTAAAACCGGGTATAGTATTAATCTCATTAATATATATCTGATCTTTGCTTACAAAAAAATCAACCCGGGCCAGTCCGATTCCTTCAATAATTTTAAAAGCCTTTTTAGCCATTTTTTGTATTTTTTTAATCTGCTTATCCTGTAAAACTGCCGGAATTATCAATTCTGCTTTTCCATCCTGGTATTTAGACTGATAGTCATAAAAGTCATGAGAAGATATAACCTCACCTGGTAAAGAAGCCTTAAGATGATCTTTACCCAAAACTGAACATTCTATTTCTCGACCATTTAAAGCCTTTTCAAGGATGATCTTATTATCGTATTTAAAGGCATTTTCAATCGCTTTTACTATTTCATCTTCTGAAAAAATCTTAGATATACCAATACTGGAACCCAAATTAGCTGGTTTAATAAACAGGGGAAATCCTTGTTTATCAGCAAATTTTTTTGATAATTTTACAACATTTTTATTACTTTTTTTAAAAGTTAAATATTCGGTCTGTTTTAAACCATTATAAGCAAATAAATCTTTCATAATACCTTTATCCATGCCAATAGCGCTTCCCAATACATCAGCTCCTACATAAGGAATATCCAATAAATCAAAGAAACCCTGAATTTTACCATCTTCTCCATAAGGACCATGTATTAGAGGAAAAATTACATCATAATCATCCTTAATAAAATTGCCAATACCTTTATTGATGATATTCTGGGCTATGGGTATTTCTTTAATATCATTATTTTTAATGATCTTTAAAGAACATTTTTGATCCAACCAGTTGCCCTTTTTATCAACCGCAATCGGATATATATCATATTTTTCCCGATCAGCATACTTATATACTGATCTTGCTGACATAATCGAAACCTCATGTTCTGCTGATTTTCCTCCAAAAAGTATGCCTAAATTTAATTTAATCAAAAGTAACACCTACTATTTATTATTAAAATAATCTAACTTCATAGCTTCTCTGACTGATTTCATAGTTTCTTTTGCAACTCTTTTAGCCTTTTTTGTACCTGCCATTATTATTTGATCGATAAGCTCTGGATTTTTAATATATTTCTGCCTTCTTTCCCTAATTGGTTCTAATAGTTCATTTAAAGCTCTCCCCAATCGTTTTTTACAGTTTACACAGCCTATAGTACCGGCCTTACAACTTTTCTCTATCTCATCAACCTCATTCTCATTAAAAACCTGATGATATTCAAAAACAGTGCATACTTCCGGATGTCCAGGATCATCTGCTCTGATACGAGCAGGGTCAGTCTTGGCTGTCATAACCTTTTTTATGACCTCTTCAGCACTATCGTTTAAATATATTGCATTATCAAGAGATTTACTCATCTTATTTTCTCCATCTAAGCCAACCAAACGAGGTACTCTACTTATTAAAGGTTCTGGTTCTTTAAAGACAGGTTCATATAATTGATTAAATCTGCGCACTATTTTTCTGGTCTGCTCTATGTGAGGAAGTTGATCCTGTCCTACCGGAACTAAATCAGCATTACAAAAAGTAATATCAGCTGCCTGACTGATGGGGTAACCCAAAAACCCATAGCTCATATCTTGATAACCATATTGTTTTGATTCTGACTTTATCGTAGGATTTCTCTGTAATTGATTGATTGTAACAAACATTGAATAATAGATAGTTAACTCAGCAATTTCTGGGATCATTGACTGCACTAAAATTGTCGTCTCTTCTGGATCAATTCCAACTGCCAGATAATCTTCAGCTACCTGACGCACATCTTTAGATAAACTTTCAGGTTTTTCAAAGTTGGTTGTTAAAGCCTGTACATCAGCTATTATGAGAAATGTGTCATATTCTTTTTGTAGTTTAAGCCTATTCTCTAAGCTGCCCACATAATGCCCTAAATGTAAATTACCGGTTGGCCTATCACCTGTTAATATTCTTTTTTCTTTTTTCACAAATAATCACCTTCCTTGTTATCTTGACTATATATTTACTATTTGATACTATATATAACACACGATATGTTTTTTTATCCAAAAGGAGATATAAAAAAATGGCGAAAATAAGAATGACAAAACAACGTAAAACTATCATGAAAATATTAAAAAATACTAACTCACACCCAACTGCAGATACAATTTATGAAGAGGTTAAAAAAGAAATACCCAAAATCAGTTTGGGAACAGTTTACAGAAATTTAAATTTATTGGAAGAATTGAATGAAATAATGGTTATAAATTACACTAATGCTCAAAGTCATTATGATGGCGTAACCAAAAATCATTATCACTTTAGATGTAATAACTGCGGCAGGGTCTTTGATCTAGACTTAGATTTACTCGATGAAGATGTAGATAAATATGTAGAAAAAAATACTGATTTCCAGATAGATGAACACAGATTAGAATTTTATGGTCTTTGTCCTGATTGTCAAAAATAATCAACATATACTATATATACTGTCTTAATATTCTTTTATGAAAATAATTATATACAAAATCAGCCTTTTATCAATAATCTGGGTTTGAAACTAGACAATCCTTCAACTAGTTTAACTCAATTAACATATCTAGAAAATTCTATCTCAATTTATATTTTTTTCTATTTCCTGTTTAGCTAATGTGTCAACCTTTTCATTATATTTATCTCCAGAGTGGGCTAAAACTTTTTTGAACTCTACCTCTTTTTTATTAGTTTCTTTATCTAACTCTTTCCACAAATCCATATTTTTAACTAATTTATTGCTGGATGTTTTCCAGCCTCTTTTTTTCCAGTTAGTTATCCATTTATTAATCCCTTTAACTATATAGCTGGAATCAGAATATATAATAATTTTTTTGTTTTTCTTAACTACTTTTAGTGCTTCGATAACAGACTTAAGCTCCATTCTGTTATTAGTTGTTGCAGGATCAAAACCTGTGATTTTTATCTCTTTATCTTCATCCATAATCACTGCCGCATAACCACCAGGTCCAGGATTATTATAACAAGCACCATCTGTATATATAATAATTTCATCCTTGTTATAATTATAGCTGACATCTTTACTGTCTAGTGACTTATAATAGGGTTTAATATCCAATATATAGCTTCCATTAAAGGCATCTATCCCCGTAATATGTATTCTATTTTTTTCTATATATTTCAAGCCAACTGTGCTTAATCCAATCTTATTGGGTCTATTAGGGGTTCTGGTAGCAAACATACCTCTTTTTTTATTACTAGTAGAATATGTTGGATTAATGACCAGGGGAGGTTCTTCATGAACTAATTTATCTAGATAAAATATTACAATCAAATAATCATATTTTTCTAAACCGCTTAAGGCGGCTTCATATTCCTTATTAATCTCTAATATAAAATCTCCTTCTGCTTCCATATCAGGCTGTCTCGGTATTTTTTCTTTATCTTCATAAGGAGTTATTATTGTACCTATCGGTTTAAAGCTTATCATCAATTATCCTCCTCAAATAATTCTTCGAGTCTTTTTACTGCTCTGCGCAAATGGGGAATCACTATAGACCCACCTACTATTAGGGCAACACTGAATACTTCAAAGAACTCCTCTTTAGTTAAACCTTCTTCATAACAGCGGTCAATATGATATGTTATACAGTCCTCACATCTTAAAACCATCGAAGAAACCAAACCGAGCATCTCTTTATTTTTGCTTGAAAGCACACCTTCTTTATATACCTTTGTATCTAAATTAAAAAACCTTTTTATCTCTAAATTATCAGCTTCAAATATCTTTTTATTTAATTCTTCTCTTTTTTGCCAAAATTGGCCGCTTTCATCCTTCATGTCATAATCCCCCCCATCTATACAAAGTCAAAACCTTGAAAGCAAATCATATAATATTTTTTTTAGTATATAATTATTATAATCAATTTGCAAATTGATAACAAAGTATCCTTTGATTACCTAATATTTTGCTCACTTTCACTTATATAAAAACACATCCTAAAATTCACACCTTAATATTTATGATTCTATCAATTCATTTAAAAGAGAGACCTTATTATTAAGTAATTCCGTATTATCTGCTTCAACAACTAATCTGAGATAAGGCTCGGTATTTGATGGTCTAATATTAAACCACCAGTCTTTAAACTCCAATCGATAACCGTCAAAGTCATATATTTTTAAGGGGGCCGCTTTTTCTTTAAAATAAGCAACTACCTTTTTCATAACATACTTTTTATCCTCAATTTTGAAATTTATTTCGCCAGATCCCATATAACTGTCTATTTCATCGATCACTTTAGAGAGAGAAAAACCCGTTTCTTTTTTATATTCATTTATAACATTCAATACTATAAAAGAAGTTAATAAACCAGAATCACAATAATGAAAATCTCTGAAATAATAATGTCCGGCCAGTTCACCTCCTACTACAGCATCTAATTCCCTCATCTTTAATTTAGCGTAAGCATGCCCGACCTTCCACATATAAGGCTTACCTCCCAGCTTTTCAATATATTCTTTGACTGATCTTGAAGTTCTAATATCATAAAGCACATATTGATCATTATTGCCTTTTAAAAAATACTCAGCCAAGATGGCAGTAATCAAATCGGGAGATACGAATCTACCCTTTTCATCCAGAAAAATAACACGATCACCATCTCCATCATAAACTACTCCAATATCATAATTATTGTTTTTAATCTTCTCTTTGATCTGAGTCAAATTATTTTGATCCATTGGGTTGGGATCATGGTTGGGAAAATCTCCATCCATTTTATAATTTATATAATCAACTTTTTCATTAAATATATCTTTTAAAAATAAGGAGGCCATACCATTTGAACTATCAATTAAGATATCTAGATTATCAATGTCAGGCTGCCGCTTTTTTAAAAAGTTTAGATATTTATATTGACCGTTATAATCTCTGATAATTTTATTTTTAGTACGCTTAATCGCCTCTTTTACATTAAGTTCAGAATTATTTACTAATCTTTCTAATTCATCTAAGCCGTTATCATAACCCACAGGTAAAGCCTCTTTTTTTGAGATCTTCATCCCGTTATATTCTTTACTATTATGAGAAGCTGTAATCTGAATTGAAAGATTAAAATTACCATTAAAAGTGTTGAAATATACAGAGGGAGTAGTAGCAAGATCCATCGAATAAATTTCAATCCCTTTAGCCTGAAGTCCCTTGGTCAAATAGTCAAATATTTCAGGCGAAGATTTACGAATATCATAACCAATTAGAGCTTTTTCTGCCTCAATTATTTCAGGTAGATAATAACCAATTTTATATACAATGTTTTTATCAAAATCATCATTGTAAATTCCGCGTATATCATATGCCTTAAATATACTCATCTTGATGCCCCTTTCTAGATAATAAATACAATATTTATCTCTTTAATTTAATCAGATATATATTTAAACACATCAAAATATAGTTGCATTTTGTTGAACAATAGCTAGTTTTTTATTTATTATCACTCAGTTTAAAAAAATGATCAACTATACCCAAATATTTTACTACACTTTCTCCACTATCAACCTCATATATGCTAAATATCACATAATTTTGTCTAACAGTCTTTGCCTTTAAAACCTGTTCTCCCACTACATCTTCCCATATTTTTTCTAAATCAGATTGAGAATCGGACTGTAGCTGTTCTACTCCCCAGTCTAAAAAATCATTTTTATCCGGATTGGTAATACTTAAAAAAGTAGCTGCTACTAAAATTAAAATCAAAAAAATCATAAAATTTTTCAAAATTATCACCCCTATCTATTTTTACCTACAATATTATCTCGTAAAAATTATTAAGATTTAAACCTTTATAAAATATCTTAGTATATGCTTATTTGCCTCTATTTTTATCTAAAGTGTCTCAAGAAAACATCATCCTAATCTTGTTTTTGATTTGGATGAGGAAGTTGACTCACACTTATTTTACTGTCTTTAAATTCAGAGGAAAGAATATCCATGTATATCTCATCATATTTCTCACCAGCAACCTGTCTGGACTCTCTTCTTTTACCTATCTCTTTAAAACCCAGCTTTTTATAACAGTTAATTCCCCTTTTATTAAATGAATAGACCTTTAACATTATATTATGCAAATTAAGCAGATTAAAACCATAATCTAAAATAAGACTAATTGCCTCTTTTCCTATACCCTTATCCCAATAATCTTTTTCCCCAATTAATATACCAAGTTCGCCGTGTTTATTTACCTGATCAATATCGAAGATGCCACAGTTTCCTATTAGCTTATCACCTGCTTTATCTATGATTGCAAAATTATTCTCAACTAACTGTTCAGTTATTTCTTTCTCCTTATCAAGGTTAAATATTTGATGTGCATTGCCTAAATTTATTGAAATTTCTAAATCATTGATCCATTCTGTATATGTTTCATAGTCATCCATATTAATGGGAGAAAGGTAAATGTTTTCACCAATAATTTTCTTAAAATATCGCATATTATCACTCCTCAAAGCTATTATCTAGATCTTCTTCAGATACTTTTTGAGGTTTATATAAATAAATCTTTTCCCATTTAACAAAAATAATAGAAAAAAGAAAAACCTGTAAAGTAACTTCAGGTAAGGCTAATAAGTGTTCTATAACCGGAATATCAGTATAAATAAAGCCTTCAATCGAACCAGGAGTAGCAGCAACTGAACCAATCAAAGAAAGCCCCCAGAGTAGGGCAAATAACCTTAACCAACCATATCTGGGCTTAATTATACAGTTGTAGAGAGGATATATGATTAAAGCTAAAAAGATACCCCGACCAAACTGCAAGAGAGGAGCAAACCTTATGATAGTAGCATCCAGATTTCTAAAATTATCATATAAAACAGAGGATATAAACTCCCTATTATAACTTAAATAGTTGTTAAATATAATAGCTATAAATAAGTAAATTATGACATGAACAATTGAGAATCTAAATAAAAAACCCTTTAAACTACCCTTCTTCACTTTATCCCCCCTAAATCTATTTTAGTAATCATCTATAAAATTACACTCCTCATCTTTACACACCTGTCCTTGATAATCAACTTCTATGGTAACATGATCTATATCTTGCTTTTTTAAGATAGCTTTGATATTTTCTTTAACCTTTTTTATTTGATCAGTACTGAATTCATCTTTTACAACTATGTGAGTACTCAATAAATTTTTCTCACCATCAAGGCTCCAGAGATGAGTATGATGGATTGCAACTATTTGCGTCTTTTTGATAAGTCGCTTTTCTATCTCTTCAATAGATAATTCAGCTGGTACAGCTTGGAGAAATATTTTTAAAATCTTTTTAAAGTTTTTAAATACATTATATAAAATGTAAACAGTAATTAAAATAGATAAGATAGGATCTAAAATTGGTATTTCTTTAAACATATAAACAACACCAACTACAAGGATGGTAAGCCACCCCAACACATCTTCTATAAAATGATAGGAAATAACCTCTTCATTTATTGAACTACCCTTACTTAGTCTATACGCCGCTATACCATTAACTGTTATACCAAAGAAGGCAAATATTATTACACCAACTGCATTTATGGGCTCAGGATTTACTAATCTAGGTACAGCACGCATAATAACAAATATTGAACCTAAAAGTAAAATCAAACTGTTAAAAAAAGCACTCAACAATGAAAATCTGGAATAGCCAAAACTAAACTTATGATCCGGGTTTTTCTTAGAATAATTTTCTAAATACCATGACAAACCCAATGATATACTATCTCCCAAATCATGTACTGCATCAGATAAGATGGCAACACTGTTGGTTAAAAATCCTCCAATAATTTCCACTATTGTAAACAATAGATTTAATATAAAAGCTAACTTTATATTATTAAATTGATCAGCAGGGTTATGGTGATCATGACTATGATCTGACATAAATAAAAACTCCTCGTTAACTTTCTTTTCTGGCATAGATATTGACAATAGAAATTAAAATGAGTACTATACTTATTGCAGCAGTATATACAATAATCATAATGGGATCAGGATCCTGAAAATATCTTTTTATTATTATCCCCAGATAAGCCCAGACAACTACCAGGCTATATGCAATATCGCTCCTTTTCAGTAAAGTGTATAATGTTATAATTAAACCAACGACTATTACTAAAACTGCCCAAAAAACTTCACTCATACCAAAACCATTCCAATTAATATCAACCAAAACAGAAGTAACATTAGCGATAGTGGCAACAGTAATCCAACCTAAATAAATACTGAAAGGCAAAATAAATATTGTATATATTTTCCTAGAATAATCTCTTATACCAATCTCCAATTTTAAATATAGTCTAATTAATGTTAACAAAAGAACGGCCATCACTACTAAAGATAAAAAGGGCATGGCATAATGCCAGGCAAAAATCCAGGCTGCATTTGCCAGAGAAGAAATCAAAAAGAGATATCCGATTTTTATTATTATTTGTTCTTTTATTAACTCCTCATCCTTAAATGAGATAAATTGATAAACAACAAAAATTGCCAACAGTAAATAAATCAAACCCCAAATCGAAAAAGTTATGCCAGCAGGTACAAATATATTAGGATACATATCTGATAGTTCACCTGTATTATATCCATTAATAGGTAAATAATTTGCCAAAAAATTAACTATTAAGACTAACAAAAATGCACAGACGTTGATTACTTTTAACCTTGCTATTCCTTTATGACTTGTATTCCTCATTTTTACCCTCCTTATTTATCGCAAAAATACTTACTTTTAATCATCAATTTTTCCCACCGGTGCCATGTAAATAACAAATTCCTCATCCCCATCTACTTGCAAAAATTGATCTGCTTTTATTTGATTATAGGCATCAACGGCACAGGTACCTGCCCCAATTGATTCCACTGCCAGATATAAATTTTGACAGAGATGACCAGCATCTAGAGCGGCTAATTTATGAGAAAGCGGACCATATTTCCATTCTCCCCTCTTTGGAATTACTGTCCAGAAAAATACTGCAGCTGCTTCACTAACAAATTTTTGTCCATTGGAAGCTTCTATAATTTTATTTTTATGATCACTAATATCACGCAAATATATTAAGGCATGTTCATCAAAAATATATCTATATAAACCTTTTTTTAATCCTTTTATTTTATTTAAATATATATAAGTTTCAAAGGGGTGTACTGCTCCACCAGATGGGACTGTTCTAAGTCTTATATTACTATCTCTTAGTCCTTGGGTTGCCCATAGCAAATAAGACAGTTCTTTTTTATCTAAAGATTCATTATTATATTTTCTTCTGCTTTTTCTGTTTTTCAATAAATCTTTTAAAAAAGATATTTTTAAATCAATATCTTCTATACCAGGCAGCTTTAATAACGGAGTTTGATCATCGTATTCTTTAATAGCAGGAGGCCTTTTTTTCCCCTGATCTTTGGGTATATTTAATTGATCTTTATTAACCCATTCGCTCGATTTTAAAAACTCTCTTAATTGTAAATTATCTTTTTCCATAAATTTTCACCTCAAAATGTTATTTTATAATTTTTTTACCAAAAGGCAAAAGTGAAGTTTTTGCCAGTTTTATGCTTTGTTTTGCAAAAGGTATTCCAATAATTGTAAGAGCAAAAATAAGAGCACTTATCAGATTCAAAATAGCTATTTCCCAGCCAAAAAAAACTATCCAGATTATATTCATCAATAAATTTGTTCCACTATCATTTGTAGTTACTACTTCTTTCCCAAAAGGGGCTAGTTGTACTTTAGCTATCTTAAAACACTGTAATCCAAAAGGTATTCCTATAATAGTTAAAGATAAGATTATGCCGCCTAATAACCAACCAATAGCTTCAATAAGTCCAACAAAAATTATCCAAATTATATTACCTATTAAAGACAAAAACAACACCATCTCCTTATTTTTTTAATAGTTTATTAATTTCTAAATCATATAAATATATTTCGGGTTCACCTAATTTTCTTTCTTTAATAAAATTACCATGGCAATCAGAACCACCAGAAATCATTAATTTGTTGTTCTTACAAAAGCCCCTATAATACTCTGCATCTGACTTTTTTCTTAAGTATGGCGAATAAGCCTCAATACCATCAATACCAATTTCAACCCATTCCGATAAGATCTCTTTATTTAAAAGCTCTCCTTTCAAATAAGAAGCAGGATGAGCTAAAAAAGCAAATCCATTAGCTTGATGAATTATATCAATAACTTCTTTGGGTGGTGGAAAGATCATTTCCTCATTCATATCAATTATTTTATCAAAAAAATCATCTAGACTATCAATTAAACTTTGCTCAAAAAGAAAATTTAAAGTTTTCCATCCCCCTTTTTTTCTATCATTATCATAATCTATATAATTGTTAATTAAATCCAGGTTATACTCATTTTCAAAATATAAAATGATATTTTTATTGTATTGTTTTCTGATTTTTTGATTATGAGTTAAAAGTTGGTTGAGTTTATCATTATCAACAGAAAATTTATAAGAAGTAATATGGTATTCCTGATGATCATAAGTACAAGATAGTTCAACCCCGGGGATAAACAATAAATTGTTTTCTAAATTATTATTTAACATTAATTTTGTATTTTCAATATTATCATGATCGGTTATTGAGAATATGTCTATCTCTTTTTCTCTTATCATTTGCAATAACTCTTGATTGTCCCAGGTACCATCAGATTGATTTGTATGGATGTGTAAGTCAACTTTTTTTTTGACCATTTAACTTCCTTCTTCCTGAAAATCATATACCATAATATCTACTTTTTCTTTTCTATATATTACTTTTTGATAAGGTTTCCATCCCAATTGTTCATAAAAACTTCTTTGATCAGGAGTAAATAGATATATTTTATTAAAGTCCAATTTTACCGCTTCTTTTAATATTCTCTTAACTAATCTAGAACCATATCCTTTTTTTCTCTGATCTTCTTTTACATAGACATCTGCCATCCATGGTTTTAACTCGGGATGAGTTTTCATATCACTATCAACTATGGAAGCTGTCCCAACTGGATTATCTTCTTTAATAGCAACTAAAATTATTGGTAATAAGTTGTTTTTTTTATCTATTTTGGCTTGCTTTTTTTTAAACCAATCTAACTCTGTACTGTTAACATCATGATGACCCCATTCTTTGTATAGCCAGCTATTAATTTCTTTTAAATGTTTTTGTCTCTCTGTAATATTAACTATTTTCAATATTAACAACTCCTAATAATATAATATCTTATAATTTATCTCCACATAATTTAAAATTCCTGTTTTTATAATAATTCTTTTATTATAACTTATTTCCTTTATTAAATTTTTAAAACTCATGAATTTTTTCATGAGTTTTTACTAAATACAGAAATATATTATATATAAATATACATGAGTTTTTTTGTTTAATTAATTTAATCATATTATATAAATAACATAGAACTTTACTTGATATATAAAATGTCAAACACTTATCTTATCTAAATCTTTTATTGTAAATAACTTAAAGCCATTTTCTTTTAATAATCTTTATGTAACGCCCTCTCCTTTAATAAGTTTTTTATTAAAACTACCATCATAAATATTATACACTCCACAGGAAGGCGATCTCTCCATAAAGATAGCACCTTCTGCTTTTAATATTTTTGCAATTTTTAATGTATTATGTGCGCCTCTTTTAAATTGTTCTGTCTTATTTTCTCCTTTAATATTTATAACCTTAAATTCATTGTTTTGACTTACTATTTCACAGGGATCACGAGGTGTTTTTAATCCCCCCATTATTTCTGGACAAACCGGATATAGAAGTGCATTTTTAAAGAGCTCATATAATTTCTGGTTAAAATTATTATTTCCATCATACCTTGAGTTAACACCTAATAAACATGCACTTAGTGAACTACTCGGCATTTAAATACCCAGCTTCATAGTCGCTTGATCTTATGGGACATAAGATGAATTTCACCCGTAACATCGATCAAGTTACCTATTCGGGTAGTCCATACCCACTACTCCTATCCTTTTACAGACTCGGGGATACTTTTAGTTTATATTTTAAGCTACAAATTTATCTTTATTCCAAGAATATTTGGTTAAATTGTTTAAACCTTCAACCTTAAGATCAATATCAGGTCCTTTACGCCTTTGATCTAGA